>Ga0123334_1006729_pt1 | contig 10531 bp, 7 predicted proteins | sample BiotimSIPDNA_FD_89706 | JGI IMG/M metagenome (GOLD analysis project Ga0123334, IMG submission 89706) | Anaerobic biogas reactor microbial communites from Washington, USA - Biogas_R1 time_0 SIP DNA | ecosystem: Engineered > Bioreactor > Anaerobic > Unclassified | place: Washington, USA | collected... | reverse complement strand
TTCGATGGGCGATTCCTGAATCTTTTTAGCAATGTCTTCGGTGATTTCCTGACCAGACTCAACCAACAATTCGTTGGTGAGGGGATGGTAGATATCGTGTACGGAAACACGGCCCAGGATGCGTTCGTATAAGGTAGCTACTTTCTTGATTTCGGTAGCAACCAAACCACGCAAGGTACCACAGTCATCCTCGGTAATGATCACATCGTGTGATACGTCAACCAGACGACGGGTCAGGTAACCAGCATCAGCCGTTTTAAGGGCCGTATCAGCCAAACCTTTACGAGCACCGTGAGTGGAGATAAAGTACTCAAGTACGGAGAGGCCTTCCTTAAAGTTGGAGAGGATGGGGTTCTCAATGACTTGACCACCTTCAGCACCTGATTTCTGGGGCTTGGCCATCAAACCACGCATACCTGAAAGCTGACGAATCTGCTCCTTGGAACCACGAGCTCCGGAATCCAACATCATGTATACAGAGTTGAAGCCTTGGTTATCGGTTTCCAGCTGACGCATGAGGATGTTGGACAGCTTGGTGTTAACCGTGCCCCAAACGTCAATAATCTTATTGTAGCGTTCATTGTTGGTGATGGCACCCATAGAGTATTCCATCACGATGTTGTCAACTTCTTCGTACCCTTCCTTGACCAGTTCAGTTTTTTCGGCGGGAATGATGACATCTTCCAGGTTGAACGAAAGTCCACCCTTGAAGGCCATGTAGTAACCAAGGTCTTTGATATCATCGAGGAACTGAGCCGTTCTGGCGACACCACATGTGGCGATAACCTTACCGATGATATCCCTGAGGGATTTCTTCGTGAGGATTTCGTTGATGTAGCCCACTTCTTCAGGTACAAATTCATTCACCATGACGCGACCTACAGATGTTTCAACCAAATGATTGATCGGTTGTCCATCGGCGGTGACGTCATTGACACGCACTTTAACCTTGGCATGCAAGTCAACCCTACCTTCGTTATAAGCGATGGTGGCTTCTTCAGGTGAGTAGAAGGTCAACCCTTCACCCTTGGCAGAAGGCCTGAATTTGGTGATATAGTACAAACCAAGTACCATGTCCTGTGAAGGAACGGTGATAGGTGCGCCATTGGCGGGGTTCAGGATGTTGTGTGAAGCCAGCATCAACAATTGGGCTTCAAGCACAGCTTCATTGCCCAATGGGAGGTGCACAGCCATCTGGTCACCGTCAAAGTCAGCATTGAAAGCCGTACAAGAAAGTGGGTGCAGTTGGATAGCCTTACCTTCAATCAGTTTAGGCTGGAAGGCTTGGATACCAAGACGGTGCAGTGTTGGAGCACGGTTTAACAATACGGGGTGACCCTTCATCACGTATTCGAGGATGTCCCAAACGACGGGATCCTTACGGTCAACTATTTTCTTGGCCGATTTGACTGTTTTGACGATACCACGTTCGATCAGTTTGCGAATGACAAACGGCTTGAACAATTCAGCAGCCATGTCTTTGGGCAAACCACACTCATGCATCTTCAGTTCAGGTCCGACGACGATGACGGAACGAGCGGAGTAGTCCACACGTTTACCGAGCAAGTTTTGACGGAAACGACCTTGTTTACCTTTGAGTGAATCAGACAGAGACTTAAGAGGCCTGTTGGCATCGGTCTTAACGGCGCTGGACTTACGGGAATTGTCGAACAGTGAGTCGACAGCTTCCTGGAGCATGCGCTTTTCGTTACGCAGGATGACCTCAGGAGCCTTGATTTCGATCAGTCGTTTGAGGCGGTTGTTGCGGATGATAACACGACGATAAAGGTCGTTGAGGTCGGACGTAGCGAAACGTCCACCATCAAGGGGTACCAAAGGACGCAACTCGGGAGGAATAACGGGAACGATCTTAATGACCATCCATTCGGGTTTATTCCTGGCCTTGGCCAAACGGAAGGACTCAACCACCTGCAGGCGCTTGAGGGCTTCGTTCTTACGCTGCATCGAAGTATCGGTGCTGGCTTTGTGCCTCAGCTCAAACGACAGTTCATCCAGGTCGATGCGTTGCAGAATATCATGAACGGCATCAGCACCCATCTTAGCAATGAACTTGTTGGGATCCGTGTCGTCAAGAAGTTGATTTTCACGGGGCAACGATTCGAGCTTTTCCAGGTATTCCTCTTCAGACAAGAGATCGTCTTTGTTGACGCCTTCGCTTTCCAGGATACCCGGTTGGATGACAATATAACGTTCGTAGTAAATGACAGAATCCAGTTTTTTGGTGGGCAAACCCAGCAGGTAACCGATCTTATTGGGCAAGGAACGGAAATACCAGATATGCGCAACGGGAACAACCAGTTGGATGTGTCCCATGCGTTCGCGCCTTACCTTCTTTTCGGTCACTTCCACACCGCAACGGTCGCAAACGATGCCTTTGTAACGAATGCGTTTGTATTTACCGCAGTGGCATTCGTAATCCTTGACCGGACCAAAAATCCGCTCGCAGAACAAACCATCCCGTTCAGGCTTGTATGTACGGTAGTTGATGGTTTCAGGCTTCAATACCTCACCGCTCGACATTTCAAGGATTTCTTCAGGAGAAGCCAATCCGATTGAAATTTTCGAAAAACTGCTTTTTGCTTTTGTTTCTTTCTTAAAAGCCATAGTGTGTATGAAATGATAAACAGTTAATACTTAATCCAATTGGATGCTCAGACCCAACCCTCTCAATTCGTGAAGCAAGACGTTCAACGATTCAGGTATACCTGCTGGTGGCATGGGGTCTCCCTTCACAATGGCTTCAAAGGCCTTGCTACGCCCAACCACGTCGTCAGACTTGATGGTCAGGATTTCCTGCAAGATGTGTGCAGCGCCAAAGGCCTCGAGTGCCCAGACTTCCATTTCACCGAAGCGTTGACCACCGAACTGCGCCTTACCACCCAACGGCTGTTGAGTAATGAGAGAGTACGGGCCAATGGAACGGGCGTGCATTTTATCTTCAACCATGTGACCGAGTTTGAGCATGTAGACGACACCCACCGTGGCGGGTTGGTCAAAGCGTTCACCAGTACCACCATCATATAATTGGCATTTGCCATAACGAGGCAGACTGGCCTTGTCGGACCAAGCATTCAAATCGTCCAGGCTGGCACCATCAAAGATGGGGGTGGCAAACTTGACACCCAATTCCTTACCGGCCCAGCCGAGAACTGTTTCAAAAATTTGTCCAAGGTTCATACGTGAAGGTACACCCAGCGGGTTCAATACGATGTCGACTGGTGTGCCATCTTCCAGGAAGGGCATGTCCTCAGCACGTACGATACGTGAAACGATACCTTTATTACCGTGACGTCCGGCCATCTTATCACCCACGCGGATCTTGCGTTTTTTGGCGATGTAGACCTTAGCCATCTGTACGATGCCGGCAGGCAGTTCGTCTCCAATGGTGATGTTGAATTTCTTGCGCTTCATTGCAGCATCAAGCTCCTTGTATTTGCGCAGGTAATTCTGAATCAGGTCGCGGATCATATCGTTCTTGGCCGCATCGGTCGTCCATTTACTGATTTGAACCGAGGCAAAGTTGATTTCACTCAGGTTCTTAGCCGAGAATTTGGCTCCCTTGGCGATAACTTCGGTTCCCAGGTTGTCTTTGACACCTTGAGACGTTCTGCCGTTGGTCAACACCAGCAGTTTTTCTACCAGGACAGCTTTCAGTTTAGCGGCTTCTTCCTCAAACTCCTCGTCGATGCGGGGGAGCAAGGCTTTATCAGTCAGACGGGACTTGCGGTTCTTAATGGCTTTGGAGAAAAGACGTTTGTTAATGACCACACCCCTAAGTGATGGCGTGGCTTTCAAGGAGGCGTCTTTTACGTCGCCGGCCTTGTCTCCAAAAATGGCGCGCAACAACTTTTCTTCGGGAGAAGGATCGGATTCACCCTTAGGAGTGATCTTACCGATCAGGATGTCGCCCGGTTCAATGTGGGCACCCACGCGGACAATACCGTTCTCGTCGAGGTCTTTGGTAGCCTCTTCACTGACGTTGGGTATATCTGAGGTGAGTTCTTCCATACCACGTTTGGTCTCGCGCACTTCCAATACATATTCGTCCACATGAACGGAAGTAAAGATGTCTTCACGCACCAAACGTTCGTTAAGTACGATAGCATCTTCAAAGTTGTACCCTTTCCAAGGCATGAAGGCCACTTTCAAGTTGCGTCCCAGCGCCAGTTCGCCTTTTTCAGTCGAATAGCCCTCGGTCAACAGTTGACCCTTGGTTACCCTTTCGCCTTTGTTCACGATGGGACGCAGGTCGATGGTGGTGCTTTGGTTGGTCTTTTGGAACTTAGGAATAGTATAGGTCTTTGCAGCGTCGTTGAAGCTGACAAAAGCCTCTTCTTCGGTGCGGTCATAACGGATACGAATGGAGGTGGCATCGACAAATTCGATGATACCGTCACCTTCAGCGACCAATTGCGTTCTGGAGTCGCGGATGAGTTGTCCTTCCAGGCCTGTACCAACGATGGGAGCTTCGCTGCGAATCAAGGGTACTGCCTGGCGCATCATGTTCGATCCCATGAGGGCGCGGTTGGCGTCATCGTGTTCCAGGAAAGGAATCAATGATGCAGCAATGGAGGCAATTTGCGTAGGTGAAACGTCCATCAGGTTGACCTCAGCAGGCGGAACAACAGGGAAGTCGGCATCGAGACGCGACTTCACACGTGTTAATATAAAGGAGCCATCGTCGTTCAATGGGGCGTTACCCTGAGCGATGATCTTGCCTTCTTCTTCCTCGGCAGTGAGGTATACAACCTCACCCAGGTTTACCTGGCTGTCATTGACAGTACGGTAAGGCGTTTCGATAAAACCAAGGTCGTTGATTTTGGCGTAGACGCATAAGGATGAGATCAAACCGATATTGGGGCCTTCAGGTGTTTCAATGGGGCACAGACGGCCGTAGTGCGTATAATGCACGTCACGTACTTCGAAACCGGCGCGTTCGCGGGAAAGACCGCCAGGACCGAGGGCAGACATACGACGCTTGTGCGTCATTTCAGCCAGCGGATTGGTCTGGTCCATGAACTGTGACAAGGCATTGGTTCCGAAGAAGGAGTTGATCACCGAAGAGATGGTCTTGGCATTGATCAGTTCAACAGGGGCGAACACTTCGTTGTCGCGTACGTTCATGCGCTCACGTATGGTACGAGCCATACGAGCCAGACCGACGCCGAACTGGTTGTTGAGTTGTTCACCGACCGTACGGACACGGCGGTTGCTGAGGTGGTCAATGTCATCCACATCGGCGTTGGAGTTGACCAACTCGATGAGGTATTTGATGATTTCAATAATGTCTTCCTTGGTCAACACTTTGACATCACTATCGGTGGTCAAGTGCAGTTTCTTGTTGATACGGTAGCGACCAACTTCACCAAGATCGTAACGCTTTTCTGAGAAGAAAAGATTTTGAATGACTTCGCGGGCACTGGCATCATCGGCCGGCTCAGCATTACGAAGCTGACGGTAGATGTAAAGAACAGCCTCTTTTTCAGAGTTGCTGGGGTCTTTCTGCAGTGTGTTGTAGATGATGCTGTAGTCGGACATGGAAGCATCTTCCTTGTGCAAAAGGATGGTTGCTGAACCAGATTCGATGATGGCATCCATGTGGTCATTTTCCAGAACGGTCTCCCTGTCGATGATGACTTCGTTACGTTCGATGGATACAACTTCTCCGGTGTCTTCATCCACAAAGTCTTCAACCCAACTTTTGAGGACACGTGCGGCAAGTTTGCGGCCAACCAGTTTCTTTAGTCCTGTTTTGGTGACTTTGATTTCCTCGGCCAAATTGAAAATCTCAAGGATGTCCTTGTCTGTTTCAAAACCAATGGCGCGGAGAAGGGTGGTGACGGGTAATTTCTTTTTGCGGTCGATGTAAGCGTACATCACGTTGTTAATATCGGTCGCAAATTCGATCCAAGAGCCCTTGAAGGGGATGATACGTGCCGAATACAGTTTGGATCCGTTGGCGTGGACGCTTTGTCCGAAAAAGACGCCTGGTGAACGGTGTAACTGCGAAACGATGACACGCTCGGCTCCGTTGATTACGAACGTGCCCTTGGGAGTCATGTAGGGAATGGCACCCAGGTAAACGTCCTGGATTTTTGTTTCAAAGTCTTCGTGGTCAGGGTCTGTACAATACAGTTTCAACCTGGCCTTGAGTGGTACGCTATAGGTCAAACCTCTTTCCAGGCATTCCTCAATGGCATAACGGGGTGGATCGATGTAGTAATCCAAAAATTCGAGTACAAAGTTGTTGCGTGTGTCTGCGATGGGAAAGTTTTCGGCAAACACCTTGTACAAGCCTTCATTTTTACGTTTTTCGGGAGGAGTATCCAGTTGCAGAAAGTCCTGGAATGACTTCAATTGCACTTCCAGAAAATCGGGGTAATCGATAGGGCTCTGGATAGATGCAAAATTTACGCGATTGGTTTCAGTAGCTGAAGACATTTATGGGTAGTTTAAATGTACGTTTTATAAAGCGACCGCTTCACGTTAGAAGACGGTAAGATCGTGCCGGGGCAATAAAAAATTCCAGTAAAGGAACAAAAGAGACTATAGACACGAAAAGGTCTAGAACCTCCGTCCCCGGAGGCTCTAAACCAATTTACCTGATTATCAGGCGATAAGCTTACTTAAGTTCAACTTCGGCGCCTGCTTCTTCCAACGCTTTCTTCAGCGCTTCAGCTTCGTCTTTGGAGGCACCTTCCTTCAAAACTGAGGGAGCAGCGTCAACCAAATCTTTGGCTTCTTTCAGACCAAGACCGCAAGATTCCTTGACAGCCTTAACAACAGCCAACTTAGCGGCACCGGCTGACTTCAAAACAACATCGAAGGAGGTCTTTTCAGCGGCGGCGGCGGGGCCTTCAGCTGCAGGACCGGCAGCTACAGCAACAGCGGCTGCAGCGGGTTCGATACCATATTCTTCCTTCAGGATGGTAGCCAGTTCGTTTACTTCTTTTACGGTCAAGTTCACCAATTGTTCAGCAAAAGCTTTCAAATCTGCCATTTTTGTATGTATTAAGATGTTTTTGTTACTTGGTTAGTTAGTTTTCTCTTTCTCCGAGGGTCTTCAAGACGCCATGCAGAATGTTCCCTCCGCTCTGAAGGGCAGATACCACGTTTTTGGCCGGGGATTGCAGCAAGGCAATAACGTCGCCGATAAGCTCGTTCTTGCTCTTGATGTGAATCAGGGCTTCCAACTGGTCAGGTCCTATATAGAAGCTTTCTTCTACGTAAGCAGCTTTCAAGGCAGGTACGGGTTTGTCCTTGGCGAACTCCTTGATCAACTTGGCAGGAACGTTCGCCACGCTGGAGAACATCAGTGCACTGTTACCTTTCAAAGAATCGTACAGCGGTTCAAAATCCGTATCCAGGCTTTCGAGGGCCTTCTTGAGCAGGGTGTTCTTCACAACAACCAACTTGACACCGTCCTTGAAACAACGCCTTCTCAGGCTGCTAGTATCAGCAGCATTGAGTGCTGTAAGGTCGGTGACATAGAAACCACCATAAGTGGCAATGGTTGAGGCTAATTGCTCAATGACAATGCTTTTATCTTCCTTCTTCATACTGTTCTGAATTAATTTTCATCTGCGGTTTTAGGTTCTACCTTAATGCCGGGACTCATTGTACTGGAAAGATAAATGCTCTTGATGTAGGTACCTTTTGCGGCTGAGGGTTTAAGTTTCAACAAGGTTGAAACGAATTCCTTGGCATTACCAAAAATCTGATCCTCGGTAAAAGAGACCTTACCGATGGAGGCATGAACGATACCGCTCTTATCCACCTTAAAGTCGATCTTGCCTTGTTTCACTTCTTTGACAGCTTTGCCTACTTCCATGGTGACCGTGCCGCTCTTGGGGTTGGGCATGAGTCCACGGGGTCCGAGCACACGGCCCAGAGCACCGATCTTACCCATAATGGCGGGCATGGTGATGATAACATCAACATCCGTCCAACCACCTTTGATCTTTTCGATGTATTCGTCCAGACCGACATAATCGGCTCCGGCTTCCTTGGCCTCGGCTTCCTTATCGGGGGTACACAATGCCAGAACTCTTACTTGCTTACCGGTACCATTGGGCAGTGACACAACGCCACGAACCATTTGGTTAGCTTTACGGGGATCAACGCCGAGACGCACGTCAATATCGACAGAACTGTCGAATTTGGTGAAGGTGATTTCCTTAACCAGGGCTGACGCTTCCTTTAAGGAGTAGCTTTTCCCAGCTTCAATCTTTTCAAAAGCCAACTTTTGTTTTTTTGTCAGTTTTCCCATTTGAATTGAAGTTTATTGGTTAGAGGGAAATTCCCCCGTAACGGTTATACCCATACTGCGAGCCGTGCCAGCGACCAGGCGCATAGCGGACTCAACGGTGAAGCAATTCAAGTCTTCCATTTTGTCAAGGGCGATAGCCTTTACCTGTTCCCAGGTAACAGACGCAACTTTTTTACGGTTGGGCTCAGCCGAACCGGATTTAGCCTTGGAGGCTTCCAGCAATTGGATAGCTGCGGGCGGGGTCTTGACTATGAAATCGAATGACTTGTCAGAGTAGTAGGTAATAACGACGGGCAATACTTTGCCTGCCTTATCCTGAGTTCTGGCGTTGAATTGCTTGCAAAACTCCATGATGTTGACTCCTTTAGAGCCCAGTGCAGGGCCTACAGGAGGAGAGGGGTTTGCAGCACCTCCCTTGATCTGTAATTTGATTTGTCCAGCAACTTCTTTAGCCATTGCATTTGATTTAAAAAATTTGTGGAATGCGAAAAAGAGCTAGTTCGGGCGCGTAACCACCGACTATTCCTTTTCTACTTGCATGAAACCCAGTTCGAGCGGCGTTTTGCGCCCGAAGATTTTGACCATCACTTTCAACTTTTTCTTTTCGTTGTTGACCTCTTCAATGACGGCACTGAAACCACTGAACGGACCGTGATTTACTTTCACGGATTCACCAACATAATAGGGTATGCTGAAGTCTTCTCCGGTTTCCTGGAGTTCATCCACCTTACCTAAAATACGGTTTACTTCAGATTCCCTGAGGCTTTGGGGATTATCCTTACCACCAAGGAAACCAATCACGTTCGGAATGTTTCTGAGCTCGTGCATGACTTCGCCAACCAAGGTAGCTTCCAGCAAGACGTATCCGGGCAGGTACGAGCGTTCTTTGAGCACTCGTTTACCATTGCGTACCTGATACACCTTTTCTGTCGGAATCAAAACCTGTGATATGTACTCACTAAGTGATGAATTCTTGATTTCTGCTTCAAGATATTCACGCACTTTGTTTTCCTTACCACTCACAGTACGCAGTACGTACCATTTTTTTTGAAGATCAGACATGCGTTGCGGGAATTAAAATACCTTTTCGTAAAGGAAGGTCATGACGGTTTCAAAACCTGAATCGATGACAAAAACAATCAGGGCTATCACGAGGGAAGCTGATAGCACAACGATGGCACTACTGCTCAGCTCTGATGCGGTTGGCCAGCTGACCTTATGCACGAGCTCGTTGTATGACTCTTTACAGTAAGAGGCAATTTTGTTGAAGAATTTTTTCATCTTATCCTGGGTTTTTGCACGGGTCGAGAGACTCGAACTCCCGACACTCGGTTTTGGAGACCGATGCTCTACCAACTGAGCTAGACCCGTGTGTTAAAAAAAGCTTCCCCTTCATCAGTGGAAGCTTTTTTAGGGTTTAATGTGATTTTATCAATCAAGGATTTCGGTAATCTGACCGGAACCAACCGTACGACCACCTTCGCGGATAGCGAAGCGAAGACCAACGGAGCAAGCTACCGGGTAAATCAATTCTACATTGATTTCCAAGTTGTCACCAGGCATAACCATTTCCACACCTGCAGGCAGGGAGATTTCACCGGTAACGTCCAAGGTACGGATGTAGAACTGAGGACGATACTTGTTGTGGAATGGAGTATGACGACCACCTTCTTCTTTCTTCAAGATGTAAACGGAAGCCTTGAACTTGGTATGAGGAGTTACCTTGCCCGGGTGGGTGATAACCATACCACGTTTGATTTCGTTTTTGTCAACACCACGGAGCAACAAACCTACGTTGTCACCAGCTTGACCTTCGTCAAGAATCTTGCGGAACATTTCCACACCAGTTACAACAGATTTCTTTCCTTCGGAGCCCAGACCGATGATCTGAACTTCTTCACCCGTCTTGATGATACCGGTTTCGATACGGCCAGTAGCCACGGTACCACGACCAGTGATGGAGAAGACGTCTTCAACAGGCATAAGGAAAGGTTTGTCCACGTCGCGGGCGGGCAGATCGATCCAGCTGTCGACAGCGTCCATGAGTTCCATGATTTTGTCTTCCCATTGGGCAACACCGTTCAAACCACCAAGGGCAGAACCGCGGATGACAGGGGTATTGTCACCATCAAATTCATAGAATGACAGCAGGTCACGCATTTCCATTTCAACAAGTTCGAGCATTTCTTCGTCGTCGACGGAGTCGCACTTGTTCATGAAAACAACCAGCTTAGGTACGTT
>Ga0123334_1006727_pt1 | contig 10534 bp, 7 predicted proteins | sample BiotimSIPDNA_FD_89706 | JGI IMG/M metagenome (GOLD analysis project Ga0123334, IMG submission 89706) | Anaerobic biogas reactor microbial communites from Washington, USA - Biogas_R1 time_0 SIP DNA | ecosystem: Engineered > Bioreactor > Anaerobic > Unclassified | place: Washington, USA | collected... | reverse complement strand
TCAATGTCGTTATTGTCGATGTAGGCAATCAAGCCATCAATGACCTCTGACAGGTTGTGAGGGGCCATGTTGGTAGCCATACCCACGGCAATACCGGAAGCACCGTTGACCAGCAGATTGGGAATACGGGAAGGGAGTACAGTCGGTTCCTTGAGTGTTTCGTCAAAGTTGGGCTGCATGTCCACGGTATCCTTTTCTATATCGAGCAACATCTCTTCGGCGATGCGCTTGAGGCGGGATTCAGTATATCGCATGGCAGCTGGCGAGTCGCCGTCTACCGAGCCAAAGTTACCCTGTCCATCAACCATAGGGTATCGCATGGACCATTCCTGAGCCAGACGCACCATGGCGTAGTAGACAGAAGAGTCACCATGCGGGTGGTATTTACCCAACACGTCACCCACGATACGGGCTGATTTCTTATAGGGTTTATCTGAATTGTTGCCCAATTCGTTCATGCCGAACAACACGCGGCGGTGTACTGGTTTGAGTCCATCACGGACATCGGGCAAGGCTCTGGAAACGATCACGGACATCGAATAATCAATGTACGAGGACTTCATCTCCTCCTCAATGTTTATTCGAATAATTCTGTCTTGTTCAGTCATTTAGAAAACGCTTTAGTTTAGAGGTTCCACTTGCTTCGAAAAGCACGCTAATGTACGCTTTTATCCTTGAACACACAAGGAATTTACCCAAAATATAATCCTGAAAAAGCCTGCTGGAAGCCTCCCTGCTGACAGTTTGGCATTTGGCAAAGTATTTGCAGGTACAACGTTGTATTCTACGTCGAAATCCCTATATTTGACGTAGGTTTTTAATAGGTACATTAGGTTACATAAGCACTATTGATATGAATACTGCAAAATTCTCCCAAGGCATCAGGGATGTGATCGGTTACAGCCGTGAGGAAGCCTTACGCCTGGGAAACGACGCCATAGCCCCTGAGCACCTGCTGCTTGGCATTTTCAGGGAAAGAAACAGCAACGCATACGTCCAGCTTTCCAAGCTAAATATCGACATCCTGCGCGTCAAGCGCGTCATTGAGAGTCGGGTCGACAAAACCAATGAAGCCCCCTCCGACCCCGACCTGCCGCTGACGAAATCGACCGAGCGGGTTTTACGCATGGTATTCCTTGAAGCACGCGCCCTCGAGTCTAGAGGTTTGAAGAGCGAACTAATTGACACAGAGCATCTTTTGCTAGCTATCTTAAAGGAAGAAAACAACCTTGCCGCCACTGTTTTGAACGAAGAAGGACTGGCTTGGTCCACCCTTCAGGATGCCATCGCAGGTCGCCAAAGCCCCCATGCAGGAGCCGGTTTCACCGACGAAGACCCTGACGATGAAGACGAGCTGCCACGTGGCAACGACAACACGGCCGGCCCTGGTGATGCCAGGCAACAAACCCGCACCAAACAGGCCTCCGGCACCGATACACCAGCCTTGGATAATTTCGGCAACGACATGACCAAAGCCGCCTTTGAAGGGCGTCTTGACCCCGTCGTAGGTCGTGAGGACGAAATCATGCGCCTGGCCCAGATTCTGAGCCGTCGTAAAAAGAACAACCCTGTTCTGATCGGTGATCCAGGCGTTGGAAAGTCTGCCATCGTTGAAGGCCTGGCCCTGCGCATCGTTCAACGAAAGGTCTCCAGGGTACTCTTTGACAAGCGCGTGATCTCTTTGGACCTGGCCTCCATGGTGGCCGGCACCAAGTACAGAGGCCAGTTTGAAGAGCGCATGAAGGCCATTCTCAATGAGTTGCAAAGCAACAAAAACATCATCCTCTTCATCGACGAGATCCACACCATCGTTGGGGCTGGTAACGCCGCCGGCTCCATGGATGCAGCCAATATGCTCAAACCTGCACTGGCCAGGGGCGACCTCCAATGCATCGGAGCCACCACGCTGGATGAATACCGCAAGAGCATCGAAAAAGACGGAGCGTTGGAACGTCGCTTCCAGAAGATCATTGTGGAACCCACCACGCCTGAGGAAACCCTTCAGATACTTCGCAACATCAAAGACAGATACGAGGAACACCACCACGTACAGTATACGGACGAGGCGCTGGAAGCCTGTGTGCGCCTGACTCAACGTTACGTGTCCGACCGCAATTTCCCCGACAAGGCCATCGATGCAATGGATGAAGCAGGCTCCAGGGTACACTTGTCCAACATTGTGGTACCTGATTTCATTGAAATCCTGGAAAAGGAAATCGATGATGCCAACCTGAAAAAGATGGAAGCCGTTCAATCCCAGAACTTTGAACTGGCCGCCAGCTTCAGGGATCTGGCCAACACCAAATCGACCGAACTGGCTACCCTCAAAGCCGATTGGGAAGCTGGTGCCGACATCACCCGTCAACCGGTGGACGCTGAAAAAATCGCCGAAGTCGTGGCTGTGATGACGGGTATCCCCCTAAAACGTATCGCCCAGGAAGAGAGCGAAAAGCTCTTGAAAATGCGCTACGAGATCAAGAAGAAAATTATTGGACAAGATAAGGCCGTAGACGCTGTGGTCAAGGCTATCCAACGCAACCGCGTCGGACTCAAGGACCCCAACCGCCCCATTGGTGCCTTCCTTTTTGTAGGCCCCACCGGTGTGGGTAAAACCCATCTTGCCAAGCTGTTGTCTGAAGCCATGTTTGACAGTAAGGACGCCCTTCTGCGCATTGACATGAGCGAGTTTATGGAAAAATTCTCGGTCTCCAGGCTGGTTGGAGCGCCTCCGGGCTATGTAGGCTATGAGGAAGGCGGACAACTCACTGAAAAGGTCAGACGCCGCCCCTACGCCGTCATCCTGCTCGATGAAATTGAGAAAGCTCACCCCGATGTGTTCAACCTGCTGCTGCAGGTCATGGACGAGGGTCGCCTGACAGATAGCCTTGGGCGCATGATCAACTTCAAGAACACTATCTTGATCATGACATCCAACGTGGGCACCAGACAGTTGAAAGATTTCGGAAAAGGCATCGGGTTTAACACCCAGGCCGGCAGCATCAGTGGTGAACACGCCAGAAACGTGATTCAGAAAGCATTGAACAAGACCTTCGCACCCGAATTCCTCAACCGCGTCGACGACATCATCCACTTCGAACCATTGCAAAAGGAGTCTATTATTCAGATTATTGACCTGGAACTGGAAGCGTTCAACCAACGGGTGGAAAGCCTGGGCTTCCTGCTCGACATCAGCCCCGAAACCAAATCATTCCTGGCTGACAAGGGTTACGACATCCAATTCGGTGCCAGACCGCTGAAACGAGCCATCCAACAGTACCTGGAAGATGAACTGGCTGAATTGATTCTGGGCGGCACCCTCAAACCGGGCGATCGCGTCGGTATCACGATGGATGCCACCAATACCCAGGTTGTCAAAACCGTCAATGGACAGCCAGTTTGACAGTCATTTTGTCAGTTCGAGACCAAACACTGAAAAAATGTCGGAGCGTATCGCTTCGGCATTTTTTTTGATACCTCCTAGAATGCCGGCAGGAACGGCCGGACAACGATAATCATCAAAATCATCCGATATGCAAAAAGGACACATTGGGGTCAGTACAGAAAACATTTTCCCCGTCATCAAAAAGTTTTTGTACAGTGATCATGAAATTTTCCTGCGTGAAGTTGTCGCCAATGCGACTGATGCCACTCAGAAGTTGAAAACCCTGGCCTCAGTCGGCGAATTCAAAGGCGAACTGGGCGACTTGGCCATTCGTATCAGTGTTGATAAAAAGAAAAAGACCTTGACCATTTCTGACAGGGGTATTGGTATGACCGCCGAAGAAATCGATCAGTACATCAACCAGATAGCCTTCTCCGGTGCTGAAGAGTTCCTCGAAAAGTATAAAGCGGATGCCAATGCCATCATCGGACACTTTGGATTGGGTTTCTACTCCACCTTCATGGTTTCCAAGCAGGTTGACATTGTCACAAAATCGTGGAAAGAAGGTGCTGAAGCAGTGAAATGGTCGTGCGACGGTTCCCCTGAATACAACCTGGAGCCCATTGAAAAAGCCGACAGAGGAACAGACATTGTACTGCACATCGACGACGAAAACAAAGACTTCCTCGAAGAATCCAAAATCAGCGAACTCCTGCGCAAATACTGCAAGTTCATGCCCATCCCCATCGTCTTTGGCAAAAAGAAAGACTGGAAAGACGGCAAGCAGGTGGAAACCGACGAAGACAATCAGATCAACGACACCAAACCAGCCTGGACCCGCAAGCCCAGCGAGCTGACTGAAGAAGACTACAAGACCTTCTACAAAGACCTTTACCCCTTAACAGAAGATCCCTTGTTCAACATCCACCTCAATGTGGATTACCCCTTCAACCTTACAGGCATCCTGTATTTTCCCAAAATCAAAAACAGCGTTGAGATCCAGAAAAACAAGATCCAGCTGTACTGCAACCAGGTGTATGTGACCGATTCAGTAGAAGGTATCGTTCCTGAGTTTCTGACCCTGCTGCACGGTGTCATCGACTCCCCCGATATTCCGCTCAACGTCTCCAGGTCGTACCTGCAAAGCGACAATAACGTCAAGAAAATCTCCAGCCATATCACCAAGAAGGTGGCCGACCGCCTCAACGAACTGTTCAAGAACGACCGCAAACAGTTTGAGGAAAAGTGGAACGACCTGAAGATCTTCATCCAATATGGTATCCTGACCGATGAGAAGTTTTGGGAAAAAGCCCAGAAATTCTGCCTCCTGGGCAACGTAGACGGCAAACAATTCACCTTTGACGAATACAAGCAACTGATTCAGGACAACCAGACCGATAAGGAGGGTCAACTGATCTACCTCTATGCTTCCGACAAGAACGCCCAACACGCGTACATTGAAGCAGCCGTTGATAAAGGATACGATGTTTTGCTCCTGGACGGTCAGTTGGACGTACACATGGTGGGCAAACTGGAACAAGCCTTTGAAAAGACCCGCTTTGTACGTGTAGACAGCGACGTCGTGGACAACCTGATCCAAAAATCCGACAAGCCAGCCCTTGAACTGAGCGAAGAGCAGCAAGAAGCGTTGAAGAAACTGTTTGGCGACAACCTGCCCACGGTGGAAAAAACCACCTTCCAGGTACAACTCGACCGACTGGGAGAATCGGCTGCGCCGGTGATTCTGACCCAAAACGAGTTCATGCGTCGCATGCAAGACATGGCCGCCATGAACCCAGGCATGGGATTCTACGGAGAAATGCCCAACAGCTACGCCATGGTGCTGAACACCGATCATCCCTTGGTTAAAAACCTGATTGGCAAGGAACAAACCGATGAGGATGCGGCCTCCATCAAGCAGCTGATGGACCTCGCCCTGCTCTCCAACGGCCTATTGAAAGGTGAAGCATTGACGCAGTTCGTTAAACGGAGTTACGGTCTCATTAAGTAAGCGCCAGACACCGTTTTTCGCCAACTTATTTGTATATTTGGAGGCTGCGTCTACTCAGGCGCAGCCTCACTTGATTAGTATCTACTCCTTTCATCCACAACATCGTATGATTCGTCATCGATTGACCACCCTGCTATGCGCCTTGTTGCTGGCCGGTTCACTTTCGGCCCAACAGGTAGGACTGGTTCTCAGCGGCGGCGGAGCCAAGGGCATCGCTCATATCGGTATGCTTCAGGCTCTTGAAGAAAATGGCATTCCTGTCGATTATGTAGCCGGAACATCTATCGGAGCTATTGTCAGTGGGCTATATGCCATGGGATACTCGCCGGCCGACATGATGGCGCTCATCAAATCGCCCAACTTCATCAATTGGATGAATGGCACCGTTGAGCAAGAATACATCAACTATTTCAGGCAATCATCCCCCACCCCGGAAATGCTTTCCACGCTCATATCACTGAGGGACACTGTCCTCAAGGCGGGAAAAATTCTGCCTAACAGTTTGATGAATCCCATCCAAATGAATTACGCCTTTCTGGAGCTGACAGCACAATACACAGCACTGTGCAGGGGAGACTTCAATCAACTGTTTGTTCCGTTCAGAAGCGTTGCCGCCGATGTCAACGAACGCAAACCCTATGTCTTCAAACAGGGCGACCTGGGTGATGCCATCAGGACATCCATGTCCTTTCCTTTCGTCTTCAAGGCCATCAAAGTGGACAATCGATTGTTGTACGACGGGGGCATCTACAACAACTTCCCGGTTGACGTGATGGAAAAGGATTTCAATCCGGACGTTATTCTGGGTAGCGTAGTGGTCGATATTAACGAAAAACCCGATGATTACGACATGGTCGCCCAACTGCAAACCATGATCATTCACCCCAGCAATTACGATGTGCCTGCCGACAAAGGCATTCAATTAACCTTCAATCTGAAGGGGGTCAACTTGCTGGATTTTCACAAAGCCGACTCCCTGTACCGCATCGGTTACGAAGGCGCCATGGCCAATATGGACAGCATCAAAAGCCTGGTTGAGCGCCGCGTGGATCCCTTTGACCTGACCCTTCGTCGCTTTCTCTTCAAGAGCCAGTTACCGGTAATGCGCTTCAGGGAAATCATCATCAACGGCACCTCCGAAGCCGAACGAAATTATATCCTCAAAGTGCTAAGACAGTCTGGGGAGGCCTATTTCAGTCTGGAAGATTTCAAAGTGGGTTATTTTAAATTGATGGCCGATAAAAAAATCAAGGAAATCATACCTCACGCTGTCTACAACCCTGCCGACGAGGCCTTTACCCTGGTGCTTGATGTGGAAATGAACCACAGCATCCGTCTTGCCGTAGGTGCCAACATATCATCTTCTACCTCCAATCAAGTGTATTTGGGGGTCGGATTCAATGTGCTCGACCAATATTCGCAAGAATACACCCTCGATGTGTACATGGGTAGGATACTGAACGCCCTTCGCGCAAAAGCCATCATCTTCTCATCGGATGACCTTCCCAAATCGTTTTCGGCTGAGTTTTCGTCGTTGAATTTCAACTTTTTTCAGGGAGAAAAATTGTTTTACAACGATGATAGGCCCGCTTTCGTCAAACAACGGGAGAATTTCATCAAGTTCCGCTTTGCCATGCCAACACCCCAAACGGGCAAAATGGAAATGGGGCTTTCCGGAGGGTATTTGGTGGACGAATACATGCAAACCAAGCTGGAATCGTTCTCCAACAAAAGCTTCGACCGCAGCCTCTATTTCTTATTGAACGGGGCTGTACGCTACGACTTCAACAACCTCAATGCAAAGCAATACCCCACTGCAGGACGTCGTAACTACGTAGGCGTTCAGCTACTGACGGGTCTGGAAGTTTTCCAGAAAATCGACTCGATTGGTTATAAAACCAAACAAGATAAAAACCTGACGTACACTCAGTTTTCCGCGGGGTACGAGCGCTACATCAACCTAGGCAAAGAAACCATACTCGGCTTTATGGGCAGCACGGTGTTCAACAACAAGCGACCATTGGACAATTACACCGCTAGCATTGTCCAATCGCCCGGTTTCACGCCTACCCTCCACAGCAAATCGGCCTTTAACGAAGCCTACCGCTCCAACCAATACCTGGCCTTAGGATTGATGCCCATCTGGAACCTGCGTCCCAACCTTTACCTGCGCGGGGAGTGCTACGGCTTCTTTCCGTGGACCATGTATGAGCGCAGTGCCAACCAACAAGCCATACCCGTGCACCAATGGTCAAACATCCAATACATCGCCGAAGCTTCGATGGTGTACAGCCTGCCTTTCGCCTCGCTCAGCCTTTTCGTCAATAATTACAGCTACCCGAAAGGAAATTGGAACGTCGGCATCAACTTAGGTTACCTCCTGTTTGGCAGTAGGTTCCATGATTGAGCGTCAACAGAATGGCGAAAAGTTCAAAAATAATCGCCTCAAAGGTTGCACAGACCGATAAAACCCGCTATATTTGCATCCGCAATCACGAAACGGCTACGTAGCTCAATTGAATAGAGCATCTGACTACGGATCAGAAGGTTACAGGTTTGAATCCTGTCGTGGTCACTAAAAAGAAAGCAGTGTCAATCAATCGATTAACACTGCTTTCTTTCTTATTATCAGTTGGTCCTTACTGCTTGACGATACCGAAGGTGAATCCGGCCTTAACCCGTTCAATCAATTCGGGAACAATGTCTTCGTATTCGCCTACAATACCAAAGTCTGCATTCTTGAATATGGACGCTTTCGGATTGTGATCGATGGCAACCACCTTACCCGATTCTTTCATACCGGAAATATGCTGTATGGTGCCGGTCTGATGCAGTCCGGATGGGCAGAGTCGCCTGCCGCCGAATGGATTTCCTTCGTGGCTTATGCACTGATCATTCATTGCAGAACGACCTTGCCGCTGGTATTGGGATTGCCGATCCGGTAGAGATAGACACCTTTTTTCAGCATGCTAAGGTCGAGGATGTAGTCATCGGTCCCGATGAGCCGGCTCAAAAGTCTTTTTCCGGTCAGGTCGAAGAGTTGAAAAAGGGCGTCCCTGTTGTTACGTATGCGGATGAAACCGTTGGTTGCCGTCAGCGTGCTGCGCTTGCTGTCGGGGTTGTCGATTCCCGTGGTACAGAAGCAGTCGGAGTATTCCGGATTCTGGTACAGGACGACGCCGTTTTCGGAGTAGCAGGAAAGTTCGACTTTGGAACCATCGATAACCAGACCGCTGTAAATTAATCCTTTAAGACTTCCAACCCCTTCAATCCACAGCTCAGAACCATTCAGCAGAATACTTTTTCTTCTCTCTATTCCAATATCGAAAGAATCAATCTTTGTAACTACAAACCGAAGGGGGTATCCACCTCCATAAAAGGGATTGTCCAATGCGATAATAGTTGATTCGGCAATAGTGAAATCATACAACAGAAAGTCCGAATCGGGTGAAATGGGGTTGTAAAAGACCTGCCGGTTGCTTTCCCTCATGTATCCTATGGTCTCCCAGGACGAAAACAAAGAATCTTTTGTGGCTAAGATTTTCGTATATGTGCTGTCTTTCAAAACGACTTGCTCCCCAAGCTTCAATACTGTGGTTTCGTAACTCTTGACGCCCCAGGGCGGCCAGACACCATACGTCCAGACAATATGCCACCGCTTGTCTCTGCTGCTGTCCAGAATGTTCAACTGGCTGAAACATTCCGAAACGGCTGCCGCAAGGAAGATAAAAAGCACCAGAATGTTTTTCATTTTTTAGTTCTTTTTTACAGATTATTTTTTGAACTGCATTAGTTAATTTGTTTGATTTCGCCATACATGCATTCGAAAATTGCCCCGTTTTCTATGACGATTTCATCATTAGGACCTTTTTCTAGAATTGCATTAACCGATTGACTCCCTTGCAGGATTAAAGTTCCGCCTGCCTCGACCTTAATGTTGGCATTATTTATAAGACCATTTTCCCGGACGGTAATTTTTCCTCCATTTTTTATTGTGATTTGACCATTACGCGGAAAAAAAACGTTGCCAATTATTTCCAAATGACCGTTTGACTCAATGTTTAGATTTCCAAATAAGTGGGTATCATAATAATACCATTTGTGAGTATTTATCGTTGTTGGACTATAAACGACTGGGCTTGTCAACGTATCAATATTTCCATAAATGTCCATAGGACCTAGGGTCTTCATAGTGTTTGGGGTTTGTTTTACCTGTACAATATCTCTAATCTGTCAATACCATTCTTTTGGTATCGATCAGGCATCCATTTACAATCAGGGAATAAATATATATTCCTGATTTGAGTTCATTGGCGCTGACGGTAGTTGCGTGTTTTTCCCGGGGGCAAGAGGAGCCGATTCTTTTTGCTTGCCTGAAGCGAGCAGGCTGTTAACGGTTTCCTGCAGGAGGTTGATTTGATTTTGCTGTTCTTTGATGCTTTGCAGTAACACCGGGACCAATCCTTGGTAGTCAATGGCTTTCAGTTTGGTAATGGAATCTGTCCTGACCAATTCGGGAAATTCTTTTTCCATGTCCTGTGCGATAAATCCGTAATGTTCCCCTTTGGGCAGATTGGATGGTTTCATGGAATAAGAGGCCTCGTTATTTAGCTCTTTGTAATATCGATCGATTTCTACGTTACTGATGAATTCATACTTTTTTCCGTCCAGATTCATGATCTTGGAAAGCATCAGTTTCCCGTCCAGGGCTGAAATGTTTTTTTAAGCTGCTGATCGGAACTTAGATACAGACTTGTTGCGGTTATGGCTCCTCCTACGGCCAGTATATAGGAACAGTTGAATGAGCTGGTTGCGCTCAGAAACATACCGGGGTAGCCGTTGCTTGCAAACAAATGCAATGCTGGTCCGGATTGTGCCGTGGTCCCATTGATGATAATATTCCCTCCACTGAGCTCTGTCCTTCCTTCCAGATAGCTGTTTCCTTTGACGTTGAACTTTCCCGACGTCGTAATGTTGCTTCCGATTTCAGTGTTGCCTGAAGAATTCACTTTAAGTTGTGCATTCAGGATACTCGTAACCATGAGTATAGCAAACAAAATAGTGTGCTTTTTCATCTTTTGTCGTTTTTAAGGTTTATACAAAAAAATGTATAATGTTTATCTAATAATGCAACAATAGTA
>Ga0123334_1006724_pt1 | contig 10536 bp, 10 predicted proteins | sample BiotimSIPDNA_FD_89706 | JGI IMG/M metagenome (GOLD analysis project Ga0123334, IMG submission 89706) | Anaerobic biogas reactor microbial communites from Washington, USA - Biogas_R1 time_0 SIP DNA | ecosystem: Engineered > Bioreactor > Anaerobic > Unclassified | place: Washington, USA... | reverse complement strand
CGGAATTCAAATTGGGTTGATCGATAAAGATCAAAAGCAAACTTTTGAATCAAAGTATGAAAGAATCAACACCTTACAACGGCTATTCGAAAAGACTTCTTTAAACCCGGATGCCAAGGTACGACAAATCTTTATTGAGCAAGGATTAACTATTCCTAAAAATAAATTTACCATTGCCGATATCTTAAAACGACCGGAAATTGGTCCGGATTTTCTCACTAAGCTTCTTCCCGAACTTGAATTTATCGAAAGCGACGCTAAAGAAATCAGCACACGTTATAAATATCAAGGATATTTGGAAAAAGAACGAGAACAGGCCAAGCGATTATTAAATCTCGAAAATAAAACAATACCGGAAGATTTGAATTATGATTTAGTTACCAATCTTGCCCATGAAGCCCGGGAAAAATTGGTCAAATTCCGCCCCGGAACATTAGGGCAAGCCTCACGGATCAGTGGAGTCAACCCAGCCGATCTAACTGCCCTCTTATTTCATTTAGAGAACCTGAAGGAGTCTCAATGAGTGGAATTAAAGCAAATTTTATCAGTCTTTTACATGAAATCGGAATCGATCTCTCTAGCGATCAATTATTACAGCTTGAAAAATTCATTAAGCTACTTTTATCAGCCAATCAGGTGATTAACCTTACGGCAATCACTAAGTTTGATGAGGCCATGGTCAAACACATTTACGATTCTTTGGTAGTCATGAATACTCCGGAGTTTAGATCCGCCCAAACAGTGATTGATGTGGGAAGCGGAGGCGGAATACCCTGTATTCCCTTGGCTATTTGTAATCCAGACAAAACAATAATTTCTATAGAAGCTACTCAAAAGAAAATCAATTTCCAAATCGAAGCAAGTCGCCAATTAGAATTAAACAATCTCACCATGATTTGGGGACGGGCAGAGGAGATCGCCAGGCAACCAAAACATCGCGAACAATATGATCTGGTTATCGCCCGGGCATTAGCGCCGCTGGATATTCTTTTAGAATTAACCCTCCCTTTTCTTAAACTACAGGGAAACGCCATTTATTATAAGGGAAAAGAAGTCGAAGATGAGATTGATAAGGGAAACCAGGCAATCCAAGTTTTAGGAGCGGAATTATCTGAAACTAAATCTTTTACACTACCATTTGGTTTGGGTTGGCGAGTGCTACTTATTTTTAAAAAGTCATCTTTAACACCCCTCCTTTATCCCCGCAAGCCTGGGATACCCCAAAAGAGGCCACTTTAAAACTCAAGGATCGTTTCGACCATCCTCTGAGGGAAGACACCACCCGGAAACCAACATTTCCTAATTTTCATTCATGAAAAATGAGATATTAAGAAGGAAGATTATCCTTCATCTCGAAAAGATTAAGAATAGCCCGAAGGAAAAAAGGTGAACAATAATGAAACGCTCATCAAAAAAATCATTAGACATATTACGCCAAAAAGCGTATGAATTGTTGAACGCCGAATTGGAAACACTTCGGAGCCACCCCAATTATCAAACTATTAGGGGTTGGAGGGAGGAAGGTTTAAGCATGGGAAAAGTCATAGCCATCGCCAATCAAAAGGGCGGCGTAGGTAAAACCACAACCGCTGTAAACCTAGGGACATGTTTGGCTCAAAACAAACGCAAAGTGATGATTATCGACCATGATCCTCAAGGAAATTCCACCAGTGGAATTGGTTTAAAAAAAGGAGAAATTAAAAAGTGTATTTATGATGTATTAATTAACGAAATCCCCTTGGAAGAAGTTTTGGTTGAAACCCAAGTTGTAAACCTAAAAATAGCCCCGGCTACCATTAGATTAGCAGGCGCCGAGGCTGAACTGGTAGGAATGATGGCTCGTGATCAAAGACTAAAGAGGGCTATCGAGCCAATTAAAAAGGATTTCGATTACATTCTAATTGACTGTCCGCCCTCACTCGGCAATTTAACAATCAACTCTTTAGCTGCTGCCGACTCAATTGTAGTACCGATTCAATGTGAATATTACGCCTTAGAAGGACTTAGCCAACTAATGAAAACAATCCAGCTTGTTCAAAAATACTCAAACCCTGACTTACAAATCGAGGGTGTTGTGTTAACCATGTACGATAATCGAACCAATCTTTCTTCCCAGGTTACCGATGAAGTGCGGCGGTATTTTCAAGACAAAGTATATCGAACAATTATTCCCAGGAACATCCGTCTTAGTGAAGCTCCAAGCTTCGGCCTCCCTATCACTTTATACGATGAGAAATCCAAAGGAGCGGAAGCTTATATCGAATTGGCAAAGGAAGTGATAGCCAATGAGTAAAAACCGAGGCCTTGGAAAGGGATTGGGCGCTCTAATTCCCGAGCTAGAGGAAGAACATAATCCCGAAGCCAAACAATTCGTCGATATTAACTCAATAACTCCCAACCCTTATCAGCCTCGCAAGGAGTTTTCAGATGAAAAACTTAATGAACTTGCGGAATCCATCCGACTCCATGGCGTCATTCAACCCTTGTTGGTCAGAGAGTATCAAGGCAAATATCAACTTATTGCTGGCGAACGAAGATTAAGGGCTTCTAAAATAGTTGGACTTTCCGAAGTCCCGATTGTAATTAGAGACATGACCGATCAAACCATGATGGAAGTGGCTTTGATTGAAAACCTTCAACGGGAGGATCTTAATATAATTGAAGAGGCTGAAGCTTACCGACGCCTAATGGAAGAATTCTCTTTAACTCAGGAAGAGATCGCCAAACAAGTGGGTCGAAGCCGACCGGCTATTGCTAATACACTTCGTCTTTTAAACTTACCTAGCATAGTCCAATCAGAATTAGCCAAAGGAACTCTTACTATGGGCCATGCCAGACCTTTACTAAGCCTAAATACAACCGAAGAACAAATTCGGGTTTGGCAAACAATTCAAAATGACCAACTATCGGTGCGCCAAACTGAAGAACTAATCAAACAACTCACCAATCCTGAAGGTGTTTCACGTGAAACAAAAAAGCCAAACTTCAAAAACGAAGCCAAGCCCATTCGAGACCCTAATCTAATAGAACTAGAAGAAGAGCTCCAGCTTTCTATGGGTACAAAAGTTATTATTAAACCTTCGGGAAGCGGAGGTAAAATTGAAATCAATTATTATTCCGATGACGATTTTGAGCGGATTTGCGAAAAGCTAACACAAGAATAAAAGGTCTTAACCAGGCCTTTTATTCTGTTTCACGTGAAACATGCAAACCTTGGTTGGAATCAAACAATTTATTGTATGATCAGTTAAAACAACTTTATTTGGTTCTATTTTATGCCGACCACGGGTCTGCTTCGGAAATTCTTGTCATCGCAGACTTGCGCCCTTCCCAGAGAAAAGTTAAAAGGCCGTGGCAACCAGGATCTTAACGGTTAAAACCGGTATAAAACTTTAATCCACTGGTTTGGGATTTCGGATTAGCGACAATGTTTCCGGTAAGTATAATTTTGGTCATGGGTTTTTAACCCGCGTGGATTGAGTCAACGCTCCACGGTTTTGGTTGATATAATACAATCTTCGATAAGATATAAAATATGGAGAAACAATGGATAGGACCTTATTGAAGTCGTGGTTGAATGCGTTAGTAAAGGGCGAGAATACTTTAGAGGAGACCCTTCAAAAGCTTACTGGGTTTCCCTACTCGGACTTAGGTTTCGCCAAAATAGATTCCCATCGTAGTTTAAGGAATGGGAATGCGGAAGTTATATATTGTCCGGGCAAAGAACCGAAACAAGTGGTTGGTATTTTTCAAACCTTGGCTGAGCAAGCTCGAAATGTTATTGCTACAAGGGCTAACCCCAAACTCTTTCAAATAGTCAAAACCCAAATACCTGAGGCCCGCTATTTTGAGAAAGCACGAATTATTGCCTTGTGGCGCAATTGTGAAAAAACAAAAGGAAAAATTGGAATAATCACAGCCGGTACCGCTGATTTAAAAGTAGCAGAAGAAGCGGCGGTTACTGGAGAAATATTAGGAAGCGATGTCATCCGAATCTATGATGTGGGCGTGGCAGGGATCCATCGTTTGTTTGATCAAAAGGAAACAATTGAAAGTTGCCGGGTTTTGATCGTCGTTGCCGGTATGGAAGGAGCTTTAGCGAGCGTAGTTGGGGGGCTAGTTGATAAACCAGTTGTGGCCGTCCCGACAAGTATCGGTTATGGGGCTAACTTTCAGGGCTTGGCTCCTTTATTAAGTATGCTAAATTCTTGCGCCGGAGGAATAGCGGTAGTAAACATTGACAACGGTTTTGGCGCCGGAGTGATGGCGCACCGGATCAATTTGTTGGGGGAGTAAAATGAGGATTGCCTACTTAGATTGTCATGCGGGAATAAGCGGCAATATGTTTCTAGGAGCTTTGATTGATCTGGGATACCCTATCGAAACATTGAAAACTGAATTAGGAAAACTAGCCTTACCAATCCCTGAGCTTCAAATTCAAAAGGTTTCAAAAAAAGGAATTAGCGCAACCTGGTTTGATCTGCCAGTGGCTCATGAAGATCAGCATCGGAATTTGGCTCAAATCTGTGAACTCATTTTGCGGGCCGGATATTCAAGTTCAATTACGGATAACGCCATTGGTTGTTTTCGGTATCTAGCTGAGGCGGAAGCTAAAATTCACGGGGTCTCTCTTAACGAAGTACACTTCCATGAAGTGGGAGCGGTTGACGCTATTATTGATATAATAGGCGCTTGTCTTGGAATAGAATATTTTGAGATAGAAGAACTTTTTGCTTCACCAGTTAGGGTTGGTTTTGGTAGCGTCAAATGCGCTCATGGGGAAATACCGGTACCGGCTCCCGCTACCTTTGAATTATTATCAAATTTTGATATTTATATTGGAGAATATGAGGGTGAGTGGACCACACCAACCGGGGCGGCTATTTTAAAATATTTTGCTAAATCCCATAAAACCATGGCAAATTTTCTTTTAGAAAAAATCGGTTATGGAGCAGGGACTACCGAGCGCGCCATAGCAAATGTGCATCGAATTGTCCTCGGAAATTTAGTGGAAGTTGACCAAAAGGATTACCAAGTCATCCTTGAGACCAATATTGATGATTTGAACCCTGAAATGTATGGCTTTTTAGGAGAGGAATTATTGAAACAAGGGGCGCGGGACTATTATTTTACGCCGATCTATATGAAAAAAGGCCGACCGGGAATATTAGTTACCGTAATTGTATCACCGGAGTATGTTCAGAGGATTGAGGACCTATTGTTCAGAGAAACGACGACTCTTGGTATTCGCAAGAAGTTGGTGGAACGAGATTGTTTGATCAGAGATTATCGGACTATAAACCTTAAGGGCTATAAGATTCAAATTAAAGTGGCATTGAGAAATGGCGCAATCTTAAAATTTGCTCCGGAATATAATGATTGTTTATTAGCAGCTAAAAATTTGAAACAGTCATTAAAACAAATTTACGAAGAAGCTGAATTTCAATATCGAAAAATACTTTATGATGAAGGAAGCTGCTGATTTACGGTGAATTATACATACAGGTCATGAGTTCTAATCCGGAAGGGAGCTGCCTAAATGGACTTGGCGGTAATTAATGAGTGGTGTCAGAATAATTTGTGGATGCTATTGCTGGTCAATTTTGTATTGACATTAGAAGTTTTGATTTTGTTTGTCGTTACCCATAAAAGATTAGAAAGATATCGCTATCTATTCAAAGGTAATGAGGACCGAGATTTAGAATCGGTATTAATTAATTTGTCTGAAAAATCACATCAACTTAACACTAATTTGTCCAGATTAGAAGAACAGGTTGCCGGCAATCAGGTTCGTGAAGAAATGCATCTCCAAAATTGGGCGTTGATTCGCTTCAAAGCTTTTCAAAACACCGGCAGTGACCAAAGTTTTGCCTTGGCGTTATTAGATGCCGCTGGTGACGGCGTGGTTATCAGTAGCCTCTTTGGCAGGGATGAGTCGAGAGTATATTGCAAGCCGGTTGAACAGGGGCAATCGATCTATCCACTTACTGATGAAGAAAAAGAAGCGATTACTACCGCTTTGGGGAAAACAAACAAATGAATTGAAAGATGTATTTTTGGAATATAGCAGGAAAAACTCTAATATGTGTCGAATATCTTAAAATACTCTTAAAAATTGTTACAATTTGATTTTTTAGGAGACAGGTTTCAGTATTTTGGAGGTGTTTTTCCTTGCGCAAGTTTAGAAAGTACATAAAACAAAAATGCGGCAAAGGCTTTACCTTTTTAGTTGTGCCTAATTCACCGGGGGCGGTTCGAAGTTGTGCTATTCCATTTTCTGCTGCTCTTTTGATCTTTGGAATAATTGTTTTTAATATATATATTTTTGTTGGTTACACCACTCAAATTTGGGAAATCCAACGTTATCGTCATGAAATACGAGAAAAAAATTCTTGGATTTCAAAGTTGGAAAAAGAACAACGTGAAGTACAACCTACGCTTAAACGCAGCTATCAGATAGCGGCGGAACTCAGTCGCCTTAAGGTGGAAAGGGAAAAGCTATTAAGTTCATGGAAAGCTATCCAGCAAAAGGGAGGACGAGTTGCCACCACTACTAGTCGGGGAGTTGTATTTCGGCCAAGACCCTATACGATAAATTCTATTGGGGAAGCATCTACAACAGAAATTAAAACAGATTTGATGGAATTGCAGAATAATTTAAATCAGATCGATGAATTTATTAAAACAGAACAAGAATCACAACAGGAGTTGTTAAGCGATTTTATCGCCTATGAAAGAAAACTAGATCATACCCCTTCAATTTGGCCGGTTTCGTCGTTTGTCATATCCGGTTTTGGGACAAGGTTCCATCCGGTTCATCATCGATACATAACTCATACCGGTGTTGATTTAAAAGCCAAGTATACTAAGATTAAAGCAACCGCAGATGGAGTGGTTGAATTCTCCGGTTATCAGGGCGGCTATGGATATGTGATCATTATTAATCATAGCTATGGCTATAAAACCCTGTATGCGCATAATTCAAAATTATTAGTGACTAAAGGGCAAAAAGTGACTAAAGGACAAAAGATTAGCATCTCCGGTAATAGCGGCGTTAGCACCGGGCCCCATCTCCATTATGAGGTTAGAATAAATAATGTTCCTGTAAATCCAGTAATGTTTTTAAAGAATTAGCGGGGAGGTCAACATGATTTCAAAGAGTAAAGAGGTTTCAACAACAAATACCAGAAAGGTCGATACGGTAATTGGGAAGGAATCCAGCTTCAAAGGTAATTTGGAAGCGCCTGGCGGTTCAATTAGAATTGATGGATATTTTGAAGGTGAATTACACATTGGCGGAGATTTAATTGTTGGTGAGAGCGGAATTGTAGTAGGGAATGTAGTTGCCAAAAACGTAATCATTGCCGGGGAGATAAAAGGAACGATTGAGGCCCGTGGAAAGATGGAATTAGCTCCTTCGGCTAAAGTTATAGGTGATTCTAAAATGATAACTTTAGTAATTGAGGATGGCGCATATTTACAAGGAATGTGCGCGCCTTTACCAAAGGGCGACTTAAAAGAAAGAGGAAAGTTACTTCGCGTCGATACACCGGAGGAAGTAGCTGCAGTAAAATTAAAAACTCCTTAATAGGGGGTTTTTTATTAATGGTGATGAAGTAGGGTTGATTAGAAAATTTAAATCAGCCCTATTTTTATTTAGTTGATCGCGTCTGAATTGCAAATATTGATTGCATCAACTTTCTGTTCAACTCCTGCTTCAGGGGATGAATGGATCGGAAGTATTTATTTCGAGCCAGAAATAATAACTTTAGAACTAGACGTCTACTGAAAAATATTTCTAAACAATGAATAAGAAGCGATCCGGGCGGGCTGTTTCGCACCATATTTCTTCAATGATTATTGGTTGGTCAATAGGTTCATCAGCTGATAGTTCTATGATAACTTTAGGAGATTGCGATGACGCGACGGAGACGCGGATCGGATTGAATACAGGTTTACCGATGAGATCATTAATAGTTGATAATAGCTTGCTGCAATTACTTTGATAAAATTGGCTAACCCTTTCTATGTAATTAATGGTTTCAGTGATCCGGGGGACTCGACCTAGTCTAGCTACTCGGGTAGGGCCGGCATTATAAGCAGCTAAAATTAATTCAAATTGTTCAAATCGGCGGTATAGATCCTGTAAGTAGCGGGTCCCTGCGTGGATGTTTTGCTGGATATCAAAGGGATTTGATATTTTCATTATCCGGGATACGCAGGAGGTAATTTGCATTAAGCCACGGGCTTCACAAGGAGAAACGGCTTTGGGGCGAAAAGAAGATTCGGCTGCAATCACACTGGCAATTAATAAAGGATCGATCTTTGTAGCCTGGGATTCTTGAATGATTGTGGTAATGATTAGATCCTTATCTTCAAGTGAAAGCCTGGGGTTGAATTTGGTAATCATTTGGTCAATTATCTTCATTTGTATGGTTTCCGGATGAAAGGTAATTACGGGGTTATTAACCATAGGGGGGGCCAATATTTGGGATGCTAAAATGGTAGAGCACCCAAATAAGGTAACAGTCAAAACGAAGGTGGTAATCAAAATCTTTTTAGTAGTAATGAACATGATTTCCCTCCTAATTTTGAGAGGCTAGAGTTGCTAGTATATTTTCAAAGCTTAGTTATTAATGCTATTTGTGCTTCACTTTTTAAAGTATTGGATAAAATAGCAATTATTATACATAAAAATTTTTAAAAAAATTCGATACATTAGAATATCAAAAAAAAGTAGCATCCAAATCTCAGCCCATCTAAATTAAAAAACCGGGACGGTTGCCCGGTTTTAGAAATCATTAACGATAATTAGTTATCAAGAGGGGGTCCAAGTTAATCGGGGTGTTCGGGCCGCTAGTGTTTCATCGACTCTAGAGACAGACATGCGGTGAGGAGCGGATGTTAATAGTTCAGGGTCTGACTTGGCCTCCTCGGAAATTTGAATTAAAGTTTTTAAAAAGCGGTCCAAGGTTTCTTTACTTTCTGTTTCAGTCGGCTCAATCATCATAGCTTCTTCTACAATTAACGGGAAGTAAATGGTTGGAGGATGGTAACCAAAATCAATTAAGCGTTTGGCTACATCTAGAGCACGAATTCCGTGGGCTTTAAGATTAACAGCGGACAAAATAAATTCATGCATACAATTACGGTTATAAGGTATATGAAAAAAATTGCTTAGTTCGGCCCGGAGATAATTAGCGTTTAAAATTGCATCTTGACTTGCTTGAGCCAATCCTTCGGTACCAAGAGCATAAATATAGGCTAACGCTTTAATGAGAACTGAATAATTACCATAAAAACCAAGCATCTTACCGATGGTCAGAGGCCGATCATAATTCCACGAATAGATACCGGATTTCGACTCTAAAACCGGAACCGGTAAAAAATCCGATAAAAAGCTCTTAACTCCAACGGGTCCGGCGCCGGGTCCACCACCACCATGGGGTGTGGAGAAGGTTTTATGGAGGTTTAAATGGACTAAGTCAAATCCCATATCCCCAGGTCGGGTAAGACCAAGAATCGCATTTAAGTTAGCACCGTCATAATAGAGTAAACTGCCGTTTTGATGGACCAGATCGGCAATGGATTTAATATTTTTTTCAAAAAGGCCAAGAGTATTAGGGTTGGTTAACATCAAAGCGGCGATCTCGGAGTTTAATAAGGATTTTAAATGATCAAGATCTACTAAACCCTCAGTATCACAATTGACGCCTATAGTTTCAAATCCGGCCATTGCAGCACTGGCCGGATTAGTACCATGGGCGGAGACGGGAACCAAGACTTTAGTTCGCTGTTTCTCACCGCGCTCTTTTAGATAGGATTGAATAATTAACATAGCGGTGAGTTCACCATGGGCGCCGGCTGCAGGTTGAAGCGTAAAATAGTCCATGCCAGTAATTTCGGATAAAGCTTGTTCTAGCTCGAATAAGAGAGCCAGATGACCCTGGCAACTTTCTTCCGGCCATAAGGGATGGCTAACCTTAACTTCGGGGAGGGAGGCAAGGTCTTCATTTATTTTAGGGTTATACTTCATTGTGCATGACCCTAAAGGGTAGAAACCATTGTCAACCCCATGGTTTAAAGAAGACAAATTAGTATAATGCCTTACGATATCAATCTCAGCTAATTCTGGGAAACCCAAAGGGGATTTTCTTAGTAAATCCGGGGAAAGGGACTGCGCCGGGTTAAATGAAGGGACTTCGGACTTTGGTAAAAACCAGCCCCGTTTACCAGGAGTTGATTTTTCAAAGCTAAGTAGGGTTGATGTCATAATAAACCTCCTAACTCTGTGACGAAATTATCTAACTCTGCTTTGGTAAAGATCTCAGTAGCGCAGATTAATAAGGTATCATTTAAATCAGAATATAATTCTCCCAAGTCCAGTCCGGGCACGATCCCCTTTTGAAGTAGTTTGGGTAAATAAAAGGAGACCGATTGGGGGAGTTTGATGGGAAATTCGATAAAAAAGGGTGCTTCATAAAGAGGTTGTAATCCAAGATTTACTAATTGGGTATAGAGATAATGGGCGTTGTT
>Ga0123334_1006721_pt1 | contig 10538 bp, 6 predicted proteins | sample BiotimSIPDNA_FD_89706 | JGI IMG/M metagenome (GOLD analysis project Ga0123334, IMG submission 89706) | Anaerobic biogas reactor microbial communites from Washington, USA - Biogas_R1 time_0 SIP DNA | ecosystem: Engineered > Bioreactor > Anaerobic > Unclassified | place: Washington, USA | collected... | reverse complement strand
CTCCAGGTGACCCGGCTGCAGACCTCCGAGGGGAAGCTTATCCTCCATGGACAGGAGCTTATCCAGCGAGGAGACTGCCGGCGCAGCGGATTCCGCCGGGGAAGCGCCGCCCGGTTCCGTGCTGGCGGGGGCTTCCGAAGCGGGTGCGGACGCGCTGGGGGAGGGGGTGGTCGTACCGCCTGCACAGCCTGTCAGCAAAGCTGCAAGCATCAGTACAGCCAGGACCAAAGCAAGGGTTTTACTATTTTTCTTCATTTTTATTCCTCCTGTTTGACATTATATTTGGAAGGTGATTCTTCCCAATATCCATTAACCGTGTTTTTTGCTGCTCAGACTCTTCAGCAGGACAGCCAGGACAATGACGGCCGCCTTGACGACCATCTGGGGGTAAGACGCCAGATTAATGAGGTTCATGATGTTTCCGATGATGGCGATAATAAAGACGCCGATCACCGTCATGACGACTTTTCCCTCGCCGCCCATAAGGCTCGCGCCGCCGATAACAACGCCGGCGATCGTTGACATATTGTAATCAACGCCGGCCGTCAGAGCCGAGGCGTTGCCCGAACGCGCGGTGATGATCACACCGGCGATGCCGCACAGAATACCGGACAGCAGATACACAAAGAACAGGTGCTTTTTGGAGTTTATGCCCGCCAGCTGCACCGCGGATTCATTGGAGCCGATCGCATAGACCATCCGGCCGAAGGTGGTGTATTTCATGACGAAATAAAAGATGATCACGATAACGGCGGCAAAGATGACGGCGTAAGGTATGCCGAAAATTGTCGTTCCGGTTGAAAAGCCCACCAGGTCGGCATACCCTCCGCTCTTGTTGTCAAGCATGAGCGTGTTGCCCTTCGTTATGATGTAGGCAAGCCCTTCTCCTGCGTACATGGTGGCGAGTGTGACGATGAAGGCCGGCATACGCAGCTTTGCCACAAGGAATCCGTTGACAGCGCCGAAGACCGCGCCGATACCGACACCGATTGCGATGGTCGCCCAGGTATTCGCCCCGCCGGCCGCCAGGCCCCACTTTGTCATCGAGTAGGCGACCATAATGCTGCTCACCGCCGCTATGGAGCTGACAGACAGGTCAATACCGCCTGTGATGACGACCATCAGCATTCCCATACCGATGATCAGATACGGAACCTGCTGACGCAGCAGCGTGAAAATATTCGTTCTCGATAAAAACAGATCGGACAGGCTTGCTGCGACGACTACCAGCAGTACCAAAATAATAATAGCGTTATAGCGTATCAGAAATGTACTCAGCGACATCCCCCGGACGCTGATGGCGCTCTTGGCGGCAGCGGCCTCTTTTTCCCTATTCTTCAGTTCCATTTGACTTGACCCCCATCGCGTAATGAATGATGTTGAGCTCCGTCAGCTCGTCCTTCTGTAATTCTCCCACACTCCGGCCGTCCCTGATGACGACCGCGCGGTCACACATGCCAATGATTTCCGTCATTTCCGACGACACCATGACGACAGCGTATTTCCGCGATACCAGCTCATTGATGATCTTAAATATCTCGATTTTCGCTCCCACGTCGACACCCCGCGTCGGCTCGTCCAGAAACAGGACCCTGGAATCGGCGGCCAGCATTTTGGCGATGGCCACCTTCTGCTGGTTTCCGCCCGACAGGCTCTCCACATTATTCTGGGGTGAAGCAAGCTTTATGGCAAGCTCGTCGATATATTTCTCAACGATCGGCTTTTCCTTCTTCTTCTGGATCCAGCCGAACCTGGAAATCGCCTTTTGACAGGAAAGCGTGATGTTCTGGTAAATGGGCCTCCGGAGCAGGACGCCCTGGTTTTTCCGGTCCTCCGGCAAAAAGCCGATACCGCTTTTGTAAGCCTCCTTCGCGGAGCCAATCCGGATCCTGCGTCCGCACAGCGTGACGGAGCCGCCGTCCAGCTTGTCGATACCGAGGATCGCCCGGATGCATTCGGTACGGCCGGCGCCGACGAGTCCGCTGAGGCCGAGGATTTCCCCTTCCCGAACCTCAAATGAGATATCATGGACGGCATTGCCGGCCCTGATATGCTCCGCTGTCAGCACGACCTCACCGATCTCGCAGCTGCGCGGCGGAAAGAAGCTGCTGAGATCACGCCCGATCATCAGCGAAACAAGCTGATTCTTATCGATTGCGTTTTTATCCACCGTCGTGACATACTGCCCGTCCTTCAGGACAGTGATCCTGTCGCATATCTCGAAGATCTCATCCAGACGGTGGGAGACGTAGATAATTGAGACGCCCTTTTCCCTCAGGTTCAGGAGCAGCTTGAACAGCTGTTCCACTTCCCTGTTTGTCATAACGGCAGTCGGTTCGTCGAGCACAAGGATCGAAGCGTTCCTTGTCAGCGCCTTGCAGATTTCAACCACCTGCTGATACGCAACGGTCAGGTCGCCCACGCGCGCTGTAACATCAATATTGCCGAAGCCGATGTTCTCCAGTAATTCCTTTGCCTTTCTGCGCATGGCTTTCCAGTTGACGAAGCTCCTGTCGCGGAATTCGTCCAGCAGGATGTTCTCCGCCACCGACAAATGCTGCACCAGCGCGAATTCCTGATAAATAACCGACACGCCGGCCATAATGCCGTCTTTCGGGCCATGCAGAATAACAGGCCTGCCGTTGATCCTGATCTCTCCGCTGTCGGGAATATGTACGCCGGAAAGCACGCGGATCAGAGTGGATTTTCCGGCGCCGTTTTCACCCACCAGCGCGTGGATCTCGCCCGGCTTCACCTGCAGCTGCACGTCACAAAGCGCCTTGACGCCCTCAAAGCTTTTTGTAATGCCGCGCATATCAACCCGGTATCCGCTTTCGGCCGGTTCGTTTATTGTTGTCCGACTTTCAGCCATGAACCTTCACACCTCTCAAATACGACGAACCAATTCATTTCATTTGGGTTCCTATTTGAGATTACATCAGAAGGCCAAAACGCAGTGTGCAGTAAAATTACATAAATGTAGCAGATACTATGTTCCTCAATATTCACTTGACAAATTTGCTTTTTTTCTCCAGGTGTTTTTGTATGTTGTTTATATAGCTTATAGGGTTAAAAAAACGCTGCGGCCGGTATGCCGTAGCGTTTTACCTGTTATTACTACATTTTGGAACGGAACTGTTTTCTGTATTCCGTTGGCGAGAAGCCTGTCAGCTCCTTGAAGGTCCTGGAAAAATGCCTGAATTCATGGAATCCGACTTTTTCGGATATTTCGTAAACATAGGCGCCCGTCTCTCTCAGCAGCTTTTTTGCCTGTTCGATTCGGTAGTTGATCAGATATTTGATGACGCCCATACCCTTTTCACGTTTAAAAACCTGACTCAGATATACCTTGCTGACGAACAGGGCGCCGGATATGTCCGCCACGGACATATCCCTCGGATAGTTGCTTGTGATGTAACTCATTGCCTTGAGCACAACGGCACTTCCCATCCGCTGGGTCCGTGTCAGCTGTGACCGGAGTTCCCGGATCCTGGAAAGAAGGGTGTCATACTGCTCCTCAATGGAAGAAAACTGCAGCAGGTTCGGGCTGTTGTTCACGACCGGTATGATCTCATCCAAAGAATACTGCATCTCCGCTATGGCATTGTAGATGGCCGCGGAGCTTGAATAGTAAAGGGTAAAGCTCATGGCCGGCTTCAGCAGATCAAAGTACAGGGAGTGCAGGTCGCTTTCCAGTGCCGGATTGATCAGGTCGTAATGGAGAAAGCTCGTCACTCTCTGGAGCAGCGCGCTGATTTCGCTCATGTCCGCAGGCCTTTTCCTGGATTCAATCTGAGAGGGCCGTATGACCGTCATATCACGGTTGAAAAAGGCCAGTGATTTCTCAGACTGGTACCTTTCATAGATATGGCGCAGCCCCTTGATATCGTCGGCGCGGTCGCTCAGGTACCGGCAGGCGACCTTATTGGCGGTGCTATACGCCAGCCTGCCGATCAATTCTTCGAATTTGGCTCTTTTCCCGGCTTCGCTTCGGATAGTCAGGTCATTGAGGATGACGCAAAGGAGATTCGGCGTTGCGTAAAACACTTCCCCGCCGTTATACCTGTTTATTGTGTCAAGGCATTCCCGATGGATCATCTCTCCCACAAAATTATAGATGTACTTATTAGACTCGTGATCGTTGAACTCAACGCCCATGAGCTCCCAGACAAAAAGATAGTAGCCGCCGTCCTTCAGGTTCAGCCCGAATTTTTCCCTGTAGGTGAGAAATTCCTGCTGGTTGCAGCCCCGGAGAATCTCCATGAGGCTCTCGTGCCTTCCGACAGCCTCCTCACTCGGCAAGTCGTCCTCATTAAGGAGCATCGTTTGATACCGGATATGCCGGCAGGTAAACCTGTCCTTCAGCGCGGTCAGGAATATCTCCCTGACTGTCGCGGCCAGCGTGTTTGTGCCGGTCGTTGTCGAATACCGTATCAGTCCCGGTTCGGCTACTTCAAAAAGTATATAAACGGGAGGCAGACCGGCATTCTGCATTGCGAAAAGCAGGTCGTCCGAATGGGCGATGGGCTGTCTGGCCTGCAGGATGAAAATATTCGCTCTGTTCCGGATTGACGGCTCCAGAAAGTCCTGATACGAACCGGCGCGATATCCGATTGAAAACGAGGGATATGCCGCTTCTATACACTGCTCCAGCGCGGCGGTAATATCGTCATCCGCCAGTATTGAGATTTCCGTTGGCATATCCGATCCTCCTTTCAGGCACAGCGGCTTCAGAACGCTTTCTAGAATCTGTTTCTCAGCAGAGAACAGTATACACTAAAAAAGCGCCTGTGAAAAGAGAATCCCACTCGAGAAGCAAGGGGACGGTTCTCCTGCTTTCTGAAAAAGCAGGAGAACCGTCCCCTTGCTTTTTTAGTTTTTTGTGCCGAGCTTGGAGAGGAAGATGGCGAGGATGATGATGGCGCCTTTGACGACATACTGCGGGTAGGACGCGAGGCCCGCCAGGTTCATGATGTTCTGGATGAGGGCCAGTATTAAAACGCCCACCACCGTGAAAACCACGGTGCCCTTGCCGCCCTCCAGCGCGACGCCGCCGATGACGCAGGCCGCGACGGTGGTCAGAGCGAAATCGCTTTGTATGGCATTGAGCGGGGTGCCCAGGGCGGTGCGCCCGGTGATGAAAACACCGGCCGCCGCGGCTAGGCCGCCGCTGATGATATAGACGATAAATTTGTATTTCGTCACGTTGATGCCCGCCAGCCGGACGGCCGCCTCATTGCTGCCCACCGCCAGGACGAGGCGCCCGAAGGGCGTGAAGCGCATGACGAACCAGAAGACAAGGATGACGGCAATAATGAGATAGACGGCGATGGGCATTCCGATCACCGGATCCCTGTGGGCGGCAAACCAGTTGAGGGCTTCGGCCGCCGGGAAATCATCCTTCATGCGGAACTGCGCGCCGCCCGATACGATATAGGTGACGCCCTGCGCCACCGACATCATCGCCAGCGAGATAATAAACGGCGCCATACGCAGCTTACCGATAAAAAATCCGTTCAGCGCGCCGAAGACGCAGCCCAGCAGAAGCGTCAGGGCGATGGCGGCGAACAGCATGCCCACGCTGGAAAAGCCCCATTGGGTAATGAGCATGGCAACAAAGATATTGGCGCAGCCCGCGACGGCGGCCACCGACAGGTCGATGCCGGCCGTCATGATCGTCAGCATGACGCCCATTGAGATAATCAGGTACGGCACCTGCTGCAGCAGGACGGTGGTAATGTTCCGCCATGACAGAAATTTCGAGGAGACGATGGCTGAAACGATGATCAGCAGAACCAGAATGGCCAGCGCGTTATACTTGATCAGAAGATTGCCGATTTTAATCAGGACATCCTTTGCCGGCAGCTTTTCGCGTGCCGTTTTTTCTTTCACGGTGGTTCCCATCACACATTTACCCCCATCGAATAATTGATCAGGTTCTGCTCGGTGAGCGCTTCCCTTTTAAGCTCGCCGGCGACGCTGCCGCCCCTCATGACGACGGCCCTGTCGCACATGCCGATGATCTCCATCATCTCCGAGGAGATCATGATAACGGCGTAATTCTGCGCCACGAGGCTGTTGATGATTTTGTATATCTCGATCTTCGCCCCGACGTCGACGCCGCGGGTCGGCTCATCGAGAATCAGCACCCGGCAATCTGCGGCCAGGAGCTTGGCGATGGCGACCTTCTGCTGGTTTCCGCCCGACAGGCTGTTGACATTGTTTTCAATTGAGGCGGCCCTGATGGACAGCTTCCCGACGATGTCGTCGATATACGCAGTCTCTTTCTTCCTGTTGATGATATTGAAATGGCCCGTAAAGCTTTTCAGCCGCGCCAGGGTGATATTGGTGCGGATCGGCATTTTTAAAAGCACGCCGTGGGATTTCCGGTCCTCGGGCAGCATCCCGATGCCGTGCTTCACCGCGCTCCCCGGCGTTTTGATTCGAATCTGTCTGCCGTCCAGATAAACGCGGCCGCTGTCCAGCGGGTCCGCGCCGAAAACAGCCCGCAGCGTCTCCGTCCGGCCGGCGCCCACAAGGCCGGAGATGCCCAGCACCTCACCCTCGCGCACCTCAAAGGAGACATTTTTGACAGCCTTGCCGGCGCAAATGTTTTCGACCTTGAAAACCGTTTTGCCGATATTCGGCTCCCGCGCCGGGAAATAGGTCTCCAGCGTCCGGCCGATCATCAGGCTGACAAGCTTCTTCTCATCCAGCCCGGTCGTCTCATAGGTGCCCACATACTGGCCGTCCTTCATGACGGTGACCCTGTCGCACAGCCTGAAAATCTCCTCGAGCCGGTGCGAGATATACACGATGGCAACGCCCTTTGCCCTGAGCTCCTTCAAGAGCTTGAACAGCTGCTCGGCCTCGCTGGCGGCCAGCACCGCCGTCGGCTCGTCCAGGATGAGGACGGAAGACTCGCGGGCCAGCGCCTTGCAGATCTCCACCACCTGCTGGTGCGCCACGCTCAGCTCCGAAACGACCCTGTTTACCGGGATATTGCCGAAGCCGAGGCTCTCCAGGACGTTTCGTGCTTTCTCGCGCAGGCGCTTCCAATTGATCAGCCTGCCCTTTTCATTGAGCTTGTCGATAAAAATGTTCTCCGCGACCGTCAGGGAGCCTATGAGCGCGAACTCCTGATAAATGACGGATATCCCGCTGTCAAGCCCGTCCTTGGGGTTCATAATATTAGCTTTCTGCCCGTTTATGTAGATGTCGCCGCTGTCCTTGAGATAAGCGCCCGACAGGATCTTCATGAGCGTCGATTTGCCCGCGCCGTTTTCTCCGACAAGGGCATGAATCTCTCCGGCCTTGACGCGGAGGCACACATTCTGACACGCCTTGACGCCGCCGAAGGTTTTGCATATATCCACCATATCCACATGGTATTGCCCGTCCTGCATCGCTGTTCCCCCCTCGTTTGGTATACAGCTGCCATCCGGCAGCTGTATTTGTGCTTTTGCAAGTCCCGCGGGCCGCCGAGGCCCGCGGGACTTGCCGCATTGTTTGAATTCCTGTCTGTTATCCGCCGATCGGGACGATCTCAATGTCCTCAAGAACCGTGAATTCTCCCTTGACCTTGCCGAGCCACTCGTCCGCGTTATCCTTCGTGACAAGGACGTTGGGGAAATAAGAAGCGTGGGGCAGATTCGTCGCGTCAAAGCCCTCGGTGAATATTTTATAGATCAGGTTTGCGCAGGTACCGACATACGTATAGGGGCTGCACAGGTTGATGCAGAGATATTTGCCTTCCTTGATCAGCTTCAGGGCGTCCTCCAAACCATCGCCGATGCTGGCGATCTGGATGTCCTTGCCGACCTCATAGCCGGCGTTCTCCATTGCCTTGATGGCGCCGAAGCCCTGCGAGTCGTTGGCGGTCCAGACAAACTGGAGGTCGGGGTGGGAGGTGAGGATATCCTCCATCGCCGTCAGGCCGCCGTCTTCGGACCAGAAACCGTCGATGGACTGCACGACCTTCCAGCCGTAGGCCGAATCGTTAAAGCTGGCATTGGCTGCGATCTCCTTGAGGAGGTTGTGCCCGTGAACCATGGCGTCCTCCTTCGTGGCGAAGGCTTCGCCCAGACCCTGAAGGGCTCGCTCATAGACGAAGCCGCCCAGAAAGCCGTTGAGGGCTGACTCGCCGATGGGGTGGCCCATCATACCAGGGATCGTCGCCGCGATGAGGTTCTTGTTATCCTTGTAATAGTCCGCCACATACCGGCCGCACACCCAAGCCTGTTCATAATACGGGCAGGCGCTCGTCGTAACAACGGGAGAAGTCGGCGGGAATACAAGGCCATAGCCTATAACAGGGACACCCGCGGCGACGGCCGCCTCGACGGCGGCCAGCTCGGACTCGACCACATAGTCGCAGTCGACGATGATGTCGACACCGGCGGTGACGAGGCTCTCGATACCGGCGACCTGCGCGTTGATATCACCGTTGGAGCTGATCGACATGAACTTATACCCCCAGCTCTCGCACTGTTCCTTGAGGAACTGCTCTGAGGCGGCGAAAAACGGGGTGCTGTTGTTCCAGGTGATATAGCCGACAGTAATGCCGTCCTTCCTGTTGTCCGGCTTGATTGCCTTGTCGATCGCGGCGCGGGAGGTTGTTTCAACCGTCGCGACGCCCTGCCACGGTACCATGTTCTCCGCCATGAGCGCGTACACTGCGTGGTTGGGATCGCTGGGCGGCTCGGAACGTGCTTCCGGGGCTGCGGGGGCTTCCGGGGCTGCGGGGGCTTCCGGGGCTGCCGGCGCTTCCGAGGTCGCCGGCGCCGCCGGGGACGGCGCAACGGACGGAGATGCTTCCACAGTTTTGGGAGCGCAGCCGTATATAAGCGACGCCACCATGACGATAACCAGCGCTAATACGATAATCTTTCTAAGTTTCTTCATGTACTGTCCTCCTAAAATAATATGTTTTCCGCGGACTTCTGCTGTCACTTATCCCAGCCGCAAACACCCCCTCCGAAAATGAAACACATTTTAGAACAGATACTAGAACATGTACTAATTAATTACATTCTTACCAATATGTTGTATTACAGCACATTCTACACCAGCGCTCCGTCAGAATCAACTGTTTTTGCGCATAATTATGGAAAGCAAAAAAAGCAGGGGGACGGTCCCCCTGCTCAGAGTGTTAAAAATGTCGGTTTTTCGTTGAAACAGGCCTTTGCCTTCTCCTTTGACTTTTTGAGATTCGGCTTTCTTTACGGCCTTACCAGCGCCACATAAGTAGGCTCACCGCTCTGCAGCTCCATATAGCCAACGGCATACTGCCGACCGTTGAGGTAATAAAATTCCGTTATCCAAATGCCAAAACCATCGCCGCTGAGATACATGCCGCCCTGCTCAAAGGCGCCATAGAGCACGGAATCTTCCTCGTCACTGATGTCATATTCCTCGTACCCTCCGAAATTTGTCTTATACCAGTCCACGGTCAGCTGCACGCTGTCGACTGACCCGCCGATTGTGACGTTTAAATAATCAAAGCCGTACGCGTCCATGGTAAAGTCGGGATCATAATAGAATAATGCTTTCCAGCCGCCGGTCAGTTTCGAAAACTCCGTGATGGGCGTACTATCATACGGCAGGCCTTCGTAATAGACGTCATCCATATACCAGTAAAAATCACTCAGCTCAGGGCGGGTCGATGTTGAGAAATCCGTACCGGCGGGCTGGCTGACATCCGGCTCTGCCGATGCATCAGGCACGGTATAGAAATCGGTGGGATCAGCCTCCACCTCAGAAGTGCGTGTCACGCTGTAATTGCCTTCCTCAATAATTGTCGCCCCATCAGCCTTCATGGAAACGCTGATGGTCCCCTCAATGTAAAGTCCCTTGCTGTTCTCGTAAACGGTGCCCGTCAGGCGCATGCTGGCGTTACCCTGGATATCGTCCTCGTCAATTTTCTCCTCATAGCTGACGTCAAACGCGCCGTTTTTCAGCCCTGTAATCAGGAGGGGACTGCTCTCGTATTTATCATAATCATAATCGTCGCTGGAGAACCACATGCCCATCACAACATCCGCGTAGAAATCCCAGTTGCCGTCTGCTTCAATTTCAAACTCCAGCGGCGCTGGATTTGCTAGGACTTCATTTATAATTTCTTTAAAATCCGGCGGAAGATCCTCAGCGGGAAGTTTTTCAAAGCCCTCTATGCGTGTAAACTCAATTTCGCCTTCCCAAATTCCGGCAATATCAGCCAATAGAGCGTCTTTTACTATATTGTCTGCCACCGGCGGTTTTTCGTTGTTTCCCTGGGATGGCGCCCCCCCCGAGGTGACGGAAGGGCTTGCGTTATTGACGTCAGGCTTCCCGGCCGGGCGCTTTATGAAGACAAAGAAAATAACGGCGGCGGCAGCCAGCACGACTAGGCCGATAATGACGCCGATCAGGACGCCCCTGTTCCCTTTTGGGCGCATCGGCGCGGAATACCCCGCGTTGGGATACCCTGCATTCGGATACCCCGCCCCGGGCTGCTGCGGCGGGTAATAGGGACCGCCGCCAGGACCGGGAGCGGCGGT
>Ga0123334_1006716_pt1 | contig 10547 bp, 10 predicted proteins | sample BiotimSIPDNA_FD_89706 | JGI IMG/M metagenome (GOLD analysis project Ga0123334, IMG submission 89706) | Anaerobic biogas reactor microbial communites from Washington, USA - Biogas_R1 time_0 SIP DNA | ecosystem: Engineered > Bioreactor > Anaerobic > Unclassified | place: Washington, USA... | reverse complement strand
CACCCGGTTCAGTATTTATTTCCTGATAGTGCTGCCGTCCGGCATCTTCATATAAAATGGAATATTTGCCGATAGCTATCTTATCACCACTATTAAGATTGGCCTTTTTGATCCGCTTTCCGTTTACATACGTTCCATTGAGTGAATTCAGATCCGTTATAACATACTGACGATCTGCATCCTCCTCAATCTTGGCATGCCTGCGCGACACACCCATGTTTGCAATGGAAATCGCATTTTCAGGAAGTCTGCCAATAAAAAATACTGGTTCATCCAGTTCGAATGCATTAATACATTCGCCATTAAAATAGACTGTAAATTTTGCCATACTTTAATTCGATACTTTTGTGATTCAAAAAGCATTACCTGATACACAGGCTATTAAACCGCAACTACTAAATGGCTCCATCCGCATGCTATCAGGCATACAAAACCTTCTGTATACTTAATAAGAAATGATGATGCGAGTCATATTCAAAAAAATATACAATCTACCTCAGTCATACGCAATAACTGCTTTTAATTATCGATGAATATTTACACCCTATTGTTGAAGTATCTCTGACAACTACTTACATTTCAGGTAATTGCGACAATCACCCCGTAATGTATTTCCACTGGATTCAAATACTTATCCTATTTAAAATCAGTGTATTAAGCAAATAGATGTGTAATGATGCTGCGAATGTGCAGAAAAATTAAAAAAACAACTGTTGCACTCTCATGGAATTGCATGATATAATTGAAGTTCCATTGAATTTACCACAACATTGCAGGTAGAATATGCCCTTTAAGCTTTTTCATATATTTCCGGTACTCTTTGGTTTGGTTATACTACTTAAGGGTGATGCAGAGGCTGTTGAGCAAAAAGCTACCACTGCTGCAATAGAGTTACATAACCGTCTTGTTCAAAAAATTGATTCACTTGATATTGTAAAACAACATCTGAAACGTACCGGAGAAAACTTTGATGAGATTGAAGGGCAACAATCGCTCTATGTCGATAGCCTTCGTGCATTGAAACAATCAATTCAATCCGGTTTAACGCAACCTGTTAGACAGAAGCCGATACAGCTTCCGTTTTCTATCAGCGATATTGTCAATCCGCAATCGTCACTCGACTGGATAATTCTGATTACGAGCACCATTGCAGTACTCTCATTCATATTCATGATTATTGCCATTATCAGGACGCGTCGGAAAAACAGCAGGATTAATAAAATGGTTGCAACACCACCATTGAAACATACCCGTATTCGCCAGGCACCGGTATTACCGGCAACGCCAACAACATCGGGACCCCCGGTAGGGACAGGTCGCGACCTGTCCCTACCGGGGGTGTTCGACCAAATCAAACAGAAAATGCATGAAGCATCTGATTATTACGATAGAAAAGAACCACCACGCCCCTCAACACAGCAGATCAGGGCCATAACGGATATTCAGAATGAGGACATTGAAACGCTTGTTTTTGAAGAATATAAAAAAGGCGTTGACATACACGAAATATCGAAAACATTCAAAATCAGTGCTGATCATGTGTCATTACTTTTAAAAATTAAGGGGGTTGTTCAAAAAAAAGGAATCGGAAAATAGGAATTGTACATCATTCATTGTAATCATGTATCATGCGATAACCATGATACGGTTGTATTCTCCACAATTCTACCATTGATCAGAGATCATGAAACGCCTGCCGATTCCGGAAAGAACAGCTACAGTTTTAAAGGTGTTGTGTCGACATACAATAAAGAGCAATTGTATAAAAAACGATCAGTATCAACAGAGGACACTATGAATCCGGCAATAATCCAGACTGTATCCCAAACGTTGCCGAAATCTTCATCTACCATGAGTGTTACCGGGGTCATTGAGAAAACCGCTGATAAAAACCAGCTTCTCTTAAAAACAGCAACAGGTACTATTCCGCTCAATGTGGAATCAAACCGGTTTTCAAATGGCGATCCGGTCACCCTTACTTTTCAGAACGGTTCGTTCAGACTTGAAAAGTCCGGTGAAAAAATTGACAATATTGAAATTGACAAAGATACATTTCTCAGAAACACTGCACCGGCAGTCCGCCTTTCCGACATTCTTGAACATGTAAAACAATCTGTTGTATCAGGGAATTCATCCCTGATATCAGAAAGTGTCAAAACTGCGCTTGACATCATAAATGACAAACCTGTACATTCCGGAATAGATAAAACACTCCTTACTGCAACTGTTAAAGCAATCGACATACGACTTGAACAGTCTGGCACACTTTCCAAAGATGCAATTGATTCACTGATTAAACTAAGGAATGCCTTGCAAACCATAATTTTGATAAAACCTGAATTAACGATGCCATCATTTGGTCTGACCGCTGCGACATCATTAAAAAACGGCATACACCGGATCCCGATGAATACGCTTCTTGCGTTTATTGACAATAGTAGTATTAGCCCGAATGTAAAAAAAATATTTGATTCATTTCGTGATATATCAGGTAATATTGCAGTCAGAGTGAGCGGTGATACACAAAATAAAATTATCACTCCGCTCCCGGGATCCTTACTACAAAGAGAGTTTCAATCTGTTATTACCAGTATGAAAAGTTCTCTTCTGCAATCGGTACCCCTGGAAAGTCTTGACACATTGCTATTACAAAAAGGCTCTGTAGACCTTGATACGTTAACGAAACTGGATAATCAGCTAATAGCCATTTCATCACGCTTTTCTTCAGAACGGGCAGGCAGCAGAACTGCTGCTATTGCAGTAATTTCAAGCTGGCTTTCGCAGTCTATCGACAACATCGGCAGTACAGCACTGCCATTTAAATTCCCGCCGGCACTCCCCCAATCGCTTCAAAATGACTTCGAGATAATTGATGCATTATTACATAAGTCAACAACAACGACACACACAAAGCTGTCTCCCACAGGTATTACTGAAACAATGCTTATAAAAGAAGCTCGGCCGGATGCACTGCCGCAATCATTCAGTAAATTAGGGTTTGACAATGAATCACAGATGCTGCGTAGCAACACAGTTTCGTCAACAATTAAAACTGAATTACTGAAATTACTCCCGGGTGATAGTAACAACAGTCAACTTCAGGAGCAGAAAGCAGCAACCGATCTTCGCGCAGCAGCAGCCAGGCTTAACAATCTTATCGAATCAATTGAACGTAACAATCAATTGACAAAGCAGCTGCAACAAAGCAGCATTACACAACTCGCGGCTCTCAAAGAACAGCTTTCTGCCACATTGTCATCACTGCCATTACAAATGATTACTGATAACATTGACAAAATTATTAAACTGCTTGGAACATTTAATGGTAACAGCTCCGAACTTTCAGCCCAATTGAAAGATAAAGCGGGAACTCTTTTTGAGCTTTTAACAATGCGGTTGCCGGGCCGTCCCGACGAGACCATACAACAGAAAGAAAGGTTGTCTTCTGAACAGTTTACACAATCCGGTCAAAATCAGACTGCCGCAGAAACAATGTTGAAAATACGCGGGACCGTTGAATCTGCAATCAACAAGCTTGAAAGTCTTCAATTACTTGCACGTCAGATACCGCTTTCTGACGGCACTCAGCAGCAGATACTGGCATTACCCATGAAAGTTGGTGATGAATGGACGGAGCTGAATGTCCGTTTTCTTAAAAAGGAAAGCAATCCGAAAAAGAAGAAATCAGGTGGAACATTCTTTACTGTCCAGATCAGTATTGCGCCTGCAAACCTTGGTGCTATTTCGGTAAAGATGGATTACCATCTAAAAAAAAGTCTTAAAATCAGTATGGATCTCGAAAAAGATGTAACACGAAGTTTTTTCCAGAAAAATAATTTCGCAATAAAAAATGCACTTTCAAAACTTGGTCTGCCTGTTTTTTCGATTGATATCAGGAAAGACACTGAGAAATCAACAGCACAGGATGAAATCGTACTGGATCAACAGGTTGATGTAAAGGTATAATATGAACAAACGGGGTGTAACAAAAGATAAAGTAGTTGCACTGCGTTATCAGGCAAATGAAGATAACGCTCCGAAGGTTGTTGCAAAAGGTGAAGGTGAAATAGCCCGGAAAATACGGGAGATTGCACTTGCAAACGGAATACCGATGCACCGTGACAATGACCTTGTGGAAATTCTTTCACAAATCGAACTTGACAGAGAGATACCACCGGAGCTGTATGCAGCTATAGCTGAGATACTAAGCTGGATTTACAAGGCAAATACAGCTGTTGGAAAGGATACAATCCGCAAATGATGTTAAAATGTATTATTGCAGCACTTGTCATATTCCAGGTTACTCTGGAGGCAGCCGAAATGATGCTTCTTGGCTTTAATGGAAAGCGGGCACCATCAATTGAGAAAACTTTTGATAAAATGATGCGTGAAGAACTAATGATGATACCTGACATTATCTTGACAGATATCGGGAGAACACGCCAGTTTAATCACCTCATTGATTTTCCTGAAAATGAGTTCATCACGGAAACGCATCTCGAATCGCAGCGAAAATACCTGAATGATTCCTTGTATATCGTCTGGGGAACACTTCACGAAATAGTAATTGAGCCAAAGCGCAGACAATTGATACGAGCACAGTTTTCAGGCCGGATGCAGGTAGATCTTCATATATACGATTTTGTAAAAAAACAGGTCATGTATGCGGGTACCCTTACAGCAGCCACAACAGAGGATCGCGGGTTGATTTTTATATCCCCGGTAAAGAGTGCTTACCATATCGGTGCTGCAGACCGTACTAAAATCACAGAAATGGTACTACGCGAGGCAGTAAGAGTGTGTCACAGGGTTATCACAGCATCTGTTTCAAGTGATAAAGCAAAAGCAGATCAGGAACATATACTTGGGAAGCATTCCTTTCAAAACGAGGAAGACCCCACAAAAAATTCATTAATATCAACAAGTTACAACTCCACTGACAGTATACCCCAGAGCGTTATGCCTAATGCGGTCTCACCTGGTGCTGCAGATACAAACATCCCAAAGCAGGAAATCGATACAACAGGCCAGCCCAAATAAATAAAATCGCCATACTATAGACGAAAAAGTTAGCACAGTGCTTTGAAAAGTACTATAATTTTATATATATTGAAATGGTTGTGAAACTCTATGGTTACCGTAATTTGACCGCTAAAGTAGATGATGCTGATAGTTTTGCAATATTTTAGCTTGAACAACGTACTTAAACACTGATGTTCTCTGAGATTGCTGGAAGGCAGTTTATTCCCAATCCCGGAGTGATTGATAACGCTTAACATTCAGGAGAATATCATGGCGGAACTTGGATCGTACAGAAACGTATTTGATGATCCAAAGGAGTTTAACAAGTTAAACGACCTTATACTGGGTGCGATTCAGCAGTTTTCCGATTATCGTCAGGGCAATCTTACCTATGGTGAGATTATGTTTGTGCTTGAGTGCATACTTGACACAATGCGTGGATCCAGCGAAAAGGATGCTCATGCGCACAAAGGGATTAAGGGGCTTCGTGACGCACCCACATTTACAACGCTGCTTTCAACGACATCGCGTATGATCGAAACACTCCTTAAAAAAGGTATGATTAACTCATCAGAGGAAGCGTATATTCTTCATGGCGAAGAATAGAACTGCCGTATTGGAGTTTTTGACACATGGACATTGAATTTCCATACAGAATAGCACTGAGTTTTCCCGGTGACCTTGAGTATATTCCGGCAGTACGAAAATTTATATCTGAAGTATTGCAGGTTTCAAATTTCAGTTCAAAATTTGCATATCGCTCTGAGATTATCGTCGATGAGATCTCAAACAATGCAGTTAATTACGGATGCCAGGATGAAAGTGCATCTGTTGACCTTGAGTGCCTTGTTCATGAAGATCGCATTGAGTTTGAAATCAGGGATCAGGGTGGCAGCAAAGAAAACATCGATCGTTTACATAATGCTGTCAGGGCAGAGCCTGAAGATAACACTGCGAACAAGAGGCTTGGGATAGAAATTGTCCGCATGCTTTCTGAAAGTGTGGATATCAACATTAATGACCAGAATCTGACATCAGTGCATATTATTCGTAAACGTGAAGAATCATAATCCTGAAAGTTGACATGCAAAATCTCTATGCAGCATAAAAATTTACAGATTGAGATCAGTGATGTACAAGGGACTGACGGTGCGCTGATAATTAGTTTCAGGGGGGAATTAAGTTCACTTTGTATTTCACGAATAAGTGATGTGTTTGACACAATCGACTATTCAACAAAAAAGTTTGTAATTGCAGAAATGTCCAATGTTACTCTGGTGTCATCAGCGGCACTGGGCGAATTTATGGGCGGCAGGAAAAGGCTTGTTGAAACCGGTGGCGACCTTGTTTTTGCGTCCTTACAAATTGAGTTACGGTCAAAGCTCAACATGATGGGTGCAAACAAAATTTTCAGATTCTACAACGATACACGCTCTGCAATCAATGCATATAAATGGGAGTACGAAAAACATCATGAACACCTTCACTTGTCATTTCCCCCTTTTTTAAAACTTGTTCCACCAATACGTTCGCTTGTCAGCAGGATTGCAAAACAGAAGGGATACAGTAACAGGGATTCATTCCGGATAGAAACTATCATTGATGAAGTCTGCAATAACGCTATAGAACATGGCCTGGAAGGTGCTAATAAATCAGTCGATCTGAAAATTACAATCAATCCGGCTCAGATCGAGTTTACTGTAACAAGTATCAGCGATCCGGAAAAAATGCAGGCACTTCGGGCAATGCTGAATGCCGGTAACCACGATCTTTCAAAATGGAGAACTGATGAAAAACGTGGCCGGGGACTTGCACTTATTAAAATGTTAAGTAATGAATTAACTGTTGATTGCAATGATTCAGGAACAAGTGTTCATGTTAAAAAACTACGAGAGGAATAACTATGGAATCCCAGATTGAACTCCTTTATGAGGACATACCGGGAAAAAGCAACGCCCGACTAATCAGATTTGTTGGGGATCTTGATGCAACCAATGTACAGTCTGTTCTTGAAAAGCTCAATTCACTTTTCAGTGAGGGATTCACACGACTGGTTGCAGACTTCAAGAAGTTGCGATATGTCAATAGCGCCGGACTTGGCATCCTTCTGTTTTTTACAAAAAACGTCAGAGAAAAAGGTGGTTCATTTAAAATTGCCAACGTTTGTGAAAATGTATACGAGATCATCGAAATTATCGGAGCGACATCGCTGCTTGAAATTTATGATGAACTAAACGAGGCAATAGCGGAACTAAATTAGGCGGATAACAGAAATGGCAGGATGCCATTAGTGGAATGTATATATATCGGGAAGTGATTTCATCCTTCCAGATTTTACACACTGATCAGTGCACTAATACAAAATTTTCCAGGATTGTAGTAACACTATGTCAATTAACATTTTTTTTAAACATACATTCAAGGTTAAGAGGGTTTTACACATGAAGTTGTATTCTCAAGCAATTGTCGGGCTGTCTGCTGTGTTTCTCGCATTTTGTGCAAAACAGGATGCCGGAGATAATCTTGCCCAAATCGGTTCAACAAAAATTACAAAACAGCACTATGAGGCTTTCAACAAAGTAGTACGAATATTCCCGTCAAAGCCAAGTGACATTTTTCCAGGCCAACGTTCTCCGGCGACATTCATGACAGAAGTAGAAGTGCTTTCTTCGAAGCTTCCTAAAGATCAGAAAAAGAAACTGGTCCAGTCTGATGACTGGAGCTGGAAAAAACGTTACTATCCTGCACAATTTTATATTTTTGATGTCCTTGCACCAAATCTTGGTTTTACCGATAATGAACTGAAGGGATTTTACAATTCAAACAAGAATCTGTTTGTTGAAACATTCAGGCCGGCAGATACGACAAAGAAAGATTCTACCTATACAAAGCCCTTTGATGAGGTAAGAGAAAAAATTATTACCATGATGTTTTGTGAGCGCAACAAACCGGATAGTGCGTTTATGAACAGTGCCTATATGAAAAGCTTCCCTAAGGACTCACTACCACCTCAGTCTGAAATTGATGACAGCTGGGTGAATTCTGTAAGGAAAAACCCACCTCTTTTCTTTATGAAAAAATTCTACAAAGAGGACTTTGGTAAAGCCTATCCTGACAGTATCGATGAGATCTTCGGTGATGGCAAGGTCATTACCCCGAAAGATCTTGATGTTATTCTGAACTGGCTCCCTGATGATCGCAGAGATAATTTCACTCAGGGACATGGCAAAAAAGAAATGGTTGAATGGCTTCTCAAATGGAAATTGTTTGCAGAACGGGCAGAAAAAAGCGGCTACCTTAAAAAGAATCCTCATTACAAGACAGGTCTTGACTGGGCACTAAGGATTGAGTATGCCAATGCATATGTAATCAGTGAGTTATCTACAAAAGTAACACCACCAGCAGCCCCCGATTCTTCAAACATTCTCTTTGCGTATACCGATGACCTTGGCTATGTAAATCTTAAACCGGATACAAGCGAAATTAATAGCCGGATCAGGATATACAACCAGAAAAAGAAGACCGACCAGATTGACAGTATGATATACAGCGTCCGCAAGAAGGCAGTTATAAAGTATTTTCAGGATGAACTCAAGGACGATAAAGTCATTGAGCCATCAAAGCTTATTGCTAAAGCAGACTCGCTTCGTGATTCATCAAAATCTGATGCCGCAGAGCAGGAATATAAGAAGCTGGTTGACAATTTCGGATTTACTCCGGAAGGCAAGCGCGCAACGATTGAGCTTGCAAAACTGCTTACAGAACGTCAATCGTACTATCAGGCCGTAGGTTACTACCGGAACTATCTGTTACACGGTGATGACAAGAGTAAATTTTGTAATGTATTTTTCATGATTGGTTTTATTTACGATGAATATCTTGATAAACCAGGCCTTGCAGAATTGAACTATAAGTACATTCTTAAAAATCTCAAAGACTGTGATCTCACTGACGACGCAGAGTTCATGATGCTGCATCTGGGCGAACCTATGTCAAGCATTGAGGAACTTCAGGCTGAAGCATTGCGTCAGGGAAGAAAGATTGATGCAGATGCAACTATGAACTGATATACCGGTTGAGTCCTCTGACTCAATCGTATAGTATCTATTCCTATAAAAAAGGGCGATTCAATAATCGCCCTTTTTTGTTATATCAACGTCCGATCATGTCGTTATCATGCTACTCAATTGTAAGCAGATGAAACCCGTTTTCATCTGCTTTACGGATCGCGGTACCGCTGCTTATTTCCTGCATGATAATCTCTGTAATCAGCCAGCAATCAAGTGACAAGCGGGGACATCCTGTTATTGATGTACCGGTTTTACCAAGTGATGCATGTATATGAAGAGATGGTTCACCGGATTCATCGGGAAAAAGTGTCCCTACACCTACAACCTCACGCGAATCCGGAAAATATACCTGCATTGGTTTAATTGGCCGCTCATCATCAAGCTCTGCGCCCACAACGACCCGGCCGTTTTTTACACCGCCGATCATCCAGAGTACTGCCCGTTTAACATTTTCTTTTCGTGCAATAGTTTTTACAGATTCATAAACCGGATCATTCTCTGATAACCGTATTGTAAATATACGTCCGGGTAAAGATGCCTCGTAATTCATTGTCGTTACCTCACGATTGTATTTTTAACGTAACATTATATACGTACAAATTGACATAGTGTCACAGTTTACTGCCGGTCACCAATCAAGTTCTATAGAAGTACCAATATCAGCACGTCCCTTGAAACATAACTCCTGGAACCTGCATTGTTTACAAAGAGACTGGGACGGGCTCATCGGGAACGAATCTATCGGTTTCGGTATATTATTATGATAATCAGTGCAATAGCTGTACATTTCCAGTGTCTGTTCACGTATTGTTTTGTAAAGTGTTGGGAAATCCAGTTTTGTGCACTCTATTTCAAGTTCATCGTATACAGGATACAGATACACTATTTTCGGAAAAATGTTGGACAGTGGAATATTAAAATTATTATTTGTCGCTGCTGCGTACCCAAGCAGCTGACTTGTGTGTTTCGCCATATCCTTTGCCCCGGTTTTCCAGTCGAGAATATAAACGTCTTTGTCAATCGGCAGTAAAAAATCCATCTTGCAATACGCCTTGAGTCCATCAAGACGTGTCTCTCCATACCCATCGGGTTCAATCATCCAGTTCGAACGATTGCGGATCGCCGCCATGAATATCCATGCATATACAGCACCATTAATAAAATTGGTCAGACAGGTTTCAACCTTGTTAAAAACCCGCTCCATATCAATAGCCGGAACATAGTTATAATGAATTTCCAGAAATGTTTTCTCTGCAAAATATTTTTCTGCAAGAGAACGTGCATAGTCAAAAAACCGTTTATCGTCAATGTCCCTGTCACTTTTCTGTAATCGTTTCAAAAACGCTTCAAGAACATCATGCACAACATTTCCGGTTTCAAGTGCTACTGATGTAAGACTTTTAAGTTTATGTAATTTGTACGCGGGAATGTCGGTAATGTATTTGGAATAATAAT
>Ga0123334_1006710_pt1 | contig 10552 bp, 8 predicted proteins | sample BiotimSIPDNA_FD_89706 | JGI IMG/M metagenome (GOLD analysis project Ga0123334, IMG submission 89706) | Anaerobic biogas reactor microbial communites from Washington, USA - Biogas_R1 time_0 SIP DNA | ecosystem: Engineered > Bioreactor > Anaerobic > Unclassified | place: Washington, USA | collected... | reverse complement strand
TACACATATAGATTTACATCCCCACCCCCGAACCCCAGGGGGTCTTCTGATATAAACCTTCCCAGTGTCGGATCATAATAGCGGGCTTTCATATAGAAGAGACCATTAGGTTCTGACATAACACCATACTGCCCTACATACTTGAACGGTTGCACAAAGGTTTCCTGTTCATTTCCTATTTCTCCAAAGGGTGTATATGCGTACTTGTTTACTATATTCTGGCTGCTGTCTGTTATGGCAATTGTGCTTCCTGTTGCATTATAATGATAGCAATATAATTCTCCTGTTGCAGTTACCATCGCCATTAAGCCATTACCATATATGTAATACCTCTGGATTACATTATTTGCATCAGCCCCTGCAAGCAGGTTGCCTCTGGCATCATAGATATATTTTGTAGTAACACCATTTCTTACAGCCCTTACCCTGTTTCCCATACCATCGTAAAAGTACTGTATGGTACTCCCTATGGTCTTAAGCCTGTGCTCATAATCAAAGGTGTATGTCGTGCTGTTTTTTGCTGACAACTGCCCTTCGTCATCATGGGTGAAGGTGTCTGCCCCTGCGGTTAGCAGCCTGTTCTTCTGGCTGTTGTATGTATAGTTAATGGTTTGGGCGCTTGGGTCGAATGTTAAAGGCTCATTTTTCGCTATATGTGTCCTGTTGCCATTGTTATCCAGGGTAAAATGATAGGTGGCTAAGGGTGTTGTATCGCCTTTTTCATTCTCCAGATCAGCTAACCTGTCCGCATTATCATACCCATAATAAACCTTCGTCCCATTAAACTGGTCTATCTGGTCAAGACGCCCTGAAGCATCATAATAAAATGTGCTCGCCGGGGTGCCAGTTACAAAGTTGATGGTAACTGTCTCAAGCCGGTTCAGTTCATCATAGGTGTAGGTGACTGTCTTATTGCCCGGATAGGTCAATGTGGTGAGGTTCCCTGCATTATCGTAATTGTAAGCAATCTCAAACCCCTGTGCATCTGTAAATCTCCTGAGCCTACTTGCTGCATCATACTCATTGTATGTGGTTGTACCAATGGAATCCTGCATCCTGTACAGGTTATCACGTGAATCATACTGGAAACTCACAGTTGAAGCATCCTGATAGGTGATTGTATCCATCTTACCGCTGGGAGTGTAGCTGTATGAGATAGTATTGTTTTTCCGGTCTGTGATGGTATGAAGGCTCCCATCATCATAATAGGTGTAGCCAGTTGCCTTACTTAGAGGATCTGTCCTGGTTAAGATTTGCCCCCTGTTGTTATAGGTAAAGCCTGTATGTGAACCAGCCTGATCATTCAGGTCTGTCATCCAGCCTCTTGAGTTGTATGTGTAATCTACAATAGGTTCTGTATCCACTTTGGAGGTATCAGGGTTTCCGAATGGATCATATGTTAATGTGGTTATAATCCCTTTGCCATCTGATGTTGTATTTGTAAGCCCGTTTGGATAATAGGTTATATCTCTATGAATCTCCTTTCCTGTTTCAGGATATGTGGTAGTTTTTTCAAGGCGATGTTCAGAGTCATAGTCAAGGTGAGAAAGGTTTCTCTGTATGACATCATTCATAGTCAGATAAGTATCTGTAAGCTGGAATTCCGTATCATATGTATATTTAGAGTCATATTCTATTCCTGATAAAGGGCCTACAGCCTTTACAAGATTATGATTGCCATCATATATAAACTCTGCCTCATTTCCCCTCGGGTCAGTCGTTTTAACAACATGGTTTTGTCCATCGTATTCAGAGTAACTCCTGTTACCTATGGCATTTTTAAAACTTACGGTTCTCCCCTTATCATCAAAATAATAAACCGCCTGGTTACCTTCTGTATCCTCTTCTATATTTCTGTAACCTGAAAAATACAGGTTGTATGTCCTGTTAACTATACTGCCATTAATCTTTCTTGGGACTGTCTGGGTTTTAACCCTGTCAAGCTCATCATATGTATTGGTTACAGTTATTATATTCAGGGGGTTGGTAAGGGTTGTAATCCTGTTTTTGGTATCGTATCCATATTGCCACAGCTTATTCTCAAGGTCTCTGAAACCAGTCAGATTACCATTGGTGTAGTCATATGATACTGACCTACCTGTGGAATCTGTAACAGTATCAAGGAAATCACCATCATATGTTAAGGTTAATGACCTTTGAAAGGTATCCCTGACAGTTTGTAACTTGTCTCCTGAATACTGGAATGTCAGAGAGTTATTGTCCGCATCAACGATTGAACTAATCTTTTTATCTGTATTGAAGTTTATATTCATGTCAAAGCGGTCTTCCAACCTGAAGGTTGTACCTTCAACCAGTTTCACAGTCGTATTCGGAGGGGAGTTATATGTCCCATCCGCGAGTTTCACAAAATCAAGTGTTTTACTCCCCATATGGACTGTAACTACATTATCAATAAGTTGGTCAACCATCCATTTTTGTATCTGTGAAATCGTTAGCCAGTTAATCAGGCTGTCTTGAGTCTCCATCAGGTCATTTGCTACAAATAAAGAAACAATAGCCGATGCCGAATCAATTGGTGTTCTTCTGCCTAAACCGGGGTTTCCATCAGAGTGTGTTTCGAGAAACACATCATAGTTATGAGACCAACCTCTTCCCAGGACGCCATCCTTATAATTTGAACTGCTGTTATATGAACGGGTCAATCCCAACCCCATTGTGCCTGATGCACCTAATGAGATATCTGTATTACTGGACAGAAAAGCCCCTGAAAGCATATCTACTGGGTCATTACTTGTAGGGGGGTTCAACTGGGCTTGTGTGCTGATATTTGCCACTGAAAGAGAGGTTTGGTAGTATACTTCATCAACATTTACTGGTTCAGAAACACTAGAATATCCGCCATTATAATCACCGGAGATAATCATCCCTACTGACCCGCTGTTTCCTGAATGGTAATACTGGATATACCCCAGGCCAGTCCATTCGTTTAATACAATATTGGCATCCTGTGGTAATATAAATTTAAAGCCGGCATTAACGAGGCCTTGAATTTCGGTAATTTTAGTTGATTGATAATTCTGTAATTGGGGGGTAATGGTAGAAAAATTGCTGCTGGTTACATAAAAGCTTTTCTTATTGTTTGCATTTGAAAGTTGGAGGAGTTTTACAGTTGATGCTCCGATTTTATCTATCCCCTGTAACTGTTGCAGGATTCCATGTTCAAATGCGCTTGAGAAACCACCTATTGCAAAAAACCATTGAAAAACTTCACTACTATTACCATGTTCTGAAGAGGGTGTAACATACCCCATTTTTACATCAATATAATACCCTTCTTCCTGGGCCATTATTCCTATTTTATGCTGCCTTACAGGGATTACTCCAGCCAGTTCCCCCATCATTTTCTCTACAAGGCTGCACTCATTAAGCCAGGTCATTGCCATTATATTGAGTGATTCTCCAAGAACTGTTTCAGACTCAGGCGTGCCTGTTACTTTATTCTCAGTAAGTGTCTTGTTACGTTCCTGCATTAACTCATTTGACACGTTTTCAAAATCACATGCCAGAGCATATGCACCGCCGCTTTTCAGATGAAACGTTTCTGACTGGTCACAATAAGTCCCGCCACTCGATGCATAAGGGTGGTTTGCTGTGACAACTAAATTATATACTGTTCCAACAGTTGTAGCATTCCCTGTGGCGACCAATTCGCCTTCCACCTTGAGTTGAGGTGCATTGCTCGCTCCTGTAAAGAATATCGTTACCCTTTTACCTGCAATCTCAAAACTTGAAAAGGCACGGTCAATCCCCTGATGCTGCACCCTTATCTTGAGCCGATAGGTATCAGGGATAGTTGAAAAAACTGTTTGATTGGCAATATTTGTTTGAAATGGAAGGGTCGTAGGGTATGTTTCAAGCTCCTCATATATACCCTTTGGGCCGCCTATTATCTCTCTGATTTCAGAATTAGGTTTATTACTCCTGATGTAATTAACAAGATTGTTGCTATAGCTTTGAAGAGTTGCCTGAATATTACTTTGATTCAAATTCTGTATATAATCAGCTCCGATTGTAGCACCGGCAGCGGAAGCACTTAGTAGGGCAGTCTTATTGTATCCCATTGCCGAGGCCAGATCGATGCCTGTATCGTAATTGTTCTTTCTGAAAGCAGGGTCAAAGACATAATTGGTGCCATTAATATTTACCCGAACCCAGACTCGCATTATAGTGACCGAGTTACTGCTGTATGATACTGGAATGCCGCCATTGGCAAATACCTGGGCAATTACACCTGGATTAGAATCAGTTCCAAGCCATGCTGCCAGGTCAGAAACAGAGTATGTTACATCACCTGAAACATAATCAGCTGTAAACCCAGAAGTTCTCACCAATGCAATTAATAGTGAGGCCTGATCAAAATCATTTCCCCTTCTTGCAAGAAGTGTTGCTGTAGCGCCATTAACAGAGCCAAATGAGGGGACATAATCTATGTGATTCTTCACATAATCAAAGATAAGCTTGGGGTCATGCTGTAAACCCCTGGCAAGTTCTACAATTTGAGGGGTAGCCTGGGTTTCAGATGTGGTCAACCCATCGCCCATTGACATAAGGAGTATATTCTCTTTTTTAAATGGCAGGGTTATTTCTTTTACATCTTTTTGCTCTAGAATTGCCCTTGCTTCCACTGGACTAACAGGCTGCGTTGCAGTGACTATCTGCCAGCCTGGTTCTGAGGCGTATGCAGATAAGCTCATTAATGTGACGATGGAGAATAAAAATATGTAAATCGAAGAATTTATTATTTTTCTGATGGTTTGTTTCATGGCTGTTTCCTTATCGTCCTATAACTGAGAAATATAGTATCAATTCTATCGTATTGTCTTATTCACACGATTTCCTACAACATCGTATTCATAGTACATCTCATATGTTATCTGGTAATCTGCGATAACTGCGGTACTGGTTAACCGGCCTAGTATGTCATATTTATTGTATTGCCCTGGGGCAGGTGTTGAGTTTGAGCTTATAGGATTGGTCTCAGCAATGTACTCGATATAATTGGTATAGAGGTCTAAATCAGGGTCGCTGTTTCTGTCATAGACTATCGGGTTTGTCCCTGAGTTTACCTCCCAGAAATTAGGAAGATCATCATTATCAATATCGCCATATGCGTCATTAACAAGCGGATTAAAGCCATAGGTAATCTCCAAACCATCGCCCATTGAATCACCATCCGAGTCTGCGTTAGTTGGGTTTAATCCGTTCAATACCTCGAAGCCATCCGTCAACCCGTCGTCATCTGTGTCATGGTCGTTGGGATCGGTATGGTTGTTGTACTCCCCTAGATTCGAGAGGTTATCAGTATCAAAATCCTCTTCAGCTCCATATGTAAGGGTGCCAAAATACCTTATTTCCCAGTCGTCATCCATACCATCACCATCCCCATCATTTAAAAGGAGCAGCATAAAAATAGGTGTTAAATCAGCCCCTGTAGAGGTTCTGTTTAACCCTGCATCTTCTGTGTTTTCTGAAAGGTCATTCTGTTTCGTATTACTTGTGTTTTCAGTTTCATCATCCAGATAAGGTGGAGTAAGGTCGAGGTCGGCATCAAGTTGCGGAGGGATTGTATCTATATTTTCCGGTACTGTCTTATTAATATCTTCAGGCAGTTCATTTGAATCATTCAACTCTTCTGATGGCCGGTCAACCTTGTTACCTGTTTCAAGGTCAATGGCCTCAAGATAACCAGTAGAATTGGAAATATTCGGATCTGTTCCATTTGTTATTTCCCAGAGATCGGTGAAACCATCGTTTTCTGAATCCGGGTCGTTTGGGTCTGTACCATACTTCTCTTCATCAGTATTTGAAATGCCATCGCCATCGATATCATTTGGGTCGGGTTCAAATCTGGTAGTTACCTCAGATTCAAATGGCCCTGATGGCATTTCAATTGTCTCACTTCCGGGAAGTGTCTCTTCTGCATAGCAATCAAATGTAATGAAAAACATAAGAATCAGAAATAAATACAAAAGTTTTTTCATATGTTCTTTTTCTCCGTACCTATTGATTAATCTATTACTTTTTCACATAAAGCTTTGTAAATCTACCATTGAATAACTTCATTACCAGTGAATAACATTAAAAGCAATTTCTAAATATAACCCACTTAAGCAATTTTATACCCATATAGTATTACAAGAATATATTTGTCAATTATTAATTTAAAAAGACAAATAGCATCCTGTTTAGAAAGATATTTTTTGTCTATTGTGCGTTTCAGGAGGCTATTTATGGCTGATCTGGAAAAAATGATCGGGAGTAAGATTACAGAGTTTCGCTTACATAAAAAAGCAACACAGGCACAACTGGCAGAGGAAGTGAATGTAAGCGTTGAGACAATCTCAAGGATGGAAAGAGGAGTAGCCTTCCCATCATTAAAAACAATGGATAAAATAGCCACTGCCCTTGGTGTTGCACTGAAGGATTTTTTTGATTTTGGGACCGGCAAGAAATTAGATAAAACCTGTGAGAGAGAGATCGCAAAAATTAATGCGTTCCTTAGATCATATAATAAAAACGAGATTTCTTTAGCGCATAAGGTTTTAAAAGATGTTTTTAGTTGGCTGGGCAAATCCAAATGATATGATTTTAAATATTTTCGCTGAATTCTCTCAAAGATACAGCTACTGAAGAGAACTCCTGTAAAAGTTGTTTATCAACAGTTACAAGGGGAAGATTAATATCCTTTGCAACAGCGATAAATTCACAATCATAAGCAGAGCATCTGGATTCTGAGGCAAGCCTTAACACCTCACCGGATGGAGCCTCATATTCCCGACCCTTTAGAAGCTTTAATGCACTATTCATAATGACCTTGGCCTGTTCCAATTTTATGATGTTCTTTCGCATATAAAGGGCAAGTACATTACGAAATTCACTACGCCATAGAATAGGGGCAGCCCACTCAAAGTCTTTTTTGAGCGCTCGTTCTGCAAAAACAGACTGGTCACTTGACAGGAAGAGATAACCGATAACATTTGTATCAACAACAATCATGGTCGACCCTCTGTTTTTGCCTGGTTAAATGCTTCATCACTGATCAGATATCCGGAGGTCAATTGGCGGAGCATACGAACATTTTTAAGCATCTCATCAAAATCTATAATGTGACTTGAGACAGCATTTTCAATACATACTATTATTTCGCTGTTGAGAGACCGCCGGTTTATTTCTGCAACTGACTTAAGCCGGTCGTAAAGTTCATCCGGGATATTCTTGACTGTTACGGTTGCCATATTTTCACCTCTTTATTGGTTTCAATATGCAACCATTATGCAACCATTGTAGTTTGATGTCAACTTCCTAATCTTTAATAGTAAATCTAGGCAACAGCCTGCCAGTTCTGGCCTTATATCTCAAATATTCTAAACCGAAATTTTCTTTCAGGTCCTTTTCCTCTTTGGGGATAAGGATCAGGAAAATAATATATGTGAAGATAATAGAAAGAAAAACCATAGCGTTATTTATTAAAAGGCAGACCCCCGGCATAATAAAAAATATGTGAGAGGCATACATGGGATTTCGTATTCGCGAGTATAATCCTGTTGTAATAAGCCTGTCCGCCTTCAGTGCCTTTTTTATCTCTGCGTTGCCTGTTGCCAGCATAAGGATACCGATACCGATCAGGATAATTGCAGCAATTATCAGGAAGATTTTTGGGACATGTAAAATCTCTGAGATATTTAACCTCAGGGGCAGCCAGGATAATAAAACCAAAACGGCATATCCGGGGAACATGATTTTGGGGCCGACACCCCAGGGGGTCATTTTTTTCATGAGGTCATGCCCCCTGCTGGCTGGCTAGCGGTTTATCTCTTGAGACAGTCATCTGATGCGATTCAAAACTGCATATGGGATTGGCATAAATCGTGAACAGGAGGTTCCTGACCTCGGGCTTAAGGTTATTGTATGCATTAAGAAACCCAGCTTTTTCTGGTTCAGTATATTTGTCAGCATACTTTTCTGTTTTATACAGGTGGTCATAGGCAATATAGTTCCTGGGCCAGAATCTGTATAAAGTATGTATCTCTTTATCGATGGCAGTGGCTAGAGCGTTCTTATCCTCATAATACCCTGTAAGGGGCGCGCCAAAACTGATGTGTATCCTGCCTTTATCACCGGAGAGCCCTGCCAGCATACTGATCAGGTCCTCGTTCTTCCTTTTTATATGTGCGCCATTTTTATTCTTCCTGTAGAGCTCCCATGCCTTGAGCCTGTCACAGGGGTCTTTCTCATAGGATATTGCCGCAGGGACAATGTTGCACTGCCTGATAAATTCGGCAAACCCGCCCTCCTTTTTCCTTTCAGAAAGATAGAACATATTTATTATGGCAGGGTTTGTCTGATCGATCCCATCCTTGGCGCGGCCCTCCCTCTGTGAGATCCAGAAATTGTTACCTTCATTTCGCAGGTAATTAAGGTATTCAGAAAGGTGCATGGATGCCTCAAGCTGCTCCTTCCTGGCGAGCCCCCTTTTTACGATTATTCCATTATTGATGCGGATAAGGTCTGAAACCGCATCGTTTAGGAGCAGGTTATCTCCAAAGGCAATGAAGGGGATGCTGAATCCGTTCAGGTAGAGGGCATAGTTCACAAGGGCAGGGTCCATCACTATATCCCTGTGGTTGGTCATGAAGATATATGATTTACCCTTGTCCAGTTTTTCTATGCCTGAGTAGGTAACACTGTCAGATGATCTTTCTATGATCCTCTTTAATAAAAAATCAGCGATTATCTGTGATTGAAATTTTGTCACACTCCTGATCCGTGAAAGTTTTTTCTTCAGTAAAAACCTGACCACCCAGTCTGCAATACCTTTTAGAGGTTCAGGGCATGAGGGCCATTTCATAATGCGGAAAGAGGAGACAAGTAGGTCATTTCCCGCAAGGCGTTTCATGACAGCGGGGACCTCACTGTCTATATATGGCCTGATGTCATCGAATCTGGATTTATTGTCTGTCATAAGTTTTAAAACAGCATCCCCTTTTTGTTTTCCTTTATCGCAGTCGTTATCTTATCCAGTCTTTTTTTTCGGGTTTCATCGGTCTTTGCATCAAAGTAGAAACCCGCATATTGCTTTTTTAAAGACATCGGCTTTTTCTCATATTCTTCTGCAAGGCTCAAGTCATTCCTGATTATCTCTTTGAAATCAAGGATCAGCTTATTAATATCCGGTCTGTTTTTTTCTTTATCCCACTCTCCATTTTCAACAGCCTTTTTTATCTCACGTTCACCAAAATCGGTCATGATCTTTTCTTTTCTTAATTTTTCAACAATCTTTTTATTTTTCTCAGACCATTTGCTGTTTTTTGTCCGTGGCGCAAAATATTTTATATAGCTTTTATCACCTTCTGACTTCATCTGCCCGTCTATCCATCCAAAGCAGAGGACTTCATTCAGGGCCTCATCTGCGGTGATTGAAGACTGACTCTTGTCTTTTATAAACCTGATCCAGATACCCGGTGATGTCTCTACATTCTTCTTAAGCCATTTACGAAATTCCGTTCTCTCTTTAAATTCCAGTTCCATCTTATCTTTCCTTTACTTATACTTAATCTTCAACACCAGTATTGTAAAATTTAATACAAAGGTAACTGCATTGGCCAGCATTACAGGCATATCTTTTGTCAAAGCCCCGTATATAAGCCAGAGCAGAACCCCGGTTGTAAAAATAATATACATGCTAAGAGAGATATCCCTTGTCTGCTTTTGGGTAATTACCTTTATTGCCTGTGGCAGTAAAGAGATTGTTTTGCAGAAGGCAGCAAACAGGCCGAGCAACGTAACCATATTAAATTCAAGCATTCAAAACATCCTTTTTATATTCTCCTCAAACGGCGGATAGATGATCCCCTTATCCGTCACAATGGCTGTGATCAGGTCATGGGGTGTTACATCAAAGGCAGGGTTAAAGACCTTGATTCCTTCAGGTGCGATTTTTCTCCCATACCAGTTTATGATTTCATCAGGATTTCTTTCCTCTATTGGGATATCCTTGCCTGTTGGGGTATTAATATCCACTGTTGTTGAAGGGGCTGCAACATAGAAAGGTATATTAAAATGTTTTGCAAGGATAGCCACGGACATGGTGCCGATCTTGTTTGCTATATCACCGTTTGCAGCAACACGGTCTGTGCCCACTATCACGGCATCAATCTTACCCTGTGACATCACCATGCCTGCCATGTTGTCGCATATAAGTGTGACATCTATCCCTGCCATAGAAAGCTCATACGCGGTAAGGCGCGCACCCTGGAGATAGGGCCTTGTTTCATCCGCATACACCTTTATGTTCCACCCTCTCTCCTTTGCCAGATATACTGGTGCTGTGGCAGTACCGTAATCTGTTGTGGCGAGACAGCCTGCATTGCAGTGGGTTAATATAGTCATGCCGTCTTTTAGAAGCGTAAGCAGGTTTTCACCTATACGCAGGTTTATTTCAACCTCTTCCTTTTGTATTTTTATCGCCTCTGCCTCAAGTAACCTTTTTTTTGTTTCAACAGATTCATTTTTTAGACCGTCTACCCTCTCT
>Ga0123334_1006709_pt1 | contig 10553 bp, 8 predicted proteins | sample BiotimSIPDNA_FD_89706 | JGI IMG/M metagenome (GOLD analysis project Ga0123334, IMG submission 89706) | Anaerobic biogas reactor microbial communites from Washington, USA - Biogas_R1 time_0 SIP DNA | ecosystem: Engineered > Bioreactor > Anaerobic > Unclassified | place: Washington, USA | collected... | reverse complement strand
CTGACGCGTCGTCCCGCTACAAACGGACGGGACGTGCAACGAAAATTCAATTGCCATGTCTCCGCGAAGATCGCCGCGGATCGCTCAAAATGCATCCTCAAAATGTGCGAAACTTGAACTAAGCAAGCAGACGACACCGACTCCCGTCGCAAGCGAGGGCACCCCAGCCGCAACTGCTGTCCTCGCTTGTGTTTTTCCGCGATTCCGTCCGGCCGGTCTGTGCTGGACCGCTTCTGACGACGACCGCCGAGCATGCCGGTCAGGCAAACCCTGCCGCCTGTCCGACAAGTGAGGTTTCTCCGGCCGATGCGGCCTGTGCGGCAAGTAGAGCCTTTGCGACAAATGCTGTGCGAATCAGATGCAGGAGGGCGATTATGTCGGATGACCGCAGTGTTCCAATTGTCGCGGAGAAGAGGCCATGCAATTCAGCGGAGATTCGTCGAAGTTTGCCTTGTCGTCCAACTCCCCGCACAGGTGGCGGGATTGCGGAGCGCCGTCCATCATCGCGGCGACCGTTCTGATGCTGCTGGCGGGCTGCACCAGCACACGCGAGTACTTTGCCAACGGCTTCAAAGTCGGCCCAAACTACTGCCGGCCCGCGGCGCCCGTCGCCGAGAGCTGGATCGATACCGAGGCAGCTAACCTGAACATTGGGCCGGTCGACGAGGCGGCCTGGTGGCGGACCTTCAACGACCCGGTTTTGGACGTGCTGGTCGAAGAGGCCTACCGGCAGAACCTGACCCTGCGAGTCGCCGGACTCCGCATCATGGAGGCCCGTGCCCAGCGGGCGATTGCCGCGGGCAACCTGTTCCCGCAACAGCAGCAGGCTACCGGCGACTACACCCGGACCGGGATCAGCCAGGGCAGTCGTTTCGGCGCGATCTTCAACGATCCCTACAGTACGTGGACCCTCGGGGGCAACCTGGCCTGGGAACTCGATTTCTGGGGCCGATTCGGCGAGCGGTTGAGGCGGCCGACGCCAACCTCGACGCGTCCGTCGAGAACTACGACGACGTGCTGGTGCTGCTGATCGCCGACGTCGCCCAGAGCTATACGGACGTTCGCATTGCCGAACAGCGGTTGGCTTACGCCCGCGAGAACGTCAGAATTCAGCAGGGCAGCTTGCGAATTGCCCAGGATCGCCTTCGCGAAGGGGCAACCACGCGGCTCGACGTGACGCAGGCCCAGACCGACCTCTCGAACACCGAGGCCAGCATCCCCATCCTGGAGGCCTCGCGCCGACAAGCGGCCAATCGACTGTGCATCCTGCTCGGCATGCCGCCGCAGAACCTGGACGGTATTCTGAACGAAACTCGCGGCATACCGAAGACCCCTGCCCAGGTGGCGGTCGGCATTCCCGCCGAACTCCTCCGGCGCCGTCCGGACGTTCGCCGGGCGGAACGGGAGGTCGCCGCCCAGAGCGCCATGATCGGCGTCGCCACCTCCGAATTGTATCCCCATTTCTCGATCGGAGGCACGATCTATCTGGATGCCATGAGTTTCGACGACCTGTTCGATATCAACTCGATCGCCGGCAACGTGGGGCCCGCCTTCAACTGGAACATCCTCAACTACGGGCGGCTGGTCAACAACATCCGCGTTCAGGACGCCCGTTTCCAACAGCTTGCCGTCCAGTATCAGAACACCGTGCTCCAGGCCAACGCCGAAGCGGAGAATGCCCTGGTCGGCTTTCTCAAGGCACAGCAGCAGGTCCGATCGGTCGCGCAGAGCGCCGAGGCCGCTCGCCAGTCGGTGGAAATTGTCATGACGCAGTACCAGGAGGGCAAGTCGGACTTCAATCGGGTGTTTACCGTCCAACGAGTCCTGACCCAGCAACAGGATCAGTTGGCCATCGTCGAGGGCTCCGTGGCCCAGAACCTGATTCAACTCTACAGAGCGTTGGGCGGCGGCTGGCAGATCCGCCTGAACGCTCCCGCTCCGCAGGCATTCGCCGCAGCGGGCCAGGCACCTCAGGCCGCTGCCCCACCGCAAACCGCGTCGCTTCCGGCCCCGCCGCGTGCCGCACCTCTTCCACAGCTCTGATTCGCCAGACGGTCTGGAACGAGATTGCAGACATCCGCAAAGAACCGCGAGCAAGTATCATGAACCGCTTCACCTGGTTTTTGGGAATGGCCACTCTTTTGTGCCTCGCCCAGTCTTTGGACGCCGCCGAGGTGTGCTCACACTCCTTGGGCTGCGAGTTGCGATGCACTCGTTGTGCCAGCATTCCCTGTTGCTGCTGCGACGACTATTGCCGCAAACCGCTCCCCTGCGTCCCGTGCCTGACGTTTGCCCCCTCATGCAACAGTTACTGCCGAAAGCCGGAGCCGTGCCTCCCATGCTACTGCCCGGGATGGTGCCCGGACACCTACTGTTCAAAACCGCTCCCCAAGTTCTGCTGGCCGGTGCTGAACGAATTCTACCGCTGTCCGCCGGGCAAGGATGCGGCACCCTGTTCGGGATGCAAGTAGTGACGTGTCAGCGTTGACTCTGCAGCGTTAGGCTTGGGAACAAGGGCAAGTCGCCGAGTGCCGGGGAGGTTCGCTGTTTCGAGCAATCATGCGAGAACGACCTGTCCCCGTTCTGGTATGCCAACCCATGTATCAGAGAAGAGGCACCGGTACTCAGCCTCGGAGTACCGGTGCCTCTTCTCTGATACCGGTCTTCTCGGAAGAAACGATCACATCCGGTACTATCTGGCGTCAGTAGTACGCGTTGAGATTCTCAGGGCAGTTGTCGATTCGTAGCCCTTTCTGGTATGGTAGCGTCTTCCGGTGCACTCCGGTGCGTTCGAGTCACGATTGCCGGTCTCGATTTGGGAGAGCAAGCCGCCAAGAGTGCCGCGGCCAGCGACAAGCGTAATATGAAGGACTGACACCAGATGTGCAGACTGGTTCGAGTCGTAACCGTTGCCATTGCCGCCCACCTTGCTGCAGTCGTGCTCGCTGCACAAGAGCCGCAAGGAACGACCGCTGATCAGAATGGGAAATGCGTTACCTGGGGCCCGGTGCAGCGAACGGTCTGGTACGACTACCGGTTGATCAATCCGACCGCCGAGCCGGCCACCGACGTCGACGTCCACGTGCCGCTCCCGCGGTTATCTCCCCGCCAGGAGATCCACTACCTTCGCCTTCCCGGGCGGAAGGAGCACCGCGTCTTCACCGACGAGCACGGTCAGCGGATCGTCCACTACAAGTTCGATCGCATCGAACCGGGCGAGCACGTCGACCTGGGATATGTCGTGGGGATTACTCTGAAGAACATCCAGTGGAACGCCTCGGAACCGTCCCGCACCGGCGAAGCGCCCGTTCTCACGCCCGAGCAGAGGCGACGGTATCTCACCGCCGAGACGAACTACTCGATGGACTCCGAGATCATGCGGAGCGCCGCCGCGTCGCTGACGGAGGGGGCGAAGACCGACTACGAAAAGCTGGCGAGGATTCACGATTACGTGACCGGCTCCATCCGCTATGTCCGCGACAACACCTGGGATCCGGCCGCGGTCGTGCTCGAGCGCGGGACCGGATCGTGCAGTGAATACAACTACGTGCTCTCGGGTCTGTGCCGGCTGGCGGGAATGCCTACTCGGTGCGTCGGCGGGACCTCGAACGGGCACCGCGACCTGCCCACGACCGATACGGTCTACCATCGCTGGACGGAGGTCTTTCTGGAGGGTTTCGGCTGGTTTCCCGCCGACTGCTCGCGCGACGCGAATCCCATCCGGGGAAAGCGGAGCCACTTCGGCCGCGTGTATGTCGACGCCCTGGTCTGGTGCCAGCAGGCCGGTGGAGAAGACGATACCCTGGGCTGGGACTATCGTGCCAAGGCACATGTCCGCGGCGACGATCCGGGCATTCGCGAAAGCCACTTCACGCGATGGTTCGTCTATCATCCCGAAGACGAACTCAACGCAGCCTGCACGTGGTTCCTCGACGGCGGGCCCAAACAACCCGAGCCGGACCTGCTGGAATGCGGCCTGCTCCACTGGCACGAGGCCTCCGTAGAGAACCGCATGCGGATGATTCGCGCCCTTGCCGCGGCAGGCCGCAACGCCTGCCTGCGATGGGCGGTAACCTTGCCCGAAGCCGATCATCTTCGTGAAACCTGCATACGGGGACTCTGCGAGTCGACCGAACTTGCCGACACCCTGCTGGAAAAGGGCCGCGATCTATACGCCTTTCGCAACTGGTTCCGGAGCAACGAATCGAATCTGGTCCCCACGGGAGACGGCCGATTCAAGTTGTCCGAACCCAAGACCGCCCAGAAAACCGCCACCACGACCGCTGCCTCATCGCAGATCTGGATGAATCTCGTACCGGACGTAGTCGGCCGGTTGGCAGAATCGCTCGATGCCTGCGAAGCGAAGACCGTGGCCGTCATGCCGGTGATCGATCAGACGCTGGCCGGTCTGGGTGGCATGGGTGCTTCAATCCTGTCGGCAATCAAGGACGGGGCGGCCGCCGACCTCAAGGTCCGACTCGTCGATGAGGAGCGATTTGATCGCTGGATGACGGAACACGGCCCGGGGAGCGGCGAATACTGGATTCTGGCAAACGGCGATCTCGGCATTCTGCCGCCCGACCTGGCGCCGGATGTGGTCGTGGTGCCCATTTGCATCACCAGCAAGGAGAAGGAGGCGGTCCTTTACCACCTGGAATTGAAAGTGCTCGATCTGCACAGTCTCAATTACACCTCGGCCATTGCTCGAGCGCTCCGCAAGGGGGAAGATCGCGAGTCGGGTCGCGGCGTGTTGATCGGGGGCGGGGATACGGTTCTGGCTCGCTGGGAGCACGACCTGGTAACCCGCCACGGGGACGCGTGGCCGTTGGCCGGCGTGAAAGCGGCTCTTGCATCGGCCGACGCTGCGATCTGCAATCTCGAATGCTGCGTGTCGCTGCGCGGCGAGCCGGTCGACAAGGGGGAGCGTTGCCCCTTCTACTACCGGGCCCGGCCGGAGATGCTCAACTGCCTGACGCGTGCGGGGATCGATCTGGTGACGGCCGCCAACAACCACGGCGGCGATTACGGCCGTCAGAGTGTGGCCGATACTGTCACCTGGTGCGACAAGGCGGGGCTGGTCTGCATCGGCGTGGGCGAGAACGCGGCCGCGGCCGAAGCACCTCAGCTTGTTCAAGTCGGCCCTGTTCGCGTCGGTTTCGCCGGCATGGACACGACGAAGCCTTGTTTTGTCGCGGAAGCGGATCGACCTGGCAGCAATTACGCGGCGGAGGAGGAGGATCTCGCCGCCTTTACGGAAAAGGTGGAGCGGCTCGGCCAGTGGGCCGACGGGCGCTGCGATTTGCTCGTGCTCACCATCCACTGGGGCAAGAATTGGGTCCGCGAGACCCAGCCGATCCACCGCAAGATGGCCCGGATTGCCTTCGAGCACGGCGTCGACGTCATCCTCGGCCACTCGGCGCACCGCCTCCAGGGAATCGAACTGGTGGACGGCAAGCCGGTCGTCTACGACATGGGAAATCTCCTTTTCGATTGCGAACTTACGCCGGAAGGGCGGCGCAGCGCCCTGTTCCGGTTGCACCTTTCCAAGGCGGGCGTACACAAGATCGACGTACTTCCCGTTCAGGCCCTCGAAGGGCACACCGTGCTCGCCAAATACGAGGAGGCAACAGAAACCCTTGCCGAGCTGCGGGATCTCTGTTCGGCCTTGGGAACGGAGCTTTCTAAAGAGGAAGACATCGAAGGCCGGCCGATGGGGGTGGTTCATATTGCCGGGCCGAAGGTGACGGCTCGTGCTGAGCCCGATCCGAGACTGGCCTGTGTCGGCTTCCCGGCCGATGCCAAGACCATTCAGCCGGCGGTTGACGACAACCTGCTCACCGGCGCAATTCCCGAAGATGCCCGCAAGATCGTCCCACCCGCCAAGCTTGCCTCCGGCGTAGAGCTTGTGGCCTATCGCATGCCTGCCACGGCCGAGGAGGGTGGGATTCTTCAGCTTGCCACCTGGTGGCAGGTTACCGGTCAGGTGGGAAGCAGCGTGATGCTGGCATTCGACCTCCGTCCAGGCAATGGCGAAACGCCGCGCCGCGGCACTCCCTGGTATACCCGACACGACGCGGGCGACTGGACCGTGCCACTCTCCCGGCTCAAACCGGGTGCGATCGTCGCAGACCTCTATCCGGCGCGGCTGGCCGGACTGCCGTCTGGGCCTTGTGACGTGTATGCTGTGGCGATCGATGCGAGCCTCCCTGAAGCAGAGCGGATCCTGGGACGCCACTCTCTCGGGAAGGTCGAGATCGTGCCGCGGGATAAGTAGTGTTCTTTGGCGTGTGGGAACTTGGGTAGTTCCTGCTACACAAAATGTAGTTTCGTCGTTCGTCCAACGTGCAGCGGGGGTTGGGTATGACGCAAGTGGTTGTTGGCACTTGGGTTACGGCAATATCGAATGGGGGGCGAGGCGGCCAGTTGTGCACTTTGGTATACAAGATGTTGCGGTTATGCTGGCAGGAGGCACGTGTGCTTAACCCGGTGCCGCGGTACGGAGCACCCACATGACTATCGAATGGAAGACGGGAACGGATGTTTGAGCAAGCCTTCAGGAACATCGACGACGTGCTGTGGCAAGAGGCCGGCTGCACGACGGAGCTGGATTACACGGAGCAGACGTCTTGGCTGCTGTTCCTGAAATACCTGGACGGGCTGGAGCAGGACCGGGCCGACGAAGCGGCGCTGGAGGGGAAGAGTTACGCCTTCATTCTCCAGAAGCAGTACCGCTGGGATAGTTGGGCCGCGCCCAAGGGCAGGGACGGCAAGCTCGACGAGTTGAAGAAGTCGCTGCTGCACCACGCCTTCAGCGGACAGTTGTAGGACGGGCGGATCACACCATGACCACGACCATAGCACAGATTGACGCTTGGCGTGCCGCGCCTTCCGAACACCAAAACTTGGAGTTCAAGGAAGCGAAGACGCAATTCGATAATCGCAAGCTCTACAAATACTGCGTGGCGCTGGCCAACGAAGGCGGCGGACACCTGCTACTGGGCATTGAAGATAAACCACCGCGCAAGGTCGTGGGCTCCGCGGCCTTCAACGATCCGGTCGCAATGGCGGCGAAGGTGTTTCAAACGCTGGGTTTTCGTGTGGACATCGAAGAAGTCGCCCATCCAGACGGCCGAGTTGTCGTGTTTCACATTCCCGGTCGTGCGCGGGGTACCGCTTTTCAGTTTGAAGGGGCGTACCTGATGCGGGCCGGGGAGGAACTGGTTCCGATGAGCGAGGACCGGTTGCGGGCGATCTTCGCCGAGGGCCAGCCGGGCTGGCTTTCACTTGCGGCCAAGAGCGATTGCGGGGACGATGCCGTCGTGCGACTTCTCGATACGCAGAGTTATTTCGACCTACTGCGACTGCCGTACCCGGTGAATCGTGCAGGTGTTCTCGACCGCATCGAGCGTGAAAGTCTTATCGAGCGAAGGGGCAACGGCTGGACCATCACGAATCTGGGAGCCGTGCTCTTTGCCAAGAAGCTCGACGAGTTCGGTAGTCTGGCGCGCAAAGCGGCACGGGTGATCGTTTACGAGGGCAAGAGCAAGATCAAAACCAAGGCAGACTATCCCGGAAACAGAGGTTACGCCGTCGGCTTTCAGGGACTGGTGGAATTTATCTACAGTTTGGTGCCGTCCAACGAAGTCATCGAACAAGCTCTACGCCGGGAAGTGAAGATGTTTCCCGAAATCGCCGTGCGAGAACTGGTTGCCAACGCCCTGATTCACCAGGATTTCAACGAAACCGGCACGTCCGTGATGATCGAGTTGTACGACGACCGGATAGAGATTTCCAGCCCAGGCGAGCCGGACATCCCACCGGATCGGTTTATCGACGCTTACAAGTCGCGCAACGAAAGGCTCGCTGACCTCATGCGCCGACTTGGTATCTGTGAGGAAAAAGGCAGCGGCGTGGATAAGGTGATTTTCGCCGCCGAAGCATTTCAACTGCCCGCGCCGGATTTTCGCGTCGGCGAGCGTCGGACCTCGGTGGTGTTGTTTGCTCACCAGGAACTGGAACAGATGAACCGAGCCGACCGAATCCGAGCCTGCTACCAGCATTGTTGCTTGCGCTACGTGATGAATGAACGGATGACCAATCAGAGCCTGCGGGACCGGTTCAAGCTGTCCGAGAGCAAGGTGGCAACGGTTTCCTCGATCATCGCGGCGACCGTGGAAACAGGAAAGATCAAGCTGGCAGACCCTTCCCAAACCTCAACGCGTTACCGGAGTTACGTCCCTTTCTGGGCCTAGTGTTCCCTTTTATAGCAAACCGCATCATGTCGAGAGCCTGCGTCGCAACTCCTTATTTATCATAGACTTCCTTCTTTTAGCGCAAACCGCCATGAACGAAGCCGAAACCCGCGCCGAATATATCGACCCGGCCTTGCAAGCCGCCGGCTGGGGTGTCGTCGAGGCGAAGGCGTGGCACAAGTCCAGGATCTATCTATCCCCCCCTTCTGTGTATGAGTTCCTATTCTCATTTAAGCGCAGACCTGTCTTTGAAGGGCCGATGTTCGTAAGTCATTGACCTGACAGCACTTCCCTATTTAAGCACAGTTTGCCGATGAACGAAGCCGAAACCCGCGCCGAATATATCGACCCGGCCTTACAGGCTGGCGGTTGCGTGAAGGGCGGCAAGTTGACGGTTGGGGATCAAGAACGAACCATCTCGACCGCCGATTGTGGTACCCATGCGTCGCGCCCGTCAGACAAGCGCACCCGCGTCCACTCCTCTCGTGTCTCAACCACTTGCACCTCGGTTCCCCCAGGCAGCGGCTGAGGAAACCGCGGCGAAGCGCCGGCCGAGTCGGCGCTTCGGGCCACCACTTCGGGCACCGTCACCACCGCTCCGTCTTCCTGCCGGCCAAGGGCCAAGAACAAGATCGCTCCGATAAGCAGCAGCCAGGCAAGCCCCGGAATGATCGCCAGGTTTCGCAGCACCGGCTGGCGCCAGCGGATCGCTGCGGCAATCAGGAGTGCCGTGATTAGGAACGCGATTCCGGCGAGCGTCTGAAACTCGCGGAGAGACAACCGGCCGCTCCAGGCGAAAAAGGTATCGAGCAACTTGTTCTCTTCGGGGTGGGGAACCCAATCGGGCAGCAGCGTTCGAGCGTGGGCCAGGTTCTGTCTCGCCCGGTGGTGATCCGGATCGAGTCGCAGCGCCCGCCGGTACGCCAGAATGGCAGGTCCAAGTTGCCTCGCTCCCATGGCGGCGTTGCCGAGGTTCACGTAGAGGTCGGCGTTGCGGATTCCGTCGGACGGGTTCTCGGGGTCCCCTTCAGCCAGTCGGGCAAAAAGCATCTCGGCGCGGCGGAACTTCTCCAGCCGCTCGTCGCCGTCCCGGCAATCAAGGGCCGCCTTGTATTCTCGAACCGCTTCGTCCAGCAACTCCTCGGGCGTTGCAGCCCCAGTCACGGCCGGGAAGGCTAGCAGTCCCAAGAGGAGCCACATCAGATTACGAGCGAGACCGTTCATACTGAATCAGTGAGGATTCGCGGTGATCAGTGTTCCGTTCTTCCGGCCGTTGCACAAAGCACACCATTCCCTGCCGGCTCTACTCTCGGTGTTTGAACCTGGCTGCCACGGTTTTCGCTTCTTCGAGCAGGGCCCCGGCGAGTTTCGAGTCTTGCGACCCGGCGGGCGCGAACACGATCGATTCGCAGGACGCAATCACCGCCTGGGCCTCGTCGCGAGCCACGTCAGGCATCTCGGCGACCAACGCCCGCAAGGCGGCGGCAATCTCCGTAGCAGCCTCTTTGCTACGCAATCGCGAAGCGTGTGAAATCCTGTCCAGTTGACTCCGAACGTTCTTCCGCCTGGCGACAACCGCGGGGTCGACCTCGCTCCGCCGCCGATCGAGCACGGCCACGGCGATCAGCAGGAACCCTGCACCATAGAAGGCCAGTTGCAGCGGCACTCCGCTCGTCCAGTCGCCCGAATCGCGAAGCACGACCCCAGCCGCCGGTTCGATCGCCAGATCGGCGCCGCTGAGCGAGAAGACGGGCTCGCTCGGCGAGGCGGAGGCTGCCTGCTGGGGCCTGTCGCCCTGGTTCTCTTCGCCTTGCGGCGTTTCAGGCTTCGGCACACTGCTGACCACGTCGTCTGCCGACACGACCTGGGCCGGCATCACCCGCAGCGCGATCGGCTTGGAGCGTGCCGTCTGGTAGGTTTCGGTCTGCGGGTCGAACCACGAATAAGCCAGCGCCGGAATCTCTGCTACTGACTCACTGGAAACACGTACAGACACATGGAACCGCTTGGCCCCGTCGTCCATCGTGCCCGGTATGTCGCCCTCGGGCAGGCGGAACAGGTCGGGGTTCAGTCCACCGTCGGCCGTGAGCGGAGGCAGACTGGCGTTCTCCAGGTTGCCCTTGCCGCGAAGCGTGATGTCCAGGCCGATCGGGTCGCCCACGCGGACCACGGTTCGCCCGGCCGCCACGTCGATCGAGAAGCCTTCGCCGACGGCCCCCGCAAAACTCTCCGGGCGACCGGCGGCAGGGAACGGCTTGACCACGAGCGTCTGCGGCTCGCCGGCGGCCCGGCTGATGGCCG
>Ga0123334_1006707_pt1 | contig 10553 bp, 7 predicted proteins | sample BiotimSIPDNA_FD_89706 | JGI IMG/M metagenome (GOLD analysis project Ga0123334, IMG submission 89706) | Anaerobic biogas reactor microbial communites from Washington, USA - Biogas_R1 time_0 SIP DNA | ecosystem: Engineered > Bioreactor > Anaerobic > Unclassified | place: Washington, USA | collected... | reverse complement strand
TCCATTGTAAAAGCAGCCTCGTTTCCATACACCACACTCCCACCAGGACTCGTTGCCCACCCTGTAAATCTAAACCCGTTTTTTGCGTAGCCGTTTTCAGTAAGATTTGCAGATGTGCCAAAAACTATAGATTGAGTACCCATACTCCCGGTCGCACCTGCATCATTTTTATCAAATGTAACATTGTATGAATTCGGCGTCCACTTTGCATAATATGCTTTATTACCGGTTGTACCTCTTGTTATTGATGTTATTGGGGAACCACTCGGGATTGACGTTTCATACCATCCACTAAACGAGTAACCAGCTTTTGCAGGCACCGGGAGATTAAATGTCGCTGTTTCAATAGTATAACTTGATGGAGTACCATTATATGATGCACCATCTATGGTGTAAGTTATACTGTATGGTTTGACAGCCCATTTTGCATAAATAATAACCCCACTCGAATTCATGAGAAAGGTCCCAGTCCCTGGAGTGTAGTCGGTTCCACTACCTTCCGGTTTTGAATTCCAACCATCAAATGTATACCCAGTTCTGGCAAGGTCTCCGGAATTAGTTTTAACAGTTACTTCATCGCCACTGGTATATATGGCTTCATCTACCGGCACTTTACCACTCGTTGATCCGTTATCATCATACGTAACACTATTTAAAATAGTGAGCTTTGCCGGTAAACTTGTATCTGCACCACTATTATTTGTCACGATACAACGATATGTTGAACCATTATCCTCTGTACCCACAGTTGCGGTTGTGTATGTAGCTGTCGTTCCACCTGTTCCTGTGGTTACATTTGTATTATCCTTCTGCCATTGATATTTAAGATTCTCTCCTGTTGCTGTTACGGAAAATGTAACAGTACCACCTGCTTTTGTTCCTTTAGATTCAGGTTGAACAGAAATAACCGGTGCATCTTCCACTGTTGTAAACGATGCAATACCCGAAACAGCAGAGTCACCATTCACTGCAGTATAGGTAACTACCTGCCAGTAATACGTTGTTGACGAACTCAGCTCAGTTGTTAAAGTAACTGTTTTTTCTGTTAAATTTGTAACTGATTTTGCTAACGCTCTATCTGATGTTCCATATCTGAGCGTATAGGTAACTGCATCGCCATCAGGATCAGTACCACCAGTCCATGTAAATGTCGGACTTTTTGTGACACCAGTCGCGCCATCTTCTGGTAAACCAAGTGTCGCTGCTACTGGTTGTCTGTTGTAGCGAAGAATAACTGGAAAGTCTTTTGCGTTTTTATTTGATGAATTATCGACAACCTTAAAGTTTATGGTATCACTCATTCCTTCTGTGAGCTTTGTTACCTTTACAGAATAGAGTGAATCGACATTCGTAATACCGGTAACCGGAGCACCACCGCGTGTCGCTGTTACAGATGATATTTTACTGTCATCCGTACATTCAATCTGAACTGTTAGCGTATCTGTAGAAACACGCTGATCTGCATTGAGCGGATTTTTAATAACCACTTTTGGCGCTACATTATCGGTCATTGATGGATCGTAAACAACCGTTACCGCTTTTGATGCACTTTGTTTTGTTGATGCCTTATCGGTTGCTGTAAAGGTAAATGTATTCTCACCCACAGCCAGTGTTGTCACCGATGCACTATAAACACCTCCGACACCTTTGAGAACCGGAATATCAGTTGTTCCCATCTTACAGGTAACTGTATCGATACCGGATGCATCGGTACACATCACTTCAATAGAGATCGATTTTGAACTGACTGTTGCATTGTCCTTCTCAGGCGTTTTAAGTGTAATCTCCGGAGCAGTAGTATCATCCATGGTTGGATCGTAAACGATTGTGAATACAGTATCTGACACATTTTTCTTTAATGATGCATCAGTTGCAAGAATGGTAATCTGGTTGTTGCCCTTTACAAGATTTGCAAGTGCGACAGAATAGGTGCTGTCATTATCTTTAGTCATTGCACCACTCAAAGAACCGAATACGTAGTTCACCGCACTGATACCGTTTTTATCTTTGCATACAACAACAAGCGTTACAGATGGCTGTTCAACCGTTGACTGAACTGGGCTTGACAACTTAATAGTCGGCCCATCTGTGCCTTCTGGTAAAACTATCAGAAATACTTTTAATACTGACTTCTCTGTACCACTGCTTGATGCAACCAAAGTGATAGTGTCCTTTGATACAGCGCCCTTCGGGATAGAGTATTTCCAGCTGGTTCCATTTACACCGGTATCTGGTGATGAAAATATGACATTTGTTGCTGATGGATTTTTTAATAATGTCAGAAGAGAATAACTGATCGTTGTATCTTCCTGAACGACAATCGTCATCGTATCCTGTTTCCAGAGCGATCCTGATGCTTCAAGTACACGAATTGAAAAAGGAAATGTCTTTTGTATACCATCACCATCAAGGGCAGCTTTAACAGTGACCTCTTTTTTACCAACCTGTTTGTACATTGTTTTAAAATAGACTGTATCAGGTTGTAAACTTCCCGGACGGTTTAAAGGCACCGTAAGCTCTTTTTGATCATCACCCTGTATGACAGTCAGTTTTTTAACCAGATTTGGAATATTTATGACAAGACCAACAGATGTAGAATCCATTGCATTTATTTCAGGCAGGTCTCCCGAAATAAACATGGTAACTTTTAAATTATCACCATTTTCGTACGGATTAGTTGGCAGTTCCTTGCACGTACATAATAATGATAGAATTCCTGCCAGAAAAAACTGATACCCGATAATAATTTTTTTCTCATAAGGTGTTCCTTTAGCTTTTTAAACAATATTGTGAAATTGCGAATAATTGGGATTACTACATATTTGGATTTACGCAATAAAATAGGAAATAAAACAGAGAAGATCAATATTTTTCTGTGTTTTTATTTTTATATATCTGATGACCCCTAAAAATCCAATAACATCGACTATTCTACATAACACATTATGCTTAATTGTGCTATAAAGTAACTGTAATGTAATCTCAAGATAGACGTTCTGGTGTCATGTCTTCAAATCGGTAGAATTTTCTGTGGTTACCTCAAAATCAGAGTCTGCGAACACACTAATTTCCGTTTTAGATTTATTGCAGTAAACGCACAACCGGTTCCGTTTCCTGGTTGCATTTTTCTATGTTGATTTGTACAATAAAAAGTGATATTTATGGCCTGTCCGACAGGAACCGGTGTGTTTATTAAAAAGTTGGACGACACTGTTCAGTGCATATAACCATGTGTAATCAATGTCTTTACAATATAAAATCACTGGTAAAATCATTTAATGCATTCTGGGAAAAACTATGTTTGTATGTCAAATTCAAAGACTATATGACAATTTCGTGACCAGCATTTCGTTTCCCGGTTCTATCATGGTGTTTCTTTGGGTCACTTTGCTGTTGGTACTGTCACCTGCGGCAGAGGAATATGCACCATCAGTAATTCTCAAAGATACTCGTTGGAACCTTGAGGATAGTCCCTATATCATCGAAAGGGATTTGACTATAGAGAGAGGTGCAAGCCTGACCATTGCACCCGGTGTCAGAATTATTATTCGAAAACCAAAACTATTTGATACAACCAATCAATACGATGCATCAGATTCTGTGCTCGTATCAATTCGCGTTAAAGGTGCCCTGAACTGCATTGGTAAACGAGATCAGCATATACAGTTTATCCCTCAAAGTACCTCTAAAAACACCATTGGCTGGTATGGAATTATTTTCGACAATGCTCCCGGTAATTTTGCAGAGATAGCATTTACAGATATAGTTAATGCATATCGGGCAGTATCAGTACGACTGTCCGAACCTGTTATCCGGAACAATATTATTGAATTCAATCATATAGGAATTTATTGCTCTGTAAATGGGAATGCGAAAATTTACAATAATATAATCACTGGAAATTTTCTGGCAGGTATTCATATCCGTGAAGCGAATCCTCACATCGCAAATAATATAATCGTTAACAACAGAAATAACGGTGTTTTGTGTGATGGAAAGTCAAAAATAAACTTCGAGTATAATTGTGTATACGGAAACTCTGATGGTGATTTTCTTGATTGTCAACCTGAACTTGGAGTAATAGTCAGGAGCAGAAAAAAGAATGCTCCCGAAACCGATATTGCACATAACATTTATAAAGATCCCGTATTCAAAGGAACCAGGGCAGAATCTGATGCAAAGGCACAGGATTTAACAATTCCTACTGACATGACAGATGTTAAAGATACATCCCTTGCAAATATCTATTATGAAAATACCACATCACCGTACGATTCCCTAATAGAAAGTAAAGCAGGTGTAAAGCGTTTTGAGCTCAGTCGCTATTCGCCATGTATTGAGTCCGGTCTTCCCGGTGATGACTTTAAAAATGTTGACAAATCACGAAATACGATGGGTATCTGGGGAGGACCGGAATTTTTTGTTACAAAAGAAAAAGCCGCCACAAACGCCCCGGCAAAAAAATCACCTGCAAAGTCAGGCGGTCATGGAGCTCCTAAAAAGTCGGGTGGTCATAGTGCGCCCAAGAAAAAAGGCGGACACTGATCTTATATGTCTGCTAATTGAGCATCCTGAATGTAAACGGAATGATAATCCACACCGCACAGGGCGTACCATTAATTGTTGCCGGTTCAAATTCCAGCTGCAGGCAGGCATTATATACCGATTCTTTTGTACCGTAACCAAGATCATTAAGAACAATTGCTTTTTTAACTTTTCCATCGATATCAACAAGCACCCGGACTTTCACAACACCTTCAACCCTGTTTTCGGTCATTTCGGTTGTGTACTCCGGTTTAACGACATTTCTAATTTTAGGTGTTGACGTAATCGTAGTGACACTGACAAGTTGTCCTTTCAACTCCTCTTTTGTTACAGTAAAGGTGTCAATCGGCACATTAAGCGTATTACCCAACTTGCCAATAACAGCATCAGAAGCACTACCGCCACTTCCAAGCCCTGTGGAATATACCCGCTTCAGTCCATACACTCTTCGCACAACCTTCGGTTGCTCAGTTTGAGGCGGCTGTTCTACAACATCATTCTGTTTCTGTGCCAACACCGGATTTTGTGTCAGGTCGACAGGTTCTTTTGGAACCTCTGCCGGCTTTGGTGGTGCTACTTCCTCTTTTTTCTTTTCCTTTACAACACGGACAACCTCTTTTGGTTTCTCCTGGATGATAAAACTTGTTGTAATCTGTGTAATTTTTTCTTCAAGTGTCTTTACAGGAGGAACGTTCCGGTGAAGATAATAGCCACCGCATCCAAACAGGAGAAGCGACACCACAACAATTAGTGTGAAATAATCCCGTTTCCCATAACTGTCCATGTCATGTGATGCATACCGGGCGAGCAGTTTTTCACGTGAATCCAACGTTATTCCTCCTGCACCACAAGTACCTTGAAATCATCAAAGCCGGCTTTTGAACAGGTGAACATAACCTTTTTAACAATTGCAAAAGGGATTTCCTTATCCGCCTGAATTATAAGTTTTCCTTTTGACAATGAGTCCTTATTTTTTACAGCCTGCGCTTTCATCATTTTGAACAATTCCGGAATCATGAAATCCTCTGATGACGCAATTTTCTGATTTGTTACAATAACTTCATCATCCACGAGCACCTGCGTTTGTGTGATATGAAGATTACAGTACGGCTGAGGACTCTTTGATGCATCAGAGAGCGGCAGTTCAAGATCAGTTGATGGAGTCACGAGATTGCCTTCAACAGAAAAGCTCTGAATCAGAAAAAACAGCAGTATCACCATAATATCAACAAGCGATGTCAGTTGCGGTCGGAATGTACCCCCTTTATCAAGCCCTTTATGAAGATCCCGAGCTTTCATTCCGATACTCCTGGATCTGTTATTGCACTTGACAAACCAACCTTTGAAAATCCGGCACCTCTGCAGATATCCATAGCTTTGACAATTGTTTTAAAAGGAATTTGATCCACTGACGCAACAACAATCTCCCCCTTGAAATCTGTTTCTGATGCCCGAACCAGAAGCCGTTTTGACAGTGAATCGAATGGGATCACGCTATTAACGTTCGGTAACGAATCAAGCAGCTTATCGCCAAGCACCAGACCGACATAGTGGTTATCGAGACGAACGGTTAATTTCGGCTGCGGTTTTTCCTGTAAATTGTTCATTGATGAATCAACATTAGGTGGTAGCGTAAATTCGACTATTGCCAACCTTGTAAAGATTGCCATTGATACCAGAAACGCAACAAGAATAATAAAGATATTCATGAGCGGTGTGATATCAAGTTCAATCTCATCCTCAAGGGTCTCTGATGGCTTCGATGCCCTGAAAAATTTGAGCTGCATTTATGAACGTTTCTTTTTTAAATAATTCATACATTTTACAACGGATTCATCAAGATCTTTTATCAATTGACTCTGTTTGTTTGATAAGACCGTATAACACACCATACAAAACACTGCGACAATAAGTCCAAAAGCAGTACAGGTCATAAACTCGGAGATACCCTTTGCAAGCATCGCTGCCTTCTTTGATGCCTCAACGGAAACCAGTGATGAAAACGAGAGCTGCAACCCGCTGATCGTTCCCAGAAGCCCGACCAGTGTTGCAATGTTTGCAAAAAGTGCAAGATAGTTTAGTCTTTTTGTAAATCGCGGTACCTGACTGATCGACAATTCTTCGACCCCCTCCTGAATTTCGTCAATTGACATGTTTTCACTATACCTGTCAACCGCGATATGAAGCAGCGATTGCAACGGAGCTTTTGACGAAACAAAAGATTTTGCATCATTGACCCTATTTTCATTAAGTGCCTTTGCAATATCGGCCACCATCCTGCGGCCATTTCCCGCGCAGATAACATAGTAAAAGATCATACGTTCGATTACCACAGCAACAGCAACCGCAAGTATTGCAAGTATCACCCACATATACATTCCACCACCCTCAAACCACGTTGCAAGAGAATCTATCATCGTTTCCTCCGGAATAATAGTAAATCAGAATCAGGTACAACATCATAAAAAGAATTTACAGTCGTACAACCATTACCTGAATTGAAGAAGCCAGGCAACAACAGTTATTACCCTGTGTAAACCAACCAACTACTTGTATATCAATACGATATAACTATGACTGTACCATGTAATAAAAATAATTGCCGGCACAGCTATATCAAATAGCTGTAATTTCGGGATTGCAAATCAGATATTGTCAGCGTTTCCAATCTCTGCCAAAGCGAAGTATTGATTGATAACGGAATTATGATTACAGTCCAACACTGTATTCTTAATTATTTGCTGTTTTTTGAAGCCTTTTTGAAGTCATTGTAATATTCAGAGATTCAGCGTTAACCTCTTTGTAAATACTTTCCAGAGACGCTGTATTAAAAAGATCAGACGACACCGAACATAACGTTGACAGGGCATTAAGTACCGAAACCGGATGAATCGATTGCATGCACTTATTATTGCCCTGACATGGAACTTTATCCACTCTGTAAATGCATGGGCTGCAGTAGATATCATTATTCTGCAAAGCGATTTGATGTACATATTCATAGTCAGCATAATGAGACCTATTACCGGGTCCCCACAGTGAGACCGTCTTTGTACCAAGACTTAATGCAATATGAAATAAGCCGGAATCATTGGTAAGCATACACTGTGCATGTTCTATAAGCGACAGTACTTGCCCAAAAGGTAATTTACCGGCGATATTGAATGTTGTTGCTCTGGATTTTTCAGTAAGTTTTTCATAAATAGCTGCATTACAGGTAAATTCATCGGCGCTTCCAATCAGGAAAATAGTACCTTCATACACACTGGAAAAGACATTTATCAACTCAGCAAAATATACCCCCGGCCACTTCCTTTCTGAAAGCAGCTCTGATGCATTTGGATTAATAACGATATACTTACTGTTGTAATTACCACTTGCGTTTGTCAAAAAAAGCTGTATTTTTTCACTATCATCTCTTGAAATAGTTGGTTTGTCAAGCATCAGATTTGTTGAATAGACACCACAAGCCTTCGCCAACATCATGTATATCCAGCTGATATTCCTATTGTCGTTAAAGTAAACCAGATGCGTATGAAGTCCTAAACGAAATGCTGTACTTTCCCTGTAAAAACCATAGCGGTTTCTTGCCAGACTGAAAGTAGCCAAAAGGGTTGAATAAGCTGAGTAAACTTCCAGATCAAAATAAAGATCAACGCGTAATTGCCAGAACCTGAACAAAACCCCGAGTGAGCTTACTATTGTAGTGTAAATTGACAAATCATCAACATACAGAACCATATCGATATTATTCAACCGCTCAGCAATCATCCGGTTTTTACATGATGTTAAAACGACGACCTTTGCATGTGGATACTTATTGCGAATTTCGCGTATCATTGGAGTTGCTCTGCAGATACTGCCCATCCCAACAAGTTTTGCAATCACTATGGTTTTAACATTAATGCCAGTCAAATCATGATTACGATTGAGGAGAATACCAACAGGACGAACAATGCAATTTAAAAAAAGTGCAATCGGACGTAATACAACTCTGTCAAGAAATATTTTCTGGTTGAATTTCAATGCACTCATTTATCTAACCCTTTATTCTTTACAATAAGCACCATCATCGTTGAAAACGCAAAATAAACTGCACACAAAACAACAAACATTTTTAATGAAATAATCTGCCAGGGTGCATGTGTCCAATTGCCTGCAATTAATGATAGCCAATTATATTCCGGAAGTATAATTCGCCCCGGACCAACATGTCCACCACCATAGTAGTAGATAATTTGAGTCAGTATACCGGTTATATCGGTAAATAGAAATAAGCTTGAGATACCTGCAAACCAGTTAAACGATTTATCCTTTAGTAAATACCAGAAAATATACAGTTCAGTTGCATAAAATGCATACGAATAATAACCGGCAACTGCCGTTACCCTCTGTGCATACGTAGCAGTTTCAATACCAAGTTTCATTAAAGCAACGAATAGCGCCCCCTGAAGAATGACTGAAAAAACAAAGAACAGCGTTAATGGATCATACATTTTTTTAACAATAGAAGGCAGCGACCTGACAAATGAGATCAGCGTAACAGCATACAGAACACTATAGAATATATAAACAAGCGGAAAATTTGCTATACTTGACCAGTTGCCAACCCAGATCCGGAGTGTCACGATTTTAACTGCCTGAACGTAACCATCCAGTGAGGTTATATAAAAATCAATAAAGCTTTTAACATAATTAATTGCATATCCGCTATTCTTAAGGTCTGACTGTATCAGGTTTCCATCCAGTTGCCCGGTAACTTTCAGGTGGAATAGCAGCGTAGGAAGTGATATGCATAAAGCAACAACTGAAAAAACCGCTGTAGAAAAAAGATAACGGGCGTTTTTATTTACTATATATGCAACAATACCGATAAGGAAAAAGGATGGCAAAAAAAGTAATGCATACGTTTTGGTGATTATCGAAAGTCCGGTAACTGTTCCGGCCAGCAATGCATACATAAGTGCTGTTTGCTTTTTTTCTGATGATGCTATCAGCGTTTTAAGCAAAAGGAGACATATTAAAGCATTAAACGTATATGCCAGTGCATCATTTGAAATTCTTGCCCCAATCATGTAGATCATCGGCTGGATTGTAAATAACACAACAAAAAAAAGTTTATGTTTTTCGTTACACGTATCAGAAATTGCTTTTCCGAATAAGTAAAAAGGAATCATCGATAGTGAGAGTAACAAAAGTGAAACAAATGAAAAACAATAGTATGCCTGAATAAAATATGATGGATGTATTCTTTCTACAATAGCGTTTAAAATCCAGTAATAAAGCGGTGGATGCTTTCTTTGCCAGTTATTTTCACTGTCAACATATGTTACATTTGGAGGGTAAAACTTCATTTTCCAGAGCACATGCTTTAATGAATCAATAGTTGAAACGCTTTGTGTATAATAGTTCTCATAATAAAGTCCGCTGCCGTCGCTGGTTTCCAGATGTTTGCAAAGTGGTAAAAGTCGTAATAGTTCTAACGAGTTTTCTGACATCGGCATTTTTTTAAGGTCCCGTTTTCCATGATCATGAAGATATTGAAGGTAATCAATATGCCCAATACTGTCAAACCCTTCAAGCGGAGGAGTCATAAGGATCTGGATAGAACCTCTCAGCAGAAATAAACAGAACAGAACCAGAAAAATATTTTTATATGTCAGAAAATTACGTTTCATTACCAGGTACCTTTTTTGATATATGCGAATTACATCTCTGCTAACTGAATATCTACTACTTTTTAAATCAGCGATAATAGTCGTCCCAAATACAAATTCTCTATCATAAATCACTGAACAATAAAAATCAATTCAACTTTAAAAAACGTACTATCGGGAAACAAATAAAAAAGGAGAATCCGAAGACTCTCCCTTTAAATTCCTGCAATCTGAAAACAATCAGCTTGTTACTTTACCTGACGTTCAACAGTTTCTTTGTCTACGTTTTCACGAAGAGCGTCTTTAAATGAACGATCAAGGTTGATCGGGTCTGCGTTTGGATCGTCAGTA
>Ga0123334_1006703_pt1 | contig 10560 bp, 2 predicted proteins | sample BiotimSIPDNA_FD_89706 | JGI IMG/M metagenome (GOLD analysis project Ga0123334, IMG submission 89706) | Anaerobic biogas reactor microbial communites from Washington, USA - Biogas_R1 time_0 SIP DNA | ecosystem: Engineered > Bioreactor > Anaerobic > Unclassified | place: Washington, USA | collected... | reverse complement strand
TCCATATTTAAGCGCCACTACAGTAGTAAAGATTACCATATTAGACGTGAATGAAGCTCCTGTGGTAAATGATACTTCTTGGAGTTTTGCTGAAAACAATGTAGATGGTTTAGATATCGGCACAGTGATAGTGACAGATGAAGATGCCCTCAGTACACATACATTTACTTTAAGTGGAAGTTCCTTATTTGAGATTGATGCTTCTGGTATTATTTCGGTGGCACCAGGTGAAATCTTTGACTATGAAACGATGGCCCATACTTATACTTTAACGGTGATAGTAAAAGATAACGGCTTAAAAGGTGTAGGTGCTTCTCTTGCAGATACAGCCACGGTGACGATTACGCTTTCAAACGTGAATGAGGCTCCTGTAATCGCTAATCAGAGTTTTAATGTCCCAGAAAATAGTGCCGCTGCTACGCTTGTCGGTAACTTGGTTGCTACAGATCCAGAAAATGGTGCTTTAACTTATTCTATTCTCTCTGGAAATGAGGCAAATCGTTTTGTAATGGATGCTTCGGGTAAAATCACTGTTCGTGCTTCTAATACGCTTGATTATGAAGATGTTAATCTTTATTCTCTAGTTGTAGAAGTATCAGATAATGGTCTTGGTGTTCCTGCAAACGTATTAAAAGATGCGGCTACCATTACGATTGAAGTTGAAAATGTGAATGAAGCTCCTGTTGTCAGTGATGCCTCTTGGAGCTTTGACGAAAATAATGTAGAAGGTCAAGTGATTGGAACGGTAGTTGTCACTGATGAAGATGCCTTCAGTACACATACTTATACATTAAGTGGTGTAAATTCTTCATTATTTGTGATCAATTCTTCAGGGACTATTTCTACAGCCCCAGGTGTAGTCTTTGACTATGAAACGATGGATCACACTTACAATTTAACGGTTACAGTTAGAGATAACGGCTTAAATGGAGTGGGTACTTCTCTAGAAACTACAGCGACAGTGACCATTTCTCTCTTAGATAGGAATGACCCTCCAGTGATAACAAATCAGAGCTTTGATGTCTTAGAAAATAGCGCGTCAGCAACGCTTGTGGGGAACACGGTGGCTACTGATCCAGAAGGTGAATCATTGACTTATACAATTCTCTCTGGAAATGAAGCGAATCTCTTTGTGATGGATGCTTCGGGTAAAATTACTGTTCGTGCTTCTAATTCTCTTGATTACGATACCATGGATACGACTTATACTCTTCAAGTGCAGGTTTCAGATAATGGTCTTGGAGTTTCTGCAAACGTATTAACAAGTACCGCTACCATTACAATTCATGTTAAAAATGTGAATGAAACGCCTATATGGAATAACGCGACTCTTGAAGTATATGAAAATGAACCTATTTCAACGAGTGTAGGGGTTGTATCTGCAACAGATGAAGATTTATATGAAACTCTAACATACACGATTGTTGGCGGTACAGGTAGTTCTTTCTTTGGAGTAAATTCATCTACAGGGCTTATCACTACGACTAAAATTTTTGATTATGAAACTGTAACTAGCTACACGTTAGATATTGAAGTCAATGACGGTGAATTTGCAGTAGTGAAAACATTTAATGTGAGCATTCTAGATGTGAATGAAGCTCCAGTAATTGAAGATTCTAAAACAGATATTGATGAAAATGTACCTCTTGGAACGCTCGTGACGACGGTTACTGGGGTAGATGTGGATACTCCTGTTTTAACGTATGATATTATTCGAGATAATGATGGAGAAAAATTCAAGATTTCCACCACGGGCGTAATTACCGTTGGCGATGAATTAGATTTTGAAAAACAAGATGAATATCGAGTGAGAGTCATCGTATCTGATGGTGTACTTACTGATACCGCTACGGTTACCATTAGCATTAATAATGTGAATGAAGCTCCAGTATTAGACAATGCTAAATTCTCTATTTCTGAAGATGCGAATTCTTCCTTTAAAATTGGCACTGTTAGTTATATCGACCCAGAAAATGATGTAGTGACCTTTGCCATGCTTCAAGACACGAGTGGGCTTTTCAGAATTACCAATTTAGGTGCTATTTATCTTAAAGAAGGTTCTTCTTTAGATTATGAATCTGTAAAATCTTATCTAATTAAAGTGACAGGCACTGATCCAAAGGGTTTATCTGATTTTGCTAATATTGAAATTGTGGTAACAAATGTATTCGAAAAATCCATTGTTAAAATTGTAACAGCGATTACGAAAGATTCTATTTATCCAAATCCAGAGACTATTTATATCAATACGACTCATATAGATATCGAATGGACAGAAGATGGAAAACGTCAATATGGAGATACGATTTTAACTGAGGGTTTAAATCGTATTATTAAGAAATATTGTGTGGAATACAAAGATGAATGCGGCTATGATACTTTGAATGTTTATGTGAATACACAACCACCAAGTGTGACTTTATCTCCAAAAGGCATTGCTCAATCCAAAATCTCTGGCGTAACTATTGTAGAAGAGAAGGATAAGAAAGACACCTCGTTTTATGTCAATCGAAATGAAAATAAAATTGTCGTCACTGTGACCGATCCTGGTGTTGATGGAAAAGTGACAGTCAAAGATTTTGAATTGACTGCTGATTTACACACGGTTAGCGTGCCTTCCTCTATTTTTGAAAAACTCGATGATGTTTCTGAAGATTGGAGTTTTGAAACCGATAAAGAACTTTCTTATTCTCCTATTAATGGCGAAGAAAAGGTTTCTTATCAAACAAAAGTCAATGGAAATACGATTACAGTCACTTATGATTCTCATAAGGATAGTACAACCGCTGTGATTTCTTACTTTACAACGGTTAATGGTCAAGAAGTTCGGATTTCTTATGTGGTAGATCGCTTGACAGGTGAAGTAATTAAGGATTCTAAGACAAAAGCAGTGTATTCTGTAGGGTATACTTATGTGGATAAAGAAAAAAATGAAATATATGTTTCTTATCCGGTGGATTCTAAAGGTAAGATTATTAAAGATCCTAAAGATGAAAGTACACTTTATAATTTGACTTATACTTATACTAATATCTATGGTAATACAGCAAAGACGTCTGTGGATGTGATCCTTGATAAGATTCCTCCAGTGGTTCAGATTATTAATCCTCTTTCTAATGTGACAGTCTCTTCTGTTTCTTTAGAAGTTAGTTGGACGGTCGATGGTATTGAACAAGATACTCTAAATCTTCAAGGTCTTGAAAAAGGGCTTAATCTGATTATTCGGGCTTATCGTGATAAGGCTGGAAACGAATCTGCAGATACTGTTTTTGTTATGATGAAAGATGCGAAGGATATTGAGGTTTCTATGCAAGAACCTTTAGTGGAGATGACAAAAGAAAAAATAGATGAATTTTCTCGAGTAAATCCTCCTAAAAAAGAAGATCGTTTTGGCGTAAGTTTATTAAATGTGCATACTAATACAGAAGAAGAAGTACTTGTTGGTACTACTTCTGGGACAAAAAAGGGATCAGGAGAAGAACCATATCCTGGTTTAAGTGGCTCTCATCTTGGCCCTACCCTTGAAATTAATGCCAAATTACCTTCTTTAACTTCCTTTGGTGGCTTAGCTTCATTATCTGATTTAATTGAATCTGATGGATTAATTGCAATTGAAGCTGGTGGCGGTTGGGATAGAAAGAAGATCACTGTAGATCAATATGTTTCAGATTACTGTACAGATGAGTTTAGTGGAAGTTTTGATCCTACAGATCCATCTGCAACTCCTTTGTATAAAACTTCTTTTGCAATGAAAATATGGATTTATTCTTCTTTAGGAAACTTCTTAGACCAATATGAATTTAGTCCAAAATTAGATTCTCGTGATTATGTGAATGCAGCTGGAGTAGTGAAGATGTATTTTGAACTGAAACCAGATGAAACAGGTTATTTACGTGATAAGAAAGGTCGTTTGTTAGGTACAGGAGCTTATCTATTTAAGACAGAAATAAAGATGACTTCTGTTCAACAATGTACTTTACCAGACCAAACACCAGTAGGCACAAAAAAGGTAGTAAAAGAAGATCTTCTTTCCTCATTTGGTTACAAGAGACCACAAAACGATTAGTCTTATTAAATTATTATTCATTAAAATCCCCGATAAGGGGATTTTTTTTTGTAATAATACCTGCTAAACGATTTATCCAGTAGGTTTAGTCTTTATTAATTTATTGATATTTAGCAAAAAAACGCAGGTTTTGTTTTTTGTTGCAGTGACTACGAAACACCTCATCCTATTTTTTTAATCATATTTTCTATTATTAATCCATTATAACTAAGGATCTATTGCATGAATAAGATTAAAGGATTTCTTCCATTTTTTGGTTTAGTATTTACTCAAATGGCTTCGGCTACTGCATTGATGGCTTTATTACAATTGGTTCTCTTTAGAATTAGCCCAGATGCAGGCCAATCGTTTAAGTTATATATCCTTCATTTATTGTTGCTCTTACCTTTTGTACTAGTAATGACTCCCGCAGGTCATATTTCAGATAAATACCCGAAAGAACGAGTTCTTTTTTCTATTTCTTTAATTTTATTGCCTTTGTCCTTATTGATTGCTTTTTCATTTTATCAAGGACTATTAGCCCTAGCCTATGTTTTTGCTTTCTTATTTTTCATTGCTTCTGCTTTTATATCTCCTGCAAAGTATGGGTTCTTAAAAGAATTAGTTGGTGTTCGATATATTTCTGCTGGCACATCCTTGTTGACTGTATCTTCAATTATAAGCATTTCAATAGTCGGATTACTAGTCAGTTTTCTTTTCAATCAATTTGTTCCAAATTCAATAACCCAACCAGAAGAGCTGCTTCGAGCTACTTTTCCTATTTCGCTCTCCATTTTTATTTTTGCTTTATGTTCTTTATTCTTCTCAAGAGACTTGCCTGAAATTGGACGAACCGCTTCAGACTTACGCTTTCAGTGGAGGCGTTATTGGAACCTAGCTTTTGCACGTCGTAAAATGAAAAAGGTGTGGAATAATCGAGCTCTACGTCAATCGATAATTGGCCTATCCATGTTTTGGTTGATTGTATTCTTATTGGTCTTTATTTTCCAAAAACAGTTACAACCACATCATTTTGAGATAAAAAGCATTTTTAATCGTGGCATTTTTTATAGTTCCATTGGCTTGATTATTGGTTGTATTTATGCCTCCAGAATGTCAAGAGCGTTTATTGAAACTGGGCTTATTCCTTTAGGAACGGCAGGTGCTTCCATCAGTATCTTTTTAATTCCAGTGTTGCCTCCCGTTGCTTCTCTCATTGCCTTTTTTGCGTTAGGATTTTTTGGTGGTGTTTTTGTAGTTCCAATGACATCCATGCTTTTGTATAACACAAAGCCAAGATCTGCTGGCCACGTGATTTCTATTAATAATGCAGTGCAGCATGTGGTGATGATTATTTTTTATGCCGTTGCACTTACTCTTCTTTATATCTTTAATCTTTCTCTAAATAAGTTGTTTTTCTTACTCGGGATTATTTGCCTATTTGGAACCATCTGGGCTTTATTTGCTCTTCCTCAATCCCTTTTGCGTCAGTTATTGCGCGGTATTCTTTCAGCTCGTTATCGAATGGATGTACGAGGGGTTCACCATGTTCCGTGGGAAGGCCCTGTTCTTTTAGTAGGAAATCATATTTCATTTATCGATTGGGCTTTTTTACAAATGGCTTGCCCAAGACCTCTTCGTTTTGTGATTCGTCGTCAGTCTTTTGAGAAGTGGTATATTCGTTTGTTATTAAAACAAATGAATGTGATCGAACTAGATCCTTCAAAACCTGAAGAAGCCATGCTTTTAGCAAATGAAGCTCTAAAACGTAAGGAAGCGGTTGTTTTATTTCCAGAAGTAGCGATTTCAAGAACAGGAAACGTGAATCGGTTTCGCTTAAATTATAGCAGTGCCTTAAAAGACGTTCCAGAAACAACCATAGTACCATTTTATATTCAAGGGTTATGGGGCAGTTCTTATTCGATGTCTTCTGCAGGGTATCGTGAACGAATTCATAAAGCAGGTGATCGCTCTGTTTCAGTCGCTTTTGGTGAATCGCTTCCAATGGACTATTCCCCAGTTCTTGTGAAAAACAAGGTGCAAGAATTATCCATTACTGCTTGGGAAACTTATATTAGAACACTTCGTCCAATGGCTTCTAGTTGGATTCGAACAGCTATTCGTGTAGGGAGTTCTCCTTCTATTTTTAGTCCAGATGGGAATCATTTTTCAGGGACTTCGCTTGCTGCCGCTGCTTTAACATTTGGAAAAATGATTGATAAAAAAACAGTGGGAGAAAAGAGAATTGCGATTTTAGTGCCTCCAACAGCACCAGGGATTATTGCGAATTTAGCGTGCCTTATTAAAGCTAAAACAGTTATAAATCTTAATTACACAAATCCTGTAATGACAATGAAGTATTGTTGTGAACAAGGTGGCGTTAAAACCATTATTACGGCACGTGCTTTTATTACGAAGTTGACGGAAAAAGGCCTTGATTTTACTCCACTTTTTGAAAGTTATAACATTCTATATATGGAAGATCTAAAAGCCGAATTATCAAAGGTTTCTTTAGTTAGAAACTTTATTCGTGCGAGACTCTTACCCGCTTGGTGGATTGAATTTTGGGACTTTAAAAAAGTTTCTATGGACGATATTGCTTCGATCTTATTTAGTTCTGGATCAGAAGGAAATCCTAAAGGGGTCGAATTAACTCATTTCAATTTAATGGGAAACATTAAACAATGTATGAGCGTTCTTAATCCTGGATCAGATGATGTGATGCTTGGTGTATTACCTCTGTTTCATGCTTTTGGCTTTTCTATTACTTCTATGATGTGCATTGTAGAAGGAGTTCCTGTCGTAACTTACCCTGACCCAACAGATGCTAAAATGATTGGTCGTATTTGTGCGGAATTTAAGGTGACGATTATGGTTGGAACAGGTACATTCCTTCGTATGTGGGGGATTAATCGTTCTGTTCATCCGTTGATGTTTGGTTCTGTGCGTGCTGTTTGGGCTGGTGCAGAAAAAATTCGTGAAGAAGTGCGCTCCTTATATCGTAATAAGTTCCAAAAAGAAATTTACGAAGGCTTTGGTACAACAGAAACAACGCCTGTTGCTGCGGTAAATACTTTAGACACTCTTATGGAAGACTTCCAAACAGTACAACAAGGTAATAAGCCTGGTACAGTAGGTGCTCCCTTGCCTGGCACTCAGTTTAGAATTGTAGATCCAGAAACCATGGAAGAACTTCCTATTGGTGAAGATGGCTTAATTTTAATTGGTGGTGCTCAGATTATGCGAGGCTATCTAAATGACCCTGATCGTACAGCACAAGTGATCACTATTATTGATGGGCGCCGTTGGTATAAAACGGGTGATAAAGGGCATGTTGATGAAGATGGATTTTTAACCATTGTGGATCGCTATAGTCGTTTTGCTAAACTCGGCGGAGAAATGATAAGCTTAGGTTCTATTGAGTTTAAAATTTCTGAGTCGATGGCTCTTGATGGAATCGATTTCTGCACCGTTGCTGTTCCTGATGAAATAAAAGGGGAACGTATTGTTTTACTCTTTGCTGGAGAAGAAGCGACAGAAGACGTGGTGAGGGAAAAAGTGAAGTCCATTAGTCTGCCTCCACTAATGCAACCTTCAGCTTATTTAAAGTTAGATCATCTTCCTAAACTAGGCTCTGGTAAATCTGATTTTGTAAAATCAAAAGCAGTGGCCATTGACTTATTAAATAAACTAGGCAAGTAAAAAAAGAGCCTTCCATTTTATTGGAAGGCTTATACATAGAATTCAATAAAAAAAGGTCATCGTATGGATGACCTTTTTGTTTTATCGATTTAATTTGAAATATACAGCGGCGAGAGGGGGCAATTGGATTTCAAAAGACCAAGGCTTATTTTGCCAATGGATATCTTGTGTAGAAACCTGACCTAAATTACCCAAATTACTTCCACCAAATAAGGCCGCATCCGAGTTGAAAATCTCTTTCCAGATTCCTGGAGAAGGTGCCCCAATACGATAAGAGGATCTTGGTACAGGAGTAAAATTGAATACGCATAAAATTTGATTGCCATGAGCATCTTTTCGAACGAAGCTCACAATCGAATTGTCTGCATCATCGCACCAAATCCATTCAAAGCCATCTTGATGGTGGTCGATTTCCCAGAGAGCGGATTCCTTTTTATAGACTTCATTTAATATGCGAACCATGCCATGCAATTTGCCGTGAGATTCCCAACTCAATAAATGCCAATCGAGAGATTGTTTTTCGTTCCATTCGCGGAATTGACCAAAATCATTGCCCATAAAGTTGAGCTTTTTCCCTGGATGGGCGTACATAAAGGCATACGTTAAACGTAAGTTCGCAAATTTTTGCCAGTGATCGCCAGGCATTTTAGCAAGCATGCTCCCTTTGCCATGAACGACTTCATCGTGACTAAAGACTTGAATAAAGTTTTCAGAATAAGCATAAATCATACTAAACGTGAGTTTGTTATGATGGTATTTGCGATGAACAGGTTCGTGTTCTATATAACTTAAAAAGTCATTCATCCACCCCATATTCCATTTATAATGGAATCCTAATCCACCTCTCTCAGGAGGGCGTGTAATGCAAGGGAAGCTAGTGGACTCTTCAGCAATAAGAATGGCATGAGGAGTTAACTTACCCATAATGCTATTTAAGTGTTTTAAGAATTCCATGGTTTCGTAGTTTATGTTGCCACCATCTTTATTTGGAACCCAACCACCAGCTTCTTTACCGTAATCGAGGTACAACATACTAGCAACAGCATCCACACGAAGGCCGTCACAATGAAATTCGCGTAACCAGTACATGGCATTTGAAATTAAGAAGTTGGAGACTTCTTTTCTGCCTAAGTTGAAAATGAATGAACCCCAATGAGGATGTTCTCCTTGACGAGGATCGGCGTGTTCATAACAGGCAGTACCGTCAAAGCGTCCAAGGGCATGAGCATCTTTTGGAAAATGGGCTGGCACCCAATCGAGAATAACACCAATCTCGTTTTGATGGCAGAGGTCTACAAAACGACGGAATTGATCTGGTGTACCATAACGACTAGTAGGTGAAAAATAGCCCGTGACCTGATAACCCCAAGATTCATCTAAGGGGTGTTCCGCGATAGGCATAAACTCGACATGAGTGTAATTCATCTCTTTTAAGTATGGAATCAGTTGATCGGCGAGCTCATCCCAATCCAAGAAACGTTCTGGATTCGAAGGATCTCTTTTCCAAGAACCAGCATGCACTTCGTAGATGTTCATTGGAGAACCGAAAACTCGAGTCGCGTAATGCGTATCCATATAGAGTTTATCGTTCCATTCATAGCCATCTAAATGAGTAGTAATGGAGGCCGTTGAAGGGCGAACTTCACTAAACTTGGCGAGAGGGTCTATTTTGGTATGTAAAGAACCATCAGGACCATGAATTTCAAAACGATAGAGTTCATTCTCTGTAAGATGAGGAATGAAAATTTCCCATATTCCAGAAGAACCTAGCATTCGCATAGGGTGACGACGCCCGTCCCAAGTATTAAAATTACCAACAACAGCGACATGCTTTGCATTGGGAGCCCAAACTGCAAATTGAACACCAATGACATCTTGATGCTCTATAATGTTGGCGCCCATTTTTCGATATAGCTCATAATGAGTACCAACGGCAATTAAATACTGATCGTATTCTGAAAGAACAGGAGTAAAGGCGTATGGATCTGTAATGGTATAGGTACAGCCATCAAATTGTTTGATATGAAGTTTATATAAAAAGGGTTCGTATTCTATGTCTAACACGGCTTCAAAAAATCCAGTGTCGGCCACTTTGATGAAATCAAATTCCATGGAACCTTTTAATGACTCGCCATGAATAAAAGCTGCTTGTGGCTGGTACGTTCTGATGGCTGTTTTGATACCCTTGTCAGTTTCTAAAGGGTGTATTCCTAAAAAGGAAAAAGGGTCTTTACAGTTAAAATTCCAGATTGAATTCATCTGTGGTTCTGATAATGTGGTAAATTTAGACCAATCCATAAAAACCTTTTCTTTAAAAAAGTGCAGTATTGTCAATAAATATAACTTAATGACTTCCTTTTTATCAAAAAATAATGACTTTTTGAAAATCATTTTTTTCTCTAATGCAGAATAAAAATGAGAACAGGATTTAGTAAGGATGTGATTGTAATCATAAGAGAAGAAAAGCGCATATTTAGACTCTACAGAGCCATATGAACTATAAAGTTTCATTTTTTTGAAGAAAAAAAAGTGGACTAGTATGGAGAAGAGTCTTTATTTACTACCTTAACGTTTGAAAGTGCATGTATTTCACTTTAGGTCACCTCTAAAAATGAATTTTTACAGGTGATCTTTGAAATATTTGATGCTTGGGGGTGCTACTGCTGAATGGCGTGGCTGAGACCAACGATGTCGTTATGGAACCCCTAGAACCTGTGCCTGTAATGGGCCGTAGGAAAAGCGATGGTATAAAATGAATTCTCTTCATAAGCCTTTTTTAAATTCAAAAAAAATATATGTGCCAGGAAAATTAT
>Ga0123334_1006699_pt1 | contig 10564 bp, 8 predicted proteins | sample BiotimSIPDNA_FD_89706 | JGI IMG/M metagenome (GOLD analysis project Ga0123334, IMG submission 89706) | Anaerobic biogas reactor microbial communites from Washington, USA - Biogas_R1 time_0 SIP DNA | ecosystem: Engineered > Bioreactor > Anaerobic > Unclassified | place: Washington, USA | collected... | reverse complement strand
TTCAAAATCCACGCCGTAAACCATACCGGTTTTTTCTTCATACAGAAGGTTACGAAGATGAATATCTCCCCAGATGTACTGCTGCCCGGTTTTCTTTCGGCAGATATCATAAAACTCAACCAGCCAGCTGCAGATCTTCTCCATGACTTCTGTGGCTTTTTTCGAATCCGCTTTTTCAATGATATTTACAACCGGATAGCCATTGATATATTCGTAGCCGATGGTTAAGCGGTCTTCATCAAGAAATAGGCGCCCGGGAACAGTAAGACTCGTATCTGCCAGTAGATCTCCTGTCATTTTTTCCGTTTGAAAACCCAAAGGATCTGCAAAAACCTTCTTCACCCAGTCGTAATGTTCTCCCCGGATATGAAACACCTGATTCTTCTTGCTGGGAAACCTATCTATTATCACTGATTTTTCCATTAGATCACCTGTTCCAGCCATTCCTTCTGGCCTGTCCATTCCGGCACAGTTTCTATGATCAGGTCCACCAGTTCAGTTACATGCTTTCTCCCATCAAAGATAGGCAATCCCTGATACTCCTTCCGTTTTTCCGAGATCCGGCCTGCCACGGCAAAGACCGTGTCTCTCATTCGCTGATCTATTTCTTCTTCTGTATGGGCGGTTATAATGGCGGGTCCCAGAAAGTTATTGGCCCCTTCGAGAACCACAAAATCCTGGTCGTAAAGAAGAAGGAGCTTCTCCAACGGAACTCGGAAGGGGTACATTACATCGGTTTCATAAAGCCCCCTTGCGATCACTAGGCCGGACCCTGCTTCCCTGTGCCGCCAGGTATCCGCCCCTTCTGTATCTATGGCAAAAGCCTCGAAATGAATATCCTTGACTGATCCTACCGTATAGCCTCGCCGGCGCAGTTCGGCGATGACGGCTTCGGCGGTGGTAGTTTTTCCGGAATTGGAAACCCCGAAAACGGAAAACACTTTCATAAAATAAAACCCTCTTTCCTGCCGGCAAAGGACGCCGGCTCTATAAATCAAAACCCCGTATAGTAAAGGATTAAAACTCCGGCTGTCAGGATCAGGGCAACCCCCATGACTACATAATCCGGGCTTTTCAGCCGAAGTACCCGGTAGCTGACTCTGCTGGGACAGGAGCGGAATCCGCGCATCTCCATGGACAGTGACAATGTTTTTGCCTTGACCAGAGCCCCGGCCACCACCGGTTGGAACAGGCTGGCATAAACTTCTGTCTTCTGCTTGATCTTCAGGGCTTTTATATCAATTCCTCGAAGCTGGATGGCCGTTTTGGCGTCACGGAACTCCTCTCCGAAAACCGGGATAAACCGGATGCCCAGCGCCGCCATGAAGGCAATTTCGTAGGGAAGCTTCCACTGTACCAGCCCCTGAATCACATTCCTGCTTCCGCAGGTAGTGAGAATGGCCGCGGACGTGATAATAATCAGCATCCGCAGAATGAATTCCCCCGCGTGGATAAGGCCGCCGGTTGTCAGGAGCTCCAAACTGCCCAACCTGATCAGGGCCTGTCCACCCTCGCTGAATAGGCTCTGAGCCAGGGCAATGAACACCACGACGGCCAGCAGTGCTTTAGTTCTCTTCCACACACCCTTTACGTTAATCCTGAAAAACAGGATCAGCAGCAGGGAAACCAGGAACAGGGCTGCCAGAAGCATGAGACGATTCATAAGCACTGCCATGGAAGAGAGACAGGCGATGAGAACCAACTTCGTCCTGGGGTCAAAGGTGAATGCATTAAAATCTTCGGTCCGGAGGGCTTTAAATTCTTTGGTCACGAATAATACGCCCTCCCTCCATGGTAAGGATCCGCGCGGTATTTTCGCGCAGGAATTCTTCATTATGGCTGATCAGCAGCATCCCTATGTTTCTGCTCCTCAGCTCCTTCAGCACCCGGCCTAGTATTTCGATTCTCCCGGAATCCAGTCCTGCGGTGGGTTCATCCAAAATTAGATATTCCGGCGAAAGGGCAAGGCTCGCCGCAAGAGCCAGTCGCTTCTTTTCACCGTAGCTCAGGTTCAGGGGAAAGCAGTCTCGTACGGATTCAAGCTCAAAGAGCTGGATCAGTTCCCCGGTAATCCTGTCCACTTCCGACTTTTGCATTCCCCTGTAGATGAGTCCGAAGCTGATTTCCTCCTCCACGGTGGCGGCGAAGAGCTGTCTCTCCGGGTTCTGGAAACAGTACCCGATTTTCTGACCGATTTCGAACAGCTGCATGTCGCTTGCATCTCTGCCCCATAAAAGCACGCGTCCGGAAGAAGGCTCAAGTATGCCCGCAAGAAGCTTTCCAAGGGTGGTCTTTCCCGCTCCGTTCTGTCCCGCCAAAGCAACGGCTTCCCCCCTGTATAATGTGAGATCCAGTCCGGCAATGGCAGGTTCCCCGGCAGAGCCTTTTTCCCCGCGCCGGTGAATATTATCTTCGTACCGGAAGGTGAGATTCTCCGCAAGGATGACCGGGTCTGCTTTCCCCGTTTCAGACAAATCGGCTCACCTCCGGTTTGGGAAAGCAGGGATTCAGCTTTCCGTCTTTCAGGGTAAAAACTTCATCCGCGATCTCCCGGCTCTCGGCATCGTGGCCGATAAGGATTATCGAAACACCCTTTGCCTTAAGAGTATGTAAAAGTTCTTTTACTCTTTCTCTTGCCACCCGGTCCAACTGGGAAAGGGTCTCGTCCATGATCAGCAGATCCGGCTTTAAAGTCAGTACGCCGCCCAAAGCGACCAGCTGCTTTTGTCCTCCTGATAGTCTGGCAGGATCCGCCTCACGAAGAGAAGGGATCCCCAGTTGCTCTAATGTCTCGCTGATCCTTTGTCCCGTCTCCTCCCTGGAGCAGCAGAGGTTCTCCGGAGCGAAGGCAAGTTCATCTTCCACCGTGGGCAGAAACACCTGGAGGTCCGGGTCCTGGAATACCATGCCGGCCCTGCCTTCAATTTCTACCTCCCCTTCGAATATTCCTTCTATTAGATGAGGTATAACCCGGGCAAAACACAATCCCATGGTGGTTTTTCCTGAGCCGGAAGGTCCGGTGAGGACAGCGATCTTTCCCTTTTCCAGCCGGAAAGAAACATCCGAAAACAAAGGCTCCTTCTGGTCCTTGTATCGAAATGAGATGCCGTTTACCCTTATCGCCTTCATTCTCTTTCTCTTCCCTCGACTATTCTGCGTTTAATTCGGTCACATATTTGCCCCATCGCTGGCTGTACCGGTCGCCGCGGACAACGATCATATATGGCCCCTGACCCTCCGGTTCATTGTAAGGTTTCAAAAACTCCCCGTTGTCCTTATAGACCAGGAACACATTATCCATGGCGGTAACTTCCTCTATTTTTAACGGTACACAGTAGCCGTCTATGGATCCGACCATCACCCGGCTCTTGTCCTCCAGAGAAATTCCCGCATGGGAAAAAAGCTCCGATAAGGGGATTCCGGTATAGCTGTGGGTTTCCGGTTTCATCATCGTGCTGCTCTTAAGATCCGCCTGGAAATCCGTGGATCCGATTTCATCCAGATCCGAAAAGGTTATGCGGCAGACCTCCGTCCCCTTTTCATACAGTAGGATTTCCTGTCTCTCCAGAATCGCCAGCCTCTCCTTAGAGTGGCTGTAATTGACAAGGACGGCTATTCCGGTAGCCAGAATCAGTATGACGAGCACAACGGCTATTATCTTCGTATTCCGGTTCATATCTGCAGTTTCTCCAAACGCCGGGCAACCAGGAACGCCAAAAGTCCCCCCAATGCGCCGGACAGCGCTCCCATACAGAGGGAAAGAATCAGCGGGACCAGCGGAAGCCTGAAAAAGATCACATTAGAGAGAATGACGCCGGCAAGATTGGCGGCTATGCCGCAGAGGAACATGGTCAGCTTCTCCCTGGGCTCCAGGCGGGTAATAAGAAGCACGCCGTCTACGGCCAATCCCGGAACAGTATAAGTGACCAGACTGAATATACCGTGGCTGCCGAAAACGCCCACGGCAAGCACCATGACCGACTGAACCAGCCCGATGAGAGTTGCGGCTCCGGATCTGTTGAGAAGAGCCGCCCCCAGAACCAGCCACATCATGTAAAAGCCTCCTGCGAGAGATCCTCCCGGGATGAATAAAGGCCCTGTTATCAGATGGGCCAGAGAAACCACCAAAGGCTTCACCGCAATTCCAAGACCGGCCATCATGGCGATGATGACCAGGTGATGAACTTTGAAGCTACTTAGGAATCTTGTCATATCAAAGGCACCTGCCTGTTATGATTCATTTTTATTTATATTATCAAGAAGTTTATAAACAGTCACAGCAGCTTCGGCACGGGCGGCAGCTTTCTGAGCATCCAGTATGGCCCCCTGTGCCGAGTCAATCACCATATGACCGTGCTCCAGGATCCCAATATCCTCTGCCAGGGCCACATGTGCCCTCGCCCAGGAACTGATTCGGCTCTGTCCGGAAAATTTTTTTAGAATTTCCTCTGTTTTCTCCGCGCTCAATTCCGCCATGCCCGCCGCTTTGACGGCAATGGTGATCATTTCTTCACGGCTCAGTTTTGCATCGGGCCTGAAGGTTCCATCTGTATAACCGTTTATAAGTCCCAGCGTGGCCGCTTTTTTAACGTATCCGAAATACCAGTCACCGGCCTTAACGTCATTAAAAGGTACAGTACCTTCATTTGAAGGTTTATCACCTAATGCCAGAACCATCATAGTGGCAAACTGAGCTCGGGTCAGGGTTTGTTCCGGAGCAAAACGGGAGCCCCCCATACCGTTGATAATACCCTGCTCTGCCAGGCTTTCTATGGCAAGCCTCGCCCACGAATAATCGGTGAGGTCGGTAAAGCGCGTGTTTCCAAAGGTAACTGTTGTAGTTGACACCGGACTGTCGTTTTTCCCCGCACCGATTGCGATGGCCCGAACCTCTGCATCTTTCGTCACCAAAATCGGTTTATTAAGCTGGGGCTGATAGTATGTGGCACTGATATTATAGACACGACTGTGGACAGTTGGATTGGTCCCATCTAAACTATAATAGATTTTTACCGAATCCATCCTGGGATGGACCGGTGTTATAGTGACACCGTCAGGCCCCGGAGTCTTCTTGAATGTTACTTCTTCCCACCTTTCCGGTTCTGCCGTGCTGACCTCTATGGTTTTCAGATATTTTACAAACCAGGGGTTGTTTTGTTCTCCGACAGCTCGCTGTCCCATGGTGAGACACAGCTCAATGGGACTCAGAGAAGAGAACCCTTTGCTGCTGTCGGAATAGGCAATAGTGGGAGATACTTGTGTTTTTATGCCCTTTTCATCGAATGAATAACGCAGATCCTCTAACAGCTCCTTACGTGTAAAGGTTCTGGTATAGCCGTCGGAAGAGATGAATTTCAACTGTTTGGCGCTGTCCTTGATCCCTGCCTGCTTCAGCAGATAATCCAGAGAAACTCCCTCTCTGTAAAAAAGTTTTTCTGTGGGAAAGTTGTTTGTTGCAGAATAGACAAAACGCTCTCTTGCCTCTGCCATCCGCTCCAGTTCATGTCTGCTGTATGTAATCTCCCTATTGACGCCGTCACCTTTGATCGTCAATGTTTCCACTGCTTCTTCTCCGGCAAATACAGCAGGCATATTTGGGAAATAGGCGCCGCATATAATTGCAAGCAGGAAAGCAAGACCAACCGCCAGGATTCTGTATTTCTTCCTAATCATGGGCACCTCCAATATATAAAAGTATATCATAGCTGATCCGGAAAGAACAATCAGCAATGGATGCTTTCCGGATCATACTGCGAACAGTCATCTTTTTGAGAATAAGGGGCTCCGAAAAGCCCATATTATCCGGGCATTTTCGGAGTCCCTATTAATACTGAAGCTACTTCAGCAGCCCCTCCAGATACCCTTTAAGGATTGTAGCCGCCTGAGCTCTTGTTGCCGTTGCTTTGGGGGCAAATGTCCCGTCCGGATTTCCGTTTATAATCCCGTACTGTTGCACTCTGGCCACTGCGGCCGCTGACCAGCTGCTGATATGTGCCTGATCAGTGAATTGCGCTTTGGCTTTGACTACATCCGGCTTCATTGCAATGAATTTGATAAAGTTGTCGGTCATCAGAGCCATCTGCTCCCGAGTAATCTTGTCATTCGGGCCGAATCTTCCATCACCGTATCCGCTGACAATACCGTTTTGCACTGCCCAGTTGACGTAATCTGCATACCAGGATCCTGCAGCCACATCGTCAAAGCCTGAGCTCTTTGCTCCTGCTGTGAATATGTCATCCATAGAGTTTGCCAGCATAGTGACAAACTCTGCCCGGGTCACGTTACCGTTGGGATCGAAGCGGTTGGCTCCTTTTCCTTTCAGGATGTCCCTGGCGGCCAGGAACTCAATGCTGGCCTTTGCCCAATGGCTGTTAGTATCGGTGAAGGCCACCTCCCGGTACCCTACGCCGTATAGACTCAGATGGCCGGTCCTCAGGAGCATTTCTCCCGATTCTCCATTATAAAGTGAAAGTTTTACCGGTTTACCCTTGTCGGGCCCATCCATGTACATGACGATGAGGTTGTTGCCATTCTCTGTACCGGTTGCCTTGTAAGGTATCCCCGCCAGAATGGTCCGTCCGCCAAAACCGGTAATGGGCTTATCGTCGATCATCAGGCTGATGTCCATGATAGGCCTGCCACCGGCCAGCTGACGCTCTTCCTCGCTGAGAAGGCTTTCATCGGCAATCTCCAAGGAGATGGATAAGGTGCCGCCTGACAGCTGAGCCAGCTGGGCGAGAACTGCAGGATCCAGCGTCAGCGTCCCCAGATCCGTCTGTATGGATACAGATACATTGGCCTCATCTGCCATAGCTCCCAGAGAGCTCTTCGGGATGCTTACCTCTGTCTTGTTGATCATTTCGCTGCTGCCTGATGTTGCATCGATTTCGATTACACCTCTGAATGCATCTTCACTTGCTCCGGCCTGTTGGGACATGCTGTCCTTGATCTGATCCAGAGCCGATTTTAATTCTCCAGCCGTAAGACTTGTGCTGGCGGTTTGCCCACTGACGTCAGTCCCCGGCTTCAATTGCGCCTTGACTTCCTGTGTCAGAGATGCGCCGCCGGAAGGCGTTTCCTGATCTTCACTCTGACCGGGCTGACTGCCTTCATATTGTCCCGGTGTACCTGATCCCGGATCCGTAGAAGTGGCATTTACTGTAATAGAAGTCACATCACTGATCCACATGGGTTTGTTCACATGCTCATTGTCGATTTGGCCTACCACCAGCTGCAGATCCGTGGCGGTGCCGTTTTTCTTCCATGCAAGCATGATCTTATTGCCGGTGATATCAGTCCAATACACACCGAGGGGCTCACTGTCCAGGTTGAAATTCCTGTAATAACCGTCACTTGCGGTAACCGTGATGCTCTTCGCCCGGGATGTGAGGCCAACTACGTCTTCCAGTAGGTTCTCAAGATAGACCCCTTCAAAACTGTCGCTTCCGGTGGTGCCAAAACTGTTCAGCCAGGGGTAGGTTTTGGATAACTTCACTACACCTTTGGCATTCTTAAGCTGAGCAACAGTAAGATATGTAGCCTTTGCTGCTCCTGCCCCGGTAATCATCAGGTCATATTCAGCCGGGATCTCGTTGCCGCCGCCACTGCTACCCGGATCTGTGCCCGACCCTTCAAAAGTAAAGGTTTTAGTTGCCAATCCTGCACTGGAACCTGCATAAAGGGTGGAACCCACAAAGTCCAGGCTATAGATGTTATTCCAACCGGCTGCGTTTGGCCAATGGCCGAAGCCTCCGCTATACTGTGATGTTATGGTGAGAGGTTCGGAACTCACTGGATCTTCAATATAGAATAAACCGTCACCGGAAGAGCCGAACCAGAGTCCTCCGTCCGGGTCAACGGTTACCATCCGAAGCTCCGAGTTTCCGGTCAATTTACCGTCACCCAACAATTCATCACCGGTAAACTCCGTAATGTTTCCGTTGGCATCCACATACCAGACTGTCCCGCCAACGTTGGCCAGGTCACTGTAAGAGCCTGAAGCCACCACCCAGGCACCGCCGTTGGGATCCACCGCGATGTCGCGTACCCACACCTGTGCCAGGAGGGAAGACCCCAGATCACTGTCGTAGTCTGCCGTAAACTCATAGGAAGTTATGTCACCGGTACTGTCCATATGAGCAAACCCTCCAACGAAAGGATCCGCTTCGGTACCGGCACCTGAAGGATAAAATCCCAGCCATACTCCGCCTTTTCCATCAAGGATCAGGTTGTCTACGGATGCAGCCGGGAAGCTGTCCCCGTCTTCGTCGGTATAAGCCTGGCCCCAGGTCGTCCAGGTGTTTGCCGCAGGATCGAATTTTGTCAGTCCGCCAAAGGATCCGAACCAAACATTACCCTGGCTGTCGATCTGGATCTCCTGAACATAGTCATCGGGTATGGTGGCCGGCGAATCGGAAGCTCTGTAATACGTGACCGCTCCGTCCTTCATATAGGCTACGCCCTTATTGTTTCCGGGTTCTGTATAGCTGGCATTCTGGGTCATCCAGACACCGCCGTCTTTGTCCACCGCCACTGCTGAGACCACTGCAGTCTCCAGAGCGGGAGAACTGGCTTTATTGAATACCGTAAATGTATCAGCATCTGCAGCTTTGTACCCTACGCCGCCGCCATAGGTGCTTACCCAAAGCCCGTCCGCCTTATCCACCCAGATGGAACGGATACCGGCCAAAGGCAGGTTTCCGGTCCCTGCGTCAGCGGGGTATGTGGTAAAGGCTTTTACTACGGTCAGACCGCTGACATTGGTGATCCGGTTCTTCCAGGTGGAACCGTCATCAAAGCTGCGGTAGATACGGAGAGATGCCTGAACGTCGTTCTTGTCTACATCGGCAATTTTTTCGGTGTTACAGTCATAGGCTACGAAATAAGCTTTATCCGTAATATCCGCCAAAGTGAGGTTCTCATAAGATCCTCCTTTGTCCCGGTAACCGTCCGTGGTGTCGATTGCGATCCTGACATCATCGCCTGTGATCCCTGCGTGGGTAAGCAGATCGATGAGCCTGATCCCCACCACGGAGTCCGTGACAAGGCCAACGTCTTGTACTGTATGAGAGTAGCTGGCGGTCACCTTTCCTCCGTCTCCGTTGGTCAGGTTCTTTATTCCGCCGGATCCTCCGATCCCATAGGTGATATCTCCGTCACCCCAGCCCTTGATGGTGAAGGGCGGATCCAATACCGTCACATCAGGATCGGGAACAGTTCCTCCGCTTCCGCCCACCTTCACTACCATTCGCTGGGTGTTCTTGAGGCAGGCTCCCTGATTCAGATGGGTCATCATCCGCAGAGGTCCGTAGCCGTTATCTGCCAGGGCTGTATAGCCATCGCTGTTGTTGCTCGGCACAAGAGGATAACCGTTCACCGCATAGCCAAGGATTATGGGTACGTATCTTTCTCCGTCTTTAATGCCGTTATTCAGAGCATCCATTCCAAAGATGCTGCGAATCTCCTTGCTGAATCCGTCTTCTGCAAACACCATCACGCTGGTGGGATCTTCGATCCCTGAGACAGTCGATGCTTCCTGAAGAACGAAATCCCACAGGTTGAGACCTTCCCAGGTCTGTGTCCCTACCCAGGTGATGGATTCTCTCTCGATCAGGGCTGTCTGGGCTTCCAATTCCTCTAAAGAATAAGATTTCTTAAAGATCTCTTTGTCATCCTTATCCACTACCTTAAGTTCGAAAGCATAGTTCAGATACTGTTCATAGACCGGGCTGGTGCTGTGGTTCCAACTCACCATCTCCGATGCAGTCACCTCGATAGATACTACATTCTTAAGAATTTTGCCGCCGTTTATATCACCGGCATCGGTCTGACCCACTACCAGACGGATGGGGCCACCGCTGTTCTTATAATCAGCTACATAGCCGTCATCGTTCTTATCGACCACAAGAGGTCTGCCATCCTCCGGATCCGGATTCGTCACTGCGGCGGAACCGTAGGCAAGGACCATCTGAAGATCATTGATGGTCGGGTTCTGGCCGTTGATGTAGTCGGACTTGTAAACCTCAGAAAGGCTAAACTCATATGAATAACCGTCATCACAAGTAACTATGATCCTGTCTGCGTTGGGCTTGAGACCGATCTCCGGCAGGCTCAGGAAATCGTAGAGAGGGATGCCTCTGAACCGGGTTTGGGATTCATTCTCAGCGCTGTTTTTAATGTTATAATCACCGGTCACGGCCAGGGTCTGCTTCCCTTCGATGTCGGCAACAGTAAAGGTCTTAGGAGCAGTGAGTCTGGTACCTTCACCGGAAACCGTTACCGTATTTCCCGCCAGGCTGCTGTAGGGCGATTCTGTGTGGGCATAGTTGTCCGGCGACAGGTTGATAACAATTGAATTTACACAGGTCAGCGCATCCGAAGTGGTGGCATCTGCCGTCTCTCTGGGGAAGAGGACCGCCAGGGGACCCCCGTCATTCTTGATAGTGACAGTGTGCTCATATTCTGTACCTGCAGCCAGAGTCAAAGTGCTCTCATAACCGGCCGCATTCTTGTCGGTGACCATGGGAGCTCCGTTTTTCGCGTAAGCAAGTATAGGAGACAGGCC
>Ga0123334_1006698_pt1 | contig 10564 bp, 8 predicted proteins | sample BiotimSIPDNA_FD_89706 | JGI IMG/M metagenome (GOLD analysis project Ga0123334, IMG submission 89706) | Anaerobic biogas reactor microbial communites from Washington, USA - Biogas_R1 time_0 SIP DNA | ecosystem: Engineered > Bioreactor > Anaerobic > Unclassified | place: Washington, USA | collected... | reverse complement strand
GAGCTCGAAAACATTCTTGTTGATCTAAAGAATAGCAAGGATATGATGATCACGCTTTCTCAAGAGTTTGTCCTGCCAAACAACCCCGTTCCGCTCAACCCACGACAGCCAAAACCAGAAGCTCTCACCAAAACCCAAATTTTTACCCTCTCCAACGGCAGGGAAATCTCACTGACATTTCATGCGCTGATTACCCCGGTTGATGCCACGGTCTCTACCCTGAAACTACAGCTATATATCATTACTGGCTTAATGATTTTCTTTGCCACCATCCTGGCAATAATCATTTCAAAGCGAATCTCAACTCCGATTGAAAACATCACACAGGGTGCCAAAGCTTTATCTGAGGGCAATCTCGATGTTCAGTTTGACGGGCATGGCTTTCTCGAAATTCGGGAGCTCTCTGATACGCTAACCACTGCTGCAGCTGAGCTTTCGAAGGTAGACGACCTGCGTAGAGAGCTTATGGCTAACGTCTCACATGATCTGCGCACACCGCTCGCCCTTATTAATGGCTATGCAGAGATGATGCACGATTTCCCTGATGAAGTCACAGCAGACCAAACCCAGACCATTATGGATGAAGTTCAGAGGCTTTCACAATTGGTCGCAGACGTAATGGACATGTCCAGCCTGGAAACAGGAATGATACAAATTCACCCAATACGTTACAACCTTACAAATAGCCTTGCAACTACCATCGCACGGACCGCTGAACTTGTTAACATCACTGGGTTTGAGCTGAATTTTATCTACGATCAAGAAGTCTTTGTGGTCGCTGATGAGATAAAGATTACACAGGCATTTTATAATCTCCTGATTAATGCCACCAATCATACTGGTCAGGACAACTCTATAACAATAAGACAATTGCAAAAACACCGGAAGGTAAGAATAGAGATTGAAGACCACGGTGAAGGCATCACTCCAGAAGAAATGCCTCACATCTGGAATCGTTACAACAAGATTACCAAGGTCAATCAAAAATTATCGGGGACAGGATTAGGGCTTTCAATTGTCAGAAAAATTATCGAATTACATCAAGGCAACTGTGGAGCTGAATCGAAACCTGGAGTTGGAAGCACTTTTTGGTTTGAACTCGATGAAGCATAAAAATCGTTTTCAATAACAAAACTTCACTTAATTTTCACCTAAACTTAATTTAATCAACAATCAAAAGACAAAGTCGTTTGTTATTCTTTATTTAACAGTGAAAGGATCGTTATGTTAGATAAGAATAGCGAATATTCAGAAAACATAATTTCTACAGAACAACCAAATTCGTTTATGGTGATCACCCCAAAGCCAAAACGTAAGTTACCAACATTTTTACCAGTGCTACTGTTAGTCGCTTTCTTCAGTTTACTATCTGGCTTAGCCGGAGTGCTGATAGGAAGTGCCATCACACGTGACCAGGTTTCTGCGCTCAGCACTTCGGAAACCGAGGTCATATACCAATCGGTCATCCGCACTGATAAGCTTGGGGACAATATGACAGGTTTAAGTCTGCCTGATATTGCAGAAATTGCAAAAGACTCAGTGGTTGAGATAACCACAGAGACAGTCTCGAAGAGTCAACGAATGAGACAATTTGTCGTCCAGGGTGCTGGCAGCGGCGTGGTTATTACCAGCGATGGCTACATCGTCACCAACAATCACGTAATTGATGACGCTACAAACATCAATGTTCGGTTAACCTCAGGTGATAGTTTTCAGGCTACACTCGTAGGCAAAGACTCCCAAACCGACCTGGCAGTCATCAAAATCGAAGCAACCAATCTGACCCCCGCCGTTTTTGGAAACTCCAGCGAACTAAAGGTGGGTGATCTTGCAGTAGTAATTGGCAACCCCCTGGGTGAACTGGGTGGCACCGTGACCGACGGTACCGTCAGTGCCCTGGACCGCGAAATCACCATTGACGGCGAAACAATGACCCTTCTGCAGACTAACGCAGCTATTAACCCGGGCAACTCTGGCGGTGGAATGTTCAACGCCAATGCCGAACTGGTGGGTATCGTAAATGCGAAGACCAGTGGTTTGGATATTGAGGGACTGGGTTTTGTCATCCCGATAGGCAGTGCCAAATCGGTCATCAGCAGTTTGATCGAAAACGGGTATGTAAGCGGACGTCCAGGTTTGGGTGTGGAGCTGGTTGAAATCACCGACGTGTCAACGGCTATGTATTACCGTGTTTCACAACTCGGTGTTTATGTTACACAATCGCAAGGCGATTCAAACCTGATGCCAGGAGATTTGATTCTAAAGATAAACGAGCAATCAGTTGGTTCATCAGCAGATATCAAAAGTATCCTCTCTCAATATGGCATAGGTGATCAAATAACCGTTCAAGTGAAAAGAGGTGGAACTCAACAATATATTACAGTAACGATTCAAGAAGTTTCAGAATAAATAGCTCCTCTCAAAGACCTGCCCGATTTTGGGCAGGTCATTTTTTTATTTCAGCGGATTAAACAAACCTACTGATTCTTTACAGGCAAAAGTAAAAACGACGGGAGAAAAACAGCGTATTCTCAACCGCAGTACGATCAATTTTAAATCAATCCGTTTTGCTTTCCAACCTTCTCAAAAATCCCGAGCACTTTGACCAACTGGTCTTTGGTGTGCGTTGCCATGTAGCTCGTGCGCAGAAGCTGGCGACCCGGTGCTGTAGCCGGAGAGATAACAGGGTTTACAAAAACCCCTGCATCAAACAGATCGCGCCAGGTTTTGAAAGTGAGGGCATCATCTCCGATAATTATCGGGATGATCGGTGACTCAGAATGCCCGGTATCAAACCCCAGCTGTCTTAAACCGTCACGCATGAAGTTCCCATTATCGGTTAAGGTTTCCACCAACCCAGGCTCTTCTTTCATCACCTCAAGAGCTGCCAAAACTGTTGCCGTGTTGGCTGGGGGAATGCTGGCGCTAAAAATCAGGCTGCGCGCGTGGTGTTTAACATAATCGATAACATCAAAGTCACCGGCTACAAATCCGCCAATCGATGCAAAAGACTTGCTGAAGGTAGACATGATCAGATCGACCTGGTCGGTCATGCCAAAGTGGGCAGCCGTTCCCCTGCCGCCTCCCAACACACCCATCGCATGAGCGTCATCCACCATTACCCTGGCACCGTATTTTTGAGCAAGAGGAAGCAATTCGGGCAAAGGAGCAATGTCGCCTTCCATGCTAAACAATCCGTCCAGGATCAGCAGCTTGCCAGGTTCCTCAGGCAGGCTTTTCAACACTCTTTCAAGATGAGGAACATCGTTATGGCGATAGCGTTCGATTTTGCCCCCGCTCAAGATTGCGCCATCGACAATGCTGGCATGGTCTTCTTTGTCCAGGATCACAATGTCTCTGCGTCCAACCAGGGAGCTGATAGTCCCCAGGTTAACCTGCATACCTGTCGAGAAAACCAGGGCGTCTTCTTTACCAACCCAATCCGCCAGTTTTTCTTCCAGTTCCTCGATGATGGTCATGTTGCCATTTAAAAATCGGGAGCCAGTGCAGCTGGTGCCGTATTTCTTAATTGCCGCAACCGCGGCTTCCCTTACTTTGGGATGGGTGGTCAAGCCCAGGTAGTTATTGGAACCACACATGATGATGCGTTCCCCCTGGTAGACAACCTCGGTCCCCTCATTCCTGTCGAGGGGGATAAAATAGGGGTAAGTCCCATCTGCCCGTGCCTGACGGGCTGTTTCGAAATCATTGCACTTTTGAAATAAGTCCATTTTTTTCCTCACCAGATTCATCTATATAAGGATTAACCACAAGTTTCGGGTTTAGATACTCCCTGAGGTTCAATTTTTTTTGTTTCAGGTTGTTTTTACTCTAAAGCAAGACGCTTGGCGCTAAAATTGCAACCTTGCACATATAACCAATTAAGGAATCTGATATGAAGAAATTGTTTCTTACACTGATATTTGTTTTGTTTTTATCTTCCTGTAACTTCCCCCAGAATGCCGACCTTTCACAGGACCCGGTAGTACAGACCAGGGTCGCGGTACTCCTGACCCAGGGAGCCGTAACAGAACCTGTGATGGAGGAAACCCAGGAACTTTCCACAACTTATCCGTTCGAAGATACCACCTCTCAGAAATCAACTGACCTTCCGACGCTTGACGATCCAACTGTAATAACCAACTCAACAAGCGAGGAGTCAACACCTGCACCCCAAACACAAACGCCCCTTCCCTCCACAGAGCCCTGGTCGGGGGTTCCGGATTTCCAGGTAAATTTTGGTAATGGAAGCTATTGGAACTTCGAAAACGATTATCTCCTTTCAAAAACTGTGAATGGTCAACTCGAATTTACTTCAAAAGGCACGCCCTGGTGGAGCAGCTGGTATACAACATCTCCCGAACAAAAAGATGGTTACTACGAAACGACCTTCACAATGCCAAACTGCAGTGGATCAGATCGTTTCGGACTGGTAATCAGGTGGAGCAATACCAACCAGTTCTATTACCTGGGCGTTACCTGTGACGGCACCTGGGGTTTCAGTTACTATAACGAGTCAAACAGCACAATTGACCTGATTACTTACACCAGCACGGATGCGCTTAACAAACCCACAGAAAGCAACCGTATTGGTATTCTTGCCCTAAACAATGACTTCGAATTCTATATCAACGGACAAAAGGTTGGTTCTGTAACACATGATGCCGTTAACAATGGAGGCACCTTTGGTTTTATCAGCAGGTCTGCCGGCACTCAAAACTTTAAAACCCTGATCGACAAGCTGGATTATTGGTCGAATTAACACAACTATCATAAACAAATCCAAACAGGGAAATCTGGCTAATTTCCCTGTTTTTTTATGTTTTATAACGTTTTTTTGTTAGAATGGGTTATGGAGGAAAAATGAACAATCCATACATGGTTAAGCCTCATCTGGACGGAGACAGTTTCACCTATAGCGGAGATGATATCGGTTTTGTCTTTGTTCACGGGTTTACCGCTACTACAACTGAAGTCCGCACACTTGCAAATTACTTCCATTCACTCGGTCACACCGTAGCAGCTCCGCTATTGCCTGGTCACGGCACTCATCCGGACGAACTCAACCAAACCAACTGGCAGGACTGGTATCAAGCTGTTTTACAAAGTTATCACGAAATAAAACCATACTGCAAAGAAGTATGGTTAGGAGGGGAATCGATGGGAGCCCTGCTTTGCCTGCAGATGGCGGCAAATTTCCCGGAGATTGCTGGCTTGATGTTGTTTTCTCCTGCGCTGGTTATCCGCAATCTTAAAGCTGCCTATCTTCTTCAGTATTTCAAAAAATATCTCGATAAAAGCCACAAAAGTGACGAGATGGATTGGAAAGGTTATAACGTCTATCCGCTTCGGGGCACTGTCCAGCTATTGAAACTACAAAAAGAAGTTATTCGCAGCATGCCCAAAGTCACCCAGCCTACCCTGGTTGTGGTCAGCAAGGCAGACAAAACCGTCAGTCTGGAGACCGGGGAGAAAATCATCGGCTCAATATCATCAAAGCACAAAGAATTGATTGTCATGGAAGAATCCCCCCATGTTATGCTCCTGGGTCAGGAAAGTGAACGGATATTTGAACACGCTGAAAGGTTCTTTGCCGATAATAACAGTACAGTAACCTATCAATAAAAAAGCGACCAGCATTCGTCTGAAATTTAAGATCTGTCACGGATAATTTGTCAAATTTGTCAGCTTTTATTGACCCGCTTATGCCAGCAGTGTATACTTCATCCTCGTGTTTGCCCAAGGAAGAAACACAAAACAAGACATGAAAAGCGTAAAACGATCATATAAAGAAATCGACATATCCAAAGTTGCCAGCGATAACAAACTTGCAGCTCTTTGGCATTTAATGAAGGGCTATCATCTTAATTTCCTGATTGCCAATATCTTCACAACACTGGCTGCATTAGCCCGAACAGGAATGTATTTGTATTTGGGAAATTTCATCGACCGCATTCTTGAGCAGGGAGCGGCTGGTCAGAATCTGATTCTTTCTGCCCTTAGTTTCGGTGCCTTGATCACCCTTCAAGCTCTGTCGAGCTTCATGGCAAGCTGGATGGCGAATTTCACCGCAGAAAATTCGACCCGCCGCCTGCGCGACTATCTTTTTGATCATATTCAACGCCTTCCTTATAGCTATCACTCTGAAGCAAAAACAGGAGATTTGCTCGAACGTGCCACCTCTGATGTTGACACAATCAGAAGATTTTTCTCAGATCAGTCAATCGGTATTGGTCGCATATTGATGATTTTCATCATCTCTTTTACTGCAATAGCACGCATTAATCTGCGACTTGCCCTGATCTCTATCATCATTTTCCCAATTGTGTTAATCGTTTCAATGGTCTTCTTCAAAGCGTTGTCCAAGGCATACGAAGCTTACCAGGAACAGGGCGCACTTCTCTCAACTGATTTGCAGGAAAATTTGAGCGGTGTGCGTGTTGTCAAGGCTTTTGCCCGTCAGAGTTACGAGATCGACAAGTTTGAAAAGGATAATCGTATTAAATATCGCTTAGGTAAAAAGTTCAGCTGGATGCACAGTATGTTTTGGCCATTGACAGATATCATTTGTTCTGCACAAACGATTGCCAGCAGTTATACCGGTGCAATGATGGTGATCAATGGCGTCATGTCACTGGGGCAATATATTACTTTCGCCGGTCTGCTTGGCTGGTTGATTTGGCCAATCCGAAATCTCGGTCGTCTGATTATCGATACTTCCCGAACTTTTGTCTCTCTGGGGCGTGTCTCCACCGTATTGAAAGCTGAAGTAGAAGACATGACCACGGCCAGCTTCCAACCAGTGAATGGCATCAAAGGCAAGGTTACCTTCGAAAAGGTTTGTTTCCAGTACGAAGAAAACCAACTTGTTCTTGACGATGTCAGTTTTAGATGCGATGCAGGTGATGTTGTTGCTCTGCTCGGTTCAACTGGTTCCGGAAAGACCTCCCTGGTAAATTTATTGCCTAGATTTTATGATGTCACCTCCGGTCATATCCTGCTGGACGACGTTAACTTGAACGAATACTCCCGGCAATTATTGCGTTCCCAGATAGGCATTGTGGAGCAGGAACCCTTCTTATTTTCAACGACTATTCGTGAAAACATCACCTATGGGGTTCATCGCGAGGTAAGTGAAGAAGAGATTATCGCAGCAGCAAAAGAAGCAGCCATCCATGACGTGATCATTGAATTCAAAAACGGTTACGATACCATGGTTGGAGAGCGTGGGCTCACTCTTTCAGGCGGTCAAAAACAACGCCTGGCAATAGCCCGTACGCTGCTGATCAACCCGCGAATCCTGATCATGGATGATTCAACATCTTCGGTTGATATGGAAACCGAGGTCCAGATCAGGGCAGCCCTGGAAAGTCTGATGGCAAACCGGACTACATTTATCATCGCCCACCGCATCCAAAGCATCATGAATGCAGACCAGATCCTGGTTTTTGACCAGGGCAAAATCGTCCAAAAAGGGGTGCATGAAGAACTAATAAACAAACCGGGTATTTATAAGGACATCTATGAGATCCAGGCTCGGATCGACAGTGCCCTTCAAGAGGAAATTGATCGTGTCGACTTATTATGATGAAAACGAATTAGACGATGAGGTCAGTCTCAACAGCGGTGTTATCGGTCGCCTTCTGAAGTTGCTGAAACCTTATTGGCTCATGCTTATCCTTGGGCTTGCATCTGTCGCGCTTGTTTCATGGCTGGATGCTTTTTTTACGGTTCTGAATAAACGTATTATTGATGAAGGTATTATTTCTGGAGATGTCCAGGCAATGGTCAGGCTCTTCCGGAATTACGGATTTATCGTCATGGCACAGGTTGTCGGCTTTTTCGTGATGCTTTTGAGTGTCAGTGTACAGGGTGAGCAGCTCCGCTATGATCTGCGCCAGAAATTGTTTGAGCACCTCCAGAAGCTCTCCTTGTCTTATTTCACAAAGACACCTTTGGGCTGGATCATGTCACGGGTTACGTCTGACACCGAAAAGATGGCAGAACTGCTCACCTGGGGCCTTATCGACACAATCTGGGCATTAACCAATATTGGTTTTGCAGCTTTTTACATGCTGAGGTTAAATTCACAACTGGCGTTGATCGTCATCCTCTCCCTCCCTCTTATGATTTTTGTTTCATTCAAATTCCGGGTGAAAATTTATTATCACTTTCGTCAGTCTCGCAAGGAAAATTCGAAGATGACCGCGGCATTGAACGAAAACATCACCGGTGTCCGCGTGGTCAAAGCCCTCCTGCGTGAAGATAAAAACTTGAAAGATTTCAAAATCCTTTCGACAAATATGTTTAGAGAGAGTTACCGGGCTGGCTTTTTATCGGCGATTTACCTCCCTACCATTCAGACTATCAGTGCGATATCTCTGGTCCTGGTCCTTTGGCGGGGAGGAAACATGGTTGGCAACAGCATGCTTTCGGTCGGCACCTTACAAGCTTTCATTTCCTATATCATGATGATCCTTTGGCCTATCCAGGACCTGGCACGGGTTTATGCCGAAATGCAGAACGCGATTGCCTCTTCTGAGCGTGTGTTCTCATTGCTCGAAACCAAACCAGAAATTCACGATCGCGAAAATTTGTTGGAAGTTAATTCACTGATCGGTGATGTTGAGTTCAAAAACGTGTCCTTCCAGTATGAAGACGGTGAACCAGTTATCCAGGACCTGAGTTTTCTTATTCCACAGGGGCAAAGAATTGCGTTGGTTGGAACAACCGGTGGCGGAAAGACCACCATTGTCAACCTGCTTTGCCGTTTTTATGAACCGACTGCCGGATCCATTCACATCGCTGGGCATAATTATCTCAAATACCCGATGGAAGACATCCAGTCCCGTATTGGTGTTGTTCTTCAGGTCCCTCATCTGTTCTCGGGCAGCATCCGGGACAATTTACGTTACGGACGGCTGGATGCAACTGATGAACAAATCGAACAGGCTGCCAAACTCGCAGGCGCGCATGAATTTATCGCAAAGTTTGAAAAAGGCTACGATTCTGATGTTGGTGAAGGCGGAAACCAGCTTTCAGTTGGTCAAAAACAGCTGATCAGCATCGCCCGGGCGATATTAGCAGAACCGGATATCTTTGTCATGGATGAAGCGACCAGTTCAGTCGATACGCTGACTGAAGCCCTGATTCAACAAGGGATGCAGGAACTTATGACCGGGCGAACGAGTTTTATTATCGCCCACCGGCTCTCTACGATTAAATCTGCAGATCAAATTTTTGTGATTGAAGACGGACAAATAGCGGAAAAAGGCAACCACGAGAGCCTGATCCGGCAGCGAGGGTTGTATTACAACCTTTATACCAAGCAGTTCCGCCATGACCTTGAGACCAAGTTGGATCCCTTCTCTTCTTCCGGTGGGCTTGAAAACCCGGTGTAATGCATGAAGTTTGCAGTTAATTACTCGACACCACTAAAGAATTTAATCAAGACCGGTCAGGTGCAGGTCGATCTGCTTAAATGCCCCGAATGGGACGGGTTGGTCAGCCCTGCTCTTGAAATCGGATCGGCTTATGTCCATTTCGAAATCGCATTAGGAAATGACAATGTTCAACGATTGAATTATGATCTCATCAAACACATGTTTGACCTAACCGATACCATATATCTGAACACCCACCTCTCTAACCTGCCAGGAGGAAGACAAACTGAACCTGATTCTGCAGCATCACTTCTGGAAAGATGGGAAAAAGACCTTGAATTTTTGCGTTGTGAATTGCCAGATAGACCGGTAATTGCAGAAAACCTGCCCTGGCATAGAACGATGCTTGAACTGGAAATTGCCTGCAACCCTGATCTGATCAGTAAATTCCTGCTTAGGAATGATGTTGAGCTGCTGCTTGACCTCTCCCACGCCCAAATAAGCGCTGATAGACTGGGGATTAATTATCAGGATTACGTAAACAAGCTTCCGCTTGATCGACTTCGTGAATTGCATATCACCGGGATCCGCACTTATGCTGGTTATCTGTGTGATCATTTCGAGCTCCAGGAGCACGACTGGCAGGTAGCCGAATGGGCTGCGAACCAAATTCGTCTTGGTACCTGGCGAAAACCCGAAATTGTCGCTTTTGAATATGGAGGCGTTGGCGATGTCTTTTGCTGGCGAACAGATCCACAGGCACTACAGGAACAAGTCCCGCTTTTATCCCAGATTTTCTCATAGAAAACCCATCCATCATACAGAACCAAAAATATTGTTTAACCTGCCTATACAAAAATCACAGCAATGGATCAGGTTTGGAGAAATCATGTTTCAATTATTCAGATATTCTTCTCACAAATCTCCCGTTCTAACTTACTTTGTTGGATATAATATTAACTATGAAACGGGGCACACCAAGTCTCATCAGACCAAATCAGAAAATTTGGCTGATACCACTTCTAATTTTTCTGATTGCATTTTCAATTCGTGTGATCGGTCTGAAATTTAGCTTTCCATTATTAACCCATCATGACGAACAATACATCATTGATCCACTAATTGAAATGAGCAAAAATCACTCGCTTGATTCTGGTAAATACAACAGACCGAATCAAGTT
>Ga0123334_1006694_pt1 | contig 10566 bp, 8 predicted proteins | sample BiotimSIPDNA_FD_89706 | JGI IMG/M metagenome (GOLD analysis project Ga0123334, IMG submission 89706) | Anaerobic biogas reactor microbial communites from Washington, USA - Biogas_R1 time_0 SIP DNA | ecosystem: Engineered > Bioreactor > Anaerobic > Unclassified | place: Washington, USA | collected... | reverse complement strand
GGCCCTGCGGGCAATTTTCGTTCCAATGTAGCAGGCGGGGGCAGCGCTGCACCGCATACGTTGACCGCTGAACAGCAGTCGCTTGCGCTGTGCGCCTGTAAGGCACTGGGCCTGGACTTTGGCGGGGTGGACTTGCTGCTGTCCAAAGCCGGGCCACTGGTATGCGAGGTCAATTCCAACGCGCACTTCAAAGCCCTGCAGGAGATTACCGGCGTTAACCCGGCCGACCATATCCTTCGCATGGTCAGAAAGGCAGCGCTATGACCGGATGGCTGGTCTATGAACCGGATAATATCACGCGCAATCAGTTTTTTATCGACCGCTGGCTGCAAGCCGCAGACCGGCGGCAGGTTAAGCTGCGGGTCATTCACACCTGCGATGTACGCATGGGGGTGGCGGCGGGGCGACCGTTCCTGCATGATCAGGAGGGCACAACGCCCGATTTTATCGTGATGCGCGCACAATACCAGCAGCTGTCCGAGCATGCCGAAGCCATGGGCATCCCCGTGTACAACAACGCGCGGGTGTCGGGCATCTGCAATGACAAGCGCCGCACACACCAATTGCTGGCAGGCCTTGTGCCCATGATGGACACGGCCTTTGTACTGCCGGACACGCAAAGCTCACCCTTCCCCTATCCCGTGGTGGTCAAGGCCTCGCACGCCTGCGGCGGGCGGCAGGTGTATCTGGCCCAGGATGATGCGTCCTTCCGTCAGGCGCTAACCGCACTGGCCCCCGACAGCGCGGTGGTGCAGCCGCTGTGCGATACGCCGGGGAAGGATGTGCGCGTGTATCTGCTGGGCGATACCATTGTTGGCACGATGCTGCGCTATTCCGAGCAGGATTTCCGCAGCAATGTGGGCTTAGGCGGCGGATCGCGCCCCTATGAGATGGATGACTCGCTGCTTCGGCATGTGCGTGCGGTGCGGGGCCTGTTCAGCTTTGGGCTGGTGGGCGTGGATTTCCTGTTCCATCAAGGGCAGCTTGTGTTTAATGAGATTGAAGACGCAGTGGGTACGCGCATGCTGTACATGCATACGCAGCTGGACATTGCATCTGATTATTTGGATTGGATTTTGAATAGAATGTAACAATTTAGTGCCCCCAGCCTTACAGCCCTGCACAGAGATTGCCTGCGCCTTGCCGTGAAGGGTGCTTACCCGTATAATAAAGCAGTCGGGAGGGATGAGAATGGAGCTGGATCTTCATGGAAAGAACCTGTTTCAGGCGCGCATTGCAGTGCAATCGGCGCTGACACGCGCCACATCGGCGGATTACCGGCTGACGATCATCCACGGCTATATCGGCGGCACGGCTCTGCGCGATATGATTTATGAGGAGTTTGCCCATCACCCCCGCGTAATCCGCTTGGAGCGTGGGCGCAATCCCGGCCAGACCGTATTGGTGCTGCGCGAATATTGAACAAGTAGGAGTTTACAGGATATATGCAAACCCCACGCAACCCCCGCAAAACCCGCAAGACAGGCAAAGGCTTGGGCCTACTGGTTTTCTGTGTGCTGCTGGTCGCGGCGCTGATCATCATCGGCCCCAAGGAACCCATGCGCCGTGCCCTGAACGTGGCGGCCGACGGCACGCCCATTGAGAGCTATGCCGGGCTGGTTATTTCCGAGGTAATGAGCGCCAATACCTCAGCGCTTCCGGACGAAAACGGCCGTTTCCCCGACTGGGTGGAAATATACAACAGCGCCGACCACGCCTTGAACCTGGATGGTGTTTCTATGTCCAACCGCCCGGACAAGGTCAAATTTATTTTTCCAGCCATCATCCTTCAGCCTGGCGAACGGTTGGTTATTTTCTGCGATGGCACCAACAGAAACCAGCTGGGGCATCCACTGCATGCTAAATTCAAGCTATCCTCTACCCGCAGTGCGGTATATCTGTTTGATACCGCCGGCCGTGTTATTACGTCCCTGCAGGTGCCCACCCTTAACATGGATGAGGTGTATGCGCTGATGCCGGGCAATGAATATGCCATCACCGAAGCCTACACCCCCGGCTATCCCAACACGCAGGAAGGGCACGAAGCGTACATGGCCAGCTATGCTGTGGAGCAGGGCGCGCTGGTCATCAACGAGCTGATGGCCGCAGCGCGTTCCGGCCTGCGCGACGAGGACGGCGAATTAAGCGACTGGATTGAATTGCACAACCGTAGCGACAAGATGATCCCCCTGTCCGGCCTGTTCCTGAGCGACAATCCCCAACGTCCCAGCAAATGGCCTTTCCCTGAGGATGCCTATATCGGCCCGGGCGGATACTACTTGGTATTTGCCAGCGGCAAGGATCGCCCCAATCCCGGCGGATACCCGCACACCAATTTTTCTTTAGCAGCTGAAGGGGAAACGGTTATTTTAGCCAACCGCGTGGGCCAGCTACTGGACCGCGTAACCTATGAAACATTGCCCGCCGATCACAGCTATGGCCGCATACCGGGCACCGACCAATGGCAGGTGTATACCGTGGCCACCCCAGGCGCTGAAAACAGCGAGCTGGGCCAGGCATTAGCTGAAAGATATCTGCGCACGCAAAACCCCACCGGGGTGATTATCACCGAGTTGATGAGCAGCAATGACTCCATTCAGGCCATTTCCGGGCAGCCACCGTCGGACTGGGTGGAGCTGACCAATACCTCCGACCAGGTGCATGATATGTCCGGCTGGGGGCTGTCGGACAACATCAACTGGCCGCGCAAATGGCGCTTCCCGCAGGGCGTATCCATCTGGCCTGGCGAAAGCAAGATTATCCTGCTGGATAAGAGCAAGGAGCCTGGCAGCAACGCCGCACAATTGCATGCATCCTTTGCATTGAAGCGCGCAGGAGGCGAGGTGATGACGCTGTCCGACCCGGATGGCCGGGTGTTGGACCGCATCATATTGCCTGAAATACCCACCAACATATCGTATGGCCGCACCGCCGGGCAGGACGGTTTTTTTTATTATGACGCGCCTACGCCCGGCGCCCCCAACGCACAGGGCTTTGCAGGCTTTGCCGCGCGCCCGGAGATGTCCATACCCGGCGGGCTTTACCAGCAGGACTTTGTATTGACGCTGACAGCCCAGGAGGGCGCACAGGTGCGCTATACGCTGGATGGTTCTATCCCCACGCTGACCACCGGGCACGCCTATCAGGGACCTATCCCTGTGAACAGTACTTGCGTGGTGCGTGCGCGTGCCTTTTTGCCCGGTTTGCAGCCTTCTGAGCCCGTTACGGCTACCTATGTCATGAAAACCTATTACACCATGCCCGTAGTATGCCTGACCGCCGACCCGGACGAGCTATGGAACCCCAAAACAGGCATGTATGCAACAGGCGAGGGCATAGACCTGAACCAATACAAGTATATTCCTTTTAAAAACCCCACGCCAACCTATCGCACACACGGCAAAATACAGCGCCCCGGATATGCCGAAATGTTCTCCATCGATGGCTCGCACACATATTTCAGCCAGGGCGTAACCTTCGGCCTGATTGGACAGTATTCGCTGGACATGCCGCAGAAATCCTTTAAGGTGACCGCACGCGCCAGATACGGCGACAAATACTTCCGCGCCGCCTTGTTTGAAGACCGGCCGTTTGAGGAGTACAAATCCTTTGTGCTGCGCGTAAGCGGCAACGACTGCGTTTGGACGCGCATGGCCGATGGCATACAGAGCCGCCTGGTGGACAAGATTGCTGATACTACGGTGGTACACCAGGCCTGGCGCCCGGTAATCGTATACCTGAACGGACAATACTGGGGGCACTACAACCTGCGCGAGCGCGTCAGCCGCTACTTTGTAGCCCAGCATGAGGGGATGACCTTGGAGGAAGCCGATTCCATCACCATCTTGGAGGCAAACAGCAAGGCCTACTACGGCAGCAACGCGGAATATAAAGCGCTGCTGGAAAAGGCAAAGAAAATGTCGCCGGGTACCAACCCGGATGATATGCAATATCTGGAAGACAATATCGATATAGATAACTACTTCGACTACATGATCTTTGAAGCGTTTTTTGCCAACTCCGATACCGGCAACATCCGCTATTACAAGGTGCCGGGCGGCAAATGGCGCTGGATACTGTTTGACATGGACTACGGCCTGTTTAAGTCCTCTTTCAACGGCATCGGCAATGTCCTCCACCCCAAGGGCACGGGCATTAACAATGCCATTGACAACACGCTCATCCGCAAGATATTGGAAAACAAGGACATGCAGCATAGATTTCTCACCCGCTTTGGCGAGATTTTCCAGCAACTGACGACCGATGTGATGCTGCAGCAGCTGCAGGAGTGCTATGACCTTTTGGCCCCCGAAATGATGATGCACTTTGACCGCTGGGCGCCGCTGAACCTGAAAAGCATCTCCAGCGAGCAGCCCACCACGGTAGATGGGTGCCTGCGTTATTGGGATACCCGTGTGGAACGTATGCGCGACACCATGCGCAAGCGCCCCACCTATTGCTATGATCAAGTCAAAGCCTGGTTTAAGCTAAGCGATGCCGAGATGACGGGCTACTTCGGCCCCCGCCCGGACTTTGCGCCCGGGGCAACCACCGATTAGGTCTCGGCCTGCTCCAGCGCGTTGCGCTGGTACACCATACGCACAGTAAAGCCCGCGCCCAGCATCAGGACGCCGACAATCATCATCATCACCTGTTTTTCGCCAAAAGGAATGCCCAGCAGCGAAAAAGAAGTGCCTTCAAAAGCGGTCATAAACGCACGCGAAACAGATGCGCCCACCAAAGCACCTAAGTTAGACATGGTGGAGTAGAAGCCGATAAACAGTGTTTGGTTTTCTTTCGGAATGTTGATATAAGCAACGCCGGTAAACCCCAGGCTGATGCCCACCAAGAAGATAAATCCCATAATCGCCCCCACCGGGTACAGCCACAACTGCCCCGGCGCTACCAGTGCCAGCAGCAGATAGTGTGGCGCAAACAACATGATCGCCCAGCTGAGTGGTTTAAGCCAGGAACTGCGGTCAATCAACCTGCGCCACAGCGGTGTAAGCAGCACCAGCGCCACCACGTTGAACATATTAATCAACGTAATATAGGAATAGCTGATGTTCAAATCCTTAAGCAGGTATACTGTATAGTAACTGCCGGGGATATTGGCAATCATACTCCACAGCACCACCACCAGCACCGTACGTAAATAGACGCGCTCCTTCCAGGGTTTAATTAACAGGTCGCTGAATTTTATCTTGCGGACAGGGTCGGTGCGCGGCAGCTCCCGTATGCGCGTTAACAAATAGATATCATACACGCAGATTAGCAGCGCCACCACACGCAACAACCCCAGGCCCAGCAGCTCATTGCCGCCTTGCTTGAAACTATCCACTGCACGGGAAGCAGCCAGGTTTACCACTGCTACAAAGACACCGTTGAGCACCGATACCACCGAAAAATAGGAAACACGCACCCGCTGCGGGATGTGCGCAATGTGCCATACGCTGAACCCCGGTGCCATCAGCGCATTCAGCGCGTTGACGACAAATACCGACAGTGCCAGCAACGTCAGCCTGCCGCTGTTGCTAAGAGGCAGCAGCGGTACAATGCCGATAAACACGATATTGATAAACAACATGGCAACGCGCAGGCTGATCAGCAGTTTTTTGCGGCGCTCAAAGCGCTCGAGCACGTACGGCGAAAACAACTGCAACAAGTTGGCGCCAAAGATAATCATGGTTATCAGGCCCACAAAGCTGTTGTCCGCCTTGAGCAAAAGCATAAGGCCCGCAAAGAAATTGCCACCCACAAGGTTGGCAATCACGTTGGCCGTAATATTGTATCGAATCAGGTAAAACCGGTCTGTGCTGCTCTCATCCCCGGGAACCATCCAGTTGGCTTCAAACTTGTGGTACCAACCAGTAATTGTTGAGCGGGGCGTGCGCTTTACAGGCGTTTCATCAGTCTGCATTCATAGCTCCATCATTTCGTATATTATACATTCCGTCTCATACTATCACACAAACGCCGCACAATCAACCGGGGGATATCCGTCCCTCCTTGCGCAGCCAGGTGACAGCATCCTTGATGATATCAGGAAATGGGCGCGAAACAAAGCCCAGCTCGCTTTCAGCACGCTCGGAGGAAAAACGCCCATTGACACCAAGCGTGAACAGTGAGTATCTGCTAAAAACCGGTTTTTGCCGGCGCAGTTTATACCACAGCGTAAATAACGGCAAAAACAATCGTGCCACCCACAGCGGTACATACAGGCGCGTTTTGCGCATGCCCAGGTCGTCGTGCAGCACGTCAAATATCTGGCGGATGGTGACATAATGTCCGCCCAGAATATAGCTTGTACCGTCACGGTCCTTTTCAAGACAGGCTACAATGCCCGCAGCCACATCACGGACATCGGCAAAGCTGTAGCCACCCTTTACCCCCGCCGGGATATGCCCCTGGTCATAGTCGATAAACATCTGCGTCAAATAGCCGCCCTGCATATCCCCTGGGCCGCACAAACCGGAAGGATGCACACAGCTGGCATGCAGTCCACGCTGTCTGGCGCTATCCAATACCATCTGCGTAGCCTCGGCCTTGGTCTTGGCATAGCTGCCCTCCACCAGCGCGGGATCCAGATTGTCAACCTCGCTGATCACCTGGCCGTGCGGTTTTTCAGGAATGGCATGCACTGTGCTGACATAGACGAGCTTTCGCACATCGTATTCAAGGCACAGGTCAATGATGTTGCGTGTGCCGCCCACATTGATGCGGTGCACGCGCTCCTCCACCTCCCAGGCCATTGTAATGATGCTGGCGCAGTGGATAACGTACAGCGATTCATCCGGCGTATGCGCAAAAAAACGGCGCAAGCTGTCCATATCCGTCACATCGCCGGGCACGATGTCCACGCTTTCCGGCAGACTTGCAACAGTTTTATCTCCAGGCAACACCAATGCGCGCACGCGCTTGCCCTGGGCCAGCAACCGCTGCACCACATGGCTGCCCAAAAAACCTGTTGCTCCCGTTACCAGATAGATGTCTGCCACACATACCCCTCCCTATTGCAGTCCTATATAGACAATATCCGATATTTTGCGGCCGCCGTTGTACGGCTCGGTAATAATCTGTCCCCTGAAGTACATCATAGCAGATTGTCCACCATCCAGGTTATAGGCCGCCTTGCAGCCCAGCTCCGACATAAAGCGGGACAGCGGTATCAGTGCCAGACCCTTGCTTTGCGCGCTGCGGCCATCCACCAGCACAAAGCAAAAGTGTCCCGGCCCATAATAACCAATCACGCTGCGCGGGTTGGCCACGCCTATTTTGGAATCAAACTTGGGAAACGGCTGCCCATCGTCATCCAGCAGCCGCGGCCCAAACAGGAAAGAATGCCACAGGTTGTCGGTTATCATTTCGTCAACGGTCTTCGTCCGGCGCGGATAGGTCACCATGGTGCCGTCCTTCAGGATCAGACAGTTGTCGCGCGCCTTGTTGTTGGACTTGCGAAATACTTCTCCGTTGGCGGCAACCAATCCTGCATCCAGCAGCGAGGCATAATCGCCCGACATGGCCAGGATGGCATTGTTGCTAAGCGCAATGGAGGACACGCGGTCGGCCGGTTTTTTCCATGCACCACCGCTGAAAGCACGGCGCAGGTATTTCATGCTGGATACATAGATATCGGCAATGGTTACATCGGCATTTTCCACGCGCTGCCGGGTGATCGTAATCGCAATGTGCTCGCTGCGGTAGCTGTTCTCATCATACATGGGTTCCGCGCCCGGCTCTAAGAACGTGCCTTCGGGGGCGTAGGCCCGTAAATCTGCAAATTCAGTTGCTTCCTGCGCCACCGCAGTGGTCAAACCAGTTAATAACACCAAGGCAATACATAGGGCAATTCGTTTACGCATACATTTTCCTTCTGCGGGCTGTGCCGCAGGCTTATTTTACTGCCACACGCATCAAAGAGCAAACCAATTTAGTAGTATTTATGTAACAAAATCGTTAAAGTTTTATCTTCGGATCAGCACAATAGACAGATCGTTGACATTGGTGCCCGTAGGCCCGGTCATCAGCAGCCCATCCACGGCCTGAAGCGCAGGATAGGCATCGTTGCGCGCCAGTACGTCGGCTATATGGATGCCCTTTTCCAGTAGGCGCTGATGCGTGTGTTCATCCGCAAACCCGCCGGCGGCATCGGTGGGGCCATCGGTTCCATCCGAGCCAAAGGAAAATACCGCGGTATCCCGGCAGCCGGCAAGGCCCTGGGCAACAGCCAGCGCCACCTCCTGGTTGCGGCCGCCTTTGCCCTCGCCCAGCACCTTCACCACCGTTTCGCCGCCCATTAAGAAGGCTAACGAGCCGGACGCATCCTGATGCCTTCGCGCAATGGCAGCCAGCACGGCACCCAGCTCCCGCGCCTGGCAATCAACGCTGTCCGCCAGTGTAACTGGCGTATAGCCCAGCGCGCGGCAGCTATCTTCGGCAGCCTGACACAGCGCCCGGACGCTGCCGCTGACCACACTCGTCACATGCGGCAACGCCTTGGGCGTTTCGATGGTGAGCAGTTCCTGGGCACGCTTTGACAGGCGCAGATCATACCGCTGTACGATGTCCAGCGCCTGCGCACAGGTGGAAGTATCAACCGCCGCAGGGCCTGAGGCAATCATATCCAGCGGATCGCCGAGAATATCCGACAGTATTATGGAAAACACCCGTGCCGGCGCACACGCCTGACCGAAACGTCCACCTTTGACAGCGGACAAACGCTTTCGGATGGTGTTAATTTCCGTGATGGATGCACCGCTGCGCAATAGCCGCGAGGTTAGGTCGGATAGTTCCTCCAGCGGCACCAACGGCTGCTCAAACACCGCAGAACCGCCGCCGGACACCAGAAACAACACCACATCCTGCTCGCTCAGATCAGCTACCAGTTCCAGCGCTTTCTGCGCCCCGAAGCAGGAGTTTTTATCCAGCACCGGATGCCCGGCCTCTATAATCTCTATGCGCGGCAATGCTCCCTGGCTGTGACCGTACTTAGTAACCACCAAACCTCGCTCCATGCGATGGCCCAGGGTATCCGCTGCAGCCTTTGCCATGCGCCAAGCCGCCTTGCCGATAGCCACCAGCAGCACGCGCCCTTCCCCTTTGGCTGGTAGCGAAAACGAGGCCAACGCATCCTGCACCGCTTTTTCAGGCAATACAGCTGCAATGGCATCATTCATAATGCGCTCAGCATCCTTGCGCAACAACACGCATTCCCTCCTCTTTCGGTAATGCATTGCTTACATTCTATTATTCTATGGGGATGAGCTGGCCGGGTCAAATATTATTTGTCGCTTTGTTTTCTTATGAAAATCCGTAAAGCAATTCGCTTAACATTGACGCAGCATACCCCTGCTTGATATAATTATGTTGCTGGTTATTGTTTCCGGTGCACAATGCAAAGTCCTTTGCGGATTTATTCAACCGCATCAGGTATTCTTGTGTCACACCAGTCTCCCGCATGGGGGTGCACTGGTTTCGACGGGGATGGATGGGTTCATGGTAAGCGAGCCGCGGCCCCTGTACCGCGCAACAACGGGGAAAAACAACAACTGACAACAATCAGCAATTAGCTTTCGCGGCCTAACGCCGCGTCGTCGGCCCCAAGCGCTCACGGCTTGAGCTCCCGGCGTCATTGATGTGAGGAACAGGTCCGCCTAAGCTTTGCGGCGACACCGGTAACATGAAGCTACCAACCCCAGAAGCCTGCCTGCTGGCGTCTGGATGAGGGAATTTTAAATAACAGGCTCCGCTCGGAGAAAACCATGAGTTCATGTCTTCGGACAGGGGTTCGATTCCCCTCACCTCCACCAAACATTGACCGTAGCATTGATACAATGCTACGGTCAATCCTTTTATTATTCGTATCAAGAAAGCCTGCAATACAAGGGGTTTGCCCTCTTAGGGTATTCAAAATCCTTTGTATTGCAGGCTTTTTCTGCGTTATGGGGCTTCTCCGGTACTCTCGGCTCAAGGGGCAATTTGAATACCCTAAGAGGAAAAATAAAATAGTTCTATGAAAAATAACAGGGTTCAAGGAAAAATAACGGGGTTCAGTAATCGGTCTATTCGTTATTCTCGGCTTTCAGCACTTTTTCGGCATCCTCACGCCTTATTGTATAAAAGTCAAGAACCTCACGCAGACGGCCATCAATTCCGAAAGAACAGATGTCATGGAAGTCGTTTTTTTCAATAATCGGATTGACGATAGCTTTCTCATCATCTGTTAGAGACGAGTAAGCGTTCCACCATTTATCCGTTAATCCCGTTCCCTCAAAATAGAAACGGTATATAATCATAGCTTCCGGCATATAAAGCAGCTTGAAAAACTCTTCATCATTAGAACCAAAAGCTTTACAGAAGAAATCGTAACCTTTTACATGCTTGAGCAAATCCCCACGAAACAGAGGACCTGCCGGTTAAACCGGCAAGTCCTTTTTTACTTAGCGTATATGGTTTTCATTTCCCGCTCTCGCCGCGCTGTCTGAAATAATCCGCCAAATATTCGGCGTCCTTGATTTCAAGTCCCCGCTCGTCCGCCATGGATTCAAGGTGATGTATAAACTCGTG
>Ga0123334_1006692_pt1 | contig 10569 bp, 6 predicted proteins | sample BiotimSIPDNA_FD_89706 | JGI IMG/M metagenome (GOLD analysis project Ga0123334, IMG submission 89706) | Anaerobic biogas reactor microbial communites from Washington, USA - Biogas_R1 time_0 SIP DNA | ecosystem: Engineered > Bioreactor > Anaerobic > Unclassified | place: Washington, USA | collected... | reverse complement strand
GAAGAATCGGCCAATACCCGCCTGCTCCGCCATTTTCAAACCAAGCATTTGAAAGGCTTTGGTATACAAAATATGCCTTTGGCCATTATTGCTTCGGGTTCCGTGTTGTATTACATGGATATGACCGAGCATACACAGATCAGTCATATTCGTTCCTTGTCTCGCTTGGATGAAGAGCAATACGTCCGTTTGGATCGTTATACCATCCGCAGCCTGGAGTTGTGTGAGGCTATGAACGAAGGGGGTAAAAGCCTTTTATCTGTCATTGATCGAACGCAAAGTGCCATGGGTGGCCGTTTGATGCGCCGCTGGCTCCTTTTTCCCCTCAAGCAAGTTGAGCCCATCCGAGTACGTCAAGATATCACCGAGTTTTTTTTCAAACAACCCCTGTTGACAAACGCTGTTCGTCAGATTTTAGGGAGTATTGGTGATTTGGAGCGCATCGCATCCAAAATTGCTGTAGGCCGTGTCTCTCCCCGGGAAATGGTTTATTTAAAAAACTCCCTGAAAGCTGTAAACGATATCAGACAGGCCTGTCTTGAAGGTGTAATCGATGAGCTTGAACCGGGCAGTGTGCTCAGTCTTGATACGGAAGATACTGGTTATCAGTCGTTACGACAATTGGTGGAAGGTATGCAGCCTTGCACCGAATTGAGGGAGCGTATACAGCAGGTTGTGGTTGACAACCCACCCATTGCCCTCAATAGGGGTGAGGTGATTCGCTCCGGTGTCGATGCCGAGTTGGATGAACTCAGGATGTTGTCTTCATCGGGCAAAGAGTACCTGATGGCTATTCAGGAGCGTGAAGCTCAACGAACGGGCATCAGCAGTCTGCGCATCAGTTTCAACAATGTTTTCGGTTATTATATAGAGGTGCGCAATTCCCACAAGGATAAAGTGCCCGATGAATGGATCCGCAAGCAAACCCTGGTTAACGCAGAACGTTTTATTACACAGGAACTTAAAGAATACGAGGAAAAAATTCTGGGGGCCGAAGAAAAGATTGCCAGCCTTGAAAGCCGCATTTACCAGGAACTGGCTACCGAGATGTGCCAGTATTTGTCGGCCATTCAAGCAAACGCGATGCTTATCGCTCAGTTGGACTGCCTTTTGTCGTTCGCCACGGCTGCCGTTGAACACCACTATTACCGACCTGTGGTGCAAGAAGGTGATGCACTGACCATTAAGGCGGGTCGGCATCCTGTGATTGAAAAAATGCTGCCTCCCGGCGAACCTTATATCTCAAACGATATCCACCTTGATAGTACACAAGACCAAATCATCATCATCACCGGTCCCAACATGGCGGGAAAGTCGGCCCTTTTGAGGCAGACAGCCCTCATTGTTTTGATGGCCCAGATGGGTTCCTTTGTGCCTGCCGATGCGGCCGAAATCGGAGTGGTTGATAAGGTGTTCACCAGGGTAGGGGCCTCCGACAACATATCTGCCGGCGAATCCACCTTCATGGTAGAAATGACAGAAGCTTCCGATATTCTCAACAACCTTTCCAGCAATAGCCTGGTGTTGTTTGACGAATTAGGTCGAGGCACAAGTACTTACGACGGTATTTCCATAGCCTGGGCCATCGTCGAGCACATTCATGAACACCCTCGTTACAAGGCCAAAACCTTGTTTGCCACTCATTACCACGAACTCAATGAGATGGAAAAGAGTTTCCCACGTATCCGCAATTATCATGTGTCGGTACGGGAAGCAGAGGGAAAAGTGATTTTTCTGCGCAAACTCGAACGTGGTGGCACTGAACATAGTTTCGGTATCCATGTGGCCAGCATGGCCGGTATGCCCAACAGCATCGTGAAGCGAGCTGGACAGATACTGGAAAAAATGGAGGGAGAAAACCGCAAAGGTCAATTGGCCAAACCTACCAAAGCCATTGCCAATCAGCGTGATGGCCTGCAGCTCAGCTTCTTTCAGTTGGACGATCCTGTTTTATCGCAGATCAGGGACGAGCTGCTCAAGGTGGATGTCAACAACCTGACACCGCTCGAAGCCCTCAACAAATTGAGCGACATCAAGCGGATCTTACGGGGAAAATAAGGGTATTATTTAAACCTGAAATGGTTATACGTTGAACCTGAAATGCATGATGTCACCATCCTGCACCACGTATTCTTTTCCTTCAACGCTCATTTTGCCGGCTTCCTTGACAGCGGTTTCAGAACCGTACTTGAGGTAATCATCGTACTTGATGACTTCGGCCCTGATGAAACCTTTTTCAAAGTCGGTGTGGATAACGCCGGCACAGACTGGTGCCTTGCTACCTGTCACAAAGGTCCAGGCCCTGACTTCCATAGGTCCTGCTGTCAGGAAGGTACTAAGGTTCAGTAATTTGTAAGCGGACTTGATCAACCTTGATACGCCTGACTCATCCAAACCGATTTCGTTGAGGAAAAGCTGTCTTTCGTCGTAGGTGTCCAGTTCGGCAATTTCCGATTCGATTTTGGCAGCCACGATGAGGGTTTGGGCGTTTTCTTCCTTCACGGCTTCAATCAGGCTGTCTGAGTAGCGGTTGCCCGTTACGGCCGATGCTTCATCCACGTTGCAGATGTACATCACGGGTTTGTTGGTCAGCAAGAAGAGGTCGTGGGCTATTTTCTGTTCGTCTTTGGTCTCGAACTGTACGGTGCGGGCTGATTTGCCTTGTTCCAGGGCTTCTTTGAAGCGGGCGAGTACATCGTACACGAGTTTGGCCTGCTTGTCACCGCCCGTCTGTGCTTGTTTCTGTACTCTCTGTATGCGGCTGTCTATGGTTTCCAGGTCTTTGATCTGGAGTTCGTAATCGATGATTTCCTTGTCCCTGACAGGGTCGACCGTGCCGTCTACGTGGGTAACGTTAGGGTCTTCAAAACAACGCACAACGTGCAGGATGGCATCTGTTTCCCTGATGTTGGCCAGGAACTTGTTGCCCAGACCTTCGCCTTTGCTGGCACCTTTGACCAAACCGGCGATATCGACAATTTCAACGGTGGTGGGGACGATGCGACCTGGTTTAACCAGTTCAGCCAGCTTGTTAAGACGTTCGTCAGGAACGGTAATCACGCCGACATTGGGCTCGATGGTGCAAAAGGGAAAGTTGGCCGCTTGCGCCTTGGCGTTGGACAAACAGTTGAACAGGGTTGATTTGCCGACGTTTGGCAGGCCGACGATGCCGCATTGTAAAGCCATAGGGATTCTAAGGGTTAGAAACGTAAAACGGCCACAAAAGTACAAAAAAGCCCTGACATTTAGTGTGCTTCCAGCCAGTTTGCCCCGTAACCGATGTCGGCTTTGAGGGGTACATGCAGGCTGGCTGCTGCTTCCATTTCACGCCCGACCAACTTCATGAGGGTTTCCAGTTCGTCTTTGGGCACGATGAAATTCAATTCGTCATGCACTTGAAGGATCATTTTGGACCGAAGGTTTTCCTGTTGCAAGGCGGCCTGGATGCGTACCATGGCAATTTTAATAATGTCGGCTGCCGTACCCTGGATGGGGGCGTTGATGGCGTTTCGTTCGGCGTAACCCCTCACCACGGCATTGTTGGAGGTAATGTCGGGCAGGTAGCGCTTGCGGTGGTAAAGGGTTTCTACCCAGCCGTTTTCCTTGGCTTCGTTGATTACCTTGTCCATATATGCTTTGACAGCTGGATAGGTTTCAAAATAGCTGTCAATCAAGGTTTTGGCCTCTGCACGGCTTACACCCATGCGTTCAGCCAGTCCAAATACGGAAATGCCGTAGATGATACCGAAATTGGCCGTCTTGGCTTTACGCCGCATATCGCTGGTGACTTCCTCAAGCGGGATATGGTAAATGTTGGCCGCTGTGGCTGCGTGGATATCCTGGTCACTGTTGAAGGCCTCTATCATGGCTTTATCTCCACTTAAGTGAGCCATGATGCGTAGTTCAATTTGTGAATAGTCGGCGGAAACAAAGTATTCGTTTGGATTGCAGGCGAAGGCTTTGCGAATTTCACGACCGGTAGCATCCCTGATGGGAATGTTTTGAAGGTTGGGATTGCTGGAACTCAACCGTCCGGTGGCAGTCACTGCCTGGTTGAACGATGTATGGATCTTGCCAGTCTTGGGATTGATCAGGGCAGGTAAGGCATCAATATAGGTGCTCAGCAGCTTTTTCAGGCCCCTTTGTTCAAGTATGAGGCCTATGATGGGGTGTTTACCTCTGAGGCTTTCCAACGTGTCTTCAGACGTCGCGTATTGGCCGGTCTTGGTTTTCTTGGCCTTGGCATTGAGTTTGAGATTGTCGAAGAGCACTTCACCGATTTGTTTGGGGCTGTTCACGTTGAATTCCATACCGGCTTCCTCTTGGATCCTGGTTTCCAATGATGCCAATTCGGCCGCCATGGTCTCTGATGAACGACCCAAACTGACAGTATCGAGGGTGACGCCTTGGTATTCCATATCGGCCAAGACTTTGACAAGCGGCATTTCCACGTCGTTGCAAAGGGTATCCAGACCGTTTTCCTTGATGAGGGGTTCCAGGACTTCCCACAATTGGAACGTGATGTCAGCATCCTCTGCCGCATAGGGTGCGATAGAGGATTGGGGTACATCGCGCATGGTCAACTGGTTTTTTCCCTTGGGACCTATCAGTGTTTCGATAGGGATGGGTTTGTATCCGAGGTACACTTCGGCCAGGTAGTCCATGCCGTGTCGTTGTTCGGGTTGCAACAGGTAGTGGGCGATCATGGTGTCAAACAAAATCGCTTTTGGTTTGATTCCGTATTGTTTGAGTACAATCAAATCGTATTTGATGTTTTGACCAATTAGGAGTGCATCCTCTTTTTCGAGGTGGGGTTTGAGTTTGGCGAGTCGGTCGGCGGTTTTGGTCTCGTCGCTGTCGAAGGGTAGGTACCAAGCTTCTCCGGAACGCCAACAAAAGGACATACCGACCAATTCTGCACACATTGGATCAACGTGTGTCGTCTCCGTATCTAGACAGTATTTTTTCTGGGATGAAAAAACGGTTAAGAATTCTTCGAAAAGGCTTTCATTATCAATGAAATGATACGAATGAGGCATTGAATTTAAGTCCTTGAGATTCGTTTGAAATAATTCTTCTGAGCCCTCGGTCGCATTTTTGCCAACCTCGACGGCCGAAAAAGAGCCTTCTTCAGGGTGAAGATCGGTTGATCCTACATTTTCAACAAAAGCGTTCGACGTTCCCAGATTCGTTGAAGTCGGTTGACTTTGGTTGAATAAATTTGGTTCTCCTTGGTTGAACAAGTTGGGTTCGTTCCAGACGAGTTCGTTCGTTTTGGTTTTTTGATGTTGGGTACCCTCGTCGGAAAACAAACTTGGTTGATTGGACTGGTTCGGTTTCCCCTCAGTATTATTCTTCTCTTTTGAGTTTGTTGCTGTCGATGGATGGACACCTTGCGTTGCGTTGACAGGTTGGGTTTTCCCAACGCGATTGATTAATGTCCGAAACTCCAACCTTTCAAAAAGCGGGGTTAACTGTTCCATGTCGGGCTGTTCCCTAAGGAGGGCGGTTTCATCGAAAGTTAGGGGCACATCTGTTCGAATAGTTGCCAGGAATTTTGAAAACTTGATGAGATCGATGTTGGCCTCGATTTTTTCCTTGAGTTTACCCTTGAGGCTTTCTGTGTTGGCCAATAAATGATCGATGCTTCCGTAATCAGCCAACAGTTTTTTTGCGGTGACTTCGCCTACACCGGGACAACCTGGAATATTGTCGGAACTGTCACCCATCAAACCCAACAAGTCAATGATCTGTTTGGGATGATTGATTCCGTACCGTTTGTTAACTTCTTCCGGTCCCATCACATCAAATTCACTACTACCGTATTTGGGTTTATATAAAAAGGTACCCGGTGTCACCAATTGACCACAGTCTTTATCGGGTGTCATCATAAAGACCGTAAACCCCTTTTCTTCGGCCAATTTTGCCATTGTACCAATCACATCATCGGCTTCAAAACCGGCTACTTCAATCAAGGGTATTCTGTAGGCTTTGACGACCTCTTTTATCAAGGGTACTGACCAGCGGATCACTTCAGGCGTTTCTTCCCGCTGTGCCTTGTATTGTTCGTATGCTTCGTGCCTGAAGGTTGGTCCGTGGGGATCAAAACAAACGGCCAAATGGCTGGGATTTTCCCGTTTGATCAAGTCTTCCAGCGTGTTGATGAAACCAAAGATGGCTGAGGTATTCTCACCTTTTGAATTGATTCTGGGTTGCTTGATAAAAGCATAGTAGGCTCTGTAAATCAAGGCGTAGGCATCAAGTAAAAACAGTCGTTTATCGCTGGACATGGTAAGGTTTTATACAGTCTGGGTTTATGATGATATTTTAGTCGGCTGTTGAGGCCACTGTAAAAGTACGAAAAAAAGACTAAGCGGCTTTTTTTTATTACTTTTGCGTTGTTATACGACTGCTATGCTTGACCTGATTCGCAAACCCATCGCATCCGCTTTCAAAGACTACGAGAAAGCTTTCGACGAGGCCATAAAAACAGAGACCTACCTGTTGAGCCAGGTTCTGAAATATGTAAGGACCCAGAAAGGAAAGGAGATCAGGCCTCATTTGGTGCTTTTGTCGGCTGGCTTATCTGGTGGTATCACGCCTGAAGCAATCAGGGCTGCTGTGTCGTTGGAACTGCTTCATACGGCTAGCCTTATGCATGATGATGTGGTGGATAACACCTATCGTCGAAGGGCTGGGTTTTCTGTCAAAGCTTTGTGGGATAATAAAGCGGCTATTTTAGTCGGTGATTACTACCTTTCCAAGTCTGCCTACATATCATCGGGAATTTGTCAAGGCCGTATTTCTGAACTTTTGGCAGCGCTTGGTTGTGAATTGTCGGAAGGGGAGATGATGCAGCTCAACAACGAGCGACAACTCATCATTGACGAACCCACGTACCTGGAAGTGATTCGGAAGAAAACGGCCAGAACGTTTGCCTTCTGCACCCAATCGGGTGCCATCTCAGCCAATGCGCCTGCGGATAAAGAAGAAAAACTTCGACTTTTCGGTGAGTACCTGGGTATGATTTTTCAGATTAAAGACGATATCTTCGATTATTTCGCACAAAATAAAATTGGCAAACCCACGAGCAATGACCTAAAAGAGGGTAAAATGACCTTGCCGCTTATTTTTGCATTACAGACTTCAGACAAGGCGACCATCAAACCTATTTTGAATTTTATTCGTAATCGGGATTTTACACACGAAACCCTTAGCCAGATCAATCAATTTGTCATACAATCAGGGGGCATTGACTATGCTGAAAAACGCATGAATGATTTCAAGCAGTTAGCCTTGGATACCGTAGCCGGTTTTGAAGACAATGAGTTCAAAAAGGCCCTTTTAATATCGGTTGATTACTTTATGAAGCGGACCTTTTGACAGACATCCCCTTTCGTTTATATAGAAACGTAAAAAGCCGGTCTTTCGATTGGCTTTTTTATTCATCGTGCGATGATATGTTTGTTCCTTGTTGAAGAGTTTGTCCTTGTTGAATGGGCTATTTCTTATCGAAGGATTCGTGTTTTTAGAAGAAGATGGTTTGTTTCCCTTCAAGGTCACTGAGAATATTGTTAGCTAAGCGGCTGGCTCCAAACCGGAACAGGTCTTTATTCAACCATTCTTCGCCTAGGATCTCTTCAACCAGGCAGTAGTACGAGAGTGCTTCATCTGTCGTAGAAATGCCTCCTGCGGCTTTAAAACCAACCTTGCGGCCTGTCAGGCTATGGTATGTTTTGATGCAGTGACACATGATCCAGGCTGCTTCCAGTGTGGCCGCCGGTTGTTGTTTTCCGGTGGATGTCTTGATGAAATCAGCTCCGGCTTCCATGGCAAGGATAGAAGCCAGTCTTATTTCCTCGATTTTCAATGCACCTGACTCCAGGATCACTTTGAGTGCAGCGTCTTTGCAAGCAGCCTTGATTTCCTGAATTTCTTCGATGATTTCGTCATATTTGCCTTCCAGAAGTTTACCTACAGACTGTACGATATCGATTTCTGTGGCTCCATCCATAACGGCCAAGGATGTTTCAGCCATTTTTACTTCCATAAAGGTTTGTGAATGGGGGAAACCAGCGGTGACAGCAGCGATATCAACGTTTTCTGTTAGCACTTCCTTGACGACCCTCACCATGTTGGGATACACACAAATGGCTGCAACCGTAGGGTATTCCGGATAGGCGTCTCCAAAATCGTTGACCTTTTGTGTGAAATTCTCAATGCTTTCTTCGGTATCAGTGGTGTTCAAGCTGGTCAAATCAATCAGACTTAACAGTGTCTTGTACACAGATTGATTGGCGTTCTGAGCTTTCTTTGATGCAAGGATGCGTTCTATCTCGCTTTTAATTGTTGCCGCATCAAATGTAGGGTACTCCTTGAGTACGCTTTCAAGTTTTGGTGTCATAGTAATTTAGTATTTGATTGATGTCTCTTATGATCGCGTAGCGTCTTTTTCTCGATGGTCGCTTTTAAGGCAGCCTCCAGGTCAATACCTGTTTGATTGGCCAGGCAAATAAGTACCCAAAGCACATCGGCCAATTCTTCCTGTAATTCAAGTTGACCTTCGTTGCCTTTGTTCGATTGTTCCCCGTAGGTCCTGGCAATCACTCTGGCCACCTCACCAACTTCTTCAGTGAGTATGGCCATATTGGTCAGTTCATTGAAGTAGCGAACGCCGTAGGTTTTAATCCATTGGTCTACAGTTTGTTGTGCTTCCTGTATAGTCATTGCTTACTTGTTATGCTTTTTGTTTGCTATCTATCCAAATAGTGACAGGACCATCATTGATGAGCGAAACCTGCATATCGGCCCCGAATTGACCGGCCTTAACTTTTTCCTTACCGACAATGGAGGCCAATTGATCCATGAATTCCGTGTATAATGGTATGGCTTTTTCCGGTGGAGCGGCTTTGATGAATGAGGGTCTGTTCCCTTTTTTTGTCAGGGCGTGCAGCGTGAATTGACTCACCACCAACAGGGATCCGTTTACGTCTTCCAGGCTCAGGTTCATCAAACCCTTTTCATCTGAAAATAGGCGCATGGATATTGTTTTCTTGGCTAGCCATGACGCATCTTCTTCATTATCAGCCTCTTCTATACCAACAAAAACCAATAAGCCTTGATTGATTTGGCTGATAATCTGATCGTTAACTCTCACTGAGGCTTCTCGAACGCGTTGCAACAGTAATCTCATTGGTTTTGCCGTTTTATTTGCGTGTCATTACCCTGCAAAAATACGCTTATTTTTTGGGCTTTCGATTTTCCAACTACGGCGGCTAATTCCTCCAGGCTGCTTTCCTTTACACGTTTTAAACTTTTGAATGTAGTCAAAAGGGCCGTCTTTGTTTTTTCACCTATACCTGGAATGTCATCGAATACTGAGTGAGTTGCTTCCTGACTACGTTTCTTACGATGAAAAGTAATACCAAAGCGGTGCGCTTCGTCGCGCATCTGTTGAATCAGGCGCAGGGTTTCCGAGTTCTTGTCAAGGTATAGCGGCACGGAATCACCGGGGAAATAAAGTTCTTCCAGGTTTTCGGCAATACCCATAACCTGTAGGCGGTTCATTAATCCAAGATCGTTTAATATCTTGACAGCTGATGACAATTGCCCTTTTCCACCATCTACAACGACCAGTTGTGGTAGGGGTTGGTTTTCATCAAGCAGTCGTTTGTAGCGACGGTATAGGATTTCCTCCATTGATGCGAAATCGTTCGGTCCTTCCACCGTTTTAATCTTGAAATGCCTGTAGTCTTTCTTTGAGGCTTTACCGTTTTTAAAAACGACACAGGCTGCTACTGGATTTGTGCCTTGTGTGTTTGAGTTATCAAAGCATTCTATGTGAAAGGGCAATTCGTGTAGGTGCAAATCTTTTTTTACCTGTGTCAACAGGCGTGTGATTCGTTGTTCAGGATTTAATTTTTCAGCTTGTTTCATCAAATCAATCTTGTATTGTCTGACGTTTTGCATCGATAAATCCAGCAATTTCTTTCGATCGCCTTTTTGAGGGATGATAACCTGTATGCCTTGGGGGATAATGTCAGGTGCAAATGGAACAATCAGTTCCTTGCTTGTTGATTGTAAGCGCTGCCTGATTTCGAAAATAGCCGTACTAAACAGCTCTTCTTTCGTCTCCTCCAACCTTTTTTTGTATTCTAGACTCAAACCTTGTACGATAGAGCCGTTTTTTATGTGTAAGTAGTTGATAATAGAGGAGTTATTCCATTCATCGTACGCAAATACGTCCACATTGTTGTAATTCGAATTCACAACCATGGATTTACTCTTGTATTGCTCGATTAACTCGTATTTTTCTTTTAGGATTTGGGCTTCCTCAAAACGGAGTTCTGCGGCCAATGCTGACATCTCTGTTAAGAGGTGTTTGCTGACTTGCTGAATATTTCCCTTCAGTATTTCCCTGATTTCGTCGATATTTTTCAGGTAATCGTTCATTGATTGCAAGCCTACACAGGGGCCAAGACATTTTTTGATATGATATTCCAAGCATACTTTATACCGACCGTCAAGAATATCCTTTTTCAAAAGGGGCAGTTTGCATGTTCTAAGCGG
>Ga0123334_1006683_pt1 | contig 10580 bp, 8 predicted proteins | sample BiotimSIPDNA_FD_89706 | JGI IMG/M metagenome (GOLD analysis project Ga0123334, IMG submission 89706) | Anaerobic biogas reactor microbial communites from Washington, USA - Biogas_R1 time_0 SIP DNA | ecosystem: Engineered > Bioreactor > Anaerobic > Unclassified | place: Washington, USA | collected... | reverse complement strand
CCTTGTCGAGATTCTACCGGGAAAAGTTGGATCAAGCCTCAGTATCCCCTCTATTAGCGAGGATCTGGGGCGCAAATATGACACTATAAAAAATTGGCTTGAGATACTGGAAGGGCTTTACATGATATTTACCATCCGCCCCTGGCATCAGAATATTTCCCGCGCCATAAAAAAGGAGAAAAAGCTTTATTTTTTTGACTGGTCATTACTTTCTGATTCCGGAAGTAGATTTGAAAACATGCTTGCAGTGACCCTTTTAAAAATGGCAGCGAGATTTAATGAAACCGGTCTTGGCAGTTATGAAATATGTTATATCCGGGATAGGGAAAAGAGAGAAGTGGATTTTGCGCTTGTGAAAGACAATAAACCAATAGCTTTGATTGAGTCCAAAAAAAGTGACTCAAGAGTAAGCAAGTCTGGAAAGTATTTCAATAATTTACTGAATATCCCCATTTATCAGGTTGTTTTAAATGCAAAAAAGGTAGAGGTATTTCCTGATAACAATTATGTGATCCCTGCTTTACATTTCATGCTGCTTGCGGGGTAACAATATGCCTGTTAAATTTATCCATACCGCTGACATACATTTAGGCAAAACCTACCGCAACTCCCCTGGAGAGGCAGCACGCTATGAAGATTTTTTCCTGTGTCTTTCAGGTATTGTTGCGGATGCCATAAATGAAAAGGTTGACTTTGTTTTTATCTGCGGAGACCTGTTTCATGAGGGGCAGATACTTCCCCGAACCTTTGCAAAGACTATTGAGATGCTTCAACCCCTTAAGAATGCTGGGATTCCATGCATTGCCATTGAAGGTAACCATGACTGGATTCATCGGCGTAACAATATATCATGGATGGAGGCCCTTTCCGAAATGGGATATATACGCCTTCTGCGCCCTGGCCGGACTGAGGACGGCGGTTACAGGTTTGATCCATTTGATCAAGCGACCGGCACAGGTGGTCATATTGAAATCAATGGTCTCAACATTTATGGCCTGGGCTACATAGGAGCACAGGCAGGAAGCCATGTTGAGCGCATATGCAGTGCAATAACCACACAGAATAACCTGCTCCTTTTTCATGTGGGCATATGGAAATACTCACCGGTTGAGATAGGCAATATGAATCTTGAAGAGGCATACCCCCTTGCTGCAAAGTTCAGTTATGTGGCGCTCGGCCACGGTCATAAACCATATATAGTTGAAACCCCTGACGCTAAACCCTTTGCATATAACCCCGGATCGCCTGAAAGGGTAAATTTTGGTGAGGAGAAATATGACAAGGGGTATTATTTTGTAAAGGTGGATGATGAGACATTTACACCTGAGTTTAGACCAACCAGCCCCCGGCCAATGCTGGTAGAGACAATAAACCTGAATGGCTCTTCAAATGCGGGTGAGGCGATTACATCATTCCGAAAACAGGCGCTGGAAAAATTTTCATCCATTGATGACCCCATGTCGCCTCTTATTGAACTGAAACTCGCAGGTAGGATCGGGTTTCACCCCTTTGAGCTTGGGCGTGAGAGGCTGCGTCTTGTACTTGAAGAAATCGTTAACCCCCTGCACCTTGAGATTATAAACAGGCTTTCCCTATCTACAAATACAGAAGGTAAAGAGGTTGTTAAAAAATCCTTAACAGAGATAGAACATGATGTGCTGCTTGAACTGATAGGGGCGCATAGCGAGTACCAGGAGGGGAAGGAAGAACTGGCAAAACTCTGTTTATCCATCAGGGATGCTGTACTCAAGGGTGATGCAGGTGACGACGAACTCCTGGGCCTTATACAGGATAAGGAGTAATCATGCAGATCATCTCAGTACATCTTAAAAACATAAAGCCTCATCGTGACAAAGAACTCCATTTTGTTAAAGGGATAAATGTGCTTTCAGGCAATAACGGCGCAGGTAAAAGCACCATACTTGAGGCAATAGGCTATGCCCTGTTTGGTGTTGATGCACGTGACTTTGTAGGTAATATTGATCGCTTTATTACCATAGGCGAAAAGAGGGGTGAGGTAACAGTAACCTTTGTAGCATACGATGGTGAAACCTATAAGGTCTCAAGGTCTGTTGGTTCAAGCTCTAAATGGCTCCTTTACAGGGAGATTGGCGGCTCTTTTGAGGTGGAGGAGCATGCAGGGTTTGATGAGACCGAGGCGCGTATAAAGGGTCTCCTTGGCCTGGATAGCGGGCGCCCCCTTGCAGATCAGTACAAGCTTGTTATTGGCCCATTTCAGAATGAGTTTCTGGGGCCGTTTATCATAAAGCAGACGACCAAACGTCAGGAGGCATTTGATGAAATCCTTGGGATAGATGCCTGGCGCAAGACCTACAAGGGCACAAGCACAATGCTCTCATCTGTTAAAAACAGGATTGAGGTCATGAAGGCAGAGATAGAGGGTAGAGAGGCACAGGTTGCTAAACTGCCTGATAAGAAAAAAGAGGTTAAGGCGCTGATCACCATCATAGAAACGGAACAGAAAAATCTTGCAGAGAATCAAAATGCCTTAACTAAAAAGGAAAAAGAGCTCGCAGGGCTGGATAAACAGGAAAAGGATATAACCAGTATTAAAAATGAGATACGCATCCTTGAAAACCGCATGCAGGACGGCAAAGGTAAAATAATCGATCAGGAAAAACAGGTAAAGGAGTCGGAAAAGGCCATTGAGCTTATGGAGAAGAGCCGTGCAGGGAAAGAGGCATTTGAAAAGGCGGAGGCTAATCTGAAAATTTTGCGGGACCTGGAGAAAGAACGGCGGGTAATAGAAAAGAGTATCAATGAGCTGGAAAAGGAAAACTCAAGCCTGAAGCAGAAAATTACACATGAGGGCCAGGAGATAGCTAAGGCCGATAAGCTCTATGCAGAAGAAGAGGGTCGATTAAAGAGGGAACAGAGTGAACTTATCCCGGATAAAAGGTTAAATGAAGCGGCTGTGCGCCTGCCTGCTCTTAAAAAGGCAGAAAAGGAGCTCTCTCTTTTAAAAGGGGCCTTAACAGGAAGGCTTGATGGATTAAATGAGGGGAAGGAAAAACTTGCAGAGGGGGTTTGCCCATTTTTCAGGGAGCAGTGCCAGAATATAATTGATAAAAAACCTGCGGATATTTTTACTGCGAGGATGGATGAGATTGCAAAAGAGGCAATCTCCCTTGATAAGAGACTGGATGAATTGGGTAAAGAGATAAAAGAGGCAGAAAAGGCGAATAAAGAGCTTGATGCTATAAAGGTAAAATCCGAGTCAATTGAAAAGCAGCTTACTGCCCTAATCAAAAAGCGGGAAGATAATATTAAAAGAAATGGTGAATTGGAAAAAACAGTAAAACAGCAGCAGGAGGCGGAAATGAAGACAGTTGCTGCAAAGGCTGATCTTGAAAAATACACGAAACTTGATGCAGAAATATTAACGGCTGAAAGGGTGAAAATAGAAAATCAGGCTGCAAGGGATGCCTTTTTTACCAATGAAAAAGAGGCAAAGGATCTGGAGAACAGGAAGGAATCGTTACAAAAGATGTTGAAGCTGATGGATGAGCTAAAAAAGTCTCTTATAACAAATCAGACGTTATACGAAAAGATAGAAAAGGAATATAACTCCAAACAGCATGCAGAGGTACGCGCTCTAAAGGAGAAACTGGTTGGAGATACTGCTGCCATTAAGCAGAAAATAGATTCCATGAACAGGGATAAGCTTCGTCTTGAAGAGGAGATCAAAAGGATGGAGCAGATCAAAAAGGAGATCAATGACAGGCTGGCTCAAAGGAAAAAGATGGAGCAAAAGGAGGAGTTGGTTAAATTCCTCAGAAATAAGATATTCAATAATGTCTCAGCACAGCTTTCAGAACGGTTCAGGGAGGAGATAAGCCTGAGGGCGGATATTATCTACCGCAATATTGCAGAGTCAGATGAAGAGCTGTTCTGGGGCGATAAATACCAGATAGTATTAAGGGACATGCAGGATGGCGAGATAAGGGAGCGCACTGATGACCAGCTTTCAGGCGGGCAGATAATGAGCGCTGTGGTTGCGCTCAGGCTTGCGCTCTTACAGACCATAGGCGCAAGAATCGCCTTTTTTGATGAACCCACCTCAAACCTTGATGCAGCAAGGAGGCTAAACCTTGCCCATGCATTCCGCGCAATAGATATAGGCCAGGAAGAGGTGACAGAACACTGGTATGATCAGCTATTTCTAATCAGCCATGATGTTAACTTTACTGAGATCACGGATCAGATTATATCTCTGTAATATCCCTTTTTAGGATATGCCGAGCTGCTCATTAAAGAGGAGCATGTTTCCATAAGCAGTGGCCTCAACCTCTTTGCCATTCTCGAACCTGATAAAGACCGCCTCAGGGAAAATGAGTTTTTTGCCTGTCGGCGCAATACCCATCAGCTCCCCTTTAAAGGTGCCGCGCATGGTAACGCGCACCGCCACTTTATCATCATTAGCAATAATATCTTCAATTGTGACATGCAGGTCAGGGAATGCCCTGCGCATATTTGTTACAAATTCCTTGAACCCCTCTGGCCCTTTAATATCATGGGTGGGGAAATGGTAGATATAGTTTTCCGCCAGGAGCTTGTTAACTGCTTCAAGGTTGCCTTTATTAACCATTTCATCAATAACGCGCCGCACTATGGCCTTGTTTTCTTCTGCTGACATGATATGCCTCCATTGAAATACCGGTTTAAAATAACTTTTATCCGGTCTTATCTGCTGTCGGACACCCCCTTATACCATCATGCGCCGATAAGTCTTTTTATTGCTTCATCAGGCTGATCAAACCTGATGTGGATCGAGTGGTCAGATAGCACATGATACCCTATGCCTACAATTTTGCCAAGCTGTTCGATTTTTTTTGATGCGCCCGCATCCGGTATAACAAGCTGTGTCTTTATCTTTGCGCCCAGCAACTTATGGGCCACATCATTGTTTGACAGCCTGAAGGTGAAGGAGAGGCCTGAAATGGATATATCATAAAGCACCCCAATAAATGGCTTTCCTGCCGGGGCACCTGATGAATTAAGGAGCTGGACACCTACCTTGCCGTTTAATTTTTTGCGTAAATTACGCCTGCGGTTCATCCCCTTTTTAAGCAGTATCTCGGATGCGCGGCCTGCCCTGTTGCAGTAATCGGTCAGCTTCTGTTCGAGTGCCGGATATTTTTCCTTCCATTCCTCCAGTGATCTTCTATCAAGAGAGCGTGCCTTTAACTGTGTCTTTGCAATGAGTGTCACGGTCCTTACAGCAGTGTGATAAAAAAAGGTATCCTCTCCTGCAATATCTCCCGGTTCAAGTATTTTAAGGGACTTTGCATCATCTTTTATAAAGACCATATCGATCTGGCCCTTATCCAGAAAATACAGAGAGGAGTCTGCATCCCCGACCGAAGTGATTACTGCCCCTTCATTAAACACCCTTTCCCTCATGGCAAAATAGAGGGCGTTTGCCTCCTCTGGGGAAAGAGAGCTATATAATTCAGCCCATACATTTCGGTGGTTTTTATCTATAGCCCTGCTCTTTTCATCATCAATAATATCCGCTGAATCGGATATCTCTTTCAGGGCCATAGGGGCTACATCAAGGAGTTTATCTCTAAGGGCTTCAGCCTTGAAAAAATCTCTCTGCTTTGCTTTCTCGACTATCAGTTCATATAGCAGCTTTACAGCTGCATCCTTATTTCCCTCGCCTAAGTACTGATCAACAAGACTTTCCTGTTTTGAGACTGAGTCCATGTTTACACCCTCCTGATAGGAATAATTGTATGCCCTTATATCACAGATAATGGTTATAGTCGAAAATTTTAGTTAAATAAATTCGATTCATTTCATATTGAATAGGTTGCTTTATATCCTCTTTTTTATTATCTTTATCAGAAAATAACAAATAAACATAAAAGAGAAATATTATGAATGACTGGTGTGATCAGCATGATAATGTATCAGATGGTGACAGGATTTACCGCTGCTCAAAGTGCGGGAAAAGACTTTCTCCACGAAGGCTTTTTAATGAATCTGGTGAATTTGCCGGTTGGCAGCTCCCCCCCCATAAGGAAAAGGGGCATAAAATAAGGGCGTTAAGAAAGCAGGGGCCCAAGAAATGATAAATAGCAGACCTGTATGGTCATCAGAATCAGGCCGGATTTGTCCGGAATGTGGAAACCCTGTTTCATCCTGTACTTGTAAAAAGAAAAAGGATTTAAAAACAGAGAAAAACTCAAGGAATTTCCCTGATGACGGCATAATAAGGGTAATGAGAGAGACAAAGGGGCACGGTGGAAAAACTGTTACCATAATAGGGGGTATACCTATTGAAAACAGCAAGTTAAAGGATCTGGCAAAGCAGTTGAAAAACAGGTGTGCCACAGGCGGTACAATAAAGGATAACGAAATTATAATACAGGGTGACCACAGAGAGGTTATTCTTCAGGAACTCACAAAACAGGGATACAGGGTAAAAATATCAGGTAATTAACCTGACCGGACTGGCCCTGAATTTTTGACTTATGTCATATTAATAAATGTAGAAATGTTTTTTAATAAGTTGTAATAATAGAAAAGGTGTCAGGGTTTCAGCAAAGGGGAATCCGGCATTCAATTGGCCGCTATTGCACATACGCCAATTGTTAACTAGTGTCCATCCAGAAAGAAAAAATATCTGGATGGAGCTTTCAGCGGTCAGCTATCAGCTGTCAGCTAACTCTTTGTTTTACAAAGTTTTTGCTGAAAGCTGAACGCTGAGTGCTGACAGCCGCTATTCAAAAACGACAGTTTTTGGATGGACACTGACTACCTGAGATAAATTTTTTATTAACTCAAAATCAGGAGAGCTTGATATGACGGAAGAAATCAGTAATGTAAACAGAAGGAGTTTTCTTAAGAATGCCGGTGTTATCATTGGCGGTGGTGCACTCGGTGCAGCAGGACTAACCTTGAGGCCTGAAATGGCGCTGGCGGCTGAGGCGGTAAAATCAGTGCCTCAGACAGTAACCCAGTTCAGATGCCCGGTATGCAGCAAGAATTTCAGCAGTTACGCTGAACTTAAAAACCATTTCAAGTCAGATCACCCCGAACATGTGGAACCAGTCACAACAAAACTCAATATAAACGGCCAGGATTGCGAGGTTTTAATAGAACCCCACTGGACACTCCAGCGCACACTCCAGTTTAAGCTCGGGCTTACAGGGGCAAAGCATATGTGTGACAGGGGGGCATGCGGATCATGCACCGTGATTATGGACGGCAGGGCAGTGCTTTCATGCACCACACTCGCAGTGGAATGCGAGGGAAAGATGATACAGACGATTGAAGGCATAGCCGCTGACCCCAAATGGAGGCCCCTTATAGACTCATACTGCAAGTGGGATGCAATGCAGTGCGGTTACTGCACACCTGGTATGCTTGTCACTGCAAAGTCCCTCCTGGATAAAAAACCAAATCCGACTGAGGATGACTGCAAGCAGGCCCTGGCAGGCAACATATGCTGCTGCGGCACATACCACAGGCACCCCACCGCCATCATGGAAGCGGCCCCGGCAATTAAAGGAGGTGCATAACAATGGCAGATCTAGCAGGAGTAAACGGAGATAGAAAAGAATTCAAGGTTGTCGGAAAGCCAAACCTTCCGGGCAGACTCTCATACGGCATAGCAGCAGGTATAGCAAAATACGGTGCAGACTATGTGTTCCCTGACATGCTTCATGCAAAATTTTTAAGAAGCCCATACGCAAATGCAAAGATTACCTCAATGGACATCAGCAATACCATGAAGATACCTGGTGTTATAGATGTTGTTACATGGGAGGATGCAGATATTAAGGCCCTGAGCGCTGGCGGAGGCTTTATGGGTCCGGCTCAGCCTTTTTTTACAAACATTGCAGACCAGGAGGGCGGCATAATCGGCGCTATTGTCGTTGCGGAAAATGAAGATGTCTGCGAAGAGGCATTAAGGCAGCTCACAAAGGATAGCAAATGGGAGGTGCTACCCCATGTTGTGGATATCCTTGAAGGTATGAAACCTGATGCCCCTGTTATTCAACCCCCTGTAGCGGCGCCAAAGGGCGGCTTTGGCGGTTTTGGCGGAATGGGTGGCGGAAACAATCCGCCCAAGCAGGGTAATGTCTCATTTTCAAATGTGAATGCAGGCGATGTGGAGGCAGGTTTTAAAGAGGCTGATCATATTCTGGAGTGTGATGCCAATACCCCATCATTTGCAGGACATCTGCCAGACCCAATAGGCTCTGCTGCCATGTGGTATAACGATTTATATCATGGGGAGGGTAAAAGCCTGCGCATTGAAGGCAATGCCTGGGGACATGATCAGGTGTCAGGCATGTACCGCACGCCACCCGAAAAGGTCTTTCAGGAGTGCATGCTTGTCGGGGGCAGGTATTGTGACTGGGGTATACGCGAATCCCAGCTTATAACCCCGTTGCTCTCCAAAAGAGCGGGCAGGCCGGTAAGGTGTGTAAACAGCCGCTATGATCAGTATGACTTCAACCTCAACCTGCGTTATATCCACCTCAAGGTAGGTTTTAAAAAGAACGGCCTCATAACCGCCATAGAGGATTACTCTATTGCAGACCAGGGAATAAAGGGCAGCTCCAGCTTTGGCACCTCAATGGACCAAACCTATGGACCCTATTTTACCACGAGGTGTGAGAATGTAAAGCAGCGCATGGATATGGTTGACAGCAACCGTGGCAAGATGTGGCTGAGCGGCCAGCATAACCCCATGAACTGGGATGCCATAACAGTTGCAATTCTAATGATAGCTGAAAAACTGGGTAAAGACCCCATCGAGATCACAAGGATTAATGTACACGGGCCTACATCCCAGGCAGACCCTAACCCATTGCCAAGCCTTGAGGCCTGTATAGAGGCGGGTAAAAAGATGATGAACTGGCAATGGCATAAAACAGGTGAAAAAAAACTCAAGGACGGAAGGCTGCATGGACTAAGCTTTCGCTACAACCAGTGTCCGCGCCATTCTGTTTCAGGATACAATGCCAAGCTTGAACTCAGAAACGGGGCAGTACACATGGATACCCGCGGGCCAGTTATCGGTAACTATATCTGGGAAGCAAACATGATGGTTGTGGCAGAGGAGCTGGGGCTCAGGTATGAGGATATTAAATCAAAACTTGACCATCATGAGACATACAAGCCGTGGGGCGGCGGAAGCGATGGCACAACAGCATCCGGCTGGGTGTTAAAGGAGTGCGCAAACATATTAAAGAAGAAGATACTTGAGGCTGCTATTGAAGAGGCCAATAATCCCCCTGCGCCATCAGGGTTTGGTGGCTTTGGAGGCTTTGGGGCAAAACAGGCGCCGAACCCCTTCAAGGGTGCTAAACCTGAAGAGCTTGACATGCAGGATGGTAAGGTAATCTTTAAAAATGACCCATCAAAGGGGCTTCCTCTTGCACAGGCTGTTAAGGCAAACATCTTTGCAACATACTCAGGCAGGCCTCCAGCAGCGCTCTGGACCCATCAGGGTAAACAGCTTGATACAATGAATGTCGCGATGTGTGAGGTGGCTGTAGATACAGAGACCGGCGCAGTGGAGATCCTGAGGTTTGGGGTTGTTGCTGACCCCGGCAAGGTAATGCGCCGCACATCACTTGAAAGCCAGCTCCACCAGGTAATGTTCTTCAGCGAGGGATGCCAGCTTTTTGAGGAATTTATATATGATAAAAAGACAGGTGTAAGGTTGAGTACAAACATGTTCGAGTACAAAAAACCCACAATTGTGGATCATGCACCAGTTGATATAGAACTCCTTGAAACCCGCGCAGGAAACGCAGCATACGGATCAAACGGTATAAGCCACTCGCTGGCAAATACCCATCTGGTTATTGCTGCAATCTATAATGCGATAGGGGTATGGGTAGACCCGCCTGCAACACCGGACAAGGTGTTAAAGGCATTGGGGAAGGCGTAAATTAGGCTATAGTCTATAGCCTATAGGCTATAGACTAAAGACCTTTAAAATCAGAGGAGATAAAAATGAAGTCATTCAATCATGTAAATGCAACATCTCTTGCAGAAGTCAAGACCGCCCTTGCTGACGGTAAAACAACAATAATAGCCGGAGGCACAGACCTCCTTGGCACATTAAAGGATAATATACTCCGGGACTACCCTGCCACAGTAATAAACATTAAGACAGTGCCAGGTCTTGATTTTATAAAAGAGGAAAAGGGCATGCTTAAGATTGGCGCTTTGACAAGGCTTAGTGATATAGCAAATAATGAGACCGTGCAGAAGAAGTATACGGCCCTGGCCCAGGCGGCAGGAAGGGTTGCCACACCTCATGTCAGGGATATGGGGACCATAGGCGGGAACATTGCACAGCTTCACAGGTGCTGGTATTTCAGGAAGCATGAAAATCGTTTTGACTGCAAACGCAAGGGCGGGAAGACATGCTTTGCCATGGCAGGCGATAATAGGTATCACTCCATATTTGGGGCACAGGCAGGGTGCATTGCTGTAAACCCCAGCGATACTGCTCCCGCGCTTATAGCGCTTAATGCAAAGGTGGTAACAGACAGAAGGACAATCGAGGCAGAGAACTTCTTTGATGT
>Ga0123334_1006679_pt1 | contig 10587 bp, 9 predicted proteins | sample BiotimSIPDNA_FD_89706 | JGI IMG/M metagenome (GOLD analysis project Ga0123334, IMG submission 89706) | Anaerobic biogas reactor microbial communites from Washington, USA - Biogas_R1 time_0 SIP DNA | ecosystem: Engineered > Bioreactor > Anaerobic > Unclassified | place: Washington, USA | collected... | reverse complement strand
TCCTTGAGGATTCACAGCTGAAAAGTTGCTATAACAATATCAGATACTCTTATAAGATTAGAAACATCTTGGACAGAGTTTGATAATGTCATAGCCGAACTTGTAACGGTTGAGTCCAATATTTCAAGGAAGAAATTCCGCAAGAACTGGGCACGGCTTATATAACTGTTATGATTCGTGGTTTAATGTTGAAACATTACCGGTACTAAATTATTCTTCAGAAAAACTACGCGATATCATATACCGGTCAAATGAGTCCGTGATTAAAAAATGGATGAGCCCGCCGTACGGAATTGATGGATGGAGGTTTGACGTGGCATTCTGTATGGCCCGAAGAAATGAACTGCAGCTTCATCATAGAAAGTAAAAGCTGTTGCTAATTATGCAGCAGCTTTTTAAAATAATTGTAGTTTAAAATTTGTGATTTAGAATGGATTTTATTTGTGTTTCAGTCAAAAAATAATTAGTCAGTGGAAGCCCGAGCATTCCTGATAAATCATTAATAAATTTAGAAGATGTTGTGGTATTGATATATTTAGTTTCAGCCTTTGTAACCTTGAAGTCTTTGATGAAGCGGAAGATTTCATTGGTTGAGTATTTATTCTTCAGAACTTTAAACTGAAAAATTCGTTCAATAAGCACTGTGAGATAGCAGATTAGGAAGTGACCCTTTATTGTTTCTTCTTTTTGAACAAATGCAGGTCGTGCATCTAAATCCGATTTCATAATTTTGAAGGATTCCTCAATACGCCAAAGGCTATGATAGGTATTATACATATCCAAATCAGACATATCGGTTTCTGATGTTACTAAAAGATTATATCCGGCAAACCTTATGTCCTTATCAATGGCCTCCTGATTGATTGTCACTTTTGCCTGTTTTCCTTCTTTGTCTGTAAAGTTTACATATTTTCCACTTTCACCATAGTCAGCTCTTTTTGCCCGCGAGACTGTCAATGATTTTGCCTTTTCAACCATTCGGTTAATTTCGTAACGCTTTTTTGCAGCAAGAGTAGGATTATATGTAAGCAGTCTCTTTTCTGTGAGCTTTATATTCACATTTTTCCCTTCGTGCTCTATTTTGTATGTGAACTTATCAATGCAGGATTTGTATAAATATAAAACTTTATTGTTGGAGTCTTTAACCTCTTTAAAATCCTGATCTAGTAACACCCATACTTTTTCTTCTTCAGAAAGCCCTTTTACAGATTTCGAAAACAAATATCCATCACCATGTTGTTTTGAGAAAGCAATATTTTGTGCACAGTTAAGTCCTTTATCGGCTACATGGATAGTTTTTCCGGCAACGCTATTCTGCATTTTCAATCGGTCTATAACATCTCTTATGACTGGCTTTTCTGATTCATTACCCGGATACATTTTCATTCCAATAGGGATTTGGTTACGATCCAGTAATAATCCGAGCCCAACAATTGGAGCCTTCTTGTTTTCTTTACTGGGACCCTTTTTCCTAAAGTCATCCTCTCGGTCAATCTCAAAGTAAAAATTTGTACAGTAAAAATAGGATTTGGAGATATCTAATCCAAAAATTTTATTTACCTGTACGGTAAATATCTCAATAAACTTTTCATAATCGTTTCCAAGAAAGGACAATCCGTCTAAAAGCTGGTCATATGAATAGCCGACGGCTTTATAAAGCTCAGGTAATACTTCGTGAAAAGTTCTGTGTTTACTGCAGGGATTAACAGCTCTGGCATAAATAAGGGAAGAGAGAAGTTCATAAAGGTCGTATTCAAAATCATTTGTAAGTTTGAAATAATCTACATATTTTTTTATTTGCAGTTTATCTAAAATGGCTTGGAAAGGGAAATAACCCAGATACATATTTGGAGACTTGTCGGATATCTTTCTGACACCTGCGTTAGATTTTTCTTGATTTAGGGCATCAACTTCTTTTTGAAAATGAGAAATGGGATCTTCCATTCCTTTCTCTTGCCAGGTTTCCACAGAGCCGAGGGACTTGAAACATTTATGAGCAGTTCCTTTTTTATCGTGACTGTAAAAGCTCTCATCAATAGAGAGATAAGTACGACCTTTCAGTTTTGTCTTTTTTAGATAATATGCCATAAGAACATCCTCCTTAATATAACGCCACTAACGCCATTATTATATCATAAAAAAAATATTTTTTCAAGTATTTTGAGTAATAAAAAAAGCCTTATTTTTAGGCTTTTGAAGGTGATTTGTATAAATTTTACTCCTAAAGATTTATGGTGTTAACGTCTAAAGACGGGAATAAAAAAAGAATACCATTCTTTACATGCTGGGAAATGAAGTGTATAATTAGTTTAATTAAATGAAGCTTAATATTGCATTTGCAGGGGAACCATTATGGTTGAGAAGGTTAAAACCTGACCCTTTGAACCTGATGTAATTAATATTACCGTAGGAAGCAAATAAAAAAGTTTTAAAAGTGCTTGCCTTGCGGCAGGCATTTTTTTTAAAAAAATAAAAGGAGACGAACTAAATGGCGGTTAAATATTCAACCCAGATGGATGCGGCAAAAAAGGGAATAATTACGGAGCATATGGTTTGTGTAGCTGTTAAGGAAGGTGTTGATTCGGAGTACATAAGGAAAAATGTATCTGTTGGAAAAATCGTGATACCGGCGAATAAAAACCATAAAGCACTCGAACCTGAGGGCATTGGATTGGGCTTAAGAACAAAAATCAATGTTAACATAGGAGTTTCAGGCGATTGCCATGATATCGATTGTGAGATTGAAAAGGCACGTAAAGCTCTTGAATTGAAGGCTGAAGCGATTATGGATTTAAGCTCATTCGGCCAGACATCAAAATTTAGAAAAATGCTTATTGAAATGTCCACCGCGATGATAGGAACAGTTCCCGTATACGATGCGGTTGGTTATTACGGTAAGGATCTTAAGGATATTACGGCAGGGGAGTTTTTAAAGGTAATAGAAGAACATGCGGCTAACGGTGTTGATTTTATAACGATACATTCGGGTATCAACAGGGATATGGCGCAAGCGATAAGAAATAATAAAAGACAGACAAATATTGTTTCAAGGGGAGGCTCGCTTCTCTATGCATGGATGGAACTAAACAATAGCGAAAACCCATTTTATCAGTACTTTGATGACATACTTGACATATGCTCTGATTATGACGTAACGGTTAGCTTAGGTGATGCATGCAGACCCGGAAGTATCGCTGACGCTACCGATTCTGTCCAGATAAGAGAATTGATAACTCTTGGAGAGCTCACCGAAAGAGCATGGAATAAAAATGTTCAGGTTATTATTGAAGGTCCCGGTCATATGCGGATCAACGAAATAGCCGCTAACGTCGTTCTTCAGAAAAAACTGTGTAAAGGCGCTCCGTTCTATGTTCTTGGACCTGTTGTTACCGATGTTGCTCCGGGATATGATCATATAACAAGCGCGATAGGAGGGTCAATAGCAGCAGCTAATGGTGCAGATTTTTTGTGTTATGTAACCCCTGCGGAACATCTGCGGCTTCCAAATCTTGAGGATATGAAAGAAGGTATAATAGCCGCAAAAATAGCGGCACACGCGGCAGACCTTGTAAAAGGTGTTAAAGACGCTGAAAAATGGGATTATGAAATGAGTGAGGCAAGAAGAGAACTAAACTGGGAAAAAATGTTCTCGCTTGCTATAGATCCTGAAAAAGCCGTAAAATACAGGATGGATTCAATTCCGGGAGCCCGTGACAGCTGTACGATGTGCGGAAAGATGTGTGCCGTAAGGAACATGAACAGAGTATTGGAAGGAAAAGAAGTTAATATTATTTAAGTTAAAAGACTTCACTGCATTTTATCGATAAATAAAAACGATTCGAGGTGTTAATAATGAAAGTCAGAACAATAGCGTATTCGGCGGTTTTAATTGCATTCGGCGTGGCGGGAGGGTACTTTATTTATTTTCCGGTCGGAGCCTCCAAATGTACACCGGTGCAGCATATTATAAATGTTCTGGCGGCCGTGCTGCTTGGACCTGGGTACGCGGTTCTTTCAGCATTTTGCATATCTCTAATCCGCAATATTCTCGGAACCGGAACTGTTCTTGCGTTTCCAGGAAGCATGGTCGGCGCTTTTCTGGCTGGTTTGTTGTACAAAAAAACTAATTCGAAAGTTATCGCGGCTTTGGGTGAAATTTTTGGTACAGGCATACTTGGTGCGATTATTGCCTGGCCTATTGCAAATTTCATGCTTGGCAACGACGCTGCCGCTTTTTTCTTTGTTGGCCCGTTTTTGCTAAATACTGTTGTGGGAAGTATAATAGCTTTATTGGTATTGAAAGCAATGGACTTTGCAAAAGGTTCCGTTAATACAACAGAAAACCGGAAGGAGAATAATAAATGATGAAAAACGTGCTTGCTATTGCAGGGTCTGATTCAAGCGGAGGAGCTGGAATCCAGGCCGATCTGAAAACATTTTCCGCACATGGTGTATTTGGGATGACAGTGATTACCGCTGTAACGGCTCAAAACACATCAAGGGTTATTGATGTCCAGGATATCAGTCCGGATATGATAGGAAAACAAATCGACGCAATATTTGAAGATATTAATGTTGACGCGGTTAAAATCGGAATGGTTTCGAAAATTGAGAGCATAAAGGTTATCGCGGAAAGACTAAGAGAATACAAGCCTAAAATCATTGTGCTTGATCCGGTGATGATATCAAAAAGCGGATACGCTCTTCTTAAGCCTGATGCGATAAAGACACTGATTTCAGAACTTTTGCCGCTTTCTACTGTGGTAACTCCGAACGCTCCTGAAGCAGAAAAAATATCAGGCATAAAAATTAAAACGATGCCGGACATGAAAAGGGCGGCAAAGATTATACATGATATGGGCGCAGAAAATGTTCTTGTTAAAGGCGGACATATCGAAGGCAGCCATTCGACCGATTTCTTGTTTGATGGGAAAAGTTTTAATGTATATGAGTCGGAGTATATTAAAACAAAAAACACACATGGCACCGGATGTACTCTTTCATCTGCTATTGCTTCAAATCTCGCTCTCGGAATGGATATTGTGAGCGCTGTTGATAACGCGAAAAAATACATTACAAGCGCAATAATGCATTCTTTAGCTATAGGGAAGGGAAACGGACCTACACATCATTTTTATGAACTGTACAAAAAAGCCGGTATATTGTGTTAATTCAGGAAAGGATTAAAATGGAACAAAGCATACTATCTGAAATATCGGATATATTCAATGATGTAAAAAGCTTAAAACCGCTTGTTCATCATATTACAAATTACGTAACCGCTAACGACTGCGCGAATATAGTCCTCGCTGTTGGCGCGTCTCCGGTTATGGCTGATGACCCGGAAGAAGTTGAAGAGGTTGTTTCGCTGTCACAGGCATTGGTTATAAATCTTGGCACTTTAAGCAAAAGAACTGCAGAATCGATGTTAAGAGCCGGAAAGAAAGCGAATGAGCTTGGGATACCCGTGATACTTGATCCGGTTGGAGCCGGAGCGATTTCATGCAGAAACCGTACGGCGGAAAAAATCATTCAAAATGTAAAGCTTTCGGTGATTCGAGGCAACATGTCCGAGATAAAGGCAATTGCGGGATTGGGTTCGTCCACCCGCGGAGTTGATGCTTCGGAACACGATATAAATTCTTCAAATGATTTACGGTACGTAAAAAACATAAGTGAAAGCCTGTCTGAAAAATTTGGCTGTGTTATTGCGATAACCGGAACGACAGACATTGTGTCGGACGGCCGTAAAACGGTTTTTATAAGGAACGGCGATAAAATGTTTTCTTCGATAACAGGCACAGGATGCATGTGTACGTCATTAATCGGGACATTTTGCGCTGTCTGCGGAAATTATCTTACAGCGGCTTCAGCCGGAATACTTGCGTTATGCATAGCCGGTGAAAAGGCGATTGAAAATTTAATGGGTACTGAATTTGGAAGCGGTAGTTTCAGAACCTTTCTTATCGATTCGGTGTTCAATCTTCAGAAAAAAGACTTTTTGGAAAGAGGAAAAATTGATGTTTCATTATAAAACCGATTATTCACTTTATTTGGTTACCGACAGCGCGATGCTTCACGGAATAACCCTTGAAGAAGCGGTTGAACAGGCCGTAGTAGGAGGTGTTACGGTTGTTCAGCTCAGAGAAAAAAATTCTTCTTCGCTTCAATTCTACAAAACAGCGGTAAAGATAAAGGAGGTTACCGACAGGCATAAAATTCCGCTTATAATAAATGACAGGCTTGATATAGCGCTTTCCGTGGATGCGGCGGGTGTTCACCTTGGCCAGCGGGACCTTCCGTGTAAACCTGCGCGCAGTATTCTCGGCAAAGATAAAATTATAGGAGTGTCAGCGGCAACGCTTGAGGAAGCAATAGCCGCACAGGAGGATGGCGCGGATTACATCGGTGCAGGAGCGTTATTCAGCACCGAGACAAAAACAGACATAAGGAATTTGAGCATTGAACGTTTAAAGGAAATTGCAGGGAATCTGAATATTCCCGTTATAGCAATCGGAGGAATCAACAGCGAAAACGCAGCGCTATTAAAAGGAACAGGCATACGGGGCATTGCCGTTGCATCCGGAATTCTTGCGCAAAGCGATATAAAAAACGCAGCACGGTCGCTTAGAAATATAGTAAGTTCTTTTCGATGTGTGAAGACGTAGATGAAAAGAATTTTAATTGGAGGATTTATTGAATTTGACAAAGTTTAATGTTATTGGAGCAGGCCTTGCGGGATGCGAGGCGGCATGGCAAATTGCGCAGCGAGGCGGGAAAGTAAGGCTGCATGAGATGAAACCGCAGAAAAAGTCTCAGGCTCATCATATAGATACCTTTGCCGAATTGGTATGCTCTAATTCATTCCGTTCAAACAGCCTCGAAAACGCTGTTGGCTTATTAAAGGAAGAACTGCGCCGGATGGATTCTTTGATTATTCACTGCGCCGACAAAACTTCAGTGCCCGCAGGAGGTGCTCTTGCGGTTGACAGGGAAGCTTTTTCATCTCTTGTAACCGATATGATAAATAAACATAAGAATATTGAAATTATATACGGAGAAGTGCAAACCATACCACAGGGAGGCATAACAATCATAGCCACAGGCCCATTGACTTCGGACGTGCTTTCAGTTGAAATATCAAAACTGGTTGGCGATGAATCGCTTTACTTTTTTGACGCCGCCGCACCTATTGTTAAAAAAGACAGCATTAATATGGAAAAGGCATTTGCTGCTTCAAGATACAACAAGGGCAGTGATGATTATATAAACTGTCCGATGAACAAAGAAGAATATACGAAATTCTATAATGCCCTAATAAGCGCTGAAACCGCCGAAGTTAAGGATTTTGATAAAAGGCTGATATTTGAAGGATGCATGCCAGTTGAAATAATGGCGGCAAGAGGAATAGACACGCTTCGTTACGGCCCTATGAAGCCTGTCGGGATAATAAACCCCCACACCGGAACAAAGCCGTACGCCGTTGTTCAGTTAAGACAGGATAATTTTGAAGGAACGCTTTTTAATATCGTTGGTTTTCAAACCCGTTTGAAATGGAGCGAACAGAAAAAGGTATTTTCAATGATACCGGGTCTTGAAAATGCGGAGTTTGTCCGTTTTGGGGTTATGCACCGCAACACTTTCATTAATTCTCCGGTCCTTTTAATGCCGACATACCGGATGCGGAAATATGAGAATATATACTTTGCCGGGCAAATTACAGGTGTTGAAGGTTATGTTGAATCAACCGCCTCCGGTCTTGTAGCTGGCATTAACGCGTACGCCGATGCATACGGAAAAAAACCGGTCGTTTTCCCGAAATCGACTGCGATAGGAGCACTGGCAAATTATATCAGTACATCTTCTATCGGAGATTTTCAACCCATAAATATAAATTATGGGATTATTGAACAGCCTATAAACAGGATAAGGAACAAGAGAGAAAGATACAAATCTATCAGCAAAAGGGCGCTGGAATTGATAGATAGTTTTAAGACAAATTAAACTCCTATGCGTATATTTATATGAAGCCATAAAAAACGATGCATTTTGAATATCCAAAATAAAAGCATATATGGTCAGTCTTAGTTTTCAACAAACACACATATGGTACGGTCTTTTTTTCGATAAACATCTAAGAGGTGTTATACTGTTATCAGGGAGGTTAAGGAGATGAAAAAATTAACAAAATCAATATTTGTTCTGCTTCTTTTAATTGCGGCCGGAATTTGGCTTGCCACCGGTTTATACACAATAAAAGCGGATGGCGGCGAACAGGCGGTAATTACACGTTTTGGTAAATTTATCGACATCAAAACCGAAGCCGGTTTGAAATGGCATATACCGGCACCGATTGAAAGGGTTGAGATTGTAAAATGCGATGTGCTTCGCAGTATGGAATTCGGATACGCAACGACAAGAGCGGGCGGCTCGGCACAGAAATCCGAATTCGCCGTTAATCCACGCGAGGCGTTAATGATAACCGGAGATGAAAGCCTCGTAAATACCGAAACGGTAATTCAATATAAAATTACAAATGTTAAGGATTATCTTTTCAATGTCGACAACCCTGAAGGCACGCTTAAAAATGCCGCTGAAGCGTCAATAAGAAGGATTGTCGCAAACCATACGATGGATCAGGTCTTAACCGATCAAAAGGATATGGTGCAAAATGAAATACTTCAGGATTTGCAGGAAATCTGCGATTTGTATGGGCTGGGAATGCGGATTCATCAGGTCGCGCTTCAGGCGGTGTATGCGCCCGCTGAAGTTGAAGAGGCTTTTAATGATGTAATAAAAGCAAGGGAAGACAGGAGCCGGTTTATTAATGAAGCGAGAAAATCCAGAAATGAGATTGTCCCTGCCGCGGAAGGGAAAGCCGCGGAAATGCTGAATCAGGCAAACGCGTATAAAGAAAAGCGTATTTCTGAAGCACGCGGAGATGTTGAGAATTTTAAGCAGGTACTCAATAATTATATGCTTGGTGAGGAAGTAACTCGTACAAGAATGTATCTTGAAACAATGCAGAAAATACTTCCCGGAGCGAAAATATACATAATGGACAGCGACAGCAATACATTAAAATTTCTTCCGATTGACGGTTTGCAGTAACATATAAAATTTTAACAAGTTTTTAAGATGTTTTGAAAAGTATAAGGGAGGGTCGGCAATGGAACAGAAATTTGAAGGAATAAATAATTCAAAAATAATAGATCTTGATAAAGAAAAAACAAAAAAGATTATGAAGAACATACTATATATCATAGCGGGGATAATACTGTTTTTAATTCTGTTCAATTCGTTCACATTTACCGTTGATGAGCGGGAACAGGTAATAGTTACTCAGTTTGATAGAATTGTAAGGGCTGTTGTGGATGATAAATCGGATCCGTCTTATGACATGTTAAAACAGGATGAAAGATACAAAAACATAAGGATTGACGAGAAAAAGGGCTTATGCTTTAAACTGCCGTTAATACAAAAAACCAGCTCATATACTAACAAGCTGCTTACATATGATACCGATCCGGAAGAAGTATTTACGCTTGATAAAAAAACAATTGTACTTGACAACTATGCCGAGTGGGAGATAGTAAACCCAATCCTGTTTATGCAGAACCTGGGCAGCATATCATTAGCCCATCAGAGAATTGACGAATACATATACTCAAGACTTCGCGAAGAGATCGGAAGAATTGATGCAAGCAAGCTTGTTGCCGACAAGGATTATGTATCGGAAATGCTTTTTAGGGTCAGGGATTTTGTTAACGGCCAATTGGAAGCTCAGGGGATAAAAATAGTCGATGTAAGAATAAAAAGAACGGAATACCCGGAAGCAACATATCAGAACATATTCGAACAAATGAGATCAGAGCGTCAGGCGGTTGCCACCGAGTACCGGTCCGAGGGTCTTAAGGAAGCACAGAGAATACGTTCGGAAGCCGAAAAGGAAGCTACGATTATTGAAGCACAGGCTTATGAACAGGCTCAAAAGCTGCGGGGAGAAGGCGACGCTGAGGCTCTTAAGATATACGCCGAGGCATATAACAGGGATCCTGAGTTTTATCAGTTTTGGAAAACACTACAGACTTACGAAGATGTTATAGGCGAAGATACAACAATTATTATCAGCCCGGATTCGGATTTTGCCAGGTATATATACGGTAAAGATTAAAATCAGCAATTAACAAAAAACCTTATTCCCGGCTGTATGCAGCGGACATGTAAGGGTAGAAAAGGCCCTTGCTCGCCGTCAACACATATTTGCATTTTTTTATCGGACTCAAGCCGACATTCTCCGGCGCGAAGGTAAATGATATTCCTGTCACCGGATAAACCGCTGGAAATCATCTTTAGAAAAATGTTTGCAAGTTCCACCGGTTTTGCGTTTTTAAACAGTAGGATATCAAACAATCCATCGGATATGTCGGCTTCTATTAAAAAATTTGAAAAGCCTGCAGCATTTCTCCCATTCAATAAAATGAACAGTATTACGTTTTCTTCAATACTGTAATTCTCGATTTTCACTAAGATATTAAATGATTCTAACTGCGGCAGCTCGCCAAGTGCCTTTAAATAATACGCCGC
>Ga0123334_1006676_pt1 | contig 10590 bp, 8 predicted proteins | sample BiotimSIPDNA_FD_89706 | JGI IMG/M metagenome (GOLD analysis project Ga0123334, IMG submission 89706) | Anaerobic biogas reactor microbial communites from Washington, USA - Biogas_R1 time_0 SIP DNA | ecosystem: Engineered > Bioreactor > Anaerobic > Unclassified | place: Washington, USA | collected... | reverse complement strand
GCATTTTGACGATGAATCTATGGAAGCGCCTGCGAGCCCTTCTTTTTGCGCTGTTCCAAAGGATGCTTCGAGCGCCAGTTTGGTGCAGAAAATTGGTGATAATGAGCATGGTTGTAGTTTGGGGGGGGCAGAGGGAGATTTGAAAACGGTTATTGTTCAGTAGGCTCTAATTATTACAGCAACTACCGCTAAAACGCAAATAGAAAGAAAAGAGAAATAATTGTGTTTTAGAAGGTCGGTAAGCCGTTCTGTGTCTCCGAACACGGTCATAATATACGCTCCCGCCCCACGTGAAGCAACAATAGAGTTTTCTTTATAGAGTGTGCTTACGATAAGCTTCTCCTGAAAAACCCTCTGCATGTCGATGACGATTTTATCGATAATGATTTTTTCCAGCACAAAACAGATGGATAAAACTGCTCCGGACACCAAGAGAAGGACGATGAAAGAAACCTGTTTTCCGTAATTCTCCTGCAATGGCATCGTCTATAATATGTTTTTGAAGTATCGGTAAAAATCCTCCGATTACAGCTGCGGCAAGTGCCGTGATTGCCGTAAGGATGTACATGCATCTGTTTTTCTTGGGCATCTGGGTGTAGAAGAATTTAAAAATGGAAAAGATGTTTTTCAAAACAGGCCTCCTTAACAGCGAAGATTCTGACACCGAAACTTTTAAAGAAAACACATGAAAAAGTGTATCTTTAAAAAGTGAACAGAAATTATCATACAAAACACTCCCACTGACAGGTAACCATCTCCCGGTATTTTTTACAAAGGTAAAAGAGTGGATTTTTCGTATGCTTTTAAGAAAAATTATTCCACAGGCTGTGTTGCCACCCGCAGCCCCTTGGGCACATGGTTCTTCAGCACGCCATCCACGGCCTTGCCCCAGCCCAGCGCAAACCCGGACAGCGAGGGGGCTGTCCAGCCGCGCAGTGATAGGGGAACGGGCAGTGTTTCCCCGCGCAGGAAAGCGCGGGCCTCTGCCTCATTCACAGGAACTTGGATAGTTGGTGTAGCGGACAGCGCCAGCGCGTGGTCAGGCCGCAGGCTGCGTCCCACCTGCCGCACGGCGTGCAGCCCCAGCCGAAGCAGTACAAGCCCATCCACAGGCAGGCAAGCCGGCGGCAGCACCACGGCGGTGGTGCCCAGCAGCGCATCGGGCCGCAGGCCTTGTGCAATGATTTCCTTCATCAATGTGTGTGCATCCCGCAGCGCTGCTTGGTCTGCACGGGGTACAAACGGTGGCGCGTAGGTCGGGCGGACATCCTCCGGCTTTTGCAAAAGCGCTACAAACTGACCCTCGCCTGCAATGCGGTGCGGCCACAGCTTAAGGCGTCCATCCGGCGCCGCAGGCAGCCCCGGCAGTGCAAAGGGGACGGGCGTCCAGCCAGGGTGTTCTTGCAGGAAGGCATCCACCACGCCCTCGTTTTCGGTGGTGTTAAAGGTGCAGGTGCTGTATGCCATCCGACCGCCTGGGGCGGTCAATGTGGCGGCGGAACGCAGGATGTCCATCTGCCGCCGCGCGCAGCCCGCTACATGCTCCGGCGACCACATGCTGTGGGCAGTTGGATTTTTACGGAACATGCCCTCGCCGGAGCAGGGCGCATCCACCAATACGTAATCAAAGGCCTGGGGCAGACGTGCGGCCAATTTATCCGGCGGCATGCAGGTGACCATGCAGTTGGCCAGCCCCATGCGCTCCACGTTGGCGCTGAGCACCTGTGCGCGGGAGGGGTTAATTTCGTTGGCCAACAGCAGCCCATGGGGAACCATGTGGGCTAACTGCACGCTTTTTCCGCCGGGTGCTGCGCATAAATCCAGCACCCGCGCGCCATCCTGAGGTGCAAGCGCCGCTGCCGGAACCATGGCGCTGGCATCCTGCAAATAGTAGGCACCGGCCTGATGCAGCGGGTTTGTGCCCAGTGCGGAAGCGGGCTGCACATACCATGCATCCTGCGACCAAGGGACGGGGGAAAGCAGATCCTCCTTCGGAAAAAACCGCACGGCATCACGCAGGCGCAGGGCGCGCACAGGGGGTTGATGGAGTGCATCAAAAAAGGCGCCGGCTTCGCTGCCCAGCAGCTGTGCCATCAGCGCCATAAATGCAGGGGGAAAGGCTTCAGTCATTGCGGGGTAGCCGGTTGTCACGCGGCGCAGGCTCCTCGTAGTAGTAATTGGGGGGATAGACAGGCTCGCGGAAGGCGGTAGTCTCCGGCAAGGTCTCGTCCTCGTCGTCCTCCTCCTGTGGGCGCAGTGTTTTGCGCAGGTCACTCAGCTTGTGCAATATGCCGCGCTTGCGATCAGCCCGGCGGCGGCGTACAGCAGGGACAGGCATATCCTCGGGATAACCGGGATGTTCGGGTACATCAGCGGGCCATTCCTGCATGGGGGCAGGCTGCGGCTGAGGGGCAGCGCCTGAGGCTGGACGCCAGGCGATGTTAATGTCTGGTACCGAAACTTCTGACAGCGGCTGAGCCGGATATACCGGCTCGGGCATCGGAGCATACTGCGGTACAGGATCGGCATACAAATCCTCGGGCAATGGCATGCTTTCCTCGTTCTCCTGCACCCAACCGGACATCATGTTGAGGTAATCTTCGGGCATATCGGTTTGTTCCAGCGCCTGCGCAGCCTGCCAGTCACTCTGCGCATGCTGATGCTGTACACGATGTTTACGCCAGGCGCGATGTGGCCGCCAGCGTATAAACCATACGATATAATCAATTGCCGTCCCGCCAACCAGCAGCGCGATCAACAATGGCAGCCAAATACGCCCGAAAAAATCCGACAGACCGCCAGCGTGATTGGCCACCATGTTCCAGCCAGCGTTGACCAGTCCCTTCGTCCAGCCCAAAAAAATGCTGAAAAGCCAGTCTGCAAAAGCGTTCATGGCGTGTCGGCGTCCTTGGCTACCTGCACGGTGACATAGATGACCTCGCCGCTTACGTACTGCGCATCATTGGGCTTCACCACGCGCACTGCGCGGATTAGCGGCTCTGTTACACCGGCTACACTAATGACAGTATCCACATCAATGAAATCGAGTGAACGCAAAAACTCCTGCGGGCCAGCCACCGAAACATACGTGGGATCAGCTGTTACGGACACAACATGATAGCCGGGTGCAGGTACACCCGAGGTGATGCCGGACAGGTTGATATCTACCGTTTTCATGGGGTGCAGCGTTTGCTCCACCAGCAGGGTGTCCAACAGCACCGATTCGCTGGTCACGCTGATCAGCTGGCTTCCAATGGCCTTGTTGTCTGCGTCTACCAGGGTATAGGGCAAAGCGCTGTACTGTACGCCAGCCTGTGCAGGCGCGTGCGACTGGTCATAGGTGACCACACAGCGCACAACCTTTTCCAGCAAAGAGCGCGGGCCTGAGATATTGACCCGTGTGGGATCCACCGTGGGGGTCTGGCCGTAAAAGCCTGCGGGCACACTGCCTACGGTGTTTAGCTGCACCGGGATACGGCGGCGGGTTACATATTCATCTACCTGCAGGGTGACCTCGCTGCCGGACAGCCAGGTGACCGTGCCATATGTGGTGGAGGAGGTATATATGATGGGTACCTTTTGCTCGCCCTTGCCAGTGATGCGCGACAAGTCTATCCGCACGTTATAATTGGAGGCGCTTACGCTGTTATAGATGCGCTGCGGCACATCCGCGCGCATGCGAAGATGGGGCAGTGTGTCCAGACCGCCCACCACGACCAGGCCGCTGCGCTGCAGCACATCGGCGTTGGTCACATTGATTTCTACATCTTCGAAAGTTTTTTCGCGCATCAGCGCACTGTCCTGGCTGATGATGCCGGCCCACAACACCATGGCAATCAACAGGCTGATTAATTTTAACCCCCATTGATAACGCAACATACGCCACAGGTGTATGAACACCTGACGGATGCCATGCGCGGATATTTTTTCGGGGGGTGAGGTAGGTTTATTGGTCATCGGTGGTCTGCTTTCCCGGCCGTAGCCTGCCGCCCACAGCGCGCAGCGCATCGCGGAAGGTAGGCCGCTGGTCGTGGTACAGGTCGGACAGCACGCGTCCCAGATCCTCTGCATCCAGATGACGTGTCAGTTTGCCGGCCTGTGCCATGCTGATGATACCGGTTTCCTCAGAAACAATCAGCACCACGGCATCGGTGCTTTCAGAAATGCCCAGGCCCGCGCGGTGTCGGGTGCCCAGATCGCGGCTGATGTTGCTGGCGTCGCTTAAGGCAAGCACGCAGGCTGCCGCCACGATGCGCGTACCGCGCACTATGACCGCACCGTCATGCAACGGGGTGTTAGGTTCAAAGATATTGATCAGCAGCGCGCCGGAGATTGTGGCGTCTATCGCCATGCCGGTGTCGGCAATATCTTTAAGGCCGGTTTTTTGCTCAAACACCACCAGCGCGCCCACGCGGCGGCGCGACAGGCTTAACAGCGCCTGGGTCAGTTCGCTGACGATGCGGGCACTTTCGTCCGGTGTGACCTGGCTGCGGTCCAGCTTGGCGCCGCGGCCAATTTGTTCCAACGCGCGGCGCAATTCGGGTTGGAACAAAATCAACAGCACCAACGCCGTGTTGTTGACCACGCTGGTCAGTATCCAGTTAAAAGCGGATAAGTCAAAGAAGTTGCTGACCCAACTGGCCACAAACAACACGCCCAGCCCCTTTAATACCTGGCTGGCACGCGTTTCGCGGGTGAGCAGCAGCAGCTTGTATATCAGGTACGCAACAATCAGGATGTCGACCCAGTCCTTGATTTCAGGGCGATTGAGAATGTTCCAGAAGAACATGCCGATGCTTTCTCCCAATGCACCCAATGCTATCGACCATCCTTTCCCGTATGCTTGTGGTCTTTATTATACATGAACACCCCGCAAATCGAAAGAGCAAAACCAGATATTTACAAACAATACATGTCTCCATCATAAATAAACGCCGCACCCGCAGGGGGGGTACGGCGTTGGAGCGTTGCTTATCGGGTGGGCGTTACATCGCTGTAAGGCGTCCAATCCTTCTGCGGCAAGTTCTTCATGCTGTCAGGCATGGTTTTGCCGTCACGCAGCACAAACCCCAAGTCCGCGTTCAGGTTGCGCCCGCCGCTGGGAACCAGCACGTTTTCAGCCATTGCCGTGGTGCCTTCGGCCTGCGGCAATATGCTGGCTACCAGCGGGAAGTCGCTCTGCTGGCGGGTGGCGGTCAGCTCCGGCGGCATGGTGGCCTGCAGGGTATAGGTGCCGGGGTGCAGCTCGTGGAATAGATACCGGCCGTAGGGGTCGGTTGTGGTTTCGGCGGCCAGCTGCCCATGCTGATACAGGCGGATCACAATGCCCGGCACGCCGGGTTCGCCGCGGTCCTGCATGCCATCGCCATCCAGATCCAGCCAGGCAAAGTCTCCCAATTGTCCCATTTTGCCCATGCCCACATCTTGCTGGATTTTGTGCTCTCCCATGGTCAGCACGATGGCATTGGATTGCCCGGATACGCCGGACACTGGCGAGGCATCGGAGGTAATCAAGCTTGTGCGTACCGCGGTATCCAGCGTGCGCGCAAAGCGATAGCCATCCTTGAGCACCACCCCTAGCGTGTATTCGCCGGGATACAGGCTGTCAAAGCGGAAAGCACCATTTGTGTCCGTGGTAGCAGAAGCCAGCGGTAAGGATTCACCCTTGCGGTACAGCGATACCGCCAGTTGATCTACGTCCTCCATGGAGCCACCCATGTTCCAAATGTTGCCAGAGAGCGAGCCAAACTCTACCAGCGCTAAGGATAGCGGCATTTCACCCGCACCGGCCTCCAGTGTGATATTGGACGTCCAATTAGCGCCCTCCTGCACGGCACCTGCAGGTCCGTACAGCTCAAAGCCGTTTGGCAAGGACAGCACTATGGTGTAGGCGCCGGGGAATATCTTGTCCAGTGCGAAGGTGCCGTCCGCCCCTGTGGTAAAGGAAAACTCAATCTTGGACAGTGTATGGCGCAGCTTAACCTCAAGCTCTGCATAGGGCGTATCGCCGGGCGTGTCGCTGCGGGACAGGTCGTTGTCAAAGAATGCCCGGCCGGTCAACGGCCGTGATGCAACGGTGGCGATGTCACGTTCAACCTGATCTTCGCCCATAGCGACCTCCAATTGCGCGGTGGCAATATTGGTCAGCGCCGGGGTGGCGGGGAAGGTGCTGCCAAAGGCGATCAGCATGGTGTCATCCAGCGCAATGTCCATGGTGTAGCTGCCTGGCCGCAGGTTGGTAAATAGGTAGGCACCCTCTGCATCGGAGGTGGTTTGCTGGGTCAAGCCCAGCTCATTCATGGTCAGGGACAGCGCGGCGCCTGCGTAGGGCGTGTCCGCGCTATCCAACATGCCGTTATCGTTGGCATCTACAAATACTTTTCCGCCCACTTGGCTGGTTTTCACTGCAAACACGGTGTCTGCCTGCATTTCGGCCCCCGCCGACAGGTTGAACACTTCGGTTGTATATACATTTTCTTCCAAATAAGGCGAGGAGAACAGCGCGCCTGCAGGCAGCCTATAAGCCAGCTTGTACTCGCCCGGCAACGCACCTTTTAGCAGGAACGCGCCGCCTTCATCGGTAATGGCATGGGTGTAAGCGGACACCTCGCTGCCATCTTCATCCAGCAGCGTGATCATTACATTGGGCAGCCCGCCGCGTTGGCCTGCAAAGCCGTCCGATGTATCGCCCAGCAGCACCTGCCCTTGTATAACGGCAGAACGGAACAGCGCACCATCCATGCCGGACAGCGTCTGTGCGGGGGATAGGGTTACTTCATCGGTTTGCCCATAGGCGGGCGTCTGCTCGATGAATCGGTTGCTTATGCTGTCTGCAAAGGAGGTGGAAAAAATATACGGCGCTACCAGCGGCACACGCACGCGGTAGTTGCCCGGGATCAGCATGGGCAGCGTGTAGGTGCCTTGGTCATCCGTGGTGGTTTCAGCCACCACAGCGCCAACAGCATTGATGGCCTGCACCGCGAAGCCAGACAACGGCTCTTCACCGGCCTCTCGCTGGCTGTTCATGTTGATATCCTCGTACAGCGTGCCCGTTATTGCAGCGGGCAGCGTTACGCCAGCCCATATATTCCCCTGTGTACCGTGGGCCAGATCATAGGCAACGGTCAAATCGCTGGCGGCTGCATCCGATACAAAACGGTTGCCTGCTTCGCCGCCGTCTACGGTAAACACCTGCCCATCGGGCAGCGTCATACGTATGTCGAGTGTGCCGCCGCGCAGCAGCGGGAACAGCGCTTCGCCATTGGCATCGGTTGTGGCCTGGGCCACTTGCTGACCATTGGTGCTGATCATCACCGTAGCGCCGGCAAACAAGGGCTCGCCATCATCCTTTATGCCGTTTACATTCTGATCGTGGAACGCATATGCCTTCAGCGAGGTAGCGGGCATCACGCCAACGGGCTGGATGCTGGTTGTTTTGCGGATAGCTACGGATATATCCGTCTCAGCAGAAGCGCTATAGCCATCGCTGAACAGCGAATCCCCCGGCAGGGTAAACATGCTGCCTTCGGGCAGGGTGACCTTCAGCCGGTACGTGCCCTCCTGCAGGTTGGCAAAGGCATAGGTACCATCTTCAGCCGATACGGTCGTGCGCGTAATGCCCAAGGCGGTGTGGGTCAGCTCGATCGTGGCCCCTGCAAAGCCGCCTTCGCCAGCTTCTTTCTGGCCGTTCATGTTGGCATCTTTCCACAGGCTGCCTTCTGCCTTGCCTGTTTCCACGCCGCCCACCCCCAGCCCGGCGGAGCCTTTGAACGGCACGGTAAAGGGCGCGGAAGCGCCGACATTGCTTTCGGACGGCAAAATGGTGTTATAAAAGGTGTTAATCTTTTGTCCCAGCGGGCCAATGACGTAGGGCTCCGGCAGCGTGGCCTGCAGCCGATAGGTGCCCGGCGTCAGGTCGCGGATGGTGCCTACGCCGTCCTTGTTGGTGGTGGTGCTGCCTATGACATAGGTTTTTTCCGGTGTGTCGTAAAGCAGTTCCAGCAGCACGCCGCGCAGCAGCGGCTCATTGCTCATGCGGCCGCCGTTGCCATTCAGGTCGCCAAAGGCGTACACCGTGATATAGGAAGGCTGCCGGATGACGCCTACCGGCAGGTGTACAGCCTGGCCATCCTGTAACGAAAAATCAGGAGAGCGGCTGCTTTGCCCGCTGGCGGGCAGCAAAACGCTGCCTCCCTCGGCTGGAGGTGCAGCATAAAAGCCGCTGGGCAGCAATGCTTTCAGGTAATAGGTGCCCTGGGCAAGTCCAGAAAAGGAAAACGCGCCATCATCCTGCGTGCGATACACCCCAACGATATTCTCTGCGCCCCCACTAACCGATATCAGCGATATTTCTACGTCCGACAGCGTGCGCTCGCCCTGATCCATCAGGCCGTTTGCATCGGCATCCAGAAACGCAGTGCCGCTGATGCTTCCACCACTCGGCGTGGCCAAGGCCAACGCTGGCAGCATTAGCAGCAGAGTTAGCAACCAACAAGTTAATCTCTTCATCCAACATGCCTCCGGTACATTGTGAACCCAAATATCATTATACCACGGCACCGCCCGGAAAAAGCCGGGCGGTGCCATGTTTTACATTTTCTTATCGGATATACGATACTTTGGCCTTGTCCATTTCGTGTGGTTTCTTTTCATCATCGGGCGTGCCGATGGCGATGGCAATGACATACTCGTACCCCTCAGGGAACTGCAACGCTTGTTCCAGCGGGGCCTTGTCCTCCTCCACAAAGGCTTCGCGCGGCAGGCCCAGGATGACGCTGCCCAGGCCCAGCGCCTCGGCGGCCAATGCCATGTTTTGCACCGCGATGCCACAATCTATCTGCGAATAGGATGTTTTGCGCGCGCTGATAAACACCACGGTGGGCGCGTGATAGAAGATGTGGAAGCTGTCATCGTCAAACCGGGGGCTGCGCGTATTGGCCGGGCGCTTGCGTGCGTGCTTGGCGGCGGCCTGGTTGATGCGCAGCAGCAGCGCCTGATCCTGCACCACGCTGAAATGCCAGGGCTGCGCATTGATGGCGGACGGCGCTTGCAGCGCTGCCTGTATAATGGTCTCCAGCTGCTGCTCGGTTAGTTGCTGCGGCAGATACTTGCGGTGGCTGCTGCGCTCGCGGATGCTTTGAAGGGTCGATTTATCCATGGTATAATTCCTCCTATATGAATGATTGTGTTGATGCAACGTGCCTGGAACGGCATGAGTACTGGATGCGGGAAGCGCTGGCCCAAGCTGCGCTTGCAGGTGATGATGTGCCTGTGGGCGCGGTGGTGGTCAAGGACGGGCATGTCATCGCCCGCGCGCACAATGAGCGCGAGCGCACCGGTTCGCCGCTAGCACATGCAGAAATACTGGCGATCGAACGCGCCGCCCAAGCGCTGGCTACCCGCAGGCTTTCGGGCTGCACCCTGTACGTCACGTTGGAGCCCTGTCCCATGTGCGCAGGTGCGCTCATCCTCTCCGGCATTGACCTGTGCGTGTTTGGCGCCTATGATGCGCAATATGGCTGCTGCGGCAGCGTATATGCGCTGCCCATGGACGCGGCTTTCACCCACCGGGTCAACTGCGTGGGTGGCATCTTAGAGGGCGAGTGTACCCAGGTGCTGAACGCCTTTTTTGCCCGGCGTCGGCCATAAACGCCCCTATCAATATATCATAAGCCTATGGCTGCGTTCAAACGGCATATGATATCCTTGCGTGTGTGGTATGGTTTGGATGCGGGCATAGTGACAAAATGATGGTGAAAGTGGAAAAGTAATATGCTGTTAAAGTATGCGAAGAAATATACAGGGTTTATTGTTGCCCAACTATTTTTTGCAAGTGTTTGGGTGTTTTCACAACTTTTGATACCGCGCTTCATGGTGGATATTGTAGACGCAGGAATCATGATGAAGGATATGGGTGCGATTATTCAGCGGGGATTGCTGATGCTGCTGGCCACGGTTTTTAACATCCTTTCCTTGTTGATTTCCCTGTATTTCCTTACAAAAGTGACCGCCGGAATATCACGGGATTTAAGGGCAGATTTGTTCGGAAAGATTGTTGACTGGTCGAAGGAGACGCGGACGGGTTTTTCCAACTCTACGCTGATTACACGGACAGTAAACGACGTGAAACAGGTTTCGAATTTCATTGATTTATCGTTAAGAAAGATTTTCACCCTGACCATTACCGTTATCGGGGCGCTGATTGTGTCCTTTTCGCTGGATGCTAAATTGGCATCTATCATCCTGATTATCATTCCGGCCATCTTTACGCTGGGGCTATTCCTGACAACGCGCGCTCTTACTCAATATACCCGTATACGGCTATCCATCGACAGGATTAATCAACTGTTCCGGGAGAACATAAGGGGAATTCGTGTGATTCGGGCCTTTAACAAATCTGATTACGAGGTAAAGGGGTTTGAAAAGGCGACAAAAGATGCCTTTGAAGCGAGCATAAAGTCGGAATCGACCATGATGCTGTTAAGCCCTCTGATTTTGCTGCTGACCAATATATTGATTCTGGTTATTTTGTATATGGGCGGCGGCCGGGCACAAGCAGGAACCATCAAACTTGGTGTTCTCATCGGCCTT
>Ga0123334_1006675_pt1 | contig 10592 bp, 6 predicted proteins | sample BiotimSIPDNA_FD_89706 | JGI IMG/M metagenome (GOLD analysis project Ga0123334, IMG submission 89706) | Anaerobic biogas reactor microbial communites from Washington, USA - Biogas_R1 time_0 SIP DNA | ecosystem: Engineered > Bioreactor > Anaerobic > Unclassified | place: Washington, USA | collected... | reverse complement strand
TTATTTTGAAGTATTTTACATGCCAACATTTCGGCACCAGAATTTCTCTCCCGCGCACAAAAAAAGCCCTGATTCCGTGCGGTTGCACAAGAACTAGGGCTATGACCAAAAAGGGAACTTCAGCTTAATCTGCCGCCCGTCCTGGGCCGACAGGCCGACAGGCGTACCGTCGTTGGCCACCCCGATCAGGATCGTGCCGCCGCGACGGCTGGAAATCACCCGGCGTCTAACCAGTTCTTCGTCGCGGCAAGTTGCCGCCGCAAAGGCTACTGCCGTGCGGCATTAGAAATGCAGCCGTTTCTGCGCCGCCGAGGGGGCGCCAGCACGGGCCTCGTCAACGACCGGTTGGCTCGAAACCAGTTCGTACTTCGCCCGCTTTTCATGCCACCACTGCCGACTCAGCTGTTGGCGAACCAAGAAGATGGGGGAGGCCATTTCCTGCCATTCTCCTTGCTTTTGGCGATGCAACGGTTCCTGACGCCTTTTCGCCCTTCCTGCCTTTTCATGCTTACTTCGCCTTTCGCTTGCCAGCCGCCTTGTTTGTCGCCGGCTGGTTCCTTGCGCTCTTGGCCGTCGTCTTCTTCGCCGCCTTGGTTCGACTCTTGCTCGTCGCCGGCTTTCTGGAGCCCTTCTTTCCAGGCTTGGTTGCCGCCGCTGGGGTTTCGGACGTGTCCAAATCGATGCCAAACACGTCCGACAACTCTCCGCCGGAAAGCCGCTTGGCCTTGCCCCGCGAGGTGGCCGCCGACACGGCCGCTTCGGCGTCGGCGGCAATCAACTCCTCGTGATCGACGCCCCGCAGCTTGAACAGCAGTTCGGGTTGTTGGTCCAGCCGGGCCCCGACGCCGTACAGCACCGCCGCGACGTGCTTGCACATCACAGCCCAGTCCGGACAATCGCACTTCAGCGAGATTTCTCCAGGTGCCGGGAACAGCCCCTCCTGGCGGTCCGTGACGACCTGCATGACGTGATCGGACAGCTTGCCCTGCAGCAGTTCCAGCAGCGAGCCGACTTGGCCGGCGCAGCGCTCTTTGATGGCACTCCATTTCTTCGCCGGCAGCGTCTTGATTTGGATGCGGAGGTTGTAGAGTTCCGACCCCATCACTTTGGCCAGCACCTCCCCTCGGTTGATCTCCAGGTGGCAGACCGAGCCGTTGCGGACATAGGTCCGGCCGCGCGGCAGACGGTTGGCATAATCGCTGAACGATTCCAGGTGATCGCACCAGGCTTCGCCCCAAAACGTCGTGGCGATCTTGCGGCCCGCGATCGTGACCGGCTGAATGTTGACGCCCTTCTTGCGCAGGGAGTCCATCTTCTTGCGTGCCTGGGCGCGGCGCTGTGACACCGGGACATAGGGCCGCCAGCCGTATCCGTACCATGCCATGCCAGAGTTCCTCCTTGTAAAAAGCTGCCCCCAGACGCATCTGTCCAGAGTGCCATTGTTACACACAGGCCCGGTCGACGTCGAGAGCAACTAGCCGCATCAGTTCCGCGTTGCTCATCTCGGTGAGGGTCTTTTCCACGCCGCCCTCCAAAACGTCCGCTGCCAGTTGTGTTTTCTCTTCGATCAGCGCATCGATCCGCTCCTCGATCGTGCCCCGGCAGACGAACTTGTGGACCAGCACGTTGCGGTGCTGACCGATCCGGAAGGCGCGGTCGGTCGCCTGGTTCTCGACGGCCGGGTTCCACCAGCGGTCAAAGTGCATGACGTGCGAGGCCTGGGTCAAGTTCAGCCCCGTCCCGCCCGCCTTGAGCGACAGGACGAAGAAGGGCGGACCGTCGTCGCGCTGGAACTGGTCGACCAGCTTCTTCCGCCGGACCACGGCGGTGGTCCCGTGCAGGACCAGGCCGGCACGTCCGAACACCCCCGCCAGGAAAGCCGCCAGCGGTTCCGTCATCTCGCGGAATTGGGTGAACACGAGGGCCTTCTCCTGCCGCGACGCGATCTCCTCGCAAATCTCCGCCAGTCGGGAAAACTTGCCGCTGTCCTCCGGGCAAAACTGGCCGTCGCCGAGCAGTTGACTGGGATGATTGCACAGCTGCTTGAACCGCATCAGATAGGCCAGCACGAGACCCCGCCGCTGCATCCCGTCCAGGGTCTCCAAGGCCCGCGCCAGCTCGTCGACCAGCTTGGCGTACAGCACCGCTTGCCGTTTGCCAAGGCCGCAGAACGCACGCACTTCCGTCTTGTCGGGCAGATCGGCGATGATCCGTTTGTCCGTCTTCAGACGCCGGAGAATATACGGCTGGACCAGCCGCCGCAGCGGCGCGTAGCGTTGTTGTTCGCGCGCGTTCAGCGCCTTGACAAAATCCTTGAACTTGGCCTGCGAGCCCAGCAGGCCCGGACAGAGAAAATCGAACAGCGACCAGAGATCTGACAGCCGGTTTTCGACCGGCGTGCCCGTCAAGGCGATCCGCGCGCCTGCCTGCAGCTGTTTGACCGCTTTCGTCTGTCCCGCGGCCGAGTTCTTGATGGCCTGTGCCTCGTCGATCACGGCCAACTGCCAGTGTACGTCCAGCAGCCACGTTTGCCGCTGGAGCATGGCGTAGGTCGTCAGCACTAAGTCCGCGTCCTGCAGCGCCCGATCCGGCTGCTCGGCCATGCGGGCGAGTTCGTCCTTGGGCGTCTCGGAAGGGTGTACGAACTTGCCGCGCAGCGCCGGTGTGAACCGCTGCATTTCGGCTTTCCAGTTGGCCAGAAGCGACGCCGGTACGACCAGCAGCGACGGCTTGACGCCGGGCTTTTTCTTGAGTATCGCCAACAGGGCCAGCACCTGAATCGTCTTGCCGAGCCCCATGTCGTCGGCCAGGCACGCGCCCAGCCCCAGGCTGGAAAGGAACCAGAGCCAGCCGACGCCCGTCTCCTGGTACTTGCGCAGCGTCGCCTTCAACTCCGCACCCGGCCGGACTTCCTCCAAACGTTCCGGGCTGCGGAGATCTTCGAGCAGTTGGCCGAGCCATACTCCCGCATTCACGAACGACCACTCCTGCTGCTGGTCGGCCCCGGCTTGGTCCGCCAGATCCAGCGGCGCGCCGGCCAACAGACGCATGCCTTCGACGAACGTCAGCCCGTTGCGCGCGAGCCGTTCGACCTTCTTCCAGTGGTCCAGCGCCTCGGCCAGCTTGTCGCGATCCACCTCGACCCATTGCCCTCGCAGCAGCACCAAGCCCTCGTCGGCCGCCATCAGTTCGCGCCATTCGGCTTCCGTCAGTTCCTGGTCGCCCAGCGCCAGTTGCACCCGGAAATCCAACATGGCGTTGGCGTCGAACTTCTTCTGTTTCTTGTCGCCGATCTTCACGCCAACTCGGGGCCGAGGCCGCTTCTTCCACCAGTCGGGCAGACGCACCAGCACGCCGCTTTCCTCGAACACGGGAGTGTCTTTGAGGAACCGGTAAGCCTCGCGCGGCGTCCAGGCCAGTGGCTGGTAGAGATCGCCCGATGCGACTAGTTCCTTGGCGAGCTTGCTCTTTTCCGCTGCCGATTGAACCGGCAAGAGCAGCTTGATGAGCGTCTTCTTGTCTCTGGCCCCGGCGTATTCACGGAGCGCTTTGCTCAGCGGCTGGTACTGGACGCGGGCGCCCGCCGTAAGTCCCGTGGCATAGGTCGCCAGGAACGCAAACGGGTAGTTCGGATCGCGGCGGTTCTCGGCCAAGTGAAAGCAGACCCGTCCCACCTGATGCCACAAAGTGGCGCGGTCCTTGAGAAAGCCGGCCAAGCCATCGCCGTATCCGGCCACCTCGCGACGGACCCACGCGTCCAGGTCGGTCCAGATCTCCGCTAGAACGCTTTCCGTGAGATATTCGGCGCCCTGCAAAGGCGGAGCATTCAGGAGCAGAGCGCCAAGTTCCGCCGGCGCGGGCGGCGGAACCGCTTCGATCGCAATGCCCGTGATCTCCGGCGTATGACAGAGTTCCATCAGGTAACGCGCGGCGAAATCCCGCCAGTAGGCGAAGGACAGATTCGGCGCCCTGTCCAACCGCTCGGTCGCCAAAGCCCAAAGTCCCTCCGCTTGGCTGGATGCAAACTGCTGGGCGATCTTCCGCTCCAGTCGCTGGTCCGAAACCGCCTCCGACGATGCGCCCGCCAAATCGCTCGCCGCCTGACTCGCTTCGACGGCAACGATTCGGCCCGAGGGCGCGACGGCCAACTGTACGTTCATGGAATTCTCGCTACTCGCCAGAGAACAAGCTGTGGTGCTTGACGCCTTGTCGGGGCTGAGCCATCGCGTCCGCGACGCGCTCCCGCCATTGCAGATAGTGGCTCGTTTGCTGGTGTTTGGCGAAATCGTCTTTGCTGTGGTAGGCCTCGTACAGCAGGAACCGGGCGGGATCGTCTTCGGCCTGCAACACGTCGAAGCGGACGTTGCCCGGTTCTTGCCGCGTGTGGCGGGCATTGTCCAGACTGGCTTCGATAAAGGACTCCACGTACTCGGGTTTGACATGCACCGTGACGCTGACGACGTACATTCGCGTTCTCCTCAAAAATGGCGAAAAAGGCGGCCGGCCGTTGCTTTTACACCCGAAGGCCAAAATCTTCCTCATCAGGGTCTGCCCATATCGGGGAGTCCCTTCAGCCGGCAAGCGGTCGCGCATTTTACGGCAGGCGAACGGATACAATCTACCGCCAACTGCGGGAAATCCGTCTTTCAGAGTTAGCGACAAATTCCCAAAAGGACGATTTCTTCTGCCCAAAAACACCCATTTTAGTGTTTGGCGGGGGTAATTTCTTCCGTGCGGAGCGCTGGCCGTTCATCGTCGCTGCGGGCGCAACGGACCGCTCTGGACCGGTTTTTCTTGGTGGGCTGGCACGGGTTGCGGGCCAAGCAGAGTTTTCCTCCCCCCTAACTTGAAGTTTGGCCTGGGTATGCGTTAAACTTTTGGTCTGGCAGACTGATCAAGCGAAGGCATCGCTTTCACAAGAGGAATATCGCTATGCGGATCCTGGTGGGATGGGACGACATCGCCGAAGCAGAACTGATCGACACGTTTCTGAACGTCGATGAAAATACGGCACAGGTCTTCACGGATGCCGAGGGCTTGACTCAGGCGGCGACGAACGATGTCTTCGATGCCGTGCTGATGGACCTGACCTTCCCTTCGGAGAACGTGGCTTTCGAGTTATTCGAGGTGATCCGTCGCCGACTGCCCAACGCCCCGGTCGTCGGCGCCTGGCGGCCGGGAGAAATCAGCCAAGTCGCCAAGTTCATCAAGAACGGCTTGCACTCGTTCATCTCCCGCGACGACGCCGGCGACTTCGTGTTCCTGTTGACGTCGATCATGGAGGCCGCCTTCCTGACCGTCCAAGCGCAGCGGGCTCAGATCGTGGCGGAGAAACTGCGCGAAGAAGTCGAGGCCGTGCGGCAGTTGCAGGAAGCCGTCTTGCCTCACGACCTGCCCATGCCGCAGGGCTACAAGATTGTCGCCCGCTACGAACCGTCCCAGATCCGCGTGTTCGGCGAGCAGCCCGTCGTGATGGCTGGCGGCGATTACTACGACGTGTTCAATCTGGAGGGCAACCAGATCGTGATCGTGTTGGGCGATGCCGCCGGGCACGGCGTGAAAGCGTGCATGTCGATCATGACCATGCACACACTGATCAGCATGATCCGCGACCGCCGTTTCGCGGATACGGCGGAATTCGTCACCGAAGTGAACCGCCGCTTGTGCCACAGCACCGTGATCAGCGCCGACCAGGGCGGTTTCATCACGCTGCTGTACTGCACGCTCGACCCCGTCACGCATCGCTTTGAATGGACATCCGCGGGCCATCCCATGCCTCTGCTGCAGGATCTCGCGACCAACGAAATCCACAAGCTGGGCAGCAAAGAGGAAGGCGGACTGCCGCTGATCATCGACGAGGATTGGGAGTACGAGAAATGCCAAATCGAAGTCCCGCGTAATTGCCGCATCCTGCTGTACACCGACGGCCTGGACGAGGCCTTTCCCCAAGACGGCAAGGAAGAAGACCAGTTCGGCGAGGTGGGCATTATCAAGACGCTGAAAGACAGCATCAATCTGCCGCTGGCGGAGACGCTGGAAAGGCTGTTCCACGATTCCAACGAGGCCACCCAGGGCACTGGCCGACACGACGATACCTCGGTCGTGCTGCTGGAGCGGCGCGACTAACTCCGTCAGGCGATGATCTGGCGGAGACTAGTATCGCCGACGAGCGGGCGGCCCAGGCACGGTGTCGCCGGGCGCTGCAAAAAACGCCCGGCCTTTTCCAAAAAGCCGGGCGTCCGAGTCCCGTGGGGAGCGCTCGCTCGTCGCGTCACGGCAGGCGAGCTGCCAGGACTGCGTTCGCGCGGCCATCGAAATCGAAGGACAGATCGCGAACTTGCCCAGCACGCACACGCACGACCTGCGTGTCGCTCAACTCCTGTCCGTTGCGCGTCACAACCACTCGCATTTCGTACGTATAGTTGTAACCGTCCAGCAGTCCGTGCGAGACGAACTGGCGCTGCGCGCCGGGGGTTTGGGTCAACTTGCCGTTGACGTACACGCGGGCATCCTGTGGCACGGCCACTGACAGCAGGGCGGAGTTGGCCGGCACACTGCGGCCCGCGGTCGGCTTGGGAGCCTCGCCAGGTGCCGGAGGCAGCGGCGTTTCCGGCAACTTCGGCAAGTTCACATCCGGCGCGGCGGGCACCGTCTTGGGCTCCAGAGAGGGCGGCAGCGCAGGGGCCCGTTCCTGCGGTTGCTCCTCGGCCACAGCCGGCGCGGGAGGCGGCGTCGCCGCTTGCGGTTCGACCGGCGGCGGGACCGCGGGAGCCGGGGCCGGCGGCACCTCTTGCGACTCGACGGTCCCCTCTTCCTCCGCGACTGCGGCGTCGCAGCAATCTAGGACACAATCACAACAGGAGCTGTAGCAAGGACTCCAGCACGGGCTGCAGCACGTGTCGTAGCAGGGATACCAGCAGGAACAGCCGCAAGCGGTCATGCAGGGGCTGCAATACGACGTCGTGTAAACGTAGGCTGGATAGCAGCCGTAGCCGTACCCGCCACAACCTGTACGCCAGTGCCACCAGCCGGCCTGAGCCGGACTGGACGACAGCATGATACCGGCCACCGCCAGGGCGGCCATCAACAGACATTTTTTCCACAGGGGCCGAAGCATGAGTCACGTCCTCCGCAAGTCCAAGAAGTTGCACACAGCATGGGACAAACCTTGCCAAACCGCTTTCACCATACCAAAGCCAATCGTTAAATCAAGCAGCTTGGGCAAATTGTCCATCGCTGAATCGGATTCGTCCGGGACAGTAGTTCTGAGGGGTTCTGCGAAGATTGCGGCGATCGCGTTCAACGCGATGCGGTCACCAGCGGGCACTTGCCACTTCGCTGAAACCGGGCATTTTCCAAGTGGTCTCGCACGGAGGGACATACGCGACACAAAGGGCCGATGGAGCACTGGCCCGGTCTTGGACACGAGACGGTTCTCGTCGCTGCAAGTGGTTAGCGTACAAGACGATGGGCCAGGTTGGCAGAACGCACAACCGCGGTTTGGGAATCGCTCTGGTTGCGAGTGGTGACGCGATCCGCCAACGCCGCGCCTCGTGCGATCCTGCGGAAACTTGGTCGCGGGCCCTTTGCCTACGACACGACATGCCGTACAATAAATCCAGTCGGTTCGCTAAAGCGGTCAGGTTCCGGTGCCGATAAACAGCGGTTACCGGAGCTTGGCAGGGGCACAACGAAAAAAAACGAAATTACGTTTTGAGGTCGTTGACAGCCTTCAGGCCGGCTGGTACATTTCGCGTTCCCGTTGAGGGAATGGCAGTCGTGAAGGCTGCCGGTTGTTCTTTGACAATTTGGTTGAAGCGTGTAGATGGCATCTTCGGAGAATGATCCAAGCCGTCTGGGCGAAAGCCAAGGCGGGGGAGGGTCATTCCGAGCGCAAAGAACTCACTGCTTGTACAGCGAGTATCCAAGAGCTTTGGATATTTGTGGTCAAGCTACTAAGGGCGCATGGGGGATGTCTTGGCATCAGAAGGCGAAGAAGGGCGTGGAAGTCTGCGAAAAGCCCGGAGGAGCTGACAAACGAGCGACAATTCCGGGATCCCTGAATTAGCCGGCACTGAATCCATAGGTGTCGAGCGGCCAACCCGGCAAACTGAAACATCTCAGTAACCGGAGGAATAGAAAGAAAGTTCGATTCCCTGAGTAGCGGCGAGCGAAACGGGAACAGCCCAAACCGCAAAGGTTTCCTCTGCGGGGTTGTAGGGCCTTCCACATGGGAGTTACAAAGCGGTCTGTTAGCAGAACGGCATGGAAAGTCCGGCCACAGCGGGTGACAGCCCCGTATGCGACAGCGGAACCGCCTCCCGGAGGGTACCTGAGTAGGTCGGGGCACGTGAAACCCCGACCGAATCCACGGGGACCATCCCGTAAGGCTAAATACTCTCTGATGACCGATAGCGAACTAAGTAGGGCGACTGAAAGATGAGAAGAACCCCTGCTAGGGGAGGAATGTGAACCTGAAACCATGTGCCTACAGTCTGTCGGAGCACTATGGCTTTTGCCAGGTGTGACGGCGTGCCTTTTGCATAATGATCCGGCGAGTTACCGTTGTTGGCTTGGTTAAGGCCTTTCGGGCCGAAGCCGTAGGGAAACCAAGTCTGAAATGGGCGATTTGTCAGCGGCGGTAGACGCGAAACTGCGTGATCTACCCATGAGCAGGTTGAAGCGCGGGTTATACCGCGTGGAGGACCGAACCCACTTGGGTTGAAAACCGAGGGGATGACTTGTGGGGAGGAGTGAAAGTCTAATCAAACGCAGAGATAGCTCGTTCTCTCCGAAATAGCTTTAGGGCTAGCCTTGAGCCACTACGCCTCGGGGGTAGAGATACTGAATTGGATGATGGCCATTACCCTGGTACGTCTCCGAACCAAACTCCGAATACCGAGGCGACTATCTCAGGAGTCAGTCCGCGAGGGATAAGCTTCGCGGTCAAAAGGGAAACAACCCAGATCATCGGCTAAGGTCCCGAAGCCATGCTCAGTCACTAAGGAGGTTAGATTGCTGAGACAGCCAGGATGTTGGCTTAGAAGCAGCCACCATTTAAAAAGTGCGTAACAGCTTACTGGTCGAGCAGTCTTGCGCCGATAATGATCGGGAGTAAGCATGGCACCGAAGCCGTGGGCACGACAAGTCTTCGGACGAGTTGTGCGGTAGGAGAGCGCTGTACGTCAGATACAAGCCGTACCGTAAGGAGCGGTGTTGGGGCGTACAGGTGATTATGCCGGAATGAGTAGACGATAAAGCAGGTGAGAATCCTGCTCGCCGAAAGCCTAAGGTTTCCTGGGGAAGGTAATTCCGCCCAGGGTTAGCCGGTTCCTTAGTCGAGGCCGAAAGGCGTAGACGATGGTTAGCAGGTTAATATTCCTGCGCCGCTTGTGTGGAGCGATGGAGGGACGGCATCCGGATGGCGATCAGACGATTAGAAATGTCTGTAGGGCAAGCTGAGACAGCGGGATTGGAAAATCCGCCCGCATACGTCAAGGTTTGAACTCGAGCGGTTCGTCCGCGAAGTCGTTGGAAGGATGTCCAAGAAAATCTTCTAAGCGTTGAAGCACAGCGACCGTACTAAAACTGACACAGGTAGGCGAGACGAGAAGTCTAAGGCGCTCGAGGAAACGATGGTTAAGGAACTCTGCAAATTGACCCCGTAAGTTCGCGATAAGGGGTGCCCTTGGGGGTGCAAGCTCTTGAGGGCCACAGTAAATCGGCACTAGCGACTGTTTATCAAAAACACAGGTCTCTGCTAACTCGCAAGAGGATGTATAGAGACTGACGCCTGCCCGGTGCCGGTAGGTTAAGGAAGAGGGTTAGCGAAAGCGAAGCTCGCGACCGAAGCCCCGGTAAACGGCGGCCGTAACTATGACGGTCCTAAGGTAGCGAAGTTCCTTGTCGGGTAAGTTCCGACCTGCATGAATGGCGTAACGACTGGTGCACTGTCTCAACCATCGACTCGGTGAAATTGTAGTTCGGGTGAAGATGCCCGGTACCCGCGGTTAGACGGAAAGACCCCGTGAACCTTTACTGTAGGCTGATATTGGTCTGAGGTATGTCTTGTGTAGGATAGGTGGGAGGCTGTGAAGCGGGAGCGCCAGCTCTCGCAGAGCCAACGTTGAAATACCACCCTGGGTATGCTTTAGCTCTAACCTTGTTCCGTGAATCCGGACAAGGGACAGTTTCAGTTGGGCAGTTTGACTGGGGCGGTCTCCTCCAAAAAAGTAACGGAGGAGTGCAAAGGTGCACTCAGCCTGGTTGGCAATCAGGCACAGAGCGTAAAGGTAGAAGTGCGCTTGACTGCGAGACTTATCAGTCGAGCAGATGCGAAAGCAGGCCTTAGTGATCCTGTGGTTCCGAATGGAAGGGCCATAGCTCATCAGATAAAAGGTACTCCGGGGATAACAGGCTTATCGCGTCCGAGCGTCCACAGCGGCGACGCGGTTTGGCACCTCGATGTCGGCTCATCACATCCTGGGGGTGAAGAAGCTCCCAAGGGTTTGGCTGTTCGCCAATGAAAGTGGTACGTGAGCTGGGTTCAGACCGTCGTGAGACAGGTCGGTCCCTATCTGCCGTGGGCGTAC
>Ga0123334_1006674_pt1 | contig 10593 bp, 10 predicted proteins | sample BiotimSIPDNA_FD_89706 | JGI IMG/M metagenome (GOLD analysis project Ga0123334, IMG submission 89706) | Anaerobic biogas reactor microbial communites from Washington, USA - Biogas_R1 time_0 SIP DNA | ecosystem: Engineered > Bioreactor > Anaerobic > Unclassified | place: Washington, USA... | reverse complement strand
TTGCCCGATATGACGTCGAAGTGAGGATATTTTTATCTTCCTAATATCAATGCCATCCAGCAAAATCTCTCCTTTTTGAATATCATAATTTCTAACTATCAAGGAAAGGATCGTTGTCTTTCCACTTCCGGTTGCCCCAACAAAAGCCACTGTTTCCTGAGGTTTGATCTTAAAGGATACATCCTTCAAAATCCACTCACCGGGCAGATAACTGAACCAAACATGTTTGAATTCTATATCTCCTTTGATGCTGTCCAGTTCTATAGCATCATCAGCATCAATAATTTCTGGTTCGGTATCCAGTATCGCAAAAACTTTTTCTGCAGCAGCAAAAGCAGATTGAAGAACGTTGAACTGCTCGGCAAGTTGTTGCAAGGGTTGATATAGCATATCAACATATTGGGTAAATACCAAGATCGTATCGTAACTAACTGTTCCTGGACCAATAGCCCAATTACCACCAAACCACAGAACTAATGCTAAGGTAACAACATAGATAACATAAATAGCCGGACGGAAGATGCCAAAAATAAATATTTCCGTTAGCGAACTCTTTTTAAGAGCATTATTCCTAACCTGGAATTCTTTAAGTTTCTTCTCTTCTTGAGAAAAAACCTGTGTGATTTTCATGCCGGAGATATTTTCAGACAAGAAGGCATTAACATCGGAGAGGTTATTTCTTACTTGCCGGTAAGCCTTTCTGGAGAATTTCCGGAATATTACGGAAAGTCCGAAGAGAACGGGGCTGAAAAGTAGGACAACCAGGGATAATTTCCAATTTAAGATAAGCATTGCTGCAAACACACCAATGATCGTAAAGATGTTTTTCATCAGATTTATAATCACATTGGTATAGATTTCACTTAATGTATTAGTGTCATTGGTTACCCGAGTCACGAGTTTACCGACTGGTGTCTGATTTAACTGCGCGGCAGAAAATTTTTGAATATGGCTAAATACTTCTTCACGAATATTATAGATTATCTTTTGCCCGATCTTTTGAAGGATGAGAGCTTGATTATACATGATCACTAAACTGACGAGCAAACTGATAGCATAAATAACTACGATCCAGACAATCCGCATCATATTTATTTGATCAAGGCCTAAAAGCCGAGCGGCTTCGCCAAGTAATACAGGCATGATCAAATTTATGGATACTGATAATAACATAAGAAGAACGGAGACGCAGAAGCCGAAAACATGACCCTTTAGATAGGAAAACAAGCGAAAGATGATCCGTTTATCGGTCAAACGAACTTGTGTGTCATTCATTCTTAACACCTCCGACTTCATCTTCTAAGCGTTGAAGGTCAACCATTTTTTTGTAAGTCGGACATTTGTGCATCAGTTCAAGATGAGAACCAAACCCGATCAATTTCCCCTCTTCCAAAAGAGCAATCTTATCCAAAGATTGGATTGTTGAAATACGATGGGCGATAAAAATCGTGGTCTTCCCTGCCCGTAGATTCCGAATATTATGGAGAATCGTTTCTTCCGTTTTGGTATCGACAGCCGATACCGAATCATCAAGAATCAAAATCTTTGCATCACTAAGCAAAGCTCTTGCAATCGATATCCTTTGTTTCTGACCGCCGGAAACTGTTGTTCCTCTTTCTCCCAATATCGTTTCATATCCATTTGCGAATTCCTGAATATTACTATGAACATCGGCATTGATAGCCGCGGCAACGATATCATCCATATTTAATTCGCTACGACTGAAATTTATATTGTTAGCAATCGTATCACTGAAAAGGAAATTGTCTTGGGGCACATAGGCAATAGCCCGACGCAAATCAGCGATTTTAATCTTCATAATGTCAACATCATCAATGAAAACCTGATTTTGATTTACATTGTATATTCGTAATAAGGAATCAACCAAAATCGTTTTTCCGCTTCCGGTACGGCCAATGATCCCTAAACTTTCCCCCTTTTCGATGGTAAAACTGATATTCTTTAAAGCGGAATTCTCTGCATTCGGATAGGAGAATGTAAAAGCGTCAAAAGTAATTTTCCCTTCAATCTCCATGTCAACGGCATCTACATCATCTTTTATATCCGGTTCTTCATTCAAAAGACTATTGATTCTTTTTAAAGAAGCTGAGCCCTGACTGGTCAGATTGATCAATTGTGCTACAGCCATCATAGGCCAAGTCAAAGTTGAAAAGAATTGGATGAACTTAGTCAAGGTGCCGATTGTAAAATCACCGATACCATACGCCCGGGATTGATAAACCATATAGCCGCCATAACCAAGTATTATTATCATAATTGAACTAATGAAGAAAGTAATAAGGATCTGCAGTAAAACGGCTGCTTTAACAAACTCCACATTCTTCTCTAGATTATCTTGGTTGATCTTTCTGAACGCCAGCAGTTCTTTTCCCTCTTTAACAAATGCCTTGATGACACTGATCCCGGAAAAACTCTCTTGGGTAAAATCCGATATATTTGCAAAAGCTTTTTGGCGTTGGCTGTACTTCTTTCGCATATAGCCACCGATAATCTTCCCGCAAAGAGCAAGCAAGATCAAAGGAATCGAAGATATCAATGTTAGGGTGATGTCCAGCTTCCACATCTTCATAAAAGCCATGGATCCTAAAAACAATGCATCAACCAACATCAAAGTTCCCTCAGCAAAAGCGGAACGGACGGTTTGCAAATCGTTGGTGAATAAAGCCATCAAAGCTCCGGTCTTGTTTTCTTGTAAATACCGTTGCGATAAATTCTCAAGATGTACAAACATCTTTTCGCGAAGCGCTGCTTCAATACGGACACCATTACCGAAAATGCAAATTCGCCAAAGAAAACGACCAGTAAACATTACAAGTATGATTATGCCGATTTTCTTCATATATTCGATCAAAATGCTTTTGGTCAACCAATTTTCGTCAATACCATCGATAACATCCCCAATGATCTCGGGTATTTCCAATTGAAATATATCAACAGCAACCAAAGCTAAGATCCCAACTATAAAAAATAGAGCATATTTAAGATAATATTGATTGACATTCTTCCCAAATAACATGTTATTTCTCCGTTCCCATAGATAAAGATTATAACATAATTTTCATTTTTTTCAAGAGTCTATATATAATACTTGCTCAATAAGATTTTTATAGATTTTTGTAATAAGACCAAAAAGTTTCTATTACAGCAAGCATACTAAACAATTACTATATCTAAAAAGATTCAATCAAAAAACCGACTAATGTCGGTTTTAATTTGCTTTTATCTTTGAATATTATGTTTCCATTGTTCGCTTACGTAGTGAAGACTATCCAAGGGATATTGTTGAACGATTTGATAATGCTTTGTTCCTCTGGCAACAACTTCAAAAGATGTAAGTTTTCCAAAAGGACTAAAGCGGGGAATGAGATCATTATAATCAAAAGGAACACAAGAAAAGATGTCTGCCATAATAACTTTGTTTTGGCAATCATAATGAAGCGAAATATGACTTTCAGCAATCATCGTCATACCCGAAAGATAACGGGGATGCTTAACTGTACTTTTCAAAACATAGGGTCTAATTATGGGTGTCATATTTATCTCTCTGACCAAGTTTTCCAGAAAATCATAAATCATATCAAGATTAATTTCTTTTTCAGCATTGATCGAGAGCAAAACATGAGGACCGAAATCCAGATTGCTGTCATAGGGATGGCTTTCAAAAAGATGTTGATGACGATCCCTGCTGGAAATCATTGATGTTTCCTTAGTAAATGGTAAATATCTTTGCAGGTATTTTTCAAGTTTTGAAGAATCGAGTTGATCTTCAGTATAAAGATCTAAAAAATAACACTTGCGTAAAGGAAAGGTATGTATAGTTAGATGACCGCCTTCTAAGAGCAGAAAAGAACTAATGCCATTATCTTCTTCTACCTTACCGTAATAATAAGGTATTAAACTTGGCGGCATGATGGCGGTCAAACCCATTTCTGCGGTTATCCCGTTCATCAATCTGTTGACATACATAACATCATTCATCAGGGTCGGGTTGGCCCCGTAACAATCGAACATCAAATGATTCATTTTATCTCCTCGGTGTTAATCTAAATTTAATATCAACTTATAATAGAATCAAGCTATTCTTCGTTGGCTTTAGTTTGGTTCTTCTTTTTTAATAATAAGGCAAAAATTTCATATAGTATTTTTAAAGCCGTCCATGATGTTATGTTGTTTATATCAAGTGGCGGTGACACTTCTACAATATCCATTGCCATAATGGGTAGATTACTAATCAAATAATTCAATATCTTGGTTAGTTCACCGGGTTCAAGCCCGAAGGTCTCCGGAGTCCCGGTACCAGGGCAAAAAGAAGGATCAATGGCATCAATATCAAAAGACAAGTAGATGGCATAGCGATCATCAAATCTTGATTTAAGATCGATTATGCTCTCTAGTCCATTCTTTAAGATCGTAGATGCTTTGATGACAGTCAATTCGGGATGTTTACTAAACAAATCAATTTCTTGTTCTTCAAAACCTCGCACTCCGAGGACAACTATATCCTCAAAACGATATCCTCTTTCAATAGCACGATAATTGGTGCAAGCGTGGGAGTATTTAGAACCGTCGTAAACATCGCAAAAATCAGGATGAGCATCAATATGAATGATGGCTGGTATCTTATTAATTTTCCGACAATGTTCAAAAAATGCTGCTTGCAAAGGAATCGATACGGCGTGGTCTCCTCCTAAGAAAAGATTAAACTTTTCAAAAGCGAAGAGCTCTTTAGCTTTTATGGCGATTTTGTCATATGATGTATGCTGCCTTCCGATATCACCAGCATCAAAGAGTTTTAATGCTTGTATGCTTATTCCCTCAGCAGTAAAGGCAGGAAGGGACCATGAGAGTTTTCTCAGGCGCTGAGGAGCATATCGGGAGCCTCTTCCTACCGAACAAGCACGATCGCTGCTGACCGAGGCAATAATCACATCTGCTTGCTCAATTTTATCAGTTTTTAAGTCGCGCCAGGATTTCATCAATAGCCCTCTTTTCTATAAATAGCCAAAAATCAACTCATTATATCATTTTTATCATTAAAATCAAGATTTAAACACTAAAATAAATGTCTTTTTTATTTTAGTAAAAAAGTGATGAAACGTACTCAATTAATAAAGAAAAAAGCTGCTAACTATTAGCAGCTTTTGTGTGCTTTAAGAAATATATTTTCAGGAAATCATTTTCAATCGAAGCAATTCTCTTTACTGTTTTTGGCTTTTTCTCATTCCCTGATATATTTTTTCATTATCAGTGTTGAATTCTGCCCTCCGAAACCAATGTTATTGTTGATGGCATAATTAACCTTCCTTTGAACAGCTAAATTTGGAGTATAGTTCAAATCACAATCCTCATCAAATTCGCGATAATTGATCGTAGGCGGAATAATGTCATTATTAATCGTTAAGGCGGTGATCACCGCTTCGATAGCACCGCTTGCGCCTAAACAATGCCCGATCATCGATTTGGTGCTGGAAATGTTTATTTTATAAGCATTTTCCCTAAAGACCTTTTTTATCGCTAAGGTCTCAAGACGATCATTATAGGGTGTTGAGGTTCCGTGGGCATTGATATAATCAATTTGCTCGGGCCTTACACCTCCGTCTTTTAGAGCATTCATGAAGGCATGAATGATCCCATCGGCAGTTTCATCCGGTGCCGTAATATGGTATGCATCGCAAGTTGCGGCATAGCCAACAATTTCTCCGTAGATTTTCGCTCCTCTTTTTAATGCATGTTCCAATTCTTCTAGAATCAGAACTCCTGCTCCCTCTCCCATAACAAAGCCACTGCGCCTCTTATCAAAGGGTATGGAAGCGGCGTTGGGATCGTTGGTAAAGCAGAGGGCCCTCATGCTGGAAAAACCGCCGACACCGAGAATGTTAATGGCTGCTTCCGCTCCTCCAGCAAAAGCTATATCCAGATAATTATCCCTGATTTGATGGAAAGCCAGTCCGATTGAATCATTACCCGAAGAACAAGCCGTTACTATCGGTAGATTCGGGCCTTTAGCCTTGTATTTGATAGCTATATTTCCGCCGATCAAATTGATGATCGCGCTTGGAATAAAGAATGGTGTTACCCGGTCTCCACCTTTTTCTCTGGCCACCATCGATTGTTCATAAATGGTATTGATTCCGCCGATACCGCTGGTTACAAATGTTCCGAAACGATAACAATCGATATCAGCCCCTTCCAAGTTCGCATCCTTATATGCTTGCATAGCAGCAATCATCCCCAAGATAACAGTACGGTCATTACGGCGGCATTCTTTAGGATCCAAATATTTCTCTGGATCTAGATCCTTAATTTCCGCGGCAATCTTTACACGCATATTACTGGTATCAAATTGGGTAATATAATCAATCCCATTCTTGCCGGCTAACAATGCCGGCCACATTTCCTCTACAGTATTCCCCAAGGGTGTAACGGCACCCAAACCAGTTATTACTACTCTTCTTTTCATAATCTCTCTAATTCATCACCATTCCGCCATCAACATTGATGACTTGTCCGGTCAGATAATTAGCTTCTTCGCTGCAGAGAAAGGCAACAAGATTGGCAACATCCCGCGGTTCTCCCAATCTGCCTAAAGGAATATTTTCCGTAATCCCCTTAACAAGTTCCTCGCTTAGATTCGCCGTCATTTGGGTTTGGATAAATCCGGGCGCAACTGCATTCACATTGATATTACGTTTTGCTAGTTCCCGAGCCAGGGATTTTGTTAAGCCAATTATCCCGGCTTTTGAAGCCGCATAGTTTGACTGTCCGGCATTTCCGATCAAACCGACCACTGAGGAAATATTGATGATTTTACCGGATCTTTGTTTTACCATATATTTTGCAGCATGTTTGGAACAATTCCATGTTCCCTTTAAATTTACATCAATAACGCGATCAAAATCATCCTCATTCATTCTCATGATCAAATTATCGGCTGTTATCCCAGCGTTATTGACCAAAATATCAACACGACCGTATTTTTCAACAACATATTCAACAAGTTTTTCCGCTTCGGAAAAGCTAGCAACATCAGCTCGGAAGATATCGACTTGGCATTGATTATCCGCCAATTCCGCCTGCAGATTTTTTGCTGCATCTTCGCTAGAACGATAATTGATAATTACCTTGGCTCCTTGTGCAGCCAAGATGTGCACAATTTCCCTCCCGATTCCGTTAGCTCCACCGGTGACGATGGCTACTTTATCGCTTAGGTTCATTACTTACCTCCTCTTTTAAAAGATATAAATCACTACTTTTTTCTATATTAAAAATTTGAACTCCGGCTTCAATTCTTTTGACCAATCCGCTAAGAACTTTACCCGGACCAACTTCTATAAAACAATCAATATTAAAATCACTCACCATCAACCTGATACTATCCTCAAATCGAACAGGAGATTTGATCTGTAATTCCATTGCTTCCTTAAGATTTTCTATCCTTAACGCTTGTGCATTATAGTTCATAATTACAGGAAATCCCGGTTGCTTTGGTGTGACTTTCTTCAATACTTCTCGCATTTTACCGGCGGCACTAGCCATCAAAGGTGTATGAAAAGCTCCGCTCACATTCAAAATGACCGCTCTTCTTGCACCTTGCAATTTTGCCTTTTCCACCGCTTTTTCTAAATTCCCGTGTTGACCGGCAATAACCAGTTGCCCGGGGCAATTATAATTAGCAATAAAAACACCGCTTTCCAAGCAAATTCTCTCCAAATCTTCTCGATTCAAACCGATGATAGCAGCCATTCCTCCCGTGGATTCTTTAGTGCTCTCATTCATAAACTCTGCTCTTGCTTTGATCAAGTCAAGTGTTGTTGCAAAGGAAAAGACTCCGGCAGCATAAAGGGCAGAATACTCTCCCAAACTAAAACCAGCAACAACAGATGGTTCAAGACCTAACTCCCGCTTTAAAACTTCAAAGAGCGCACAATTGGTAACTGTCATCGCAGGTTGAGTATATTCAGTTAAATGTAGTAAATCATTCTCCTCAAAACAGATTTTACGAATATCATACCCCAGATAGCCATTCGCTTCTTCATACATCGGAAGAACATAGGGATAGTTTTCGTAAATGTCCCTCCCCATACCAATATATTGAGAACCTTGACCGGCAAAAAGAACGGCAATGTTTTTATTCATCATAGCCCTCTAACGATGCAGCTTTGCTATTCCCAATGCTTAAGTGGTAACCGCAGATATGAGGTTTCCTACCTTGAATGAGCGGATATTGGCTCTTTAATAATTTATTAATATTTCTCATTCCAACTCCTTTTCAATATCATTCAGACTAGTGTATTCCTCATCATCTTCGAGAAGTTCCGGATAGTCTTGAACACCTTCATAAAAGTTTGATTCCACGATTTCATTCAAGCGTTCCATAACTTCATCAAAAACGTGAAGTTTATCACGTTTGATTCTTTTCGCAAGACTGATAAACAACGATTCAAAAAAGCGTCCGTAATGCTTAACAATCCGAATAGCCTTCTGGCTTAAATAGAGAATAATGATGCGTCGATCTTGCTTGTGTCGATTGCGGATGACATAGCCCTTCTTTACCAAGCTGTCAACTGTTATGGACAAAGTGCCACGAGTGATTTTCAACTCGTTGGCAATCTCCGACATCGATTTGGTATTGGAAATCCCGATAATATATAGAACTTTGACCTCACTGGGAGTAACATCTTCAATCTGATATTTCCGGAGATACTCTCTTTCGAAGAACTGTAACTTGGCTTGGAATTGAAAGAAGATATCGCTGATATTAGCAACGATATTTTTAACTTTATTCATATTCACCAATATTTCGATATTCCAAATAACGTTTAGCCAATAGTTCTTCTCTGTTTGCCATAATTAGTTCTTCGATTTTTTCTGTTAATTTTGTTTTTAAGATTGTTAGTGAATAATCCGGATCAAGATGCATACCGCCATCGACCTCCGGAATGATTTCGTCAATAATTCCGTAACTCAAGAGATCTTGTGCTGTAATCTTCATTACTGAAGCCGCATATTTGGCTAAAAATACATCCTTATAGAGAATTGTTGCAAAGCCTTCAGGTGAAAGAATGGAATAAATGGCATTGGCAAACATCCAAGTTTCATCAGCGACGCCGATGGCAAGCGCTCCGCCGCTACCACCTTCACCAAGAACGATCGCAAGCATTGGCACTTTAATATACATCATTGTTGCCAGATTTTCAGCAATCGAGTTTGCTTGACCACGTTCTTCAGCTCCAACACCAGGATAGGCTCCCGGAGTATCGATAATCATAATGATGGGACGATTGAATTTTTCAGCTTGCTTCATCGCTCTTAAAGCTTTTCGATAACCTTCAGGATTGGGCATACCAAAATTTCGTGTGATTTTTTCTCTGGTTGTCTCCCCTTTTTCCTCTGCTATAACAGTAAGCGGATGTCCGTCTAGCATGCCAATACCGGTGATGATAGCAGGATCATCACCAAAGGCACGATCACCATGCATTTCCAGAAAATCTGTGAAAAGATAATTGATCAGAGTTTTGGCGGTCGGACGCTTATTGTTTCTAGCAATTTGAACTATTTCCCATATTTGATCTTCGGTTACAGTCTTTTCCATATTTACTCCTTATGCATACGGATAATTTTGCTTAATGTTTCTTTCAGGCGCGGGCGTTCAACGATCATATCGATAAAACCCTTTTCCAAGAGAAATTCGGCACTTTGAAAGTTATCGGGTAATTGTTGTTTGATGGTTTGTTCGATGACCCGTTTCCCAGCAAATCCAATTAAAGCTCCGGGTTCAGAAATAATAATATCCCCCAAAGAAGCAAAACTAGCATACACACCCCCTGTAGTCGGATTGGTCAAAACGCTGATGTAGAGAATTCTCTCCTGATGAAGTTTATTGATCATCGCGCTTGTTTTGGCCATTTGCATCAGTGAAAAAATCCCCTCTTGCATCCTCGCTCCTCCTGAAGCAGAAAAAAGAACTAACGGTATGCGTAATTCCAAGGCCTTTTCTCCAAGCCTAGTAATTTTCTCTCCGACAACCGAACCCATACTGCCCATCATAAAAAAACTGTTGAGCACACCGATAGCAATAAGATTGCCATCAATGGTGCCGATGCCGGTGATGATTGCTTCAATCTCCTTGGTTTCATCCTGATAACTCTTAAGTTTCTCTTCATAATCAGGAAAATCCAAAGGATTCTTGGATTTCATCTGCCAATCGATTTCCTCAAATGAATCTTTGTCACAAATCATATCCAAACGCTCACGTGGCGTTAGACGGGCATGATAGTGGCATTTTGGGCATACCAAGAAATTTTTTTGATAATCATCGTTAAAAATCAATTCCTGACAATGATCGCACTTTACAAAGACCCCGTCGGGAATACTAACCTTTGTAACAGATTCCTTCTTGCCACGATAATTTTTACGATAGATTTCTACTTTGGCCTTACGATCCTCAAAAAAATTATTCATTAATACTCACCTTGGACAGAAGCCCAGAAAAGTTTAAAAAATCCGGTGTCATAGGTTCCACGAACAAAATTGATATCATGCATGATTAAATACAATATTTCCATATTGCTT
>Ga0123334_1006673_pt1 | contig 10593 bp, 7 predicted proteins | sample BiotimSIPDNA_FD_89706 | JGI IMG/M metagenome (GOLD analysis project Ga0123334, IMG submission 89706) | Anaerobic biogas reactor microbial communites from Washington, USA - Biogas_R1 time_0 SIP DNA | ecosystem: Engineered > Bioreactor > Anaerobic > Unclassified | place: Washington, USA | collected... | reverse complement strand
ACGGAATCCTACCGATCGAGGTGCAGCCATGAAGATAAAGGTTCAACAGTTGCGAAAGGTGTTCGGCAAGAATACCGCCCTCGACGGCATTTCGTTTTCCTTCGACTCGGGCCATATCTTTGGATTCGTCGGCCCCAACGGAGCCGGTAAGACCACGACCATGCGCATCCTCTCCACCATGATGGAGCCGGACGGCGGCGATGCCTTCATCGACGGCGTTTCGGTGGTGCAGGATCCGGAGCAGGTGCGCCGCCACGTCGGCTTTGTGCCCGATGCGTTGCCGGAACACAAGGACATCACCGTATCGGAATATCTGGACTTTTTTGCCCGCGCCTACGGTATGCGCGGCATGCGCCGTCGCCAGGCGCTCGACAACATCGTCGAATTTACCGGCGTTGGAAACATGCTCGACAAAACATTGGCGGCGCTTTCCAAGGGGATGAAGCAGCGGGTCAGCGTTGGCCGCGCCCTGCTCAACGATCCGGCGGTCATCCTGATGGACGAGCCAGCGGCGGGTCTCGATCCGCGTGCGCGCATCGAGCTGCGCGAACTGCTCAACGTCCTGGCGGAACAAAAGAAGGCGATTCTCATGAGTTCGCACATCCTGTCCGAACTCACGGAAATCTGCCATGGCGTTATCATCATCGAGCAGGGGCGCATCCTGGAAACCGGCACCGTGGCGGAAATCAAGAAGCGCCTGCAGGCGACACTCAAGCTGGCGATCCGGCCCCTCGATAGGAAGGAAGAGGTCGGGCGGGCGCTTCGGCAGCTCCCCAAGGTCGAGGGTCTCCACGAGGAGGCGGGCGAGCTGGTGGTGAGCGTGGACGGCGATGAACAGGCGGGCGCGGATATTCTGACGTATCTGGTGCAGCAGGGCTTCCGTCTGGCGGAGTTTCGGCAGGAATCGATGGATCTGGAGGATATTTTCATGTCGATCACCAAGGGAGGTGTTCAATGATGCGGCTGGACTGGTTTTCTGACCGGATCAATCCGGTTGTTTTGCGCGAATCGCGGCAACTGGTGCGCAGCCGGTTTGCGGTCGGTATCATGATGCTTTTCCTGGCGATCATGGTGGTGGTGTCGGGATTGTATGTGGTGTCCATGAACCAAAACGCGGGCCGCTCTTTTACCCACGGACAGGAACTCTTCGGAATATTGTCTGCCGTCATGAGCTTGGCCATGATCCTGTTTGTTCCCGCCCATACCGCGCTGCCCCTGCTGCTGCAAAGGAATACCAGCGGCATGGACCTGCTGCTCATCAGCACCATCCGGCCCCGTGCGATCATCTGGGGCAAGATGGCCGCCGCCTTCTGGATGACGATCCTGCTGCTCAGCGTATCGATGCCCTTCATGCTCTTCACGGTTCTTCTGCGCGGCATTGGTCTGTTCGAGGTGCTTGCTTCCATGGCCACCACGGTCGCGTTTGTCATGGTGGCCACGGCCGGGTTCCTCGTTCTGGTCAACCTCCCCTTCAGCCGGGTGATGCTATGGCTGATGAGCGTTGGCTACATCATGCAGCTTTTCATATTTCCGACTGTCCTCAGCAGCATTTTGCTTTTGGGCAGAAGAGGTGGCGTTCCGACCGAATATTATATCACCATGGCGAGTCTGGTTGCCATATCGCTGCCGATTTTGACCTCGCTGGCGATTGCGCTGGTTTCCCCGGCAGTTTCAAATCGGGCCCTAGGCCCCCGCGTGACGATCACCGTCTGCTGGCTTGTTTCGGGAATCGTCTGCCTCATTTTGAAGAATGATGCCTCGGAAGCTTGGTTGGTTTTATCCATGATCGGCGCATCAATCGCCATGCTGGTCAGCGCTAGCGAACCCTCCGTTCCCAGCCAACGCGTCCGCCGCTCCATTCCCCGGAATCCATTACTGCGCCTGCCGGCCTTCCCGTTTTTTTCCGGCCCTCTTTCCGGTTGGACTTGGTGTCTCCTGATTGGTTTTGTAACGTTTCTGGCCTGTCACAGTACTGCGTCAAGTATCTATTCAATCAATTTTTTTACGGAGTTCGTCCCTTTCATGCTCTATTTCCTCGCCTACAGCCTGATGGCCGCCTTTCTCAGGCGGGTTACCTTTATTCGCCGCTTTTGCCCTGAATCGATGACCTGGCTGCTTGGCGGTTTTCTGATCGCCCTGGGCTGCATCCTCCCGTTCATCGCAAACTTTATCATAGACCCGACCTCGGGCCCCGACCTGCTGTGGGAACTGGGCAATCCGTTTGCTGTTTGGGACGATCCTGAAGAGCATCAGGTGTTTGCCACCCTCCTTTGCTTACTGCTAGTCCTGTTGAACGGGCGCTGGCTTGTGGGCCAACTCCGGTCTTTCCGGCCTCCCCAAGCGGTGCAGGATGCGGAGGGGGCTGAATAGCGATGCAGGATTTCCGGACATGGCTGCAACAGGGGGAGCTGGCGGGACAAAGCTATCGCCTCGCCTCGCCGCGCCGTTCCCTCAAGGGGGCGGCCGGTTTCCATGCCGGATCGCAAAACGGCGTGTCGCTCGATTTCAGCGACTACCGGGAATACCACCCGGGCGACGATATCCGCTCGCTGGACTGGAACGTGTTTGGCCGGACGGATCGCCTGACCATCAAGCTCTACCACGAAGAGGTTGCGCCCCACGTGGATATTGTCCTCGATGCCAGCCGCTCGATGGGCCTCGTGGAGAGCAAGCCGCAGGCCCTGCTCGGTATCGGCGCCCTGCTGGCGACCGCCGCGGCGGGCGGAAACTATTCCTGGAACGCCTTCCGGCTCGGCGCCCGGCTGGCGCGGCTTGAACGGGGCCGCGAAATCCCTTCGCATTGGCCGGAACTCGAATACGAGCCGCTGAAAAATCCCGGGGCGCCCTTGCGCGAAAGCGCCGGCGTGCTCAAGCGGCAAGGCGTTCGTATCCTGGTCAGCGACCTGCTTTGGAGCACGGAGCCGCTGGGCGTTCTGCGCCGGTTTGCCGAAGGCGCCTCCAGCGTGGTGGTGGTACAATTGCTGGCCCGAGCCGATGTTGTTCCGCCTGAGCCGGGAAAATACCGGCTGGACGACGCCGAGACCGGGGAGTCGATCGAGGTGTTTGTCGATGCCGACACGCAGAAGCAGTATGTCGAACGGCTGGAGCAGCATACGCAGCACTGGAACGATGCCTGCCGCCAAACCGGAACCGCCTTCTGCCGTCTGGTCGCGGAAGATCTTTTGGCCGACTGGCGGCTCGATCCCCTCCTACGCACGGGCATTATTGAACACCGCTCGGGAGGTCCGGCATGCTGACGAACCTGCTGGCGTTGATTGGGCTGGCGGCGGTACCCGCGCTGCTCGCGGTCTATCTCCTGCGCAACCGGGTCAAGCGGTTGTCGGTTTCGAGCCTGATGCTCTGGACCGAGCGGACCCGCATGGTCCAGGGCGGCGGTCGCCTGCAGCGCAACCGCCTGCCCCTGCTGTTTTTCCTGGAACTGCTGATTCTGCTACTGCTGGTACTGGCGGCGGCGGCCCCGCGAATCCTTTCGTCGCATGGCACCCTTCCCCTGACCGTCATCCTCGACGATTCCGCCTCGATGTCGGCGGTCGGCCCGGATGGAAAGAGCACCGCCGAGCGCGCCTTGCAGCAATTGCCCGGCCTGCTGCGCAAGGGGCGGTTTGGTCCCGTCCGCTTCATGCTGGCTGGAACGGAGCCGCGCTGGCTGGGACCGGAAGCCGAACAGCAGCTGCGTCAGGGCCGACTTCCGCAGGATTGGACCACGCGCGCCGCTTCCTGCGACCTCGACCAGGCATTGCTGCTCGCTCGGTCGGAAAGCGCCCCCGGCAAAAAGATTCTATTCCTTGGCGACACCCGTCCATCCACCACGCCAACCGGCGGCGAGTTGCGCTGGATCTCGGCTGGCCTGCCGTTGTCCAACGCCGGGTTCATCCATGCGGCGCGCAGCGGGGATCGCTGTCTGGTGGAGCTGCAAGGCAATGGAGCCGTCGAGCTTTCCCTCGATCTCGGCGGCCAGACCCGCACGGAAACCATCCAACTTGAATCGGGGATTCCGCAGCGGCGGATCTATGCATTGGCCGATCCGGATGCCCGCTTCGAGGCGTGGCTCCCCGACGATCCATTGTCCATCGACAACCACGTCATTCTACTGCCCAAGCCGCCGCGCCGGGTGGGTACGCGGCTGTCGATCGCCGACCCCGACCTCCACACGCTGCTGGCGCGCACGGTCTCGGCCTCGGGATTGGACGACCCCGGCACGGCCGACTGCGACTTGCTGATCACGGATACGGCCGGAACGGATGCCGCCGAAAACGCTGCAACATGGTTCCTCCATCTCCATCGGATCAAGGATGGAACGCCGTTCACGGGTCCGTTCGTGATGGACCGCCGCTCGCCGCTGCTGGACGGGATTTCGTTCGAGGGCCTGGTTTGGAGCGCCGATGAAAATGCGCCGATGCCCGGTATGCCGGTCGTGGCGGCGGGCAATATTCCGTTGCTCACCCGCACGGAGGATCTCGCGGGCCGGCCCCATTTCCATTTGCAGATCGATCCGTCCCTTTCCACCCTGCCCGACTCCCCGGCCTGGCCGTCGCTGGTCTGGAACCTCATGGAGATGCGGGCGGCAGAAAAGCCCGGATTCCGCGAGGTTAATTTGCGCTCGGGCATGATCCCGGAATTTGTCGGCACCGCCGAATGGAGCGGTATCCTCCAGCCGGGCCTGATTGAAATGGTGGAGAACGGCCAAACCTACCAGGCCGCCTTCAATTTCCTCGATGCCGGCGAGAGCGATCTGCGGGTTTGCGGTAGCGGGGACGACGGCGATTGGAACGACCCGGAAACCTTGGAGCGGCACTATGTAGATCTGGCGCCGCTGATTATCCTAGTCGGGCTCGCGCTGCTGGCGCTCCACCAATGGCTGGTCCGGCGCGAAGACGCAGCGATTGCAGGGAGGGCGCATGGGATTTGACCATCCATCCTGGCTGCTGTTCGCGATTCCGGTCGGCCTGCTCTGGCATCTATTCCACCATCGCCGCAAGGTGCTCAACCGCTGGCGCGCCGCCATCCTGATCCTGGTGGTGCTGGCCTTTGCCGGGCTATACATGCGCCTGCCGCGACCGGGCGGCATGGTCGTGGTACTGGCCGACCGCAGTGCATCGCTTCCCGAAAACGCCACCGATCTCCAGATGGAAGCGATCCGGCGGCTGCAGCAGGAAATGGCGCCGCGGCAACAGCTCGCGGTGGTCTCGTTTGGCGGACGGGCGGCGGTTGAGCAACAGCCGCACAGCGGGGCCTTCAACGGGTTTACGCTGGATCTGGGCCGCGACCAGACCCGGCTGGCTGATGCGTTGGAGCTGGGCACGAGCCTCGTTCCCGACGGCGTACCAGCCCGGTTTCTCGTGCTGGGCGACGGACAGTGGACAGGACGCGATCCCTTGAACGCGGCACGGCAGGCGGCGCTGCGCGATATTGCCGTCGACTACCGCGTGCTGAACCGGGATACGGGACGGGACCTGAGCATCCATTCCATCGACGCCCCGCAGTCCGTGGCGCAAGGCCAGTCTTTCTTGATCCATGCATGGATCGACGCTCCGGATACGCTGGAGGGAACGTATGCGCTGGAAAGAAACGGCCAGCGGATCGCGTCGGGTACGCGGACGCTGGAACAGGGCTTGAACCATCTCGTGTTCCGCGACCGGCTGGCTGCGTCCGGACCGGCGGCCTATCGCCTCGCGATCAACGGCGAAGCAACCGATCCCGTTCCGGAAAACAACCGCGCCCGGTTCATTGTCGGCAGCGATGGAAAGCTTCCCGTGCTTCTCCTCTCGACCACCGCCAACGGGGCGCTGGACCGACTGCTTGAAGAGACCGGCATGCAGGTCGATACGCGCGACCCGGCCGGCTTCGACTGGTCGCTGGAAAGCCTGTCGCGCTATTCCGGCGTCGTGATCGAAAACGTCTCGGCAGGCGATCTCGGGACACGGGGGATGGAGCTGCTCGCTTCGTGGGTGGAAGCCACCGGGCATGGCCTTTTCATGACCGGGGGCAAGCGTTCCTACGGCGCTGGCGGCTTCTTCCAGTCGCCGCTGGAGCGGATCATGCCCGTCTCCATGGAACTCCGGCGGGAGCATCGCAAGCTGGCCCTGGCCATCGCCGTGGTGCTGGACCGTTCGGGGAGCATGAGCGCGCCGGTTTCGGGAGGGAAAACCAAGATGGACCTCGCCAATATTGGAACCGTCCAGGTGCTGGACCTCCTCAGCGACATGGACGAATTGGGCGTCCTGGCCGTCGATAGCGCCCCGCACACGATTCTCGACCTCAAACCCGTCGACCAATGCCGACCGCGCCGGAACGATATCCTGAAAATCGAATCGATGGGTGGTGGAATCTACGTCTATGAAGGGCTGCTCGAAGCCTCCAAGATGCTGCTGGGTTCCAAGGCCGGCACGCGGCATATCATCCTCTTTTCCGACGCGGCGGATTCGGAGCAGCCGGGCAACTACAAGGCGCTCCTCGAACAAAACCGCCTGGCCAACATTACCGTCAGCGTCGTCGCGCTCGGCAATCCGACCGATTCGGACGCCGACCTGCTGCGGGACATTGCGGCGCGCGGCGAAGGCGAAATCTATTTCACGCAGGATGCGACGGAAGTGCCGCGCATCTTTGCGCAGGATACGTTCGCCGTGGCCCGCAGCACCTTCCTAGAGGATCCGACGGGCATGGAATGGACGCCGCTGATGTCGCTCGTTTCCGGGGGAAAGGTTTTTGATCCGGCGCCGGCGCTGGGGGGATACAACCTGAGCTACCTGCGCGAAGGCGCCCAGTTGCTGGCGGTTTCGGCGGACGAATATGCCGCGCCGCTGGTCGCCGCCTGGCAGGCGGGAAGCGGACGGGTTCTTTGCTATGCGGGCGAGGTGGACGGAATCTTCACGGGCAGCATCGGCCGGTGGACAGATTATGGCGCGTTCATTGCCGGCATGGCGCGCTGGGCCGCGGGGAGCGATTCTTCGTTGCCCGAGGGCATTCTTCCGGTCCAGGAGGTGCGCGACGGCGTTTGCCGTATTTCGCTCCACCTCGATCCCGATCGTCAGGGCGAACTCTTTACCGGCGAACCAGCCATCAAGGTCCTGCGCAGCCAACCCGGAAAAAGCCCGGCGACCGAAACCTACGGTATGCGCTGGGCCTCGGCCGATCTGCTGGAACTCGAACTACCGCTCGAAGGCGAGGAAACCATCCTGGCCTCCATCGCGCTGGACGGTTTTCAACCGGTTTCCTTGCCACCGGTCTGCCTCCCCTACTCGCCGGAATTCGTTCCAAGGAATCCGGCCTCGGGCCTCGAAGAACTCAAACGCATCGCCTCGGTCAGCGGCGGAAGGGAACAGATCGACGTGGGTAAAATATGGAACGAACTGCCTCGGGACTGGCAGCGAATTCCACTTCGGGCGGCCCTGCTGCTTCTGGCGGTCCTGCTTTTCCTAGTCGAAATCGTCGAGCGGCGGGTCGGCATCGGCTTCAGGAACAGGATTCCCCAGCTTCAAAAAACCAGCCAAGCCCCGGCGCCAAAGGTAAAACCGCCCGGTAAGATTCGGGGAAAAAAGGTCGCCGTCGACAAACCGAAACCACCGGCGGCCACAACGGAGAATCCCTTCAAGGATGCGCAATCCCGCGCACGGCAACGGTTCCGTCCATAGGCAGCGCCACTGTTTCGGATCTCCGAATGCCGAGTGCCGATTTACTTTTGGTTACCGAGGCCAACCCTCTCTATTTCTCGGCTCATTGGAAGGGGGCGCAGGCATATCGGGCCTGAAAGGCATTCCCATGCCTGATGGCTGCTGAGACCGGCCCTCTCTATTTCTTGGCTCATCATTGGGAAGTGACGGAAGGGGCATATCGGGCCTGAAAGGCATTCCCATTCCCCCTTGATTATGTTGCTGAAAAAGAGTCACCGCTTCTTCCATGAAGCGATCGTATTTTTCTCTTCCAAGTATTTTTTCTACCGCTCGTCGATTCTGAGCCAATATTCTCAGCTGTTCGGCCTGTGCTTCCGCTATTTCACAGATCACCTTTTCCAATTCGCCACCTTTTTCCAGCTCGCCTTCTGTCGCGCCTTCTTCCAATAATTTTTGAAATTTGTTACGAGCAATATTTAGACGTGTTGCATTTTCGTTCATTTTCTGCATGTACGAAACCTGCAATTTTGCCACTTCTCCAAACTGCTCCTCTGTGATGCCTATTTTGTTAAGCGTCCATTCAAAAAGTCTTACATTTCTTTGATTAAATCTGCGTCCTTGATCCGGTCCTGATTCCAAACGCGCAGCCTCCGCATTCTTGTTGTCAGCTGCCGGTGGTTTAGGCTCTCTCGTATTATTACTACTTTTATCCTGTGCCATGAGCGGAATGGCCAGAGCGATAATAGCCAAGGCTATAATGTGCTTTTTCATTTTCTTCCCTCCTTAACTTGCCCGCCGAGTGTATAACGAATCCTCCGCTCCTCTATTGCTTAATAAAACCCCTTCTTTTCTCTATCAAAATCTCTCCCTTCTTTTTAGGTTTTCCACCAAATTGATGAACAAAAAAGTTGAGTTTACCAACAGATCCGGCGGTTTGGCGTCGTCGGTCTTATGGACAACTCTTCTCAAAATGGCATGCTTGGCCGAGATTGCCAAATGCGGATGGACGAGGTAAAGCGACTCAAGAAAGAGGGCTGCAGAGAAAATCCTTCGTATTTCGAAGCTACAGACCTGTTTCACACAATGGAAGCGCTTCCGGAGCCCGTATCAACCCACCAATTTCTGCGGATGAAACTATAAAACTGGCATATTGAGTGCCTGTTAACGGGTTGAGTCCAAGCACAACTCATTATCAATTTATATGTTATGAATTGATCCCAGCCAATCCCCTTTTTTGAGTGCTGACGAAAGTGAAGTTTAATCAACCTCATATTGTGGTGTTCATCATTCGAACAACTACAGTTTGTGGTGTTGGTTTTTTTACGAGGTAAATTTCACTTATCCCTTGAGCTGAGGAGCTCCTTTTTCTACTCTCTGTTTCATCGATTCAAACAGGGAATTATCTGCCTGTTAATAAGTTGTCGATAAGTGGAAAATTTCTGTTAGGGGAACGTTTCGGGGAATAAATGGGTGGGTTAAACTCTATAATCTGGAAAGATGCCTGTAGTCAGCTCAAAGGTATTCTTTCGGGCGATATCTATGAACGATGGATCGCTGTTATCCAATGCGTTGGCGAGTCCGAAGACCGTCTAACCCTTGCTGTTGCAAATGATTTTTATAAAATTTGGTTAGAAGAAAATTATCTTCCTATAATTCGTAAGGCCGTTCTTGTGGTGAGCGGAAGAGAAATGAATATTTCTCTCAGCGTGGATTCCAGTTGTTTTGAAAGTGTAGAACAGGAACTGGAGGAGGAAAAGAAGTCTGTTCTTTCCATTTCCTCCATTCCACGTAAATCATTTTCCCATAACCTTAATCCGAACTACACCTTTGATTCCTTTGTGGTGGGCGCATCGAATCAATTTGCGCATGCAGCCGCTCTCGCAGCAGCGAATTCTCCTTCACGTACCTATAATCCGCTTTTTATTTACGGTGGCGTTGGACTGGGAAAGACTCATCTCATGCAGTCCATAGGAAATTATGTTGCGTCAAAAAAACAGAAGGCAAGGATTTGCTATACCACCTGCGAAGCCTTCACGAACGAATATATTGATGCCATTCAGAATAACAATGTATCCGCGTTCAGAAAAAAATATCGTAAAATTGATATGCTTTTGATTGATGATATTCAGTTCTTGGATGGGAAAGCAGGCTTGCAGGAAGAATTTTTTCATACATTCAATGCGCTTTTCGAAAATCATAAGCAGGTTATTTTGACATCCGATCGTACACCCAGTGAAATGGCTGGTCTGGCACCTCGGCTTGTTTCTCGCTTCGAATGGGGTTTGGTTACGGAATTGGGTAAACCTGATGCGGAAACCCGCTCTGCTATTCTGCGAAAAAAGGCGGAACAGCTCAACATGAATATAGAATACACGCTTCTCGACTATCTCGCAGAGCGTGTTTCCTCAAACATCAGAAGTTTGGAAGGTGCTCTAATCCGCGTTGCAACGTTTATGTCGCTCACCAATCAGCAGGTTAATGTGCAGAAAATCGATGAACTTCTTCATGATCTACTGGACAAGGAATCGAAGGCCATTATTAATGTTGAAGCTATCCAACGCACGGTTGCAGAGCATTTTGATCTGCGCATGTCAGATTTAACCGGAAATAAACGGTCAAAGAACATTGCTTGGCCGCGCCAGATCGCAATGCACCTTTCACGTACGATGACTTCGTACTCTTTCCCTGCTATAGGCGAAGCATTTAATCGTAATCACGCGACGATCCTATACGCACACGATCAAGTGTCCAATCGTGCAAAAGAGGATCGAGGGCTGCAGCAGACCATTTCTATTCTAAAAGACAAGGTCACTAAAAACTGTGCGAAGGCCGCTCAATAAAATCCTTTCACTTTCGTTAAAAACCGCCCTCAGGCGGTTTTTAAGTTTAGATATTTCCACCGATGGTTTGACACCGCCGACTGCTTTTACATAATCACTGGCGGCCTGTTGATAATTTCGGT
>Ga0123334_1006667_pt1 | contig 10602 bp, 9 predicted proteins | sample BiotimSIPDNA_FD_89706 | JGI IMG/M metagenome (GOLD analysis project Ga0123334, IMG submission 89706) | Anaerobic biogas reactor microbial communites from Washington, USA - Biogas_R1 time_0 SIP DNA | ecosystem: Engineered > Bioreactor > Anaerobic > Unclassified | place: Washington, USA | collected... | reverse complement strand
TTAGTCCTCGATGACGGTGGCAACAGCGCCAGCGCCCACGGTGTGGCCGCCTTCGCGGATGGCGAAACGCAGGCCGGGCTCAATCGCGATGGGGGTAATAAGCGTCACTTCCATCTGGATGTTGTCACCGGGCATGACCATCTCAACACCTTCGGGCATCTTAATGGAGCCAGTCACGTCCGTCGTGCGGAAGTAGAACTGCGGGCGATAGCCGTTGAAGAACGGCGTATGACGGCCGCCTTCTTCCTTCGTCAGCACGTATACTTCGCCAAAGAAGTGCACATGGGGCTTGATCGTGCCGGGCTTGGCCAGCACCTGGCCGCGCTCGATTTCTGTACGCTGCACACCGCGAAGCAACACGCCGATGTTGTCGCCTGCCTGCGCCTGGTCCAGCAGCTTGTGGAACATTTCCACGCCGGTCACAACTACGCTGCGCGGCTTTTCCATCAGGCCTACGATTTCAACGGTGTCGGATACCTTGACCACACCGCGCTCGACACGGCCGGTGGCCACGGTGCCGCGGCCGGTGATGGAGAATACGTCTTCAACGGGCATCAGGAAGGGACGATCCACGGCACGCTCAGGCGTGGGGATATAACTGTCCACTGCATCCATCAACTCATAGATGCAGGCCGTTTCCTTGGCGTTGCGAGGATCCGTGCCGCCGCCGGTCATGTACTCCAGCGCCTTCAATGCAGAGCCCTTGATGATTGGGATGTCGTCGCCGGGGAAGTTGTAGCTGCTCAGCAGTTCACGTACTTCCATCTCTACCAGTTCCAGCAGTTCTTCGTCATCCATCAGGTCGGTCTTGTTCATGAACACTACGATATAGGGCACGCCAACCTGACGGGCCAGCACGATGTGCTCACGGGTCTGAGGCATGGGGCCGTCTGGCGCCGATACCAGCAGGATTGCTCCGTCCATCTGCGCAGCGCCCGTGATCATGTTCTTTACATAGTCAGCGTGGCCGGGGCAGTCTACGTGTGCATAGTGACGGGTATCCGTCTCATACTCTACGTGTGAGGTGTTGATCGTGATTCCGCGCGCCTTCTCTTCCGGCGCTTTGTCAATCTGATCATAGTGCATTGCCTCGGCATGTCCTGCCTGAGACAGTACCATCGTGATCGCTGCCGTCAGCGTCGTCTTGCCGTGGTCTACGTGACCGATCGTGCCGATGTTGACGTGCGGCTTGTTCCGTTCAAACTTTTGTTTGGCCATGTTGTTTCCTCTTCCTCCACAATTACATCATTCGGCTTAGTTGCCGGTAATTTTGTCTGCTACTCCCTTGGGCACTTCCTCGTAATGGCTGAACTCCATCGAGAAGTTGCCGCGCCCCTGCGTCTTGCTGCGCAGATCGGTGGCATACCCAAACATGGAACTGAGCGGCACAAAGGAATGTACCATATGATCGCCCAGGTGGGATTCCATGGTTTCAATGCGACCGCGCCGGGCGCTGATATCCCCCATGACATCGCCCATGTATTGATCGGGCACTATCACTTCCACCTTCATCACAGGTTCCAGCAAGCGTTGGTCTGCGCCTTTGAGCGCTTCCTTAAACGCCATGGAACCGGCAATCTTGAAGGCCATTTCGGACGAGTCTACCTCGTGGAAGGAGCCATCCAGCAAAGTGGCTGTAAAGTCCACCACCTCGTAACCGCCCAGCGCGCCGGATTTGGCTGCTTCCTGGATGCCGTTGTTGATGGGCTGGATAAACTCCTTGGGGATAACGCCGCCCACGGTCTTGTTTTCGAATGTGTAGCCGCTGCCGGGCTCGGCAGGCGCGATCTCGATCACGCAATGACCATACTGGCCATGGCCGCCGGTCTGGCGCACAAAGCGCCCTTCGGCCCTGGAGGCCTTGCCGATGGTTTCCTTATAGGATACCTGCGGTTTACCCACAGTCGCTTCTACACGAAACTCCCGCAACATACGGTCTACAATGATTTCCAGATGCAGTTCGCCCATGCCTGCGATGATGGTCTGCCCTGTTTCCTCATCGGTATAGCTTTTGAACGTGGGATCTTCCTCAGCCAAACGCGAGAGCGCGTAGGTCATCTTTTCCTGACCGGCCTTGGTCTTGGGTTCAATGGCTACCTGGATAACAGGGTTGGGAAACTCCATCTTTTCCAGCACCACCGGGTGCTTTTCATCGCACAGCGTATCGCCAGTCACAGTGTTGCGCAAGCCAACGGCAGCGGCAATGTCGCCGGTAAACACGGCTTCGACATCCTCGCGATGGTTGGCATGCATGCGCATAATGCGGCTGAAACGTTCGCGCTTGTCCTTGGTGCTGTTGTACACATAGTTGTTGGATTCAATCTTGCCGGAGTATACCCGGAAGAAAGCCAGCTTGCCCACGAAAGGATCCACCGCAATTTTGAACGCAAGCGCCGAGAAGGGCTCGTCATCGCGGGGATGCCGCTCAATGGCAACATCGCTGTCCTTGGGATCGCTGCCCACGATGGACGGAATGTCCAGCGGCGAAGGCATGTACGCACAGATGGCGTCCAACAGCGGCTGTACGCCTTTGTTGTGATAGGATGTGCCGCACAGCACAGGCGTGATGCGGCAGGCAATGGTCGCCTCGCGCAACGCCTTATGGATTTCATCCTCGGTCGGTTCCTCGCCTGCAAAGAATTTTTCCATCAGCACTTCGTCCTGCTCCGCCACTACTTCAAGCAGGGCATTGCGGGCGGCATGGGCCTTTTCCAACAAATCCGAAGGAATCTCTTCCTCCCGAACATCATTGCCGTCATCGTCGTAGTACACTTCAGCCTTCATGCGGATCAGATCCACAATGCCGCGGAAGCTGCTCTCTACGCCGATGGGCAGCTGGATGGGCACGGCGTGCGCATTGAGGCGGTCGTGCAGCATGTGCAGCACGCGGTCAAAGTCAGCGCCGGTGATATCCATCTTGTTGATGTAGGCCATGCGGGGAACGTTGTAGCGATTTGCCTGGCGCCACACTGTTTCGCTTTGCGGCTCAACGCCGCCCTTGGCACAGAAAACCGCCACTGCGCCATCCAATACGCGCAGTGAACGCTCCACCTCGACGGTGAAGTCCACGTGCCCGGGGGTGTCGATAATGTTGATGGTGTGGTCCTTCCAAGTGGCTGTGGTGGCAGCGGATGTGATGGTGATACCACGCTCACGCTCCTGATCCATCCAGTCCATCGTGGCCGAGCCGTCGTGCGTTTCGCCCATGCGATGCAGCCTGCCTGCATAGTACAGGATGCGCTCGGTGGTCGTCGTCTTGCCGGCGTCGATATGAGCCATGATGCCAATATTCCGGACCATTTCCAAGGGGTGTGTTCTTTGCATGCGAGTAAATACTCCCTAATGTGCCCTGCCCGGGCCTTCCTTCTTTACCAGCGATAGTGGGCAAACGCTTTGTTTGCCTCAGCCATGCGGTGCATTTCTTCCTTACGGCCCACAGCCTTGCCCGTGTTGTTGCTGGCATCCAGCAGCTCTCCGGCCAGGCGCTCGGCCATGGTCTTTTCATCGCGCTTGCGGCTGAACTCAATCAGCCAGCGCAGAGCCAAGGTCTGACGACGCTCGGGGCGGATTTCCATGGGCACCTGATAGGTGGCACCGCCCACGCGGCGGGCCTTGACTTCCAGCTGCGGCATCACATTGTTGAGCGCTTCCTGGAATACATCGCCCGGCTCCTTGCCGCTGCGTTCCTTAATCATTTCAAAGGCGCTGTAGCAGACATTCTGCGCAACGCCGCGTTTGCCATCCAGCATCAGCTGGTTAATGAGCTTGGTTACCTGAACCGTCCCGTAGATCGGATCAGGCAGCACTTCACGCTTGGGTATAAATCCACGACGGGGCATGGTGTTCCCTCCTAATTCCTGTTGGTGTGAATAACCCCCACCGAAGGCACGTCAGCATCGTGCCTGCCATAAGCCGCGCTGGTACTTGCTGTGCGCCGGGGTGTTCCAGCCCAGGCACATCCGCACCGCACGCCATAGGGGCGGATGATCACTTCTTGGGTTTTTTAGCCCCGTAGAGTGAACGGCCCTGGTTGCGCTTAGCAACACCTGCCGTATCCAGCGCGCCACGAATGATATGGTAGCGCACGCCGGGCAGGTCACGCACACGGCCGCCACGAATCAGCACCACGCTGTGCTCCTGCAGGTTGTGACCGATACCAGGGATGTAGCATGTGCCCTCGTACTGGTTGGTCAAGCGGATTCTCGCAATTTTGCGCAGCGCCGAGTTGGGCTTTTTAGGCGTGGTCGTCTTAACAGACAGACACACACCGCGCTTCTGCGGACATCCCTGCAGAATCGGAGCGTCGGACTTCTTTTTTGCGTCTTTCCTTCCCTTGCGGATCAACTGGTTGATCGTCGGCATGGAAGCACCTCCTGTTTTTGATCGGACCCCGCTTACCGGGTATCCTCCTATAACATCCCCGCAACCCATGGGAGATATATAGTCTACATCATTTGCGGCAAAAACCGCGGGTTACCGCACAGGTAACCGACTTACAGTATCACAAAAACATTGACAGTGTCAATGTTTTTACCGAAAATTGACAATCGAGCATATCAAAACAAAGAATACCCGCCAACCCGATTATGCCAAAAGAAACTTTGGCTGTGGTTGGCGGGTATGCCAGGCGATAAAATTATGCCTGGGCCGGGGCACCCACCGGGCACACATCAGCGCAAGCGCCGCAGTCAATGCACGCGTCTTCGTCAATCACGTACGTGTCATCACCCTGCGTGATGGCGCTGACCGGGCACTCTGCCTCGCAGGCACCGCAATTGATGCAAGCATCGGAAATTTTGAAAGCCATAGTTTCTACCTCCCATGTGATCGCTATTTATGCGTTCCACAATAGTATAGGGCATTTCTTTGGTGAAAGCAATAGTACATCTGTGCGATTTATGTTCTGGCAAAGCATTCTCACGTTTGCCAGCAGGTTACATATAATGGTATGATTATCTATACGCAGCTTGGCTGCGCAACCCCTAACGCGAAGGAGGAACTTACGTCTTTGCCCTTACAAATTCGTACAATGGACACCTGCCAGGCCATGTTCGGCATGAATGACCAGAACATCCGGGTGTTGGAGGACGAACTCCGGGTGACGATTCATATGCACAATGGCCAGCTTGTTGCCCACGGGGACGCGGCCAATGTGCACATGGCTGAGGATATCTTGGACAAGCTTCAAAATCTATTGGAGCGCGGCGAGCAGGTTGACATCGGCCGCATGCGCTATTATGTGCGCCTGGCCCAGGCCGGGCAATTGGAGCAGGCCGAAGAGATAATAAATGATACGGTGGCCTATACCTACCGCGGCCGCCCAGTACGCTGCAAAACGGGCGGGCAAAAAGCCTATGTGGACGCCATCCGCAACAATCAGCTGACCATTGCCGTGGGCCCAGCCGGCACGGGTAAAACCTTTTTAGCCATTGCGCTGGCGGTAGCCGCTTACCGCAATAAAATGGTCGAACGCCTGGTGCTCACCCGCCCGGCAGTAGAAGCTGGTGAAAAACTGGGGTTTTTGCCCGGAGACATGGCGCAGAAGGTGGACCCCTACCTGCGGCCGCTATATGACGCCCTGCACGAAATGATGGGCACCGATGGCGTCCAAACCATGTTTGACATGGGTGCTATTGAGATTGCACCGCTGGCTTTCATGCGCGGGCGCACGCTCAACGATGCTTTTATCATCCTGGACGAGGCTCAGAACACCACGCCCGAACAAATGAAAATGTTTTTAACGCGCATGGGCCGCAACGCCAAATGCGTTGTGACCGGCGACATGACCCAGATTGACCTGCCGCCCCAGCGGCGCAGTGGGCTATGGATGGCGCAGGAGGTGCTCTCCGGCATCCCCGGCGTTCAGGTAATGGAATTAGACAAGCACGACGTGGTGCGCAACGACCTGGTACAACGCATCGTAGCTGCCTATGAAGCCTATGAAAACGGGGAGTCCCACAATGAGTGACCAAAACACTGCAACACAGCCCTCAACCAGCGTGTTAAGCAAATTGCGAGCGTTTCTAAAATCCTCGCTGTTTGCCAAGTCCACCATTATTCTGGTGGGTACGCTGATTATATTCCTTATCTGCGCAGCAGCCATCACCCCTGTACGCTACCAACTGTCTATCGGTATGGTGCCGCCGCACACCATCGCGGCCAGCCGCGATGTGGTGGACGAAATCACCACCGAACAAAACCGTGTCCAGGCCGCGCTGGCTATTACGCCCACCTACCGCTACCAGGAAGGCATCACCGATCAGGTGTTGCACCAGTTGGAGGCCGTAAAGGCCGAACTGGATGGTGTGCGTCAATATGCCATGACGTTGCCCGATTACGGGCCCACGCGCCACTATTCGGCGCAGGAGTTACAGGAAGCCGGCGATATGATTACGCTGGCCACTTTCCGCGATTTTCAGCTGATTACGCTGATGAACGCCTCACAAAATTCATTTGAAGAGTTGTTTGCTTCCTTAACGCAGGCGGTACGCAACACCATGCAGGGGCACATCACCCAGGGTCAGGAAACCATCGCAATCAGTTCTATTATGCAGATTATAGGGTATCGCACCAGCGTAAGCCTTCTGCAAAACGTAGCATTGCCCGTGCTGCAGGCCATTATCATGCCCAATATGGTCATTGACGAGGAAGCCACCGCGCAGGCGCGTCAGGACGCGCGCGATGCCGTCGAGCCGGTTGTATACAAGCAGGGGCAAAACATTCTGGTACGTGGTGCCGGACGCATCAAGGCCAACGAACTGGAAATGCTCGACACCCTTGGGCTGTTGAGCAACAACCGCGTAGATTACCTGCCCTATTTAGGTACGCTGGGCGTAGTGTTTCTGTCGCTGCTGGCCATGATGGTGGCCATGCGCTTGCTGTGGCCGCGCCTGTTCAATCGCATGCCCAGCCTGATTCTGTTGTATATGGTGCTGATACTGGTATGCGCGCTATGCTATTTTTTTAAAGCCATTCAATTGCCCTATGCCGCGCCTTTGGTGCTGATGCCTATGCTGATCGTGCTGTTGATGGGCGCTATCCCCGCACTGCTGGCTACCGTATCCGGTGCTATTATCGCCGCTTTCATGCTGGGCACCGGCGGAACAAGTCCACAGGAAATGTACACGCTGCTAACCATGTTTTTGCTGTCCGGCGCTGCCATTATCACCATCCTCGGACGGCGTACGCTGCGCAGCATGATTTTTGTAGCCGGGCTGGTCGCAGCGATAGTTTCCTTCCTGACGGTGACGGGCATCGGCCTGGTCGCCACAGTAGACCGTTCCGTGCTGCTTGAGCGTGCGCTGTGGGCGGGCGCAGGTTCCATGATTTCTGCGCTGCTGTGCTTAGCCATACAACCGTTGCTGGAAACGCTGTTTAACCTGCCCACGCCCAACCGGCTGTATGACCTAAGCAGCCCCAACCATCCGCTGCTGCGGCGGCTGATGTTAGAAGCGCCGGGCACCTATCACCACAGCGTTATCCTGGCCAACCTGGCCGAGGCTGCAGCAGAGGCCATCGGGGCTGATGCACTGCTGGCGCGCGTGGGCGCATACTATCATGACATTGGAAAATTAAAACAGCCGCTGTGGTTCCGTGAAAATCAGATCGGCACATCCAACATTCATGACGGTGCCGACACCAAGACCAGCGTATCCATGATTACCGGGCATGTAACAGCTGGTCTGGCGCTGGCCAAGCAATACCGCCTGCCCTATGCCATCCAGCAAATCATTTCCGAACATCATGGCAGCACGTTGGTGTCGTACTTTTATTCCAAGGCACTGAAAGAATCCAGCAGCGACAACGTGGTGGTAGAGGCAGACTACCGTTATCCCGGCCAAAAACCGCGCACAGCAGAGTCCGCCATTATCATGCTGTGTGATACGGTGGAAGCTGCCGTACGTTCCATGCCTTCACGTGCCCCGCACGAAGTGCAGCGCTTCATTGGCGACCTGATCAAAGGCAAGGTGGATGACGGTCAGCTATCCGACAGCCCGCTGACATTACGAGATTTAGATTTAATCCGTGAAGCGTGTGCCACGGTGCTGCATGGTGTGTTCCACGAGCGCGTAGAATATCCTGCTCCCCCTCAGCACACCAGTTTGCGCGGGCAGTTGATGGGCGCGCTGTCCGGGACATATCCGGCCGCCCGCCGCCCGCGCAAGCAGGACGATGACACCCCCACCAAGCAATCCACATGACGCTGATACTGCTGGACGGCTTGGCCGTTGCCGATGCGCTGGCCGCACAACTGACACAGGTAGCATGCGCCTGCCTTGCGTTGGAGGGCGTAACGCTGCCCTGTTATGCCACGCTGACATTGACCGATGATGCGGGCATCCGGGACATCAATCGCATGCGCCGCGGCATGGACAAGGCCACCGATGTGCTAAGTTTCCCCAGCATCCCCTATGCCTCCGGCCACACCGCACGCATGGCTGAGGACAGGCTGCAGCGCTGCTGGGATCCGGATGAGCGCGCCGCGCATATTGGCGATATCGTTATTTCATTAGAGCGCGCGGCTGAACAGGCCTTGACCTATGGGCATCCTGAGGCGCGGGAAATCTGCTATCTGCTGGCCCACGGCATGTTTCATCTGATGGGCTATGACCATACCACGAAAGAGGAGCAGGACATCATGCGCAACATGGAGGAAGCCGCGCTTGTTGAGGCGCGCACCGGCAACCTGATCACCGATGAGGAACTACTTCAGCTGGCCCGCGAGGCCATGCAGCGCAGCTATTCGCCCTATTCCCACTACAAGGTGGGCGCCTGCCTGCTGGCCGCCGATGGCCGCACCTACCAGGGCAGCAACATTGAAAACGCGTCCTACGGGCTGACCAACTGCGCCGAGCGCACAGCGGTGTTCAACGCCGTACACAGCGGCGCGCGTGATTTTATGGCCATTGCCATTGCCGCTGAAAAATCCGCGCCCTGGCCCTGCGGCGCGTGCCGCCAGGTGCTGTCGGAGTTTTGCACCGACCTGCGCGTGCTGGTCACCTGGGGCGACGGGCAAACAGACCATTCCACACTGCAGGAACTTTTGCCCCACAGCCTCTCTCCTGCAAGCGGCATCCAGGATATACTGGGAAAGGAATAAACATGTCTGACAGCAAATTCCGCTCCGGCTTCATCACCGTGATCGGCCGCCCCAATGTGGGCAAATCCACGCTGATTAACCGCATCGTGGGCGAGAAGGTGTCCATCGTGTCCCCGCGCCCACAGACCACGCGCAACCGTGTGTTGGGCGTACGCACCGATGAAAAGCAAGCCTGGCAAATGGTGTTTGTAGATACGCCCGGCATCCACAAGCCGCGCACAAGGCTGGGCGATTATATGGAAAAAACGGTGCAGGATGCCATGCAGGGCATGGATGTGCTGGTATTGATGGTGGATGCCGCCAGCGTCGGAGCGCGCGACCGCGACATCCTGCTAAGCTTGGGTGCAAAGAAACTGCCCCGGATACTGGCCATCAACAAGGTGGACACTGTGCACCCGCAAACGCTGCTGCCACTGATGGATTTATTTAAGGACGATGACCTCACCGCCATCATCCCCATCAGCGCGCGCACCGGCGATGGCGTAGATGCACTGGTAGAGGAAATTGTAAAGCATTTGCCTGAGGGGCCGCGCTATTTCCCAGAGGATATGTGGACAGACCAATCCGAGCGGCAGATCTGCGCCGAACTGGTGCGCGAAAAGACGCTTTGCAACCTGCGCGATGAAATCCCACACGGCATTGGGGTGGAGATTATCTCCATTGCACAGCCGCGCGAGGGGCTGACCGAAATTCACGCCGATTTATACGTGGAGCGCGAGGGGCACAAGCGCATTGTCATCGGCAAACAGGGCAGCATGCTCAAGCGCATTGGCATACAAGCCCGCGAGGACATCGAGGCCCTGTTGGGTACGCAGGTCAACCTGCAGCTCTTTGTCAAGGTGCGCCCGGACTGGCGCGACAACCCGCGGGACTTAAAGACCTTAGGCTATACCGAGTAACGAGGCAACACATATGAAACTAAAACGCATCCTGCCTTTTGTATTGGCGCTGATGATCAGCGGATGCTCGGCGCAGAGCAAGCAGGAACCGACATACGAAAAATATTCCATGTCCTTCTTTGGCACGTTTGATACCGTGATCAGCATCATCGGGTATGCGCCCGACCAGGCCACCTTTGACCAGGAAGCTGCCAAAGCACAGGAGCTGTTTACAAGCCTGCATCAGCAGTTTGATAAATATCACCTGTATGAAGGGGTAAATAACCTGCGCACATTGAATGAGCAGGCCGCGCAGCAGCCGGTGCCCGTGCCGCAGGAGTTGTTTGATTTAATCCTATACTGCAAGGAGCATCAGACAAAACTCCGCAACACCGTTAACATCGCCTTGGGCAGCGTGCTGGCGCTATGGCACGATGCGCGTGAAAAAGCAGAGGTCACCCCCACTGCCGCGTGCCTGCCGGATATGCAGACGCTATCACAGGCCGCACTGCATACCGATATTGATGATGTAGTGCTGGACAAGCAAAACCGTACGGTTATGTTCACAGACCCTGCCCTGCAGCTGGATCTGGGCGCCGCGGCCAAAGGTTATGCAACAGAGCT
>Ga0123334_1006665_pt1 | contig 10604 bp, 9 predicted proteins | sample BiotimSIPDNA_FD_89706 | JGI IMG/M metagenome (GOLD analysis project Ga0123334, IMG submission 89706) | Anaerobic biogas reactor microbial communites from Washington, USA - Biogas_R1 time_0 SIP DNA | ecosystem: Engineered > Bioreactor > Anaerobic > Unclassified | place: Washington, USA | collected... | reverse complement strand
CCTCAGCTCGTCAGCTTCCAGCCTGGTAAAAAAGCAGGACCTGTGGCCGGTGTGGCAAGCGGCACCAGTCTGCTCTACCTTGAGAAGCAGCGTATCACTGTCGCAGTCAATACTGATAGATCTTACCTTTTGAATGTGTCCCGAGGTCTCTCCCTTTAGCCATAGCTTCTGACGACTCCTGCTGAAATAATGGGCCTTCCCGGTTTCGATGGTCTTTTTTAGAGATTCCTCATTCATATATGCCAGCATCAGTACTTCATCAGTTCTGATATCCTGGGTGACGGCCGGTATCAAGCCATCTGCATTGTACTTTACTATTTCAAGTATGTTTGGCATTTTATATCCTCACTTCAATTCCATTATCTTTCAAATACGTCTTCAATTCGCTTATCTCAATTTGTCGGAAGTGGAAGAGGGACGCCGCAAGAACCGCATCAGCCTTCCCGACGGTCAGTGCATCATAAAAATGCTCCATGGCACCTGCTCCCCCCGAAGCTACAACAGGTATCTTCACGCTTTCAGATACAGCCCTTGTCAATTCAAGGTCATAGCCATTTTTTGTACCATCACAGTCCATGCTTGTAAGGAGTATTTCCCCTGCACCCAGCTTTTCTGTCTCCACTGCCCATTCTATAGCGTCTATTCCCGTGTCGGTATTCCCACCATTAATATAAACATCCCAACCGCTTCCATCAGCTCGCTTTTTCGCGTCTATGGCAGCCACTACACAGCCGCTCCCAAATCGCTGTGCCGCCTCTGATATCAGCTCGGGTCTTTTTATAGCTGCAGAGTTAACTGAAACCTTATCCGCCCCTGCCTCCAATATTTTACCGAAATCATCGACGGTTCTTACTCCTCCTCCGACGGTAAAGGGTATTGAAACCTGGCTGGCTACACTCTTCAGCACATCAACCATAATATTACGCTCATCGGTGGTCGCCGTAATATCAAGAAAGACCAATTCATCCGCACCCGCTTTATCATAAAAAGCCGCTATCTCGGCCGGGTCACCGGCATCCTTAAAATTAACGAAGTTCACACCCTTGACTACTCTCCCTCCCCGAATATCCAGACAGGGAATAATTCTTTTTAGCTTCTTCATGCACTCACCTCTTCACGCAAATCAGCATTTCAATAGCAGTACTACGGTGAATACTGCTCCAAAGCATTCTATTTAGCTGCCGCTATCGCTTCACGAAGGTCAATATCGCCTGTATAAAGCGCCCTGCCAACGATAGCTCCACCAACGCCTATGTTTTTCAAATTCTTTATGTCCTCAAGGCTTGTTACGCCGCCGGAAGCTATTACCTCTATGTCAACAGCCTTCACCATTTCCTCCATGGCCTTGAGATTTGGGCCTTTGAGCATTCCATCCCGGGAAATATCAGTGTAGATTATCACCTTGGCACCGATATCCTCCATCTTTTTCGCAAAGCCCAGCGCGGTAAAGGAGCTTGTTTTTGCCCATCCTTCGATGGCCACCATTCCGTCCCGGGCGTCTATGGCAATGGCAAGATTCATGCCAAAGCTTTGAACGGCCTTCTTAACCAGCTCCTGGCTGTTCACAGCAGAGGTTCCAAGAATAATCCTCTCAATCCCTTTACAAAGGACAATCTCCATAGTTTCAATTGTACGGATACCACCACCCAATTGGATGGGTATTCCCACTGTTACAGCCATTTCACTTATAACCGCTATGTTCTGCGGCTCTCCGAGTCTGGCACCATCCAGATCGATTACATGCAAGTATTCCGCTCCCAGCTGATCAAACTTCTTTGCCATCTCCACAGGATAATCGGAATAGACGGTCTCATCATTAAACTTTCCCTGGCTTAGCCTGACACACCTGCCGTCCTTCACATCAATTGCGGGATAAATAATCATTTCCTTCACTCCTTTATTCCAACCGATTCCCGGTTATCTTTCGTTTGCCTAAAGCATACCCTTGGTTGACAAAACTCCCTTGATTCTTTCATCGCTGCGGGTTGCCTCATCAAGCGCCCTGCCGAATGCTTTGAACACTGCTTCGGCAATGTGGTGATTATTGCTTCCGTACATCACATTAATATGTACATTCATACCAGCATTTACTGATACAGCCCTGAAAAACTCCTCCACAAGCTCCGTATCCATATCCCCTACCCGCTCATTAGTGTATTGGACGTTGAAAACCAAATAGGGGCGCCCTCCAAGATCCACACAAACCATAGCAAGAGCCTCATCCATCGGTACATAAGCTGTTCCGTATCTTCTTATGGATTTTTTGTCACCCAGAGCCTGCTTTATAGCCTGCCCAAGCACTATGCCTATATCCTCTACCGTGTGATGAGCATCCACCTGGAGGTCTCCCCTAGCCTTTATCTCCAAATCGAGTAATCCATGCTTTGAAAACAGCGTTAGCATGTGATCCAGGAAGCCAACACCCGAGTCGATAAGGGAGTTACCTTCGCCATCGATATTCAGCTTCATCGTAATGTCGGTTTCAGCCGTTTTCCTGCTCAATTCAGCACTTCTGGACATATTGCACCTCCGTGTATTATTGATCCTGGTAATTGCTTTTTATTTAGTACTAATTACCACCCGTAATTATAGCAAATGTGTGTACTACAAATCCACACTATATTGAAATTTTTGCTATTCAGTCCCCTTCTATCGGTAAGCGACAGGGCCACTTACAAGGTGTCACTTACTAGATGGGGTAACTAAATAGCCTCAAATTACCTGCAATGCTTGTTATTCACTCAAAATGCTGTCTAGTGCGGCTAATACTGCTGCCATTTCTTCATCTGTTCCAATGCTTATTCGCAGGTTGTTCTCTATCAGGGGCATCTTGAAATGCCGCACTAATATGCCGCGTTCCCGAAGCTGAGTGAATATCCTTTCCCCAGGCACGCTTTTATGCGCGGCAAATAGGAAATTGGCCGCCGAATCAGTTACGGTAAAATTCCTCCTGCGAAGCTCTCCGGCGAATACTTCACGGGTCTTAATGACCTTTTCTGTGGTCCGTCTGTAATATTCCTTGTCCCTTAGTGCCGCCGTTCCGGCTATAATGGCCAGCCTGTCTAGTGTATAGGAATTGAAGGAATTCTTCACGCTTTCCAGTGCGCAAATCAACTCTTTGTCGCCAAACGCAAGGCCAATTCTCATTCCGGCCAATGCACGGGACTTGGAAAAGGTCTGTATCACCAGCAGATTTGGATATTCGTCAATCAGGCCCAGTGCTGACTCTCCACCATAATCGATATATGCCTCGTCAACAATCACTACAGTATCCGGATTGCCTGCAAGCACATCACGAATAGCCGAAAGGGGCAAGGCCTTACCTGTCGGCGCGTTGGGATTTGCCAAAATAATACCCCCGCTGCTGTTCATGAGCTGATCGGAGGGTATATTGAATGTACTATCCAGCGGAGTGGTAACATAGTCAAGCCTGAAAAGCGATGCATACACCGGGTAGAAGGAATATGTAATATTGGGAAAGACAATCGTCTTTCCGGGATTGAAGAAGGCCATAAAAGAAAACGCCAGGACCTCATCGGAGCCGTTGCCGGCAAATATCTGATCCTTGCTCACCCCATAGCTCTCTGCAGCAGCGCTGATAAGCATGTCACAGGTTGGATCGGGATAAAGCCTGAGGCTGTCATCCACTGCAGCCCTAGTTGCTTCCAGTACCCTCGGCGACGGGCCGTAGGGGTTTTCATTAGTATTTAGCTTAATATATTTTTTATCCCTGGGCTGTTCACCCGGAACATATGGCTCCAGGCTCTGTGCCAGGCCACTCCAGTATTTGTTCATGAAAACTATCTCCTAAATCGTCCTTATTTTTCTTCGCTTCGCACTCTTTTTTATATCATGTGCTTCGAGCTCCTTGCATTCCGCTTTCGCTTATCGCGACTATTCAGTCAGCCTTTTACCCAAAGCGAACCTTTATGGCATTTGCATGTCCGTCCAGGCTCTCATACTCCGCAAATCGAACAACGTCCTCGCTGACCTTCTCCAGCGCCTTTCTTGTGTATGAAATGACACTGGATTTCTTCATATAGTCAGCCACAGTCAAGGGAGAGAAGAAGCGAGCGGTACCACCGGTGGGCAAAACATGGTTTGGACCTGCAAAATAATCACCCAGCGGCTCCGGCGACCAGTGTCCCAGAAAAATGGCGCCGGCATTTCTTACATATGCAAGGCGGCTGAATGGTTCCTCAATGCACAGCTCCAAATGCTCGGGAGCAATGCGGTTTACTATATCCATAGCCTCATCAAGATCGTTAACTATAACAGCCGCGCCATAATCGGCAAGGGACTTCTCCAGAATGCTTTTCCTGGGTAGCCTTGCAGCCTGTTTTTCAATTTCACCGACAACCTCCTCCGCCAGTTTTTGTGAAGGGGTGACCAGTATAGAAGCCGAAAGGATATCATGCTCTGCCTGGGAAAGCAAATCCGCGGCTACATATGCCGGATTAGCAGAATCATCGGCCACAACCGTTATTTCACTTGGCCCTGCGAACATATCAATGTCGCAATACCCATACACAAGCCTTTTAGCAGTTGATACATAGATATTTCCCGGGCCGAAAATCTTATCAACCCTCGGTACTGTCTGCGTTCCAAAAACCATTGCCGCAACAGCCTGCGCACCACCCATTTTATATATCTCGGTTACACCTGCCTCCTGCGCCGCCACAAGCACGCCGGGATCTATACTTCCGTCCTTCCCGGGAGGAGTAGCCATGATAATTCTTTCCACTCCGGCCACCTTCGCAGGCAGCCCATTCATCAGAACCGTGGATGTCAGAACTGCCGTTCCACCGGGTACATAAATCCCTACTATCTCAAGAGGCCTGTATAGCTGCCCCAGCAAAACACCATCGTCCTGTGTCGAAAACCATGAATTCTCCTTTTGCTTCTCGTGGAAGGACTCAATATTTGCCTTGGATCTCCTAATCACCTCAAGCATCTCCGGGTCCAAAAGGTCGTAGGCCTCCTTCATTTCCTGCTCTGAAACCCTCATGGATGCAGCATCCAGCTCAACCCTGTCGAAGCGTCTGGTATACTCCAGCAGTGCCTCGTCGCCACGGGCTCTGACACTTGAAAGGATTTCATCCACAACCCTGACTACATCCTCCTTGCCGACCCTGTCCCTGCTGATCAGCCTGTCAAACAAGCTGTTATCCTTATCCCTGCGCATATCAATCATCTTTATCATAAAATCCTACCTTCCTTTTTTAGCTTGATTCCACAATTCATGGTTTCCTACATAGACAAATTCTTCCTTACAGCTGCTTCCTGAGTCCATCTATGATTCTATTCACCCGTTCACTTTCCATTTTCATGCTGACTCTGTTCACCACAAGTCTGGCGCTAATATCGGCGATGGTATCGAGCACCACAAGCCCATTATCCCTTAGTGTCCTCCCGCTTTCCACCAAATCCACAATCACCTCTGAAAGCCCCACCAGAGGAGCAAGCTCCACCGATCCGCTTAACTTTATTACCTCTATGGACTCACGACGATTGTGCTCAAAATATTCTCTTGCAATGCGGGGATACTTTGTTCCAACCCTCTTGTTGTTAAGGCTGTCAAGCTTGCCGGCCAATTCGGCAGGCCCTGCAACTACCATCCTGCAGGCCGCAAACCCCAGATTGAGAACCTCATGCAAATTCCTTCCCTCTTCAAGAAGAGTATCCTTCCCTACAACTCCCATATCAGCCGCACCATACTCCACATATGTGGGTACATCGGCGGGCTTTACAAGGAAGAATCTGATCCTGCTTTTCTCATCCGTAAAAATCAGTTTACGGGACTCATCGCGGTATTCCGAACAGTCTATCCCGATCTTCTCCAGCATCTCTATAGACAATTCGGCCAGCCTTCCTTTGGATAACGCTATTGTCAGATATCTCAATCCACTCACCTCTTCAATAGTTCACTAATTTTTACACTGGCAACCTCGCCTGACTGTATATAATGTATTTCTACCGTATCCTCATCAATGATGCTAATTACGCCTCCGATATTTCTGTCAAGAGCATAGCTTTTAGCCTCATCTATGCTGCTGTTTGCTATGTCCATCTCCACAACAATGCCCTGCTTTCGCAGCTCCTCACACAGCTCAAAAGCCGTCCTTCTGCCTGCATCCCCATAGCATATGAAACTGTCGACCTCCGGGCTCTCCGCCTCAATTTTCTGTCTTTGAAGTGCCTTCATAATCATATTGACACCCAGCGAGAAGCCTGTTGCGGGACAATCCATGCCGAACTCTCCCAAAAGCCTGTCATACCTTCCGCCTGTAAGTATAGGGAACCCAACCCCATAGGTAAAGCCCCTGAAAATTATGCCGGTATCATAGGACAATTCCCTCAGCATTCCAAGATCGACCGATACATACTTTCCAAAGCCATAGTCCTCAAGTATTTTCAATACCTGGCGAATGTTTTCAAGTGCTTGCCTGGATCTTCTGCTAAGTGGCTTCGACTCAACCCTTTCGATTACATCGGCAGACCCAAAGTATCCGGGCAAATCGGATATCAATTCCTTTAAATCCTCACCTATTTCGCACCTTTTCAAGAACTCCTCAAGGCCTACATAATCCTTGCGATCAATCAGCTTGCGCACCTCGGTGACATCTTCCTCGGCCAGACCGGTTTCTTCCATCAATCCATTAAAAAACTCCACCTGCCCTATATCCACCTGGAAGCTTTCCAAGCCGGCAGCTTTAAGCGCCTTTATCGCAACGGCTATTACCTCCGCATCCGATTCGGGCGTATTGATGCCCAGTACCTCGATCCCCGCCTGGGTAAACTCATTTTGCTTACCTCCGCCGTAATCATCATACCTGAACACATTTCCCACATACGAAACTCGCAGGGGGTATCTCGCCTCCCTGTACTTGGTTGCTGATATCCTGGCAATGGGAATAGTGATGTCAGGCCTAAGAACCAGTATCCTGCCCTGCTGGTCAAAGAACTTGAACATGTTTTCCTGAGGCATGGCAGCTTCATCAGATGCAAAAACATCAAAAAACTCAATAGTCGGAGACTCTACCTCACGAAAGCCGCAGCTTCTAAACAACGACCTAAACTTTTGCTCCAAACCTCTTTTTAGATAACAGTCCTCAAACAGGATATCCTGAACTCCATCTGCCGTATAGATTTTCCATTTGGACATTCTTTACACCTCGCTGATTTCACTTTTCTACTCTGCCGCTTTACCACGCTAAACTTATAAATTGATGAAACAATTATAGAATAAGACCACTGATTTGTCAATGGCCTTTTCAAAAACACGTATAATAACCCTCCTACTGCTTCAATACCTCTTCCACTTCAGATGCGGGCATTGGCTTGTAATAATAGAAGCCCTGTACCTCGTCGCATAGCTCACTGAACAAAAAATCATTCTGATTCTTTTTTTCGACTCCCTCAGCCACTACATTGATTCCCATGCTTCTGGCTAAAACAATTACAGCTCTGATGATAGCTTCATCATGGTTTCCAGTGTCTATCCCCTGTATAAAAGACATATCCATTTTTATTCTGTCGGCTGGAAGGTGCTTAAGATAATTCAGAGAAGAATACTCCGTCCCGAAATCGTCAATTGCGATGTGGATGCCCATATTCTTAATATTTGTCAACGTCTCCACTATGCTTTCCTTTTCCTTCATTGCAATGGTTTCTGTAATCTCAAGCTCAAGGTACTCAGGAGCAAGACCGGTTTCCCTGATAATTTCCTCCAGCGTATCGATGATGCGCCGATTCTGTAGTTGTACTACGGAAATGTTAACAGTAACTCGAACCTTCGGATAGCCTGCATCCTGCCAGGCCTTGTTTTGAATACAGGCAGTTCGCAAAACCCACTTCCCTATTGGAACAATCAAACCATTTTGCTCTGCTATTGGTATGAACTTTTTAGGATATATCATGCCAAATTCAGGATGATTCCACCTAATCAATGCTTCCATGCCTACAATCCGTTCCTGATTGCAGCTGACAAGAGGCTGGTAGTAAAGCTCCAGCTCATTGCGCTCCAATGCCTGATATAATCCGGCGGATAGCTTTAGTGTCTCATCTGCTATGGCTTTCATTTCATAATCGCAAATGACATACTGGTTTTTGCCATTTCTCTTAGCCTCATACATGGCAATATCTGCATTCTTAATCAGTATATCTGCGTTATTACCATCGGCTGGGTATATAACTACGCCAATACTGGCTGTCACAAAACAGTCCCGGCCATTAAGTACAAAGGGGTTATCGAAGGTTCGGAGGATTCTCTCAGCCACCATCTCAGCCTCACAGATGCTCTCCAGGTTTTCAATCATGATATTGAATTCGTCTCCTCCGATCCTGGAGGCAATATCGCCTTTCTTCAGGGTTAAGGTCAGTCTTTGTGATAAACTTGCTAGCAATTGGTCGCCCATTGCATGCCCCATATTATCATTAATCGACTTAAAATCATCCAGGTCAAGATACATGAGTGCAAAAGGTTTTCCGCTCTTATCTGAATCTGATATAGCCCGGTTGATATGATCAGTAAAAAGCATGCGATTAGGAAGCCCTGTAAGGTTATCATGATAAGCAAGATGCTCGATTTCACGCTGACTGGCTGTTATTTCCTCATTCAAGGCCATTATTTCATCTCTCTCACTCAATGCAATCATATAGTGCTTTTGTGCACTTAAGTACCTATCATTGCTAATTTTATGAACTACAACGGCAACGACACATATAGCCGGCATCAGAATCGCCTGCTGAGTAATATGGTATACCTGACTCATCTGCACATCAGGCACTTGGGGAAATTTAAAAACTATATAAGCACCGGAAATCAGCATAGCTGCCGCTATCGTATATAGCATGGTTCTGGAGACTCGTATCATTGAAAGCAGGATCAGAATGAAGGCGACATACCATATGGCCATCCCAATATCATCATAAAACCTAAAGGTTGTAAAAATCAGCGTGAAGCCGGAAAGTATTGAAACTAATAACGTGGCTGTATAGGTCTTCAGCTTTATTCTTGTAACTAAACCAAAAGCAACAGACAGAAAAAGATATGTGAGGCCATTAATTAAGGACGCTCTTAATGTGTTCATCCGCATGAAATAGTCAAGCGCAAAGGTAGCTATTGTTGCAAGCAACAGCAATCTTGAAGCAAACATACTCACCATTATGTTTTCATAATAACTAACTTCTTCAATATCCTTTGCATCCCTAATAGCATTAAGCACATCCGGGATGGTACGTCTTACATTGTGCCGGTCCTTCATACAAAATCCCTCTGATCATTTCTTTATTGGGCATTTCTAAGCTTGTGTTTGCTACATAATGCTTTTCCATCTGTGTGGATTGACATAATTATAACAATATCTATATTATCACACAATAACTATGAAGCAACAGGATGTTTTAAAATATGCATCATTACAGATGAGTACCTCTACAGGCATCTACCCTTCAAAATAGTCCTCTCGACATTGAAATCCCAGTCAAGAATATTCATGTCTGCATCATAGCCTTCTGCAATTCTCCCCAGATAATTTTCGACGCCAAGAACCTTTGCAGGATTTAACGTTGCCATTTTCAACACCTTTACCGGGTCAATGCCCACTTCGTTTATCATATTTCTGACAGCTTCGGCCATCATTATTATGCTTCCCGCCAGGGCGCCGTTCTTCAGCCTCGCACCATTGTCAGTCACAATTACATGCTGATCTCCCAGCCTGTACATCCCCTTCTTGAGGCATGTCGCGCACAGCGAATCAGTAACGATTATGCATTTGTCCTCACCCTTCGCAAGAACAATCAGCTTGAGTATATCCTTATTAAGATGCAATAGATCGGGTATGAACTCAACGTAAACCCCTTCGTTAGTTAATCCGCCGCCCACGACTCCGGGGTCCCTATGATGGAGTGTATCCATGCCATTAAAAAGATGAGTACATAGTCTAACCCCGCTTTTGACAGATTCAGTGAACTGTTCTATAGATGCACATGTATGCCCTGCCGAGACGCAAATCCCTTTATCCTTAAGATATTTAGTCAAGCTGTTATCCTTGTCAAGCTCAGGTGCAAGCGTAACTCTCTTTATAATGTCTTTCCCCTCGTCGACAATGCTTTCATAGGCGGATATGCTCGGTGCTAATATATGTTCTTCGTTTTGAGCTCCCTTTTTTCGCCTGTTAATAAATGGGCCCTCAAGATGAACGCCCAATATATTCATTGACTTCTTTGATCTCATGCATTTATCTATCACTGATATGCTTCTGCTGATTGATTCGGCGGGCATTGTCACAGTACTTGGCAAAAAGGAAGTTGTCCCATGCATTGCAAGTATAGAGGCGATTTGCTCTATCGACTCCTCTGTTGCGTCCATAACATCATATCCGCCTGCTCCGTGCATATGTATGTCAATAAAGCCCGGCGTTACAAGCTTACCATTAAGGTCAATTACTTCACAATCCAAGGGTATCTGCGATATTTCACCCTTCTCCAGCTTATTGATCTTAGACCCTGAAATATATATGTTCATGCTATCAAGCATTTTTTCGCCATTGAAGACTTTGGCATTTTTGATAATTAGCATCAGTCATTCCCCCATCCATTTT
>Ga0123334_1006664_pt1 | contig 10604 bp, 6 predicted proteins | sample BiotimSIPDNA_FD_89706 | JGI IMG/M metagenome (GOLD analysis project Ga0123334, IMG submission 89706) | Anaerobic biogas reactor microbial communites from Washington, USA - Biogas_R1 time_0 SIP DNA | ecosystem: Engineered > Bioreactor > Anaerobic > Unclassified | place: Washington, USA | collected... | reverse complement strand
TGTAGATGTTTTCGTACCGGTTGCTGTAGGTGGAATCCAGCACATCGTATTCTTTTGTGTCGGCGTTTTTATCGTACTGCAATTTTTCGGATTGCTGTGAGTTCGTGTTAAACGAGGCGGCTACCTCCAGGAAGTTCTTCAAGTTGAACAGGGGTTCCACGTACGAAAGACGGGCATTGGCACTGAACGACTGCGATTCATTGGTGTTGTGCTGATCGATCACAGACATGGAATCGGTAATCAATTGCAATTTCTCCGAATAGTTCTGCCCGTCAGAATCAGACGTGTTCAACGTTGTGTTTACGTTGAAGGTCATGCTACGGCCGCGTTTGTTCGGTGACTTACGGTTGTAGATCAAATTGACGCTGGCGCTACCGTTCCAGCTTTGACTGCTGTTGTTGGCCTCACTTTCGGTGATGGCTGTGCTGTCTTCTCCTACGATGGAGGTATAGTCACTTTCACTATGTGAGTTGGAGGTGGAGACACCGTAATTGAGACGTGGCTGCAAGATCAAGGTGCTGACGGTGTCTGGTTTCCACTCCAGCTCGAAACGCAGGCCAGCTTCGTTGTTGGTGCGGTCGGACGTGGAAGTGCTATTGGTCAGATACGTTGTGTTGCCCATCCAGCTTTCCCGTTCCGATTCGCTTTTGTTGGTAGAGGTGGTGTGAGTGTAGGAACCATCGCCACCGATGACCAATTTGTCGTTGACCTGGGTATTGTTGTTGATACCGAGGTTTTGCGTCTGGATATTCCCGCCACCACCGGCACCGCCAAAGGACATGCCGCCTCTGCCACGCCCTGAACGCATGGCGTTGACGTTGTTGGCTCCACCGGTGAAGGTGGTTCTGACGTTGTCATTCCATAAATTGATGAAAGCGTTGGCGTCGTAGCGACCCACTTTATCCTTATCCATACCTCCGCCGGCGACGATGTTGCCAAACGTGCCTTTGCGACGGTTGTCCTTGATGGTCAGGTTGATGATACGTTCGGTGTTTTCATCTTCAAAACCCGTCAGCTGGGCCGTTTCCGATTTGAGGTCAACCACCTGTACCTTGTCAACAATGTCGGCCGGCATGTTTTTGGTGGTCATTTGCATATCACCGTCGAAAAATTTCTTACCGTCCACGCGGATGCGTTTGATTTCCTCACCATTCACCGTGATCTTACCTTCGGAATCGACGGTGACTCCGGGTAGTTTTTTGAGGAGGTCCTCCACCACCGCATTTTCGGCCAATTTGAAGGCGGCCGGATTGTATTCTATGGTGTCACCCCTGACCACCATTTGGGCGGCCATGCCTGTCACCTCGACGGCTGCCAGTTCTTTGGCTTTTTGTCGGATGTATATGTTTTTCATTATCACGCCTTTGCCTTCCACAGTGATGGGTGTGAAGGTCGTCTCATAGCCCAGGTACCTTACTTCAACCAGGTAGGCGCCATCTTTGACCTTGGGGAGTTGAAAAGCGCCCTTGCTGTTGGTCAGCACACCCTGCACGAGGGAGGAGTCGGCTTTGTTCAACAAACGGATGGCCGCCATTTCAATGACGCCTTCGTTTTCTTTGTCCAATACTTTGCCTTGAATGGTGTTTTGGGCCAAGACAGTCAGCGTACTAGCCACAGTCAGGAACAGAACGAATAGTTTTTTGTACATACAAATTGAATAATCAAGTGGTTGGTGCCTGTTTGTAAATTGAGGTGGTGATTTGCTGCTTTGATAACGGAAACCTACAATGGTTTAACGACTGTCGGTAAATAACCCATGCAACTTGTTTTATCGCTGCAAAGGTAGTCTCATTGCCGATTCTTGTGTTAAGCTGTACGGTGAAGGGGACATTTTTAGAGGAAAATGGGGTTTTTTTGGACATTTGGTTTACCTTTGCATACAAGCGGCTGCCATGAAAAAAGGTGGCCATAATGAATAAGAGAACCTATGAAAACAACTTACACCATCCGTTATGCATCCAATCCTGTGGATGCCAAACAGTATGATACGGCTCGTCTCAGAAAGGAATTTCTGATTGAGACCTTGTTTGCAGCCAACGAAGTGAACATCGTTTATTCCATGATAGATCGCATGATTGTGGGCGGTGCCATGCCCAAAGGCGAAGCCCTGAACCTGGAAGCCATTGATCCGTTGAAAGCCCCCTTTTTCCTGCACCGTCGGGAGTTGGGTATTTTTAATGTAGGCAAGGGTAAGGGACGTGTCCGTGCCGGCGATAAGGTTTACGAACTGGCATACAAAGAAGCCCTCTACCTGGGTGCCGGCGATCGTGAGGTTGTGTTCGAAAGCATAGACGCCGCAGAACCAGCCAAGTTCTACTTTAATTCCTCCGTGGCACATAAGACCTGTCCCGACAAGCTGATAACCCGCAACGACGCAGTCAAAGTGGAAATGGGCTCGTTGGAAAGTTCCAACCACAGAGTAATCAACAAGATGATTGTCAATCAGGTATTGGAAACCTGCCAACTGCAGATGGGTATGACGGAATTGGCACCAGGTAGCGTATGGAACACCATGCCTCCCCACATCCACAGCCGCCGCATGGAAGCCTATTTTTATTTCGAGGTGCCGGAAGAACAAGCCGTTTGCCACTTCATGGGCGAACCCGACGAAACCAGACACATCTGGATGAAAGGCGATCAAGCCGTTCTTTCACCCGAATGGTCCATCCATTCAGCCACCGCCACTTCCAACTACACCTTTATATGGGGTATGGGTGGCGAAAACCTGGATTATGGCGACCAGGATTTTTTCAAAAACACCGATTTGCGATAACTACTAAATATTTAACAGCATGGTTAACTTTTCTCTGACAGGTAAGGTAGCGTTGGTCACCGGCGCTTCTTACGGTATCGGTATGGCTATTGCCAAGGCGTATGCCGAAGCTGGTGCCACCATCGTTTTCAACGACATCAAAGCAGAACTGGTCGAAAGCGGCCTGGCCGAATATAAGAAATCCGGCATCGATGCACACGGTTATGTGTGTGATGTAACCAACGAAGAACAGGTCAACGCCATGGTGGCCCGTATCAACAAGGAAGTGGGTGTTATCGATATCCTGGTCAACAACGCCGGTATTATCAAACGCATTCCCGCCGTTGATATGACAGCCGCTGAATTCCGCCAGGTTATCGACATCGACCTGAACGGACCATTCATCGTGTCCAAAGCTGTTGCCCCGGGTATGATCGCCAAAAAGGCTGGTAAGATCATCAATATCTGCTCCATGATGAGCGAACTGGGTAGGGAAACCGTAGCTGCTTATGCTTCTGCCAAGGGTGGTCTCAAGATGTTGACCAAAAACCTCGCTTCTGAATGGGGAGAATTCAACATTCAGGTCAATGGTCTGGGACCGGGCTACATCGCCACCCCTCAAACCGCCCCTCTGCGTACAACGGGTCATCCGTTCAACGAATTCATTATTGCCAAGACACCGGCTGCCCGTTGGGGTACCCCCGAAGATTTGATGGGACCGGCTGTTTTCCTGGCATCTGAAGCCTCCAACTTTGTCAACGGTCACATCTTGTATGTTGACGGTGGCATCCTTGCTTATATCGGCAAACAACCCAAGTAACACCTACGACCATGCCGTTGATCTATCGACTTAGAAAGGCCTTCATGATGCTGGCGTCTGCCTTGTTGTTTGTTTCTTGCAACAACCTGGCCGAAGTCTCCGTCTTCAACAATTCCGACGTTGACCGTGAAGGCGAGTTGGTTGAATTGTGCCTGTGCAGTTTCAAGCGGGTAGATCCAGCCAAATTGGTGGTGTTGGATTCCTCCGGCAATCAACTGCCCGTCCAATTGGTGTATAGGGGAGAGGTTGAACCTCAGGCATTTGTGTTTCCGGTCTCTTTGAAGGCCGGGGAAAAGGCCTTGTACACCGTCAAGGAAGGAGAACCTGCAACAGTGGCCGTTAAAACCTTTGTCCGTCAGGTCCCTGAACGCAAGGACGATGTTGCCTGGGAAAACGACCGTATCGCCTTTAGAGCCTATGGTCCGGCCCTGGCCAACGAAAATCCCAGCAACGGGTTTGATGTCTGGTACAAACGAACCAACAATCTGATCATTGATAAATGGTACAAAGACGACCTGGCTGGAGTGGCTTCCTACCACGATGACCACGGTGAAGGGCTTGACTGCTACAAGGTGGCTCATACCTTGGGTGCAGGCGCCATCGCTCCCTATACCACCGATTCTGTCTGGGTGTACGGACACTACGACCGCTTCAAGGTGCTCGACAAAGGCCCCTTGCGTTCTTCATTTGTCTTGTATTACGACAGCGTTCCTTACGATGGTCACACCCTCAAGGCTGAGATTCAGGTCACCCTGGATGCTGGCTCCAACCTCAACGAAATCTGCGCCCGCTTCATGGGGGATACCGCGCAGATACGATTGGCTGCCGGCATTTTCCTGCACGATACGGTGGGTGTCATCCACGGTCACGCTGAGAAGGGTTTTGTCGGTTATGCCGAGAATACCCTGTCTCAAGGTAAAGTGGCTTCCTATCAAGGACGTGGCTACACAGGGATGGTGTTTCTAGGCCGCTTGGCAGAGGTCGTTCAGGTGGATCAGCATGTCTTAGGCATCACTCATTATCAGCAGGGTGAGGTCTACCGTTACTTTGCTGGCGCAGGCTGGGAAAAGGGGGGATTCCCCACCGACCAGGACTGGTTTGTCTACCTGGCTAACCAATACAAAGCCAAGACGAATCCGTTGGATGTTAAAATACTTAAATAGCTAAAGGCTCATTGCCTTGCAACCTCAAATGAACAACCTCCAGGCCCTTTTTTAGAGTCGGGGTTGTTCGTTTTTATGTTGTATAACATAGTTTTTCGAAGGCCCCTCTGAAAAATAAGGGTTACTTTTACACGACTAAAAAAATGTCTCACCATAACACATCACTATGAGAAACACGTTTGTGAAGGCCGCCGGTCTTTTTGCCGTGGCTGCATTGTCCTTACCCCTGTTGTTTACGGCTTGCAAACCATCGACAACGAAATCCGGGCTGAAAGCCTCCGATTTCAAGGTTGAGATTGACGGTAAACAGAACGACCTCTATGTTTTAACCAACAAGAACGGCATGGAAGTGTGCCTGACGAATTACGGTGCACGCATCGTGTCCATTATGGTACCCGACAAGGATGGCGTTTACGCCGATGTGGTGCTTGGCTTTGATTCGATTGGTGGTTATCTGAACAACAAAACCGACTTTGGCGCCTTTATCGGCCGCTACGGTAACCGCATCAACCAAGGACGTTTTACCCTTGATGGCATAGACTATCAGTTGGAGACCAATAATTTCGGACATAGCTTGCATGGTGGCCCCCAGGGTTTCCAATACCGTATGTTCGATGTGAAACAGATTGACAAACAAACGCTGGAAGTATCCTATGTCTCCGCCGACGGCGAGATGGGTTTCCCCGGCACGTTGACATGCAAAGCTGTGTACACCTTGACCGATGACAACGCCATCGATATCAGCTACGAAGCTACCACCGACAAGCCGACCATCATCAACCTGACCAACCATTCCTACTTTAACCTGACCGGCAACCCCACCAACGATGTGTTGGGTCACGTCATGGCCATCGCCGCCGACTATTATACCCCGGTTGATACCACCTTCATGACCACCGGTGAGATCGCTCCCGTTTGCGGAACCCCCATGGATTTCAGAAAGCCCATCGCTATTGGTGCCCGCATCAACGACTATTGCTTTGAACAATTGAAAAACGGCAACGGCTACGACCACAACTGGGTATTCTGCCCTGAAAGACCGGACAGCCTGCCCGTTTGCTTTGTACTTGACACACTGAGTGGCCGCACACTGGAAGTTTATACCAACGAACCTGGCGTACAGGTGTATTCCGGTAACTTCCTTGATGGCACTGTCACAGGCAAGAAAGGCATCGTCTACAAACAACGCGTTGGCCTTTGCCTCGAAACCCAACACTATCCCGACAGCCCCAACAAAGCTGATTGGCCTTCAGTGGTGCTCCGTCCGGGTGAAACCTACAAGAGCCACTGTGTGTACAAATTTGGCGTTATGACCGATGATTGCCTGAAGGCTTGCAAGGAAAAGAAATGCTGCAAAGATTCAACTGACTGTTCCAAGTGCGACGAAGGTTGCTGCAAGGATAAGGCAACCCCATGCAACAAAAGCAAGGAAGCATCTTCCTGCTGCAAGGAGGCAGCAGCAAAGAAATAATGTTGCCGACTAATCATTGATACTCACTATAAAAGAATCTTACGAAGACCCTTGAAACCTTTGTAAGATTCTTTTGTTTCGTTTAATTGTGAACTATACCTGTCACTAGTAAAAACCCACAACAATGACTCAACAACAAAAACAGAACTTTACGTTCGCACTGACCGTCATGTTTGTCGTCAGCTTCCTGCTAGGATTCATTACGACCATGAACAATTCCATGATCAATTTCTGCAAGGCTGCTTTCAATCTGGACGCCGCTCAAGGTCAATTGGTCAATACCGCTTTTTATGGAGCCTATATCCTTTCCATCCCCTTGGCTCTGTTGATGAACAAATTGGGCTATAAGAAGACCCTCGTGCTTGGCATTGGTATTATTGGCCTGGGCTTCATCCTCAATTACGTCTCTATCGGTCAGTTTGCTGGCACTGCTTCCATTTACTACGTTTTCCTAGCCTGTATGTTTGTCGTAGCCATCGGTATTGTATTCCTGCAATTGGTTACCAATCCTTACGTCAAAGCCCTTGGTCCTCAGGAGTCTGCTCCCAGCCGCATGACCTTGAACCAAACCCTTAACTCCCTGGCTACGACCCTGGCCCCCATGTTCGTATCCATCCTCATTGTTTCCAACAACAACGAAGCCCCCACGGCTGAAGCCATCAAGACTCCTTTCCTGGGTCTGGGTCTGTTCACCCTTTTGTTGGGTCTTATCCTGATGTTCCTCAAGTTGCCCTCCATCAAGGAAGAAGAACAACCTACCGACAGCGGTGAAGTTAAACAGTACCACAAGAGCATTTTCAAATACCCCCATATTTTCCTGGGTGCCCTGGGTATCTTCTTCTACATGGGTGTTGAAATCGGTATCCCCAGCTTCCTGCCCCAACGTATGGAAGGTCTTGGTTTGACCTCAGCTGTCCTGATCCCCGATTTCATTTCTGACTTCTTCACCTTCCTGGGCATGAACATGACGGAAGCTACCTCCATCCTGGTACTGTACTGGTTTGGTATGTTGGTAGGCCGTGCGTTCGGTTCCTTTATCCTGGGCAAATACGATTCCAAGAAAGTGCTGGTTGCCGCTGCTTTGATGAGCGTGCTCTGTGTTGCCCTCTCCTTGGTTATTGACGGTCCGCTGACCATCTGGTTGCTCATCCTCACCGGTCTGTTCCATTCCATCATGTGGCCTTGCATCTTCAACCTTGGGTTGGAAGAACTCGGTCCCCACACCAAAGCTGCTTCCGGTATCATCAACACCGGTGTCATCGGTGCTGCCGTGCTTATGCCTCTGATGGGCGTTATCGAAGACAGTGTCGGTCTGAAGGCCGTGTTCGCTTGCCTCTTCATCTATTACATCTACATCATGTGGTTCACCTGGAAAGGTTCACAAATCCGCATCAAACACTAACTTTTAGCGCTATATATTATGGATATTGAAATTGTAAGAAGCCGCTTTCTCAAGCATTTTGACGGCCAACCAGGCTCAGTTTATGCATCACCCGGTCGCATCAACCTCATTGGTGAACACACCGACTACAACGGAGGTTTTGTATTCCCGGGTGCCATCGACAAAGGTATGGTAGCTGAAATTCGTCTCAACGGTACCGATAAGGTCAGGGCTTACTCCATCGACCTCAAGGATTATGTAGAGTTTGGTTTGAATGAAGAAGACGCACCCCGCGCCAGCTGGGCTCGTTATATTTTCGGTGTATGCCGCGAGATGATCAAACGTGGTGCCAAATTGGGTGGTTTCAACACGGCTTTTGCCGGTGATGTGCCCCTGGGTGCCGGTATGTCCTCCTCCGCAGCCTTGGAAAGCACCTATGCCTATGCCTTGAACGATCTGTTCAACTGTGGCATTGATAAATTTGAACTGGCACTCATTGGTCAAGCCACCGAACACAACTACGTTGGTGTTAACTGTGGTATCATGGACCAGTTTGCCTCCCTCTTCGGTAAAGAAGGCAGCCTGATGTTGCTCGACTGCCGTTCATTGGAACACAAATACTACCCGTTCAATCCCAAAGGCTACAAACTCGTGTTGCTCGACACCGTTGTCAAACATGAACTTGCTTCTTCTGCCTACAACAAACGTCGTCAGTCCTGCGAAACAGCTGCTGCCGCCATCCGCAAAAACCATCCTGAAGTGGAATTCCTGCGCGATGCCACGATGGACATGCTCAACGAAGTCAAAGCTGAAATCACAGCTGAAGACTACATGAGGGCTGAATATGTGATTGGCGAAGTACAACGCGTGATGGATGTCTGCGCTGCCCTGGAAAAAGGCGACTATGAAACTGTCGGTGCCCGAATGTATGAAACCCACGATGGCATGAGCCGTCTGTACGAAGTAAGCTGCGAAGAGCTTGACTTCCTCAACGACCTGGCCAAGAAGAACGGTGTTACCGGTTCGCGTGTCATGGGCGGAGGTTTCGGTGGATGTACCATCAATCTGGTCAAAGATGAATTGTATGATGCCTTCATAGCCGATGCTAAGGAAGCTTACAAAGCAGCCTATGGTCGTCTACCCAAAGTCTACGATGTAGTGATAAGCGACGGCGCTCGCAAACTGGTCTAAACAAACTTGCCGCATGGTTCCTACAGGGCCATGCGGCATTTGTATGTTTTATAACATATAATTTTTGTCTATCTGCCGGATAATAAGTGTTACATTTACACCAATTATCCGGATTTGTATAACCTATCTACTCTTCAAACCACAACACCATGAATTGGAATTCTCAAGAATTTATTTGGATCGACTGGGTGATCATTATCGTAGGGATATTGGCTATCACCTGGGCTGTATGGCGTACGATCAAAAAGGACAAAATGCACCAAAAAGGTGCAGACAGCGAAGACTACCTTTTTGGTAAAGGAGAACCCTGGTACATCATCGGGGCCGCTATCTTTGCTGCCAACATCGGTTCCGAACACCTGGTTGGTCTGGCTGGTACCGGTGCCAAAGCCGGTGTCGGTATGGCACACTGGGAAATGCAAGGTTGGATGATCCTCATCCTTGGCTGGGTTTTCGTGCCTTTCTATCAATTGATGAACAACAAACTGGGCAAGATCATCACGATGCCCGACTTTCTTAAAAACCGTTACACACCGGCCACCGGATCATGGCTGTCTATCATTACTTTGATTGCCTATGTGCTCACCAAGGTCAGCGTTACAGCTTTCACAGGCGGTATCTTCCTGGAAAGCCTCCTTGGACTGCCGTTCTGGTATGGTGCCATCGGTTTGATCGTGATAACTGGTATTTTCACCGTGCTTGGTGGTATGAAGGGTGTTATGACCCTCTCGGCCATTCAAACACCTATTCTTATTATTGGTTCCTTCCTGGTACTCTTCCTCGGATTGGCAGCCCTCGGTGCTGGCAGTATTTCTGATGGTTGGACGGCCATGATGGATTTTTCCAGAACGCTGAACGTCGGAACAGACGGCGTGGCTTACGGAACCAACCACATGTTCCACTTCGAAACAGGTGACCCCATGTACGACGAATACCCCGGTTTCTGGGTATTTATTGGCGCTTCCATTATCGGTCTTTGGTACTGGGCTACTGACCAGCACATCGTTCAACGTGTACTTGGCCAACGCAAAGGTGAATCCAGCGACGTCGTTATGAAACGCGCCCGCAGAGGTACCATCGCTGCCGGTTACTTCAAACTGTTGCCCGTGTTCATGTTCCTGATTCCTGGTATGATTGCTGCCGCTTTGGCTGCTCGTCCCGATAGTGGTTTCACCTTGGACAATCCCGACACCGCCTTTGGTGCCATGGTTAAGTTCGTTCTGCCTGCCGGTGTCAAGGGTATTGTGACCATCGGTTTCATTTCAGCACTCGTTGCTTCGTTGGCTGCCTTCTTTAACTCCTGCGCCACCCTGTTTACGGAAGACTTCTACAAACCCATGTTCAAAGGCAAGTCCGAAGAACGCTACGTGTTGGTTGGCCGTATCGCCACCATCGTGGTTGTCGTTTTGGGTATTGTCTGGATCCCCGTCATGATGAGCCTTGGTAGCCTCTACTCATACCTGCAAGGTATCCAATCACTGCTCGCTCCGGCCATGGTTGCCGTCTTCGTGTTGGGTATTTTCTCCAAGAAAATTACGCCTAAAGCTGGTGAATCCGGTTTGATCTTCGGTTTCCTCGTGGGTATGGTTCGTTTGTTGACCAATATCCTCACCGATACCGGAACGAAAGTGATGGAAGGTGGATTCTGGGAATCGACTGCCTGGTTCTGGCAGACTAACTGGCTGATCTTCGAGATCTGGTTGTTGGTTGCCATCATGGTCTTCATGGTGATTGTATCGTTCTTCACCAAGAAACCGACCGCCAAACAAGTCGAATTCATTTCCTTCTCCGGTGACTATAAGAAACTGGTCAGACAGAGCTGGGAT
>Ga0123334_1006657_pt1 | contig 10610 bp, 14 predicted proteins | sample BiotimSIPDNA_FD_89706 | JGI IMG/M metagenome (GOLD analysis project Ga0123334, IMG submission 89706) | Anaerobic biogas reactor microbial communites from Washington, USA - Biogas_R1 time_0 SIP DNA | ecosystem: Engineered > Bioreactor > Anaerobic > Unclassified | place: Washington, USA... | reverse complement strand
TAAATATTGAATGCACAATAGTAGATTCTATTGTTACGGGATCGCATGAAATGTTTATCGGTAAAATCGAATATGTCCATGCCGATGAAAAGATTACAGATAATGAGGGCAATATCGATTTTTCACAGATTAATTTCTTTTGATGGAGCGCCAAGACTATGAAAAAAATAGGAATTATTATTTGTTCTCGCTATCAAAACTGCGGGGGCGGAAAATGTCTGAGAGCATTAAAAGAACGAGTAGGCGCTTTTTCGATATATACTCCGGAAGAAGAAGTTGAGCTGGTCGGATACTCAAGCTGCGGTGGCTGCCCCGGCGGAAATATTGAGTACGTGCCGGAAGAAATGATTAGAAACGGTGCCGAAACAATTCATCTTGCAACGGGATTTGTAGTAGGTTATCCTCCCTGTCCGTATATAAAAGAGTTTAAGGATTTTATCGAAAGTCGCTATAAAGCAAACGTTGTTGTCGGAACCCACCCCATTCCAATGAAATACTATAGTGAACATAAAAAATTATCGTATTGGGAAAAGATGAATATGGCTAAAATCGCATCTGATTTGTTTCATGACGATAATTCTATAATGAAAGATTACGACTGACAGTCAAATACATATTTTTCTTAGTTAGGAGTTGAGATATAATGCTCGAAAAAACAAAGGCTTGTTCAGACAGCACTTGCAGCAAGGAATCCTGTGAAGGATGCGAAAAGAATCCAAAGAGCTTTTTGGAAACCACCAATGAGTTGAACACAATAAAAAGAGTGATTGGGGTAGTCAGCGGCAAAGGCGGTGTTGGAAAATCTCTTGTCACGGCCATGCTGTCCATTCTGATAAACAGAAAAGGATACAATACCGGAATACTGGACGCCGACATTACAGGGCCGTCTATACCGAAGATGTTCGGGCTTACCCGAAAGGCACAGGGAAGTGAATTGGGGTTATTCCCGGAAAAGACTCACAATGATATCCGTATTATGTCCATTAACCTGCTGCTTCCGCAGGATGACGCGCCGGTTATTTGGAGGGGCCCGCTGCTTGCCAATACCGTTAAGCAGTTCTGGAAAGATGTAATATGGGGCGACCTCGATTTTTTGTTTATCGATCTGCCACCGGGAACGGGTGATGTTCCCCTTACTGTGTTCCAGTCGATTCCCTTGGACGGGATTGTTATTGTCACTTCTCCACAGGAGCTTGTATCCATGATCGTAAAAAAAGCATACAACATGGCGCATCAAATGAATATTCCTGTTTTGGGCATTGTTGAGAATATGAGCTATGTGAAATGCCCGGACTGCGGCAAAGAAATTAAGATTTTCGGAGAGAGCAATCTGCAAGAAACCGCTAAAGAGCTTGGGCTGAATATTCTTGGCAGAATTCCGATTGATCCGGCCATGGCAAGCCTTGCAGACAAAGGCGAATTTGAACGCTTCAGCAATGATTATTTAACCGAAGCAGCCCAAGAGATTGAACGCCAATTTGTTTAAACTGTAAAAGCAGCAAATAAAAATGAAACGGAGAAATTATTATGAAACTAATCGTACCGGTAGAAAGTAGATCCCTTGATGTCCCTGTTTGCCCCTCCTTTGGCCGCACTCCGCTATACGTGTCGTATGATACCGAAACCGGAAACCACGAATTTTTGGACAATTCCGCCGCCACAAGCCAGGGCGGAGCCGGAATCAAAGCATCGCAGATGCTTGTGGATCATGGTGCCAAGGCAATCATCACTTATCGTTGCGGGGATAACGCCGCTCAGGTATTGAATGCCGCGAAAATCGAAATGTATAAGGCTCAGGATGGAACTGTTTCCGAAAATATTAAAAAATACAAAAACGGAGAGCTATCTGTTCTTTTGGAAATTCATCCCGGACTCCATAACCACGGGGGTGCTAAGTAATGAGGATTGCCGTACTCAGCGGTAAAGGTGGAACGGGAAAGACCCTCGTATCCGTTAATCTTGCCTGTGCCGCTGAAAAAGCGGTATATGTGGACTGCGATGTGGAGGAACCTAACGGACACCTGTTTTTGAAACCGGAGATAACGGAAAAGCAATCAGTTACTGTGACGGTGCCTGAGATTGATATGAGCAAATGCACAGGCTGCCGGAAATGCGTTGATTTTTGTAAATACAATGCGTTGGCGCTGCTCAAGGACAAGCTGATGATTTTTTATGAGGTCTGCCATTCCTGTGGGGGCTGTATCCTTTTTTGCCCTACAAAAGCGCTCAGTAAAAAGCAAAGGGAAATTGGTACGATTGAGGAAGGAGTTTCAGACAACGTAACTGTACTAACTGGTTGTCTGAACACCGGCGAGGTATCCGGAGTTCCCATTATCAAGGGGCTCATGGAAAAGCTGTCTGCGCAGGACATCGTTGTGATCGACTGCCCTCCCGGGAGTGCTTGTATCGTGATGGAAAGCATTCGTGAGGCCGATTGCTGCATATTGGTTGCAGAACCAACGCTGTTCGGCGCGCATAACCTTGCTATGGTCTATGACCTTGTGAAACTCTTTAACAAACCGTTTGGTGTTGTTCTCAACAAATGCTTGTCCGGAGAAAACCCTTCCGAAAAATTTTGCAGGGAAAATAAGATCAATATCCTGACAGAAATACCTTATGATGACAATTTGGGAAAGCTTAACTCCAAAGGGCTTGTGGCTGTGCGTGAAAGTGGACAATATAAGAAGCTTTTTCAAAAACTGCTCGACAATATTTCAAAGGGGGCGGCATCATGAAACAGCTTTTAATTCTTAGCGGTAAGGGCGGCACGGGAAAAACCACTGTGGCCAGTGCGTTTATTGAGCTGAGCAAAGTACAGGCCTTCGCCGATTGCGATGTTGACGCACCTAATCTTCATCTTGTTATATCACAATTATCTGAACCGGCAAAAACGGATTATTACGGCTTTGGAAAAGCAGTAATTGATCAGGAAAAGTGTATCCGTTGCGGCTTGTGTGAAGAAAACTGCAATTTTGGGGCGATAAAGGACTTTTCTATAGGTGAATTTGAGTGCGAGGGCTGCGGCGTCTGTTTAGAAATCTGTCCCGTACAGGCGATTACAATGCAGGACCATGTGTCCGGAGATATGATGCTTTATAAAAATGATGGAAGAGTGTTTTCGACGGCGCAGCTCAAAATGGGCAGCGGAGCTTCTGGAAAGCTGGTTACAGCTGTCAAGCAGCAGCTGACGCAGGAAGCGCCCGACTCCGAGCTGGCCATTATAGACGGGTCGCCTGGGATCGGCTGTCCTGTCATTGCGTCGATCAGCGGTGTGGATTTTGTGCTAATTGTAGCTGAGCCAACCATATCCGGCATGCACGACATGAAGCGAATCATTGAAACCTCGAAGCACTTTGGCGTTAACTGCGCTGTATGTATCAACAAATTTGACGTGAATGAAGATACAGCAAACGAGATTGAAAGCTATTGTAATGGTTTATCCGTTCCGGTAATTGGTAGAATCCCATATGACGGAACAGTTGTAATAGCGGTAAACAATTGTCAGAGCATCGCCACTTATCCGGAGAGTCCGGCTGGCAAGGCAATAAAGGCGATATGGGACAAGATTTACAATGATCATTTACGGGATGGTATTGGCTGATGCGGACAGAAACCAGATTCACGGCAAGATATGCCGAAACGGACCAGATGGGAATCGTTCATCATTCTAACTATACGGTGTGGTTTGAAGCCGGGCGTACGGACTTTCTGAAAAACGCCGGCGTTTCTAACAGCAGTATTGAAGCGAAAGGTGTTTTACTCCCCCTTTATGAAATGAGCTGTAAATATAAAAGCCCGGCAAGATATGAGGATGAGATTCTGGTTATTACCTGCCTGAAAAGCATTTCCCGAGTGCGGATCTGTTTTTCATGTCAAGTGTTTAATGCGGAAACCAATCAGCTTTTGGCTGTTGGAGAAACTAAGCACGCATGGACGGACAAGCTGCTAAAACCGGTTAATGCGGAACGCGCCATCCACGAGGTTTATTTGATTCTAAATAAAATTTATGATAATTCTAAAGGAGAAAATTGTTTATGAAAATCGCTGTTGCATGTGAAGGGAAAACTATAACCGAGCATTTCGGTCATTGTGAGACATTTGCTATTTTTGAAGCGCAGGGTACGCAAATTGCAAGCAAGCAGTTTGTTCCCAATCCCGGGCATAGGCCAGGCTTCCTGCCCGTTTTCCTTCATGAAAAGGGTGTAAATGTAATTATTTCCGGTGGCATGGGCGGAGGCGCTGTTGATATTTTTAACGAAAAAGGAATTGAGGTTATCACCGGAGCGTCCGGCGATGCGGAAACAGCGGCCAACAACTATCTGCAAGGTAAACTAAAATCAACGGGTTCTGTTTGCCATCAGCATTCTCATGAATGAAAATAAATTGTATCTGAAATGAGAACAAGCAAGCTCTGGAGTAGGTTGATTTCAGGGCTTGCTTGTTCTTGTTAAGGTCTTGAGGGGCGTCAGAAATAATATGGAAGAAAATATTGTAAGGTTGGAATACCAAGGAAAAGAAATACTCCTGGTTGCAACCGCACATGTATTGAAGCAAAGCGCCGACCTTATAAAGAGGGTGATCGATGAAGAACAGCCTGACAGTATTTGCGTCGAGCTTGATGAAGCACGATATCAAAACATACAAAATCCGAAAGCATGGGAAAATACAGATATTATTCAGATTATAAAAACAAAAAAAGTAGGGTTTTTATTAGCTAACCTCATGTTAGGTTCCTATCAGAAAAAAATCGCGAAGAATTTGGATACTGTGGCCGGTCAGGAAATGCTCCAGGGCATAAACAGCGCAAAAGAAATAGGCGCACAGCTTGTTTTGGCAGATCGTAATATTCAAACCACTTTTCTTCGTATTTGGCGCGGATTAAATCTTTGGGAAAAGTGCAAGCTGGTTTTCAGCCTACTGTTTTCTTTTGGCGATGACAAAGAAATATCAAACGAGGATGTTAGCAAACTCCTAAAGACAGATGTCTTAGAATCAGTTACTCTCGAAATGCGCAAGCAATTTCCTAAAATCGCTGAAATTTTAATCAGCGAACGAGATCAATATTTGGCCTACAAGATTAAAGAGGCTTCAGGGAATAAGATCGTAGCCGTATTGGGTGGCGCGCACGTTCCTGGCGTTAAGGAAGAAATATTTAAAACACAGGATATCAACAAGCTATCAGAAGTGCCACCCAAAAGCCCAATTTCCCGGATCATCGGTTGGGCAATTCCAATAGTCATTGTGGGGTTGATTGTTTATAGTTTTGTTATGAACATCTCAACCGGCATACACCAATTATCAGCATGGGTTCTTTGGACCGGAGTGCTAGCAGCCTTGTTTACCGCCTTATCCTTTGGACACCCCTTAAGTATTCTGACTTCGTTAGTTGCGGCTCCGTTCACAACATTAAATCCGCTGATTGCCTGTGGCTGGGTGACCGGTCTTGTCGAAGCAACAATAAGGAAGCCTGTTGTGCAGGATATCAACAATATTTCCAAAGATATTTTCACAATAAAAGGCTTCTTCAAAAATCGATTTCTTAAGGTCTTATTGATCGTGATAATGGCCAATATTGGGAGTTCCATTGGCTCCCTCGTTGCAGGATTGGATATCGTCAAAACCCTATTTCGATTATAGTTAGAGGCAGTAATCTAAGAGCCATTTCATAAGGAGGAAGAAAATGCCGTTGGGAACATTTACGTGGGTCTCAATTTTTGCAATAGGCGCAATGATCGTAAACAGCATTGGGATCTGGTTTGTTTACAAGAATATCTCATGGGCGGAAAAAAACAAGGAGTTCTTCATGTGTTTTGCCGCCGGCGTTTTAATCACTACTCCTTTGTTAATTGCATTTCCCCAGGCCATCGGGAAAAACCCTAATTCCGGAATTGCAGCGTTAATGGGTTTTGTTTTTATGTTTTTCAGTAATAAGTTCATACTATATAAGACAAGCAAAGCATCGTTAGCCTTTGGAATTACTGCTCTGGAAGGGATAGGAATACATTCGTTTATAGATGGGATCATTTATTCTGTGACATTCAATGTGAGTACATATACCGGATTGCTTGCAGGAATTGGACTGGTTGTACACGAATTTGCCGAAGGTGTGATAACTTTTTCCTTTTTGAGTAAAAGCGGGTTAAGCAAAAAGCGAGCTGGGATATTTGCTTTTCTTGTTGCGGCTTTGACAACCCCTGTTGGCGCTTTTGTAGCTTATCCTTTTGTAAGCAAAATGAACGAGTCGCTTTTGGGACTTGCATTGGGTTTTGTCGTTGGGGTTTTGATATATCTTTCAGCGTCTCATCTTCTGCCTGAAGTACGCGAACATGAGAAGAAACATGCGTATTGGGCTTTCCTGGCCGGTATTTTATTGGGCTTTCTCATATATGCAAGTAAAAAATAGAAACAAGAGGTCATTGAAAATGGGTAAATTATTCACATCAGAGTCTGTCACAGAAGGTCATCCTGATAAAATTGCGGATCAAATATCGGATGCAATTTTAGATGCTATCATTAAGGAGGATCCTTACGCCAGAGTTGCTGCAGAAACAACTGTCGCGACAGGACTTGCACTTGTTGTTGGTGAGATCACGACAAAGGCATTCGTTAATATTCCGGAAGTTGTCAGACAGACAATCCGGGAGATTGGCTATACATCACAGGTGGGGGGCTACGATGCTGATAGCATCGCAGTTTTAACAGCTATTGATGAGCAGTCGGCTGATATTGCTCTCGGCGTCGATAGAGCATTAGAAACAAAAAAAAGTGAAGTAGAAGCGGATTACGGAGCTGGGGCCGGCGATCAGGGTATGGTATTTGGTTATGCTACAAATGAGACGCCGGAATACATGCCAACAGCCATTACATATGCACAACGTTTATCTAGGCAGTTAACCGATGTGCGTAAAAATGGAACATTAGATTATCTGAGACCTGATGGAAAAACACAAGTTACCATAGAACTAGATGAGAACGGTAATGTTTATAGAATTGACACTATTGTTATATCAGCACAACATAGTCCCGATGTAACGCAGGAACAAATCCGAGACGACCTCATTTGTCATGTAATTATCCCTGTAATTCCAAGTCGATTAGTTGATAATAAAACAAAATACTATATAAATCCAACGGGACGATTTGTAATCGGTGGCCCGTTGGGTGATTCAGGACTCACTGGTCGAAAAATCATCGTTGATACATATGGCGGGAGTGCTCGTCACGGTGGCGGCGCGTTTTCGGGCAAAGACCCAACAAAAGTAGACCGTTCTGCTGCGTATGCTGCTAGATGGGTAGCCAAGAATCTTGTTGCAGCAAGTGTGGCCGATAAGCTTGAAATAGAGATATCATATGCTATTGGCGTTGCAAAGCCTGTATCAATCTCTGTTGATACGTATGGTACCGGGAAGATTAAGGATAGCAAGATAATTGAGATCATAGAGAACGTTTTTGATCTTAGACCATCAGCAATTATAGATACTCTTAATCTAAGAAGGCCCATCTATCGCAAAACTGCTGCATATGGGCATTTTGGCAGGACAGATATAAATCTACCGTGGGAGAATCTAGACAGAGTTAAGGAAATCTCCGCATATCTGATATAATACTGCATACAAACAAAATCATTTAAGAATAACAGAATATTTCCCTCTTCTCTTTTGAAGATCATTCAAGTGTACCACAATTTGTCATTGAGACCGTCTTTTAATAAAACTACATACTTACAAGCCCTTCTTGGCATCAGCCAGAAAGGGCTTGTATATGGAAAAAGAAAGGAGCGTACAAACATGGAAGACTGCAAATTGATCGCCATGCCGGGTAGTGTCAATAATATTTTACCCGGTCCAGTTCGAGTACCTCCGATTGGGGGGTCAAAGTATTTGTCAAACTTGTTATTTTTAATGATAGAGAGCCGTTTACTTTTAAAGTAAATGGCTCTCTACATTTCATAATAGAATTTTTCTTACAGTAAAATACGAATATAATGTTCTGGAATCAAGAAAAAATGATTAAACTATTTGCCAAGTTTCTCTATTTCCTCTTCTACTTCCTCAGCGCCTTCCTGATAAAACTTCTCTTCATCGGGAGCTAACTCATGTAAAAGGCGAAGGAATTCACCGGCATGTACTCTTTCCTCGTCGGCAATATCCTTGAGTACCTCAATAGCCAGTTTATTATCAGTTGACTCTGCCAACTGCATATAAAGCTGAATCGCCTCATATTCAGCGGATACCATGAAGCGGATTGCTCTGATCAGTTCGGCGTCGGTAAGTTTCTTTTCTTTCGCAAGTCCTGAAAATGGATGTCCAAAGTCTGGCATATTAAATCTCCTCTTTCTTAAATCCCAATATTATTTTAATAGTTTTCTTTTCTTACTTCAAAATAGACTTGTGCGTATTTGCATACCGGGCATATTTCCGGTGCTTTTTTGCCGATTACAAGATGTCCGCAAACGCGGCATTCCCACATAACCTCTTCGCTTTTTTCAAAAACCTTCTGCATTTCTATATTATTGAGCAGATAGCGATAACGGGCTTCATGAGCTTTTTCAATTTCGCCGACTCTTTTAAACCTTGCAGCGAGTTCCGGGAAGCCTTCTGCTTCTGCGTCCTTTGCGAAGCGATCATACATATCTGTCCACTCGTAATTCTCGCCTTCGGCAGCGTGGAGCAGATTCTCCGCAGTATTGCTCAGATGGCCTAGCTCTTCATACCAAATTCTTGCATGCTCCTGCTCATTTCTTGCCGTCTGAAGGAAAATGCCTGAAATCTGGTCATAGCCCTCTCTCTGAGCTATATTTGCAAAGTATGTATATTTATTTCTTGCCTGACTTTCGCCCGCAAAGGCTTCCATCAAGTTCTGTTCTGTTTTTGTCCCGGCATATTTATTGACGGAAGCAGCTTTCTCTTCCACCTTCTCAAATACGGATGCCGGCTGGCCACAACGAGGACATTTAAAATCCTCCGGGAGCGGTCCCTCATGAATATATCCGCACACTGTGCAGCGATATTTTTCCATCTTTTTATCCTCCTGTTTGTTATTGTTTTTATCAAGTATAACCAGCAGCTTTTCTACAACTTCTTTAGGGAAGTCATCAGGCTGCGATTCTTCCAGCAATGACTTTAGGAAATCAATTGCATTTTGACTCTGAGGAAGCATGTATCCGGCTTCACGTATCAGATCTTCGGTCATCAGCCGATTTGACATGGTAATCGCCTTGGCCAGCTGGCGCGCAATAGGATTATCTGAGGTTTCAGCTATTGCGGCAGCAATTTTCTCCTGCTGCGCCTTGCTGGCGGATAGTGACCGCAGCGACGCCTGGACAGCTGCTGTTTTCTCCTGCTGAGGCGGAAACTCATCCGGAATCAGAGATATCGCATGTGAAGGACATGCGTCTACGCATGCTCTACAGCCGCTGATACATTTTCCCGCATCAATCTGACCAGTCTCTGTATCCGTTGCGCCGGTCGGACAAACATAAAGGCAAAGGCAGTCCTTTGTACATAGACGAATATTTCTAACTGCGTGCATTATACCGCCTCCTTTTCAATCTTTTTAATTTTCATGCTCGGCACCTTACATACCGGGCAAATTTCAGGCGGTTCATCTCCGATATAAACAAAGCCGCAAATCTCACAAACATATACGTTTGTATTTTCAAGAAGCGCATCCTTCTGTTTCTCATATCTGCTAAGGAGAGATGAAAGTATCCTTGTAACCTTTTCTCCCCATACAAGGGCTCTGAGTGCCCCTCGATCAGCTTGAGCAGCAGAAACACTGTTTGCAGTTGCATAGCTTTCAAGATCTTTCTGAATCAGCGCAGACAAGGTCTCGAATTGATTTGCGTCTGCTGTCGCACTTTTGCTATTGTAGTATTCGGCAAGCTGGGTAAACAATCCGGCCTCTTCAGGGCGGTATTGCTTTTCGCATCCTTTAGAAAGATTGGAGCAAAGAGCGCTCAATTCCCCAAATGACAGCTCACGCATGTCCTCCGCATACGATTCCTGGATACTGACGGGTTTTGCGGCAGGCTTTTCTTCTGCTGTTTGTTCCTTGAATTCTCCTTTGGTCGCGCCGCATAGAGGGCATGTCCAATCATCTGGTATGTCTTCCCACTTTGTTCCCGGCGCAATACCGCTATCCGGGATGCCTGCGGCTTCGTCATAAACATAGCCGCATACCGTACATACATATTTCTTCACTCTTTGACCTCCTTCATGTTTTTTAGTTCAGGCAGAAGCATTTCAGATTTCTTGATTGTTTTAAGCATCAACAGGTGGATGCTTACCCCGAGGCCGACTAAAATCAGAAAAATCCTTACATGCCAATGTCCAATTAGTATCATTGATGCTATAAGAGTGATCCACAAGAAAATAATTGAAAACACTTTCGTGCTTTTGGGGACAGCTTTGTAAGTAATGTAATTTAATATATAAGCACCTATAATTTTTCGGGTCATCAGCCATTGGTATAGCCTTTGTGAGCTTCTCAGATAGCAAAATGATGCGAGAAGAAGAAATGGCGTTGTTGGCAGCACCGGCAAAAACAAGCCCGTTATGCCTAGAACCAGGGAAATGGTGCCAATGATGATTAACAGGCACTTTTTTATT
>Ga0123334_1006655_pt1 | contig 10611 bp, 8 predicted proteins | sample BiotimSIPDNA_FD_89706 | JGI IMG/M metagenome (GOLD analysis project Ga0123334, IMG submission 89706) | Anaerobic biogas reactor microbial communites from Washington, USA - Biogas_R1 time_0 SIP DNA | ecosystem: Engineered > Bioreactor > Anaerobic > Unclassified | place: Washington, USA | collected... | reverse complement strand
TTGATCCGGGTCAGCTCAGGCTTGCCCAGGGCAGGCTCGATCTTATCATACAGGTGTGGGATTACAGCAGAAGGAATGGCGGTGATGGCAACATGAATGTCATTAAACATTCCATGATAATAGATTCAATCCCACCCGCAGTCAGGGCGGTCAGCAGGATGCACAATGTAAATATCGGCGGTACAGGCCTGGTAATATACAAGACCTCTTCCGATACCATTGAGAGCGGTGTTTATGTCAATAAGCTCTTCTTTAAGGGCTTTCCTGCCGAGGCAGAGGCAAAGGACGGCATATCCCTTGCTTATTTTGCCCTTCCCTTTGACATTGGAACTGACCCTGAAATCTATCTATGGGCAAAAGACAGGGCAGGCAATACTGCACGGGCCACCTTCTATTATAAAATCATTTCTAAAAAATTCAGAAGCGATAAACTGAACATTAGTGATAGTTTCTTCAAGAAAGTCCTGCCATATTTTGATTACTACGGCCTTGACCCTGCATTGAGTGACAAGGATAATTATTTGAAGATAAATAGAGAATTAAGAGTAAAGGACAATAATACCATATATGAGGCGGTAAAAAATACGAGCGCCCTGAAGCTGTGGGATGATGTCTGGCTCAGGATGAAAAATGCGGCTGAAACGGCAAAATTTGCAGATCACAGAAGCTATTTATATAATGGTGAAATAATAGATGAGCAGTTCCATATGGGGATAGACCTGGCATCATTGGCCAATTCCCCTATCGAGGCAGCTAACAGCGGGACAGTTGTTTTTGCAGAAAGAAATGGCATTTACGGGCTTACTGTTATACTGGATCACGGGCAGGGCATTGCATCATTATACGGGCATCTGGACAGCATTGATGTAAAGGTGGGCGACAGTGTAAAGAGGGGAGACATCTTAGGTGTTTCAGGCCAGACTGGGCTCGCAGGAGGTGACCACCTCCATTTCAGCGTGATTGTTCACGGTGTCTTTGTGAACCCGATTGAGTGGTGGGACCCTCACTGGATAAAGGACAATGTAACCCTGAAGCTCGAACTTATCAAGCAGGAGCAATGATCAAATATACATTTTCCATCCAGAATCCTCTTCTTTCTGGGTGGACAGTGTCTAATTAATGGATACTGGTCAGGTTATTATCATAATCCTTTACACATTGAGAGATTTGCAGGAATCTTGAACACGGAATCCCCCCTTTTAAAACGTATAAAGAGGCATATTACAGGGCCAAGTCACCTGTTTTTTGTATCTACCCCACCCGGCTTTGAGCAGCTCTGTAAAGATGAGCTGATGCGGCTTCCCATTGATAGTGATGGGATAAAGGTTCTAGATGGTGGCGTGGAGTTCAGGGGCAGGCTTATTGACTGCTATCTTGCCAACCTTCACCTCAGGACAGCCAACCGTGTGCTTTTCCGCATGGCCGGATTTAATGCCCCGAATTTCAGAAGACTTGAAAAATATCTCATGGAGATCCCCTGGGAGCTCTATTTAAAGGCCGAAAGCAAACCATCTGTAACTGTAACAGCAAGGCATTCCAGGATCTTTCACAGCGATGCAATCGCAGAAAGGGTAACAGAGAGTATCAACAGCCGGAAAAAGGCTGTGCCATTTATTACAGACGGGGATAGCGGCCCTGCAACTCAGGATATCTACATACGCTCTGTGAATGATCATATGACCATCTCCCTGGATAGTAGCGGTGACAACCTTTATAAACGCGGTGTCAAACAACATACAGGCAGGGCGCCTATGCGTGAGACCATTGCAGCAGCAGCACTTATAAGGGCAGGCTACAATGGTGATGGGATCGTGTTTGACCCGATGTGCGGCACAGGAACATTTTCCATTGAGGCTGCCATGATAAATAGGCGCATAGCCCCAGGATGGTACAGGGATTTTTCTTTTATGTCATGGCCAGGTTTCAGGCCTGCCCAGTGGGCATATATTAAGAGGCAGGTAGAAAAGGAAATAAGGCCGACTAATAATGATTTACCATGCATTCTCGCAAATGATAAAGAGCTGGAAATGTGTGAGGCACTATCTGAAACCATTACCGAATATGGGCTTGACAGCTCTATCCGGGTTATAAATAGGGACTTCTTTGAACTTACCCCTTCAGATATCTATAGTTATACAAAAATAAACCAGGCCGGGCTGATAATAATCAATCCACCATATGGCATCCGGCTTGGAACCAGAAAGGGTGGCATAGAGGTCTCTTCCCTCATCCTGAAACAACTTGAACAACATTATAAAGGGTGGCGATTTGCCCTGTTTTCGCCTGAAAAAAGGGGATTTGATCGTACAAAACTCAGGGGCGATAAAACAATTATAGACCACGGTGGGCTTAAACTGGTGCTTTTTACAGGTGTTGTTTAGTACCTGACAGCAATATTTTGCATACATATGATGATCTATCTACAATATGTGGTGTTTTCTCTTGACATTCAGTTATATGTTATAGTAAAAGACATATCATTATAGTAAAAATATGCATAATTATTCATTCTTATCTAATTTTGTTAAAATATTATCTACAGGGGTAAAAAATGTACGTTGATGTAATTTGTTCATGGTGTAACAAAGTGCTTCGTACAAAATCTCTCGGTAACCCCGGCAGCAGAAAAGCAGGGGTTACTCACACTATCTGTAAAAGCTGTAAGGAACAGGTAATAAGAGAGTATAAAAACAGCCTTAAACACATAAGGCCGGAGCATAGACAGAGCCTCTGATCTTTGGATTTTACTCGCCGTCGTATAAACAGTTCTTTATTAAAGAACCTGTATTGACCCTTTTTTTTAAAAATGTTAACAAATAGTCTTTCGGGCGATTAGCTCAGATGGATAGAGCGTTGGCCTCCGGAGCCAAAGGCCGTGGGTTCGAATCCCGCATCGCCCATATTTATAAAAATCATATCAGGACGAGATTATGATTGCACAAATATCAGTCTACCCGATAGGTGAAGGGGCAAGCGTGAGCCGCTTTGTTAAAAAAGGGGTCGCGATTATAGAAAAATCCGGTTACACATATGAGGTGGGCGGCATGTCAACCACAGTTGAAACACCTGGCCTTGATGAGCTGTTTGATCTCATCAAACAGGTGCATGCCGCACATGCAAAAGAGGGGGCAAAGCGGATAATGATAGATCTGAAGGTGGATGACAGGCTGGATAAGAAAGCAACAATAAAATCCAAAAAGGAATCTGTTTCAAAATGATAAATCAGGCAGAGAGGCCCGGGCGAGTATATCTACAACAAAATGGCAAATTCTCTTTTTAGAGTTAAAGTTCTTCAAGGCATTAAACGATTAATACATGACAGACCTGTTAATATTAATTCGATTTTTTTAATTAAAATACACCGGAGGTATGCATGGCCTTTTTGAAAAAATTACTAACCCTTGGTATAATTTGCCTGATCGGTTATCTATTTCTGGGATATCATTATATTGTCATTGATAAATCTATTAAAATGCTTAAAAAATCTGAACTTACACTGAAATATACATTTTTCAGCACAAAGGGAAAACCAATTGAAAAGGCATTGGAGGTACCTGAACTCTGGGATGACGGGATAGGAGAACTACTTGTAAAGATGGGGAAGCTGACGGAAGAGGAGCTTGAGGCATACGCTGCAAAAAAGGCAGCACAGGAGGAGGAAGGTTATTAGACCTCAAAATCCACCTTTATCTTGAACATCTTTTCTGCCGGTAAATTGAGGATATCATTCACCCCGGTTCTCAAGGCTATCTCCCTCAGGGAATTTTCTATTGAGGCCATATCAGGGGCTATAAAGGTGAACCATATATTGTATGGGTTTTTTCTCAGGTAGTTATGGGTTACGCCCCTGTAGCTGTTAACGACCTCCACGAAACTTTCTATCTTTTCTTCAGGCACCCTTGCAGCACAGAGGGTGCTTGTAAACCCTAGCTTTTTTGAATTAAAATTACCGCCGATCCTGCGGATAATGCCATCCTGCTTAAGCCGCCTGATGCGTGCAATCACCTCATCCTCAGAGAGCCCAAGCCTGTTACCGATTTCAAGAAAGGGTCTTGAGGTTACAGGAAAACCGGATTGTATTTCATTAAGGAGATTTTTGTCTGTTGTGTTCATGCTATATCTTCGGTTGATAGGCGCATAAAGGCTCCTCAGCAAGATAGTCACCTGTTGCCTCATATGCCCTTGCCCTGCATCCTCCGCAGAATTTTTTGTATTCACACCTGCCGCACTTGCCTTTATATAGGTTAAAGTCCCTCAGTTCATTAAATATCCTTGAATTTTTCCAGATAGAATCAAAGGATGCCTCTTTTAGATCCCCGCAGTTTAACTCAAGGTAGCCGCATGGCTGGATAATCCCATCATATGAGATAAAGCAGAAGGAGGTGCCGCCAAGGCATCCCCTTGTCACCGCATCAAGGCCGTATGTCTCAAATGCTATCTTCTCCCCTTTGGCATGTGCCTCCTGCCTGAGTATACGATAGTAATGGGGGGCGCATGTGGCCTTGAGGTGGAGCGGGGTCTTGTTTCTCATGTCGTAAAACCAGTGAAGGAGTTTTTCATACTTGATGGCGTCTATCTCCTGCTCTTCCATATCCTTTGCCCTGCCTGTGGGCACCAGAAGAAATATATGATGCGCAACAGCGCCCAGTTCAACGGCCATCTCAAGTATGTTATCGATATTATCGGCATTGTGGCGTGTTACAGTTGTATTTATCTGAAACTCAATACCAGCCTCTCTTAACATGAAAATTCCATTAAGGGATGCATCAAATGCCCCCTTTACCTTTCTGAAGGTATCATGTGTTTCAGCGGTTTCACCATCAAGGGATATGCTTAAACGTTTGATACCTGACTCCTTTATCTCTTTTACAATCGCAGGGCTAAGGAGTGTGCCGTTAGTCGCCATCACCATCCTTAAGCCTAAGCCTGTACCGTACCTGGCCAGCTCAAAGACGTCCCGCCTCATAAGGGGTTCACCGCCTGTGAGTATGATGATGGGGCTGCCTGTGCGTTTGATCTCATCAAGCACCTCTTTGCATTTACCGGTGTCAAGCTCGCCTTCATATGGGCCTTTTTCTGCTGACGCCCTGCAATGGACACAATTCAGGTTACAGCTTCTGGTGATCTCCCATGCGACAAGCCGGGGCGGGTTTAATTTTTGATCTGTTGGGTGTGGTTTATGCATATATAAAAACCAGGTTCAAGGCGCAAGGCTCAAGGTTAAAGGTTCAAATAATTTGCCGCTTCTTTGGCAAAATAGGTAAATATAATCTTTGCCCCGGCCCTTTTAATGCATGTGAGGCTTTCCATCATCATCCTTTTACCATCCACCCATCCCCTCTCCTCTGCCGCCTTTATCATGGAATACTCGCCGCTCACATGATAGGCGCAGACCGGCAAAAGGCATATCTCCTTTACTCGGCGGATAATATCCAGATATGGAAGGGCAGGTTTTACCATTATCATGTCTGCCCCCTCCTCAATATCAAGCATGGCCTCTCTTATGGCCTCATCACTGTTACCAGGGTCCATCTGGTAGCCTGTTCTGTCACCAAATTCAGGAGCAGATTCCGCTGCCTCCCTGAATGGGCCGTAAAAGGCGGATGCATATTTTACCGCATATGAGATGATACCCCTGTCACAAAAGCCGTTTTTATCAAGGATATCACGGATAGCCGCTACCCTGCCATCCATCATATCAGAAGGGGCGACAAAATCAGCGCCCGCCTTTACATGGCTTAGTGCGGTTTTTGCAAGTATCTCAAGGGTGGAGTCATTATGGACACAGCCGTTTTCTATTAACCCACAATGGCCGTGATCCGTATATTCACACAGGCAGACATCTGTTATAACAACCATGTCAGGAAATTTTGCCTTTATCGCCCTGACAGACCTCTGCACCGCCTCATCATCATCAAATGCGCTGCTGCCAATGGAATCCTTTTTTTCAGGAAGCCCGAACAGTATAATGGCCTTAATCCCAAGATCCCTTAACTCCTTTACCTCATTAACCAGTGTATCTACTGAGAAATGGTATTGCCCAGGCATGGATGGTATAGGATCTTTAATACCCTTTCCATTTTTTACAAAAAGAGGCTGAACAAGATCATTAACCGATAAAGAGGTCTCTCTAACCATGTTACGGATCTCAGGTGTTCTCCTGAGGCGCCTTGGTCGAATGATCATAAGATTTTCCTTTCCAACAGCAAAATGTATCAAAAGCAAAGCATGTATTGTTCAGGATTTTTGAGGCAGCTTTTCCTTACACCGTAAACCAAAAACCGTACACCGTTTTTTTAAATTCCTATCTCCTCATCTGTCAGATAACATGCCGGGTCAGGTGCCCATAAATCTCCTGTTGCCGCCTCTGCCCTTACCCTGAAGTTGCCTGCACATATATCAAGCCATTTGCACCTTGAGCATCTTCCTGTAACATATTTCTTTTTATCCTTGAGTTTTGACATAAGGGGATCAGTCATGTCTGTCCATATCTCGCTGAATGGTCTTTCAAGGACATTGCCAAAGCTGTGATGACGCCAGAACTGGTCTGCATGAACGGCCCCGTCCCAACTGATGCAGCCTATACCCCTTCCTGAGCTGTTCCCCTCGTTCATCTTAAGGAGCTCAAGCACCTCGCTGCTCCTGGGGTTTTTCTCTTTAAGCATGCGGAGGTAGACATATGGGCCATCCGCATGGTTATCTACTGTCAGTATCTCCTTTGGCTTTCCCCTGTCATGGAGATCCCTTGTCCTGTCGATAATCAGGTCAACCACCTCTCTGGATTCAGCATGAGATAAATCCTGGCTTATCAGCTCAGAGCCCCTGCCTGCATACACAAGGTGATAAAAGCAGACCCTTGGGATCTCCATATTTTCAAGGAGGTCAAAGATATAGCCAACCTGATCCATGTTCAACTTGCTTATGGTAAATCTTAACCCCACCTTAAGCCCTGCCTCTAGGGAGTTTTCTATGCCCTTTATAGCCGCCCTGAATGCCCCCTCCTTTTTTCTGAAGCGGTCATTCACCTCTTCCATCCCATCCAGGCTTACCCCCACGTAAGAAAGCCCGATCTTTTTAAGTTCACCGGCCTTTTCCTTTGTTATAAGGGTGCCGTTCGTGCTGATAACCGCCCTCATGCCCTTACCCACCGCATAGCTTGCAAGCTCTGTAAGGTCAGGCCGTACAAGGGGTTCGCCACCTGAAAAGAGCACAACAGGGGCGCCAAAGGTAGCAAGATCATCAAGGACAACCTTTGCCTGGTCGGTTGAAAGCTCCTTCTCGATTGATTTTAAAGTGGCATGGGCATAGCAGTGCATACAGTTAAGGTTGCATGCCCTGGTTATGTTCCAGACAACTACAGGCTTTTTATCCTTTGAAAACTGAAGCAGGTGGGAGGGCAGTTTTGATGAATGCCTCCCATATCGCAGCGCATCCGAAGGTTCCACTGTTCCGCAGTAAAGCTTAGAAATCCCGATCATTTAATATTTTTATCCGTGTCAATTGGTATCAGATTCTCATTTTCATCAAAGTGCTGTTTGTAATACCTTTTAAGCAGCGTGTTTATATACCTTTCCATATCAATAATGGCATCCCGGTTCAAGGTAAAATGTTCTATGCCGGAGCGATCTTTTACAAGCTTGAGCCCGTACTCAAGCTTTTTTGCCATATAAAAAGCAAGAGGTCCGGGTTCCTTGTTTGAATCAAGTGATTGCCTGATCAGCTCATCAACAGCGCTTTCATCAAATGACATGCTGATCTCAAGCTTTTCAGCAAGGAGGATCTCTTCATCCCTCACCTGTCTATACATTCTTTTATAATCCTCAAAGGCGCTGTTTATGTCGGTGGTTGTCCTTAGATAAATCTCACCTATCAGCTCCCTTCTCTCCTGGCTCAGGGCCATGCCGGACAGATGCCTGAAATCCTTTTCCCTCTCCTCAATAAATGCGGCAAGGTTTTCAAGCTCCCTTTTCCTCATCTGCTCAAAACGGGCTAAACGCTCAGGGTCATCATACCCCTCCTTGAGTTTAGCGAGTTCGCCCCTGGGGTCGTCAACCAGTTGAGGTGTTACGAGGAGCTGTTTGATCTCCGTGGATGGCAGATGTTTTTCAAAGGGTATGAGCACCTTTTCCACTGCGCTTACAAGGCCTCTTGCACCAGTCTTCAGCTTTGCGGCCAGCTCTGCGATCTTGTCCAGTGCCTCATCCTCAAACTTTATATCTATACCATATGCCCTGAAATCCTGTCTCTTACTCACAATGACAGGGTTATTTGGATTTTTTAGGATGTCCGCCAGGTCCTCTTTTGTAAGTTCATCAAATACCACTATAACAGGTAGCCTGCCTATAAACTCGGACTCAAAACCAAACTCCACAAGATCCTGCGCTGTTACCTCCTTCATGATCTCCCATGGGATCTCTGTTGGAGAGACATCCGCCTCAAAACCGATGCCCTGCTTCTGAAGCCTTTTCTTGATGATGTCAGTAAGGGCGCCGAATGCCCCGCTCATGATAAAAAGGATATTTTTCGTGTTTACCACGCGCTTTTCCTTTTTACCTGTGCGCCTGAACTGCTCTATTGCCTGTATCTGGGAGATAGGGTCATGGGCCACCTTGAGGTCAACCTCTGTCTCTTCCATGGGTTTTAAAAGCGCCCTCTGGACACCTGTGCGGGAGACATCGTGTCCTATAAAATTGTTTGCGCTTGCTATCTTATCTATTTCGTCTATATAGATTATGCCGTTCTCGGCCAGTTCAATGTTTTCACCCGCCTCATAAACAAGGTCCCTTACAAGGTCTTCAACATCGCCTCCCACATAGCCGGTCTCGCTGAACTTGGTTGCATCACCCTTTACCATAGGCACACCCAGTTTCTGGGCAAGGAGTTTTATCATATAGGTTTTGCCCACACCTGTCGGCCCGATCATAAGGACATTGTTTTTTATCATCCCTACGCCTGACTGTTTCTTTTTGCCCGAGAGTTTATTAAGGTAATTGACCCTGTTAAAGTGGGTACAGATCTTTGTGGCAAGCACTGCCTTTGCGTCCTTCTGTTTTATCACAAAGGTATCAAGGTGCGCCTCAAGCTCTTCAGGGAGCATATCAAATTCAGGCACACCCTTTTTGTTTTGATAATCCCTCCCCTCTTCAATATCGTCAACATCACCTTTGGGAAGCATTACAGGGGATAGAATCTTTATGCGGTTTCCATATTTTTTGGAAAGATAATCTCCAAGTTCCTTTTCAAGTTCCTGCTGATTAGGCAGTTTTTCATACTCATTTCGCCCATTTTCCTGATCTTCTATTATTGTGGTCATATAACCCTCTTTATTTTAATGTCAAAATATAGACATTATGGATATTGATTTCAACCCAAATAATGTTTTATACCTTATTGACTCAGACGAATATTTTCATTAAAGTCTCAATATCTGATTGATACCTGATTATACAGATCGGCAATTATTGAATAGATATAAACATTTAAAGGAACAGGGAACCAGAAATGGCCTTTAGACTTGAAATACGACTGAAAAAGGAGTTACCCGATGCAGAGGGTAATAACATAAAAAAGAAGGCAAATGATTACTTTGGCCTCGGGGTTAATGATATACGCGTAATAAAGATACTGACTATAGACGCAGACCTCAGTGAAAAAGATCTTGAGGCGATCAGGAGAGAGATATTCACCAACCCGGTAACAGAGCTATCTTCATTCTCACCCATGGCGACCGGTTTTGACTGGCTTATATGGGTGGGTTACAGGCCCGGTGTAAGGGACACTGCCGGGAGCACAGCAGTGGAGGCGATAGAGGATTTTCTTAAAAGGCCATTTAATAGGGGGGGGGCTGTATACACATCCAAACTCTATGAAATACGGGGCGGTATTGATGAAGCAGGGGCAATGAAAATAGCCTCGGAAATACTCTCAAACGATATTATCCAGCAATACAGGATCTACTCTAAAAAGGAGTGGGACAAAGAGAAGGGCATAGGGATAATCATCCCGAGTGTCAGGCTTGATCATGTGCCAAAGTCAAACACCATATCCATCGGCTCTGATGAAGAGTTAAAAAGGATATCAGGGGAGAGGAACCTTGCCCTTCAGGAGAGGGATATCCCGACTATCAGGCAATATTTTCTAAGAGAAGATATCCGCTCTGAGCGCAAGAAGGTAGGGCTTGATGAGCCTACTGATGTTGAGATTGAATATATATCACAGTCCAGAAGCGACCATTGCAACCACAATACATTCCGCGCTATGTTCAATTATACTGATATCGCCACAGGGGAAAAGAGTGAGGTGAATAACCTCTTCAAGAGCTGCATACAGGCCCCGACCCTTGAGCTTGCGGATAAAAAGGAGTGGGTGGTATCGGTTTTATGGGATAATGCGGGTGTGGCACGTCTGGACGAAAAGAACAACTACACCATTACAGGTGAAACCCATAACAGTCCATCAAACATGGAGGCATATGGAGGTTCCATTACAGGTATTGTGGGCATATACCGTGACCCTCTTGGCACAGGCAAGGGTTCAAAACTTATTTTAGGGATATATGGGTACTGTGTTGGTGACAGGGATTATAATGGCCCGCTTAAACCACATCTGCAC
>Ga0123334_1006652_pt1 | contig 10615 bp, 5 predicted proteins | sample BiotimSIPDNA_FD_89706 | JGI IMG/M metagenome (GOLD analysis project Ga0123334, IMG submission 89706) | Anaerobic biogas reactor microbial communites from Washington, USA - Biogas_R1 time_0 SIP DNA | ecosystem: Engineered > Bioreactor > Anaerobic > Unclassified | place: Washington, USA | collected... | reverse complement strand
GTGCCTCAGTTTTTTGTACATGCCAAACATATAAGCCACTTCGCGACCACCAACACCGATGTCACCAGCAGGAATGTCGGTATCGGGACCGATGTGTTTGCTCAGTTCCAGCATGAAAGCTTGACAGAAACGCATGATTTCAGCGTTGGATTTGCCTTTGGGATTGAAGTCTGAACCTCCTTTGCCACCGCCCATAGGAAGGGTGGTCAGTGCATTTTTAAAGGTTTGTTCAAAAGCCAAAAATTTCAAGATGCCTGGGTTGACGGAGGCATGGAAGCGGATACCGCCTTTGTAGGGACCGATAGCCATGTTGTGTTGTACACGATAACCCATGTTGGTCTGGTAGTTGCCTTTGTCGTCCATCCAGGTAACACGGAAAGAGAAAATGCGATCGGGAATGCAGAGGCGTTCAATCAGGTTGACTTTGTCGAATTCGGGGTGTTTGTTGTATTCCGATTCGATAGACATCAATACTTCTTCCACGGCCTGGTGGTACTCGGGTTCATTCGGAAAACGGCGCTTGAGGTTCGCCAACACGTCAGCAGTCTTCATAGTTTGGAGATATTTTTATGTAAAATGTTTCCTGGGTCAGAAATTGGTTGCAAAGATGCGTCCTTTTTTTGGATTTTGCAAGATATGTGTTTGTGAAAAGCAAAAAAAAGTTTCAAAAGTTGATATATATGTGGGTTTGCATCAAAAAATGTCTTTTCGAATTGTTATTTGATAGCTTTTTGACACTTTGGAGGTAGAATACCAGAGGATTCTTTTTTTCTTCGGAGCCGCTTCTTTTCGGGGTCGGCTTTTCTTTCTTCCTTCGAGACCGCTCCCCTGACGGGATTGGGTATTGTCTCCAGTACCCGTTCCTCAGGGCTAGCGAAGGCTTCGACATCGGCGCCGCTGTCTAGGGGACGCTAACCCTGAGAAACGGGTGTCGGAGACAATACCCGACTCCGCCCCAAGGGGAGCGGAATCGAAGAGAGGAGAGATTCCTGCCACAAAGGGGGCGGGAGCAAAAAAACGGCACCCGATGAAGAGTGCCGTTTAGTGTTATTGGTTCTGACCGTGGCAGTGCTTGTATTTCTTGCCACTGCCGCAAGGACAAGGATCATTACGACCAACCTTCTGCTCCACCCTGACAGGCTGAACAGGACGCTCCTGAGGCGGCATGGGAGGTTGACCAGGCTGACCAGGTTGACCTGGAGCATGCGACTGGCTGGAAGCATCGTCCTTGGTGGTACGGTAACGGCTGTAATCCTGGCGCTTTTCGGGAGCAGCCTGGCGTACAGATTCCGGTTCCCTGAAAGGAATCTGACCACGCATCAAGGTGGTGCACGTCTTCTTATTAATGGTCACCACCATGTCTTTAAACAGATTGTACGATTCAAGCTTGTAAATCAAGAGCGGATCTTTCTGTTCGTAGCTGGCGTTCTGTACAGAGGTACGCAAGTCATCCAATTCCCTGAGGTTTTCTTTCCAGGCCTCGTCGATGGTGTGGAGCAAGATGGCTTTTTCGAAGCTGCGCACCACTTCCTTGGACTGACTCTCAGCCGCCTGTTTGAGGTTGACGGGGATGTTGTAAGTGCGTTTGCCATCGGTGATGGGTACGAGGATGTTCTCGTAGATGGCGCCCTGACGTTCAAACACTTGTTGAACCACGGGGTTGGCTACCTGAGCCATCTTGTCCATACGACGCTTGTAGTTGTCAATTACGGCTTCGAAGATTTGATCGATGTTCTTTTCGGTCTTGGTGCTCATGAAGGTCTCTTCGTCCATAGGCGGCTCCATGGAGAAATACTTGAGCACGTCCATCACCAATCCTTCGTAGTCCTTATCAGATTCAGCTTGTTCCACTACCTGAGTAATCAGGTCGTACATGGAGTTGAGGATGTCAATGCTGACACGTTCGCCCATCAAAGCGTGACGACGCTTCGTGTAGATGACTTCACGCTGATTGTTCATCACGTCGTCGTATTCGAGAAGACGCTTACGGATACCGTAGTTGTTTTCTTCGACCTTCTTTTGAGCCCGTTCGATGGATTTTGACATCATGGAATGCTCAATCATTTCACCTTCCTTGAAGCCCATACGGTCCATCAAGCCAGTGATGCGTTCGGTACCGAAGAGGCGCATCAGGTTGTCTTCCAGGGAAACGTAGAAGACGGAGGATCCCGGGTCACCCTGACGACCGGCACGACCACGCAACTGACGGTCAACGCGTCTGGATTCATGACGTTCCGTACCGATGATGGCCAAACCACCGGCGGCTTTGACCTCGGGGCTGAGCTTAATGTCGGTACCACGACCAGCCATGTTGGTGGCTATGGTTACTGATGAGCGCAAACCGGCTGTGGCAACAATGTCGGCTTCCCGCTGGTGCAGTTTGGCATTCAAGACACTGTGGTTGATTTTACGCATGGTAAGCATCTTGCTCAGTAATTCGGAAATTTCCACGGAAGTGGTACCGACCAAAACAGGACGGCCCTTTTCGACCAGGCTGACGATTTCTTCAATCACGGCCTGGTATTTCTCCCGCTTGGTACGGTAGATGCGGTCTTCCATGTCGTTGCGGGCAATGGGACGGTTGGTCGGAATGACCACGACGTCCAGCTTGTAGATATCCCAGAATTCTCCCGCTTCGGTTTCGGCCGTACCCGTCATACCGGCCAGCTTATGGTACATGCGGAAATAATTCTGCAAGGTAATGGTGGCAAAGGTCTGGGTAGCCGCTTCTACGGTAACCCTTTCCTTGGCTTCGATGGCCTGGTGCAAACCGTCGGAATAACGACGACCTTCCATGATACGACCGGTCTGTTCGTCAACGATTTTCACCTTATTGTCTATCACCACGTACTCATCATCGCGTTCGAAAAGGCAATAAGCCTTGAGCAATTGGTTGATGGTATGCACACGCTCCGATTTAACGGCGTAGTTTTGCATGAGCTCGTCCTTGGTGGCCGCCTTTTCCTCAGGAGACAGACCCTTGTTTTCCAAGTCGGCCAGTTGAGAAGCAATATCGGGCAAGACGAAGAAATGAGGGTCTTCGGTGTCACCGGTGATGTAGTCAATACCCTTATCGGTGAGTTCAATGCTGTGGTTCTTCTCGTCGATGACATAGTAAAGAGGGTCTGTAACGATGTGCATCTGACGGTTGTTGTCCTGCATGTAAAATTCTTCCGTCTTCTGCATGGCAGCCTTGATGCCTTGTTCACTCAAAAACTTGATCAGGGCCTTGTTTTTGGGGTGGGACTTATGGGAGCGGAACAAAAGTAAAGCGCCTTCTTCCTGTTCCTTTTTGTCCTGAGAGGCCATCAGTTTGCGGGCATCAGACAAAAGTTTGGTTGACATGTTTTTCTGGGTGGAGACCACACGCTCAATTTTGGGCCTTAGTTCATCAAACAGTTGGTCTTCCCCCTTGGGTACAGGACCGGAAATGATGAGAGGGGTACGGGCGTCGTCAATCAACACGGAGTCCACCTCATCCACAATGGCGTAGTTGTGTTTGCGTTGTACCAAGTCCATAGGGCTGGTAGCCATGTTGTCACGCAGGTAGTCGAAACCAAATTCGTTGTTGGTACCAAAGGTGATGTCGGCCAGGTAAGCTTTGCGGCGTTCTTCTGAGTTTGGACGGTGTTTGTCAATGCAATCTACCGACAATCCGTGAAACATATACAACGGGCCCATCCATTCGGAGTCACGCTTGGACAGGTAATCGTTGACCGTGACCACATGTACTCCGTTGCCGGTGAGGGCGTTGAGGAAGACGGGCAAGGTGGCGACCAGGGTTTTACCTTCACCCGTGGCCATTTCAGCGATTTTTCCTTTGTGGAGGATGACACCACCAAACAACTGCACATCGTAATGTACCATGTCCCAGGTGATTTCATTACCACCGGCCATCCAGTGGTTGGCGTAAATGGCTTTGTCACCCTCAATGCGTACAAAATCATGGCTGGCAGCCAAATCCCTGTCAAAGTCGTTGGCTGTGACCACAATTTCACTGTTGTTGGCAAAGCGTCTGGCCGTTTCCCGCACGATGGCGAACACTTCGGGCAAGGCTTGATCGAGTACGCCTTCCATCTTTTCGAGGATGGCTTTCTCTATCTTGTCAATTTCATTATAACTGGCTTCCCTGGCGTCCAGCTCCAGTTCTTCAATACCCTGCTTGAGGGTTTCGATTTGCTGGCGTTCCTCAGCTACACTGTTTTGAATGGTGGCTTTGATAGTGGCAGTTTTGTCCCTCAAGGCGTCGTTGCTGAGGGCTTCTATACCTTCGGCAGCCTGCTTGATCTTATCCACCCAAGGGGTCGTTTCTTTAAGGTCTCGCTGGGCTTTGTTGCCAAAAAGTTTGGTCAATATATCATTGAATCCCATAATGTTGGTTTTTGTTGTTGATTCGTTGGTTGTTGGTCGAAAAAGGCATGTTGAAGCGTGGGTCAAAAGCCTGGCAGTCGGCTCCCCTCACAGGCATTGGGTGGGCGAATCCTGAACACCGTGCTCAGCGTGGCAGCGATATCACCGACTGAAACGGGGCTGACGAAACGTTGCGGGGTGCAGGATGAACCGAAGATCAGCAAGGAAGTGGTATACGCCTCGTACCTGACCTGTACATCTTTTTCGGCACCACCGTGTCTGATGTTCCAACCGGGTTGTATTTCAAGTATGAAATCGCCGGTATGGGCCGGATTGACAGCGTTTCTGTATTGGATTAACGTATTGTCGTAGGTGCCAGCCGATAATACCCTGCTGCTGATGACACGCTGGACACCGCTGAATTCACCCAGAAAAGCGGCTGCTTTTTGGGTCACCTGATCCAGGTCCAGCCCCTGCTTATCAATAAGCGTGCGGTTAAGGTATATCTGCTTGTTGTGCCAGCCGCTGACCCAGGGTTGATCGCCATATAGGGCCATCAGGTATAGGTTGAGCAGGGAGGTGCAACGGTCGGTGTAGAAGTCGCCGTGGTAGGTGCGGTTGCCTGTCAATTCGACGGCCGGATTGGAAGCTGTACCGGTGCCGACCAAGTAAATCAGCGCATTTTCCAGCCCAACCTGTCTGTCGATGGCGTCAATCAGTTTACCGACCTCTGCGTCTAACCGGAGGTAGATGTCCTGCATTTCGACAGCGGACAGTTTTTTGCCTTCGTTCAAATGCCCTGAGGCTTTGAACTGAACAGCCAGGTAATCAGGAATGTCATCCGTGCCCAGGTGCTCCTGTTCCAGCGTTTTCAAGGCAATACGGTTGATCTCCTCGTTGATCATGGGGGTCTCCTTGTAGGCCTTGAACTTATCTTTGCCGTATTTGCCCAGCCAGTACTCAAAGAGGTTGGGGCTGGTTTGATAGGGCAGCATGCCGTATCGGCTCAGTGGCAAAAGGGGCCTCCATGCTGTTTGGTCCAGAATGCCTGAGAGGTTGCGTTGGTCGTTGAACTGTTGCAACCACCAGGGCATGTAATTGTAATAGGTCGATGTGCACCATTGTCCGGTGGCATCGTCCATCCAGAAAACGCCATCGGCTTCGTGACCACCTGCCAGTATGCTGGATTCGGCCGATAAACCGACCGAAAAGACCTTGGCCAGTTGGTTGGTGGCATTCTTAAGTTCGTCACCAAGGGTTGAGGCCATCAACTGCTTGGGCGACGTGGTGGTTGTGGTGTAGTTGCCCAGCCATTCCGGGTCGTGCACGCAGGATACGACCGTGTTGGACTTGCGGTCAAACCAGGATTGGCCAATGATACCGTGTCTGGAAGGTGTGGTTCCCGTGACCAGGGAAGCGGTGGCCGAGGCTGCGTCGGGGTGAGGAATGCCGTAGGAAACCGACTGGTAAACGATACCGCCTTGCAGCATCTTCTTCAGTCCGTCTTCGCTGAAACCGTCTTTGAACCATTCCAGGTAATCGGCCCTCAGTTGGTCGATGTGGATGCCCACCACCAATCGGGGTGCCTGACCCGTTGCCCCTGTGGCTAAGCCGGGCAGGGTGATGGACAACAAACCTAGGATGGAACGCAGTAGCTTATGCATGGCGGTAACGCTTGAAAAGAATAAACTCGGCACGCAGGCCAATAAGCATCAGGGCAACCAGGAAGGGCAAAGCCGCTGGGTGCAACGTCTGCGGGAGGAACAGTACGCCGGCAAAGGCAAACAATTGCAGGGGTAAGTTGACCATCAGGTACTTGGGGGCTATCTTTTCTCGGAAAGGCTTAAACAACAGTCCAAATGCAAAGATAAGATGCAAGGGGTGTAGCCAGATGGTCAAGTAGTTGACGTCAACCGTAGGGTGTTCGGAAAAGAAAACCAGGAAGTACATCAGGCAACCCAGCACGCCGGCAATACCATAGAGCAGCCCTGTCCAGCTATTCATTATGGCTCCAATAAGGCGTTTTTCAGTACCGTTTTTACGTGGCCAGGCCAGTATTACAAGCAATAGGGTCAGACCGGCTACCAGCCACATCACCAACAATGGACCAGGCATGTTTGAACCGGAGTCCTCCAAACTTGGGTCGATGCTGGCTAGTTCAGTGGTCGAGGCGACCAATGGCCTGAGGCCTGATGTGGTACCTTGGATAAGGGTTGTATCGGTTTGGGCCAGGCTGCTGTCGGTTTCAATCACAGCCGTGGCAAACGATGCCATCAGAATGGTAGGGGCAAACTGTTGTGTCCGAAGATCAGCTTCATCATCGGCCTTGGCGCCCAGTGCGAAATCGATTCCGTATTGTACCCAGGGATAGTCTTCTGTGTGTGTATGAATGACGGCTCGTAAAGAGGAACAGGGGGGTGCCAATTCGTAGCGCACCTGACCGTCCAAAGCGGATTCAATCATATCTCTGGGTTGGGTGGCGCAGTTCTTGTAGATAAAGTTATAACGGTATATCTTGTTCTCAGGCTGGATGTTCACCAGTAAAGCGTTCAACAATCGGTCTTTTTCTGCCGATGTAAGGTTGAGTACCTGCTCAGTAACAGCGCGGTTTTCCAACTGGTATTCCAACATGAAGTTGTAGAAATCAGTGGTTCCCACCTGGTAGTCGGTCTGGCCGGTCACAAAACGACCGATAAAATTGGGGGCGGAAAAGTCAAACAAGCCGTAATTGAAGACCACGTCAATCTTGTTTTCGGCGTCTTGGTAACGGATGCCTGTGTGTCCGTAGTGGGCCCAAACGGCCTTGCCCGGTGAGGCGGTGAGTAAGGAAAACTGGCCCTCAGCCCCTGCATCCATTGGCAACACCCACAACAGGGCAAGCACCAGCCATAGGCTGTTTTGCACACAGCGCTTCAATAGGGTGGATAAACGGGATGACTGAAACAAAGACATAACCAGGCAATTTGACCGCAAAAATACAAAAATGGGGTGGATGAATGGCTATCGGCTAGAAATTAAGTTATATTTGTCGCGTTGCAACGTCATACTTGTACGCCTGCATTTATTCAGGTAGTCAAACATGACTTGACACGTTGTACTTGTAGGTGTTGTACCATTAATACCTTAAAACAAATGACCTTGGAAAAAAAGAAACTGTACCGTAGCCGTGACAGGATGCTTGGAGGAGTATGTGGCGGTGTCGCCGATTACTTTGGAATTGATAAGAGCCTGGTGCGTATCATTTTTGCCGCTTTGATCCTGGCCGGTACAGTCGGATTCTGGCTGTATCTCTTGATGTGGATCATCATTCCTTCCGAATAAGCTGTTCGTTTACGGGTACACCAGTTCGTTGCGGTCACCCTCCAATTGTTTTAACTCGGAAATATCCTGGACAACTTCCAGGGTGCCTGTGTATTCCCCTTTCTCGTTGCGCAGCGCGTAATAGGCGATGCTGATGAAGCTGCCGTTGTGGTTGGAACGCCAGAACAGGGCTTTGTCTTGCCGGCCGCTTTTGAAGTCATCCAGCAGTTGCTCAATCATGGGCAGCAGACGCTTGGGGTGGCAGACCCGCATGTTGCGACCCAAAGCCGCTTTGGGACGGGAGAAAAAGCCGGTGGGCCTGTTGTTGAAGTAGCGAACCGTATCGTCTTTGTCGATGAAGCTGATCTCGGCGGGGAAATTGTCGAAGAGCAGGGTCAGTTCCTCCGGGGTAAATGACCCCGAAGGGAGTTGAATACGTTCGGCAGGATCCGGTACTTTATCGGCTGGCTGCTTGCCTTCGGCAGGTTTTGGGGTGACGTCGTTGGGATTCATAGCTGCAAACGTACGTTTTTTTTACAACATGACCTTAAAACAGGCGGTGCCCGTGGCGGTTTCCACCTTTATCAAGTAAAGACCTGTTTCTCTGCTTCCGGTGAAGGGCAATACAGCCTCGCCTTCTACCTTGAGGCTGACCACTACCTGGCCGGCCAGGGTGTAGCAGGTGACCGTTGCCGGCTTCCGGCTGCGCAGTAGCAAACAGCGGTTAGTCTTGTCCACGCTGTAGTCAAAGCCTTCCATTGTCGTGTTGACAGGTGTCAGCCCCGTGTATTCGTCGATGGAGGGGTTGATGTCGTTGTTCAGGTAGTGGCTGGTCAGGCCGTCCCCGTTTCTAACCCCATAATCCTGGAAGTAGGTGCCGGCCGAGATGGTTTTGAAGTCTTCGGCGTCACCCCCGATGATGGCCGTGCCCGATACTGTGGCGCCGTCCAGCCAGGCCAGGTCTTTGATGATGGCCGAACCGGAAACGGCACTTGAGTAGACAATCGGACTGCCCTGAATGCTGGCGCTGCCAAAGATGTCGCTGTTGTAAAAAATCCTGGCCGCCTGCTCAACAACGGCGTTTTCCCTCACCTTGGCCGATGAGCCCACGATGGCGTTGTCCCTCACGATGGCGTTGCCGCTCACTATGGCCGAGCCTTTTACAATGGCATGCCCATCGATACGGGCGTTGCCGCTCACAGTAGCGTTTTCAAGCACCTGAGCGTAGGGACCGACATAGGCCGTGGCAGCCACGTTGGCCGTGTTGGCAACCCAGCCACCGCCATTGGGGTGAGGTTTGCCGGCGTATACGTCTTTCATACTGTTGTAGCCTGGAGATTGCCCCGCTGGTTTGGCGCCGGTGAGCGCAAAGCGATAGGGGTAACGGAAAATACGGGGCCAGCCCGGGGTCCAGATATAGTTGTGGTGAGTGGCCGGGGCACCGGTCACCACCAGGTAAAGCGCCTTGTCGTCGTCGGTCAGGTCGAAGGTCAGGTTGCCAGTGATCAGGGATCCGAGGGGGCTGTATCGGGGCTTGCCCTCGGCGTCAACAGCGACAAAACCGTAGCGCCAACCGGCTCCACCGGCTGAGGTGTTGGGGTAGCCTTGAAATTGGAGACTAAGTTGGGAGGCGCCGGCTTCCCGGTACAGGGGAATGAGGTTGTAGCCATAATCGGCCGGTGCCATGTATTTGGGTACAATGTACCAACCCGGGTTGAGGTTGGTGGTGTCTACGTAGGTGTATTGGCGGCAAATTTCTGCCTCGTTCAATCCGTTGATGACCTTCATCATGTTGTCATGAATGCTGTAGTCCCAGGTGACGTTGCGTTGGGCGTATTTGCCAAATTCATCGTTCAAACGGTCTTGCGACCAGCCTTCGTTGGTCCTGAGGCTCATCAGGGGGTGTTGGCCCTGATTGGCGTTGCGCCAGATCTTGTTGATGGTTTCCATGCTGTAGTCGTCCAACAGGTACTGCAGGAAAAAGTTGTTCTCGTAGTAGTGTGAGGTGGAGCTGAAATGCAGCATAGTCGTGTTCAGAAAGCGCTGTGGGTAGGCTCTGGCGATGTCGCCCGTGGCAGTGAAAGCCATAAAGTTGGCATGCGACTCCCAGAACATGCCCAGGGCGTAGCTGTTGTCGTTGGGGTCTTTGATACCCTTGCCACTGTATTGAATGGGAATCATGGCCTGGCACATGTGTGCAAATTCGTGGGCGATGACAAAACCGGAGCCCTTGGTGGCGCTGGGGTGCACCCACATGGAACCAATCACTCCGTCGGTAGATCCACCGTTGGCATACCCGCCAGGGTAGGCGGTGGTCCAGGTGTCGGTGATGACGATGGGGAACTTGTAGGTAGCCATGTTGCCCGTGTGTTTGTTGGTGATGAAGCCGAACGTATCCACGTACAAACTCAGGTAGTACTCCAATTTGTTGAGCATGTCAACAGGATCGAAGGCTAGGTTTTGGTCGCCGTTGGCGGGATTCAAGGGGGTGGTGCCTACTTTGGCGCCCCAGAAAATGATGAAGTTGTCAGATTGGACTGATTTATCATAACTCCACTCGTTTTGCCTGACCTGATTGTCCACATAGATGCGTTTTTCTGTGGTGGTACAGATATAATAGGCGGTGTCCAGCAAATACGTGCTGTCAATGGTGCGGATACGAACAGTCAAACCGTCGTTGGTGTTGAGACTGGCCGGTATCTTGATCTTGATTGTTGTTTGGCCGTTGGCATCGGTCAGGGGCAGGGCTTTGCCGTAAACAGATTCATTGAACGTGGTGTTGTTGACGGTGTAACTTTCCTTGACTGTACTTGGGGTGTTGTTGACTAGACCATCCCACCAGCAGGCTTCACCTGGCAAGACGTTGCCGAAACGGTCTTTGGTCTGCAGGGTGAAGGTGACGACCGCGTTTTTGAATAGTTTCAAAGGGGCTGTGAAGGTCGATTGGGCAGGATCGATGCGCCCT
>Ga0123334_1006650_pt1 | contig 10616 bp, 7 predicted proteins | sample BiotimSIPDNA_FD_89706 | JGI IMG/M metagenome (GOLD analysis project Ga0123334, IMG submission 89706) | Anaerobic biogas reactor microbial communites from Washington, USA - Biogas_R1 time_0 SIP DNA | ecosystem: Engineered > Bioreactor > Anaerobic > Unclassified | place: Washington, USA | collected... | reverse complement strand
AGTAAATGCAGATGGAGAACCATCCTGGCCAAAGATTATACGTCCACGGTTTCCACTTAAAATTTCTTCGCCACCTTCAGTTGCAATCTGCCACAACCACTCATTGGGTTGTCCGCTATGGGTAAATGTCGTTGTAATCGTGTGCGCATCACCGGATTCATCATAAACCACTATTGATGTGCTCTGAATACCGGTATTACGAGCTGTTTGAATCTCTTCAAAACCAAGGTTTGCATTAAAATATGTCGGAGCAGTTGCATCATTATCACTATTGGATGCTGTTATTGAAACACTGCCAATCGAAAATGCGCGCTCCGGCTGACCGCGAATCACAATTGATCCATCCGGAAGTTGATCATCGTCGGTGTTTGTGGTATTCATGCCTACTGATGGGTTCTGGTGAATGGTTCCATCAGTAGCCGGAAGTCTGAATGCCTGTTGTATTCTACTAACAAGATCACCCATCGTATATACAGAGGTTGCATCAGCAGGATCTCCATAAGGAATTGATAATGTTGTGATATTTTCACCACCAACAGATCCGTTGATACTGATCCGATCACCGATTTCGAGACCAAGGGGGTGGCCTGTCGAATCGAATGCATTGTTGATTAATGTATTCTCGTTCGCCGGAACCCGTAAACCACTTACTGTATAAGAGCTTCCACCGGCGATTGATGGCGGAAATGTAAATGCACCGGTTACGTATGAATTTGAACCGGGACGTGAGCTGGTTACCTGAAGTCCATTGATTGGAGTTGCAGGATCAAGACTTGAATCGACAATAAGATTACCGTTCGTTGCATTGACTGTTATGAAACCGCTTCCGGTCTGTGCCCGCAAATAGGTCTGAAGACTCGCAGCAAGCGATGTGAGTGTTGTTGTGTCAGTTACCGGAATGCGGATTGAATCGACACCGCTAATTGATGCAATGATTTCATCACCGACCTGAATACCGAGATCATTACCATCGCGGTCGAACAACGATGTAAGCAGTGAGCCTGATTCCGCCTGTGTAATAAAACGGTTTGAATGTGTAATTGATCCAAGGCCGGCACTGTCGCTATCAAGATTGCAGGAATAACGGATCTCGGTTGTCGCACGAGCCGGAGCTTTTTCGCCATAAGGAATACGAAGATCACCAACATGTGATCCCGGCGGAAAGGTTCCATCAACCGCAGCAGTCATACCCTGAAGCCTGTAACCGTTGGTCGGAGAAACCAGATACCCTTCTCCATCAAGCTGAAGTGCTCCGTTTCTACTGTAATAAGTTCCCGTTGCAGCATTATTGTAAGCGAAGTACGCTTTCCCCTCAATGGCAAGATCGGTAATCTGACCGGTTGTCTGAAGGTTACCCTGGTTGAGTATTGTATCGATTGATCCAATCTGCATACCAAGACCGATCTGAAGAGGATTTGTACCACCGGCATTTCCAGCCGGCCGCGATGCGCCCTGTAATAACTGCGCCATAGATTCCTCAAACGTAACACGACCGGACTTATAGCCAACGGTGTTTACGTTTGCAATATTGTTACCGATTACGTCCATCGAAACCTGATGATTTCTAAGTCCGCTGATTCCTGCATAAAGTGACCTGACCATATATTCCTCCTGATCAGGCAGTGACGCGAATTTCGTTGATGATACGTCTGTCGTTCGGTATCATCGAAAACATCCTTTCCGACTTTTTAAATCCGGATTGGTCCTGCTTTTAATCTGCGATCACTGCACTATCAATGTTTGTAAATACGTTTTCTTTTAACTTCTCTCCGTCCATGGCTGTGATCACCGTCCTGTTCGGGATATTAACAATAAACGCAAGGTCCTTCATTAAAATGAGCGAGTCCTTCGCCCCCTTGCTGGCAGCTCCCGAAACTGCTCTCTCAAGTTTCCCCATTATCTCCGGGGTGATATCAATGTTTCTGCTTTTTAGCCGCGTTGATGCGTGACTTGAAAACCTCACCTCACTTTCGAGTTTTGTACTGAGTATCTGCGAAAACGCCGGTGTATCAGTACTTTTCCCAACCTGCTGACCGCCTGATACCTGACCTGTCTGCCTTGATGGAGCTACAACACCACTGCGATGCGCATTGATCCTCTGCTGCATATCAAGAGGTATTCCATCATTTTTTGTCACGTTCATACATAGTCTCCCTGATCGTAACTCCTGACGGTATCACTGATATCAACTATGTCCTTAATACTTACCGATATACTCCCCACCCGTAAACGTGTCTCGCCACCAAGATTCATCACACCGCTTACAGTCCCTTCAGCGAATGAATACAGTGATGGATCCTGCCCCTGTCCCGCAATCCTGATAAAGTATTCACCGGGATCCACATAACCGCCGCCATTCCTACCACCGTTCCATCCAAAATCCGCAACACCATCAGCACCAGCCTTAGCCGTTGTTGTGTAAACAGTATTTCCCAGCTTATCGACAATCTGAACACTGACCTGTGCACGCCCACCGGTATTGACACTGATCGGCACCGATTCATTGTCTGCACCGGTAAACCGTATTGCATCGCTTCGCACACGAATAGTCTTACCGATCATTGAAATTGCCGTTTGAGGACTAAGCATCAATTCGCTCGCTGAACTGCCACCAGATACATCAAGTACGTTGCTAAGAGGAAGCTCCTTGCCGCTGATCTTTACCACTGTACCATCACCGGTAAACCGTACACCGGTAATCATATCCTGTGCAAATGCGTAAATCTCACTGTTATTCTTTGCCTCATCAATTTCAATCGTGTATTTACCACTCTGTGCATACTCGCCAAAATCAGTCAGACCATCCCAGGTAATGATCTGCGAGTTCTCCTCATCTTTCTGCGATGCCATCAGTGTTTTTACCGTTTCGCCATCACTGTTGACAATACGCACCGTTGCCTGAGCCGCATTACCAAGATGAATATTAAGGTCAGTCGTACTTCCCGCTTTAGCAACCCAGGAAAGTTCCTTTTGTTCCAAGCGAACGACTTTTCCAATCATCGATATCGCACTACTGTTACTTATTGACTCGGCACTCTGGCGTTGTGCGTCAACGGTTCCCTTGAACGTATCTCCAAGTTTCCCTATAGCAGTTTCGATATTTGAACTGCTTTCAAGTGATCTGAATTGCGCAAGTTGTGATACAAACTCGGTATTTTCCATCGGATTGAGCGGATCCTGATAGCGCAACTGTGTTACAAGAAGCTGCAAAAACTGATCCTTCCCCATCTCCTTTTCTGCATTCTTGAAAAGATCTGTCGTACGATCACCTGTCACAGTACTTGTTGCTGTATTGATAGAGCCATCTTCGTTAAGGGATGCCTTAGCGGTATACGCTTCAGTGGATTTCCCTATCAGACTGGACAATGAATTTGATACTGCACCTGTTCCCATATTTCACCTCCTTTCCTTACGCAAAATATTCAACTGAATTATTACCGAAACGCCTGCCGGTCTCGCCTTGTGTATCAACAGATTCCTGTTCTGCCGAGTCATCACTTTCAGTATCCCCGGAACCGTTCCTGCCATGATTCGTCTGGTGATTCTCAACAGACTGCTCAGCAAATCCGTTCTGATCCTTGCCGCCGTTCTGTACATTTACTTCAAGAGAACCCGTCTGAAGATTATGCTGGGCAAGTGAATCTTTCAGCGACTGAAAGTTGTTTTCAATAATAGCTTTCACCTGCTGATTCTCCACTTGTATTTTTGCAGTAATAATATCACCCTCAATGCGAATCTTTACTGTTACATCTCCAAGCGATTCCGGACGAATCTGTACACGAACCTCAGTAACACCATTGCGTACCGCATTGTACATCTTGTCACTGATCTGGTTGATCACCGACTGTTCAATAATTTTCGGAAAACTATGCGTTGATCGCAGCTCCTGCACAACACTCTGCTGTGCTTTCACTGTAATATCTGTCACCTGTATCGTCTGTTCGATCCTGACCTGTTCCACTGAAATATCACGTGCAGGTACAGGTCCTGCATTAAGTAAAGGCGCCTTGTCTTTATTGGCGACAAGTGCATCCGCATTCTCGGCAACAGTTTTCTCATGTTTCTCAAGTTTGAGCATAGCACGATAGATCATGGTATCATATGATGCAACACCGGATTTTGATAGTGTGGACTCGTTTGATACATCAGTGATCGAAATCTGCTGTGATGAAACATTTGAATCCTTAACAATCTCGTTGATCTTCTTAATTAGCTGTGACAGACTTGATGAATCCTCGGATTGGTTGAGTGCCTTTCCAAAAATTTTCCTCATCTGCTCTGATGCAGCCGCTATTTGTGATGGATCAAGCGCCTGGGGAATCCCTGATGCAAACGATGTATTGGTCATCTGCGCCAGTTTTGCCTGAACATCCTCTGCTTTACCAAGAATATTGATACCGATTTCAACTTTGAAAAGCTGTGCGTTAAGTTTGACTATAAGGTCATCCGCCTCACCCTTCTCAATAAGTTTCTTACCGGTTTCAATAGGTTCCCCCTCTGCGACAGACGCTTCGAGAGCACCAATAATGGTTTTAAGATCATGAACGATTTGAGTTAACTGATCAACGGTTTCCGATGTCGGTTGTGTAAAGTTTACGTTTTCAAGTCCTGATACGATAGTGAGATCAAGTGTTCCCGCGATATCAATCAGTGCTTGTTTGATCGTTTCCGATGCCTGTGCGAGTTGACTATCAGTAAGCTGACTTCTTTCAGAATCCTTCAGTTCATTCAGATTTCCAACACTGTTAATCACAGTATCCTGAATCTGAGCATGCTCATTCTGAGATACGGTTTCATCAGCAGATGATACATTTTCAGACGATTCCTTTGACAAATTGGGTGAGCCTGATTTATCATCCGTTTTACTCATTTGCCGGTTATCAACTGGTTTACTCATCTGTCTGGTATCAACCTTCTGATCGGAATTCTGTTTACTGATAAAACTGCGCCGTGTCGTGAATTGATTTGATTCATCACGATTTAGCACGTTTCTCTCAGCTGACTTATTAGCATTGGAATTTGATCGTGCAACTTCGTTATATGTCTCCTGGAAACGACTTGTCGATTTCGTTTCCGGCTCTTTCCCGAACCCCGTGGCAGTATCACGACTTGCGGTGCGATTCTGACTACGGTCCATCCGGTTGGAACGAGGAGTATCACTTTGTCCACCACCGATATTGAATAACATTGCATCTGTTCTCATACGTTCACCTCCTTTCTTTCTGTTATTTGTTTAAACATTGCCTCACCCCTCAGCCCCCTCTCCATTGTCATGGAGAGGGGGTGGCAGGAGATTTTTTATTTTAATCAGCCACCACAAGGGTGGTTGGTACAGTCTACCGTGTTCCGCCGATGCGGGTTGTAATTGATGCTGCTTTTTCGGGGGCCATTGCTGCCAGAATTCTTGCCTTCTGGCGATCGTCGGTCATGGCACCGAGAATTTTTGCAGCCTGATCCGCTGAAAACGATTCGATAATCTGCGCCGCTTCAAGCGGTTTCATTGACATATACACTTTTGCCTGTGCTTTGTATTTTTTTATTTCAAGTGAATCGCTCTTCTCGACCAGAGCCTCCATCTTTTCACGCTGCCGGGCAATAATGACCTGCTTCTCATCAAGTTCCTTCTGAGCAATTTCCAATCTCGCATGTAAATTCTGTAACCGTTCCTGTTCCTTTTGTATTTCTATTTTTTCGTTTTCAAGTGCCTGAAAAGTCCTTGAATTCGAGATCATAATTGAATCGGTTTTTTGAGTCCGTTTTATCACCTGAAGCTTCTTTTCATCCTCAACAACTGTTTTAGGAGCACCGTACTCGATACGAAGCATTCCGGTTGCCAAAAGTACAGCAGCATAGATCACCGGAAACGATAGCACCGCTATCAGTAAGACAATTAGAATTTCTTTAAACTTGTTCATGATACTTCCTTGTATGCCCATTGCATTCGGATATGTGAACACGCAACGACTGTGCCAGATATAAAAATTGTATAGCATCGGTAAATGTTATTCAAGCAGAATCATATTGTTATAGGGTGATATGCAGTATGGATCCAATGCAGCATCATAGTACTGATACGGTATAGTCTGCCGGTGATACAGGAAAAATATTCTGCGGCGGTTTTCTGAAACGCAGGGTCTGAAGCAATTTGTCCGGTTTAGAAACAGAATCCCCATTATTCTCATTTACTAATGTGCGGCACATCAAGCGGAGAGCTGGTCTTTAGCTTTAGATTGGTGATAAACGACGTTTCGGATATGCCCAAAAAGTATATTCTCAACTACACAACGATTGACTATAAAAAGTCCCCTCCACACGCTGGTAGTAAGAAGATCCACAAGGAGTACTGAAATCCATTCTACTGTTTATCATTTGATAATCACAGTATGCGGGTGCGAATTCATAAAGAGGTAATCACAATATCTTTTGTTAACTACTTTGGTGAGCATTGTTTTGAAAAAATTACATGAAGGACACATATATTGACTACATTTGGAAATGATCTGACAAGCGGAAGTATACCGAAAAATCTTTTCAGGTTTGCAGTTCCGGTTTTTCTGGCCAACGTGCTTTCATCAGGCTATGCAATTATTAATACTATCTGGGTAGGTCACCTTCTGGGTGGAGTAGCTGTTGCAGCAGTCGCTGTAACATTTCCGGTAGTTCTGCTGATGGTTGCAATTGCAAACGGTGCAACAACTGCCGCGTCAGTAATGATCTCTCATAATTTTGGAGCGAAAAATAATGATGCCATCCAGAAAATAGTCGATACGTCATGGAGTGTTGGTATTATTGTTGTAATTGCAACCTGCCTGTCCGGGTACTTCGGGGCAGAAACGATTCTCCGGCTTATGAATACAAGTAACGAAGTGCTTGCGATAGCAACAGGGTTCCTTCGGCTTACAATAATTCAATTTGTATTCATGTATCTCGGTTTTATGTTTTCGTCAACACTAAGAGCTGTCGGAAACAGTAAAATTCCCCTTATGTTTACTGCCTTAGGTACAGTGCTCAACACAATCCTTGATCCACTGATGATTATTGGTGTAGGACCATTTCCGAAGCTCGGATTAAATGGTGCGGCGTATGCATCACTTATTTCCAGTGGTATCACAGCGTTTATCGGTTTTATTTACTTTTGGAAAAAATACAATCACACACCGCTTGTCCCTAAAAGTCTTACCTTAACACCAGTGTGTGTCAAACAGATATTCGGTATCGGCTTTCCAACATTTATTCAGCAGACAATTATTTCGCTGTCAGTAGCATTTATTACTGTTTTTGTAAACAATTTCGGTCCGGATGCAACAGCCGCGTTTGGTATTATCGGAAGAATAGAATCAATGGTAATCATGCCGGCAATAGCGATGCTTGTTGCAGTGTCAACATTAACGGCCCAATCGATTGGTGCCGGTAAAACGAATGCAATCCCTGTGGTGTACAAATGGGGATTACTCATCAATACACCGGTAATTGCATCAATCTGCCTTGTTTCCATATTCTTTCCTGCAGCAGTAATGCGCCTCTTTGTCACTGATCCGAACGTCATCGCAGTCGGAGTACAATATCTGCACATCGCAGGCTGGGCATATATCCTGATGGTCTCTATATTTGTCACCAACGGAGTACTGATTGGTGCGAAAAAGGCTATGATAACAATGTTTTTTTCACTGATCGCACTGGGCTTTTTTAGAATTCCCTTCGCAGCATTTCTATCCAAAACATCACTTGGCCTAAAAGGGATATGGATCGCCATCGCAATCAGTTTTTTCATCAATGCACTTCTTGGTTTTCTCTACTATATCTCCGGCCGATGGAAAAAAGGAACTCAAATCCCTGTCTCTGTCAATGAGGCACTGACCGTTGAAGCCGAGGTTGAGGGCGCGGAAGTTGTTTCAAATGTGTGATCGGGGGGGGGGCCGGGAGAGAATCCAGAATCCAGTAGCAAGTAGCAAGTGTCTCGTCCTCTAAAGTGCTGAAAGCGCGGCATATACCAACCAGGGTTATCGGCCCTGGAAACGTATCATCCATCAAGTAACATCCCATTGTAATAAAAATCACCCCGCATGCACCATCCGAAACCCAAAAGGGGCGCAATACATTTTATACAAATTTGTATCTGATAATTATTACACGATTCATGTTGTTGCCCGATTGGTATCCCGCCCTTTCAAACCCCAACCCAGGGCCGATGACCCTGGCTATAATATAACGCGTCTTCACCGCTTTTGAATTGGTGATTAGTACCATTTATCTTATTTGTTAATAATTCCCCCTTAGTTAAGGGGGACGTACCAGCGGGGGATTATCTTTTCCCACAAGAGAGCCGTGCCGTCCTGCGTACACTCAACAACGATTCCCTTTTTATCTCATTTACCGTTTGAACAATATACCCGAATATTATTTCAACTCCCCCTCTACCGCTTGCGGAGAGGGGGCTGGGGGGTGAGGCATCTTCTACTCATCGCCAAATACTTTCCTGCGCATCTGTTTTTTCGAAGAGTCCATTTTCTTACGGTCAAGCCGTACCTTCTTTACTGCCCTGGGGATTTTTGTTTCTATTCTGGGTGGATCTTTATGGTTTCGTTTTTGAACTTTTTCGCGAAGCCGCTCCAGGCAGATCTTTTTATTAAGATACTGACTGCGTTCCTGCCGTGATATTACTACAATACCGCTTGGCCTGTGCACCATACGCACCGCACTGTCGGTCTTGTTGACATGCTGCCCTCCGGGGCCACTTGACCTGAACGTAGTAACATCACACTCCTCCAGCAGTTCATCATCGGAGACCGGGAGAATTATTTCGTATTTATTATCACCTGTCATGCTCTTTTTCCTGCAAACAGTTCATACTCATACAAACGACACTCTATCTGACCGCTGTAAAACGGAATTTTTCGTTTAGATTTAAGGCCAACTTTACCAATAAGCGTAGTATTACCGGTAAAGATATAACCACGATACCCCTGACATTTATGTTTTAAAAACGTCCCGATACCACGATAATCATTTTCAAGCTCTGATTCATTACCCATTCTGATCCCGTACTCCGGATTAACCATGATGATCCCGTTTCCTTCCGGAACCGTTGTCTGATCATATTCACTTATTGCGAATTTTATGCAATCCTTTACACCTGCATTCTCGGCATTCTGTCTTGCAGCGTCAATCGAATCTGGTGAAATATCGGTTGCTATTATCTGCCCTGGAATCGGACGCCGGATTAAGGCTATCGCTTTTTTGCGCACCTCCGTCCATGCTTCACTATTAAAAAGCATGGTATGCATAAACCCGAAGTTATTTCTCAATAGCCCGGGAGCTTTATTGATCCCTATAAGTGCAGCCTCAATGGCAAGTGTTCCGCTTCCGCACATTGGATTGACAAAATGCTCAGTGGATTTCCATCCGGCAGCAAGTATTACACCGGCAGCAAGCGTTTCCTGCATCGGGGCACCCATTGGATTTTTTCTGTAACCGCGTTTCGAAAGCGGTTCACCCGATGTGTCAATATAGATCCGGCAGACATCACCTCTCCAGAACAGATTGATCACCACACCGGTCCGGTCAGGCCCGCTGTCCGGACGTCTTCCCTTCTTTCGCGATATTCTGTCAACAATTGCATCTTTACATTTGACATTTGCAAAACGGGAATCAGTAATTGTAGGATTATCAACATGCGATACAACCGACAGGTATTCATCCACGGAGATCATTGTCTCCCAGGGAATATTAAAAACGTTTTTATAAAGATCATCAGGAGTTTCGCACCGGAAATACCTGATCATGTAAAGCACGTGATGCGCTGTGCGAAGGTGAAGATTCAACATGTAGGTATCAGGATACAACCCTTCCGTTTCAACGCCTGTTGTACCAACCCTGATTATCGGATATCCTAACGCTTTGACCTCATCGGCACAAGTCTGAGCCAAACCTTTTGGTACTGTAATCAATATACTGTTTTTCATTATACTCTTTTCCTGCCGGTACGCATAAAATGCCCCGAAATATCGGGGTAGAACTTACGACGAATCTTATTTAGACTTAAAATACCTTCCGGATCACACCGGGAGAACTACCTATGTGTAAACAAACACAAAATATGATGATTTTTATCTCTGCAACAGGTATTTTCAGATTACAAATGTTTTTTCAAGTACCAGTCACTTGTCACACGTTACTTGTCACTTCAAAAGGATCACTATGTTTTTTCAAAATGTTACGCTGCTTGATGATGCATTAAAAGCAAATATGCTTCCCGAACTTGAAACATTTCCATGCCCCTACGACTCATCTAAAGTTAAAAGCGGTGTGATAAGAATTGTTTTCCCTGAGTTTACCTGCGTCTGCCCAAAAACCGGATATCCCGATTTTGCATCAATAGCACTCTACTATCTTCCATCAGAAAAGTGTGTTGAACTCAAATCATGGAAACTCTATCTTAATTCATTCAGAATGATAGGCACATTTCATGAAACAGTAACATCACACCTCTTTACCACACTTAACACTGTGCTGAAACCAAAATGGCTGATGGTCGCCGGGGACTTTTTTCCCCGTGGTAACGTTGATACTACAGTCGTATTCGAAACACCAACCGAACGCCCATCCGGTGCAGATCT
>Ga0123334_1006649_pt1 | contig 10616 bp, 10 predicted proteins | sample BiotimSIPDNA_FD_89706 | JGI IMG/M metagenome (GOLD analysis project Ga0123334, IMG submission 89706) | Anaerobic biogas reactor microbial communites from Washington, USA - Biogas_R1 time_0 SIP DNA | ecosystem: Engineered > Bioreactor > Anaerobic > Unclassified | place: Washington, USA... | reverse complement strand
GGTCCAGCTGTATGCAGACCAAATAAATCTTTCGGGCAACAATTTCCGCTATGTTGCGTGTACAAAGTCCGTCAAGCTCATCGATACCGAGCGTGGTATTGAGGTCCTTGCCCACAACCTCTTTTTCGACCGCGACGAGCAGATGATACTCATCGATGGGTTTGTCGAGCTCGACGATACTATCAATGAAGTTCATGCAACGGCCTTTATGATGCAGTTCTCCCTTGAGACTGGTGAAGTGCTGCTTCAGGTCGATGTCCGGCTCTTCAAGCACACCGAAAGCGGGGCGATGGTTTGTGAATCGGATGTGATGAGATTCGACCGCACAAACCAGGAACTCGAACTGAAGGGAAAGGCAACCATCGACTGGGCGGGCGACCGCTATGAAGCCGAAAGGATCATCGTCGATCTCGAAACCGAGGAAATTGCCATGGACGGCTCCATAAAGGGGGTCGTCAATGGCTGACAACTTCACCAGCGTCCTTGAAGTGCGGAATTTGGCAAAGGCCTATGGCAAGAAAGAAGTGGTCAAGGATATCTCGTTCTCCATGCAATCGGGGCAGATAATCGGCCTGCTCGGACCCAATGGTGCAGGGAAGACTACGACGTTCTACATGATCGTGGGATTCTTGAAAGCAAAGACCGGAACCATCCTCCTCAACGGGGAGGACATCACCGAGCTTCCGATGTACCAGCGCTCCAAGCGCGGCCTCTCATACCTGCCCCAGGAGCCCTCGATTTTCCGCAAGCTCAGTGTCGAGGACAACATCCGCCTTGTCGCCCAAACACGGCGCGACCTCACCAAAAGCCAACAGGAAGAACGCGTGGAGGAGCTGTTGGTTGAGTTCGGCATCGAGAATGTACGCAAGCAACAGGGTTACACCCTCAGCGGAGGTGAGCGAAGAAGGACCGAAATTGCTCGTGCCTTGGCATCCAATCCCCAATTTCTGCTGCTCGACGAACCCTTTGCCGGCATCGACCCGAAGGCGGTGTATGAGATCAAGGTCCTGATTCGCATCCTCGCGGGCAGGGGAATCGGGGTATTGCTGACCGATCACAACGTTCGCGATACGCTATCCATCACAAGCTGCAGTTACATCATCAATGCAGGCACCATTCTTGTCTCAGGAGGGAGGGACGAATTGCTCTCCAATCAAATCGCACGGGACATCTACTTTGGCCAAGAATTCGGGGAGGAATCCTGATGGAACTTTCACCAAATCTCTCACTCTCCCAGAAACAGCAACTCAAACTCAGCCCCCAACTGCTCCAATCCTTCGAGCTGATGGCGCTGCCCTTGGCTGAACTGCAACAAAAAATCAAGAGTGAGATTGAATCGAATCCCGCCCTCGAGCTGCCGTCAAGCTGGGAAGTCTCCTATGAGCGGTATGCCCAGCAAAGCAGGCAGAAGGAAGGTGGTAGAGTCGATGACACCTATTCCGATTCCTCCAGCTACGGCAGCGACTTCGCAGGGTATGACTACGAGGCGAGCGACCGTCAGCAGAAGTTCATGGAGAACGCCCTCTCCGAGGAGGAAACGTTGCAAGAGCATCTGCTCAGTCAGCTGGGTTGCGAAACGCTCAGTGAAGAAGAGTATGTCGTCGGACAAATCCTGATCACCAACATCGATGCCAACGGTTTCTTTCTTGAGGACCCCCGGGATATCCTGACGGCCCAGCAAACCATGCATCTTGAAAAACTTCTGAAAATCATACATCAGTTTGAACCGGCTGGAGTCGGGGTGAAGGATTGGAGGGAATCCCTGATCCTCCAAGCCTCGATCAAAGGACTCAAGGGTGCAGACTTGCTGCACTTCAAGGCTCTGGTCAATGACAATCTTGAACTGATGCGGGCAAACAAGCAGAGCCAGGTGGCGAAGAACCTGGGAATTGACGAGCAGGAACTCGATGCCCTGTACTCCTTTCTTAAAACGCTTACTCCGTTTCCAGGCCAAGGGTTTGCCAGCGGACCGCAACAGTATGTCATCCCCGACGTCAGCATCAAGGTAGAGGACGGGGATCTGGTGCTGAGCATGAACAACTCATCACTCCCGGACCTCAGGATCTGTACTGAATTCGAGTCCTTGGCAGAGGAAATGGGTAATACCGAAGAGGCGAAAAAAGCCCAGCAGTACATCCAGAATCAAATCAAGAGTGCAAATTCCCTGATTTTCCAGATTCAGGTAAGAAACCAAACCTTGTACCGTCTAGCCCAGGTTCTTTTGGTGCAGCAACGAGATTTTTTCCTCTTCGGCCCCCAGTATATCAAACCGTTGACCCAAAAAGAGGTTGCCGCTGAAATCGGGGTGCATGAAACTACGGTAAGCAGGATATCGACTGCAAAATGGATAGACACCGATTGGGGTATCATTCCGGTCAAGAAGCTCTTCAGCAATGCTGTAGGCGAAGAAGGATCCGAACTTTCCAAACAGGCGGTAAAGGAGACAATCCGGCAGATCCTTGACGAACATCAGGGACAAAAAGCTCTTTCAGACCAAAAGATTTCCGATATCCTCAAAGAGCGTGGCATTTCAGTGGCGCGCCGTACCGTGGCTAAGTACCGCAATGAACTGAATATCGATCCCTCTTTCATACGAGGGACCAACTAACATGAAAGGGGCGCTTTCGCGCCCCTCTCCTATGCATAGTTCATTACGTCAATCTAGTGTTCCTTGATTTTACTTTTCTCCTTTCGAGCTGTGGCTTCGATTTTGTCAGTCAATAGTTCGATGCCTTCGTACAGCTCGTAGCAGTCATAGCTGACCATCTTGATGGTACCCCAAGAGAAATGGAGCTTTGCGTCCAAATGGAACCCCTGGCCTTCGGTTTCTCGTGTCATCACGATATCCAGGTCATGGAGATACCCTTCGGCAAATTGCAGCTTCTGGAGCTTCTTGTCCAAAAACTCCCGGGTTTCATCACTTGGGTTGTAACGGATGCCTCTGACAGTCAAATTCATAAGCCCTCCTTTGACTATGGTCATACTCTAAGGATAAGGCTTGGCGGGCCAATCGTCAATGGACAATTGTAAAGAACAAAGTTTCCCACGATATATAAATTTTTATTTATTTTTATTACAAGTATTTAAATATTTCCGAAAGAGCTACTGAAATCCTAGTATTATACTACTGCCCAATCTTTGCACTTGCGAAAGAGCACCAACAATTGTATAGTAAAAAAGTACTTGCACGAGGTACTGAAGAGGAGTTCGACATGCCTGATTTTACCGTTCTGGACCTGTTGGATCTGGATTTGAAGGAACACAATCATCTGAGGTTGAGCTGCATGGCCGGCAGAACCGGTCTATCCAAAAAAATTACCACGAGTAAGATCAGCCGTCCCGGCCTTCCTCTCTCTGGATTTTTCGAGGAGTTCAGCAACAATTCAATTCAGGTCCTCGGACGGGGAGAACAGGTTTACTTGGAAAAACTTGAGAGTGAACTCAATTTTGCCAGCATAGAGAAACTTTTCAGCTACGACATCCCTTGCTTTGTATTCTGCGACGATGGCAAACCCAGTACGAAACTCATAGAGCTTGCCGAGGAGACCGGGACGGCCATCCTGAAGACAAACCTCATCTCCTCCGACTTTTCTCGAAGACTCTACCAAACCCTCGACGAGGTTTTCGCCCCTACTCAAACCATCCATGGAGTGTTCGTTGAGGTGTATGGCATCGGTGTGTTGATCACCGGCGAAAGCGGGGTCGGCAAGAGCGAGACGGCTTTGGAACTCATCGAGCGGGGCCATCGCTTGATCAGCGATGACACGGTCAAGCTGAGAAACATCAGTGACAACTACTTGATCGGCATGGGAGAAAACCCCCTGCTGGCCCACCATATGGAGATCAGGGGCTTGGGAATCATCAATTTGGCCAACCTCTACGGTGTCGGGGCTATCCGGGACCGCAAGCAGGTTCAGCTGGCCATTCATCTCGAGCCTTGGGATGCCAAAAAAAACTACGACCGCGTCGGTGAGGCCACCATGGAGGATACCTACCTGGGAATCTCCATTCCAAAGGTGGTCATTCCCGTGAAGCCGGGAAGAAACATCCCGGTCATCATCGAGACTGCAGCACGAAACGAGCGGCTGAAAAAGCTCGGCTATTACTCTGCCAAGGAGTTCGACCAAAGCGTTCTCAAATGGCTTGAGAGTGAATCAGCACGTAAGATGTACTATATAAACGAGGAGACATTTTGATGGTCACCAGGGAATTGAAAGTCTTCAACAGGGCGGGCATCCATGCCAGGCCGGCAGCTTCGATTGTCAAACTGGCAAACAAATATGAGAGCGAACTCTACCTTGAGAAGGAAAACATGAAAATCAATGGCAAGTCCATCATGGGTATCATAACCCTTGGGGCAACCCATCAAAGCACCATCGTCATGACCTGTGATGGTCCGGACGAGCAGCAAATGGCCGATGCCATTCAATCGCTGTTCGAGAACAGGTTTGAGGAGTAAGTAATGCGCGAGCTAACCCAGCGGCAAAAGGATGTTGCTTCCTTTATCAGCACCTTTATCAAACAAAACAACTATGCACCCTCGGTCAGGGATATCGCAGACCATTTTAAATTCTCGGTCAAAGCTGCCCATGACCATTTGAAAGCACTTGAGGCCAAGCAGGTCATCAAGACTACCGGGGGAATCTCCCGATCGATCGAGGTTATCGGTCAGGAGTTTTTTCCACGCGAGGAGATGATCCAGGTTCCCCTCATCGGATCCATTGCCGCCGGCACGCCGCTGATGAGCGAAGAGAACACCGAGTATATGCTCAACCTGCCTGCAACCATGCTCAAGAACACCCGTAACACCTATTTCGCGTTGAAGGTACGCGGAGAGAGTATGATCGAGGAGGGAATCTATGACGGCGACATAGCCATCATCAAGAAGTGCGATGTCGCCGACACCGGTGAAATCATCGCCGCAACCGTCGGCGAGGACGAACCCGGGATAACCCTGAAGGCATACTATCCTTCCAACGGTTATATCGAATTGAGACCCGCCAACTCCTCCATGGGCCCGATCATCACCCGCTCGTGCAAGATCCACGGCAAGCTTTTCTTGCTGATTCGCACCTACGCATGAGCGAACGGGCCTACCTGCTCCTCGGACCTGAAGCCGGGGCGAAAGAACAAGAACTGAAGGATATCCGCTCTCGGCTTCGCAGCGAGTACGGCAATGAGATTGAACTTGCACGGTTTTACCCGTTCGAGACCGAGAACGGAGAGATGTTCACCGTCTTGAACAACAACTCGCTGTTCAGCGATTACCGCCTTGTCATACTCGGCCAGGCCGAAAGTGCGAGTGCCTCCTTGGCCCAAGCCATCGCCGATTATCTGGCCCATCCGGTCGATACGGCAACGCTGGTCATCGTCTCCAGCGAGCTCTCGGTTTCCCAGAAAATCATGAAACTGGTTCCCAAGCAGAATACAAAAATTTTCTACGACCTCTTGGAATCGCAGAAGGCGGAGTGGATACGCAATCATTTCCGAAGAATGGGACTTTCGATCACAAGCGATGCCGTCGACCTGTTGATGGACTTGACCGAGGACAATACCCAGGAGCTGAGAACCATCTGCAATCAGTTGGGCCTCTTTTGGCAGATCGGGGAGAAAGGACGACCTATCGGCGAGGAGGATGTACAGACCTATATCCACCACAGCCGGCAGGAGGACGCTTTCACCCTCTTCCCTCTCATCGCCCGTGCCGACTTGAAACAGAGCCTGAAAAGCCTCTCGGCAATGCTAGGGAGCGGAGACAGCCAAACCCCGATTCTCCTGGTCAACGGCTTGCTCTGGCAATTCAGACGGCTGCTTTCGATTGCAGAAGAGTTAAGCGCGGGTGGTTCGGAGTCTGAAGCCTTCTCAAAGGCGAATGTGCAAGGCAAGCCATCCCCCATCCGCAAGCCGAAAGACAGGACAACCTACCATGATGCCGTTCGCCTGTTCGACCTTGCTTCAGTACGGCTCATTATTACGGCCTTGTCTGAAGCTGATATCCAAGTGAAGGAAGCAAGCAATGAACTGACTCCCCTGCTCTTGGAACGACTGCTCTACCGAATCATCAAGGGCAAGGGGAAAGCACTTCATCAAGCCTCTTTCGCCTCCTTTTAAAGCGTCAGCTGTTTGAGCAGTCGTTGGGCGACGGCAAGGGGAAGGGAAGCTTCTGCTGCCAGCTCTTCGGCTTTCTTGGACAACAGTACATCCAGGCTTCCGTACTGCTTCATCAGTTGCTCGCTGCGCTTCTTCCCTATACCCTGAACCGATTCGAGAACGCGGAAGGAGGCTTCCTTGCTGCGGGAGGCTTGGTTGGCACTGGTTGCGAAGCGGTGGCACTCATCCCGCACCGCCATCACCAGTCGCAGGGCCTCATGATCTTCGGGAAGTTGCAGATCATCGCGATCGTCATCAAATACGATGGTCTCGTACTCCTCGGCCAGCCCGATGATGGGAATCTCGAACATTCCCAAGTCATCCAGGATCTGTCTGGCTGCATTGACCTGCCCCTTGCCTCCATCAATGATCAGCAGGTCGGGCCTCTGCAGGTTCTCGTTGAGAATCTTGGTATACCTGCGGGCGACAGCCTCCCTGATGGATTCATAATCGTCGATTTTCCCTTCCAGACTCTTGATGTTGTACCTGCGATAGTTGGGCTTGTCAGGATTTCCATCCCGAAAGGAGATGAGCGAGGCTACGGTATACTTGCCTGCAAGGTGGGCGATGTCGAAACCTTCGATCAAAGCAGGCGGGGCGCCGAGTCCCAATACCTCGGCTAGGTCGTCCAGGGCCTTGGTGTTGTCCCTGCTCTTCAGTCGTTTCTCCACATCCCTGACGGCATTCTCCCTGGCCATCCGCAATATCCTGAAGTGTTTGCCATCCAAGGGAAGTGAGACTTCCAGTCTGCCGCCGAGCTGCTCGCTGAAGTAGCGCCGGATGAGATTCACATCTATTTCGTGGGTGACATAGAGGAATTGCGGAAGTTTCAAGCCATCGGCATAATACTGCACAAGAAAGTTGAGCAGTGTCTCGGTCTCATCACCGAACGTCTCCGCCCGGTAGAGGGCACGACCGATAAGCTGGCCGCTTCGCATCTGCATGAGACTGATGGTACACAGGGGCCCACGCATCTCGATCGCTGCATAATCGCGGCTTTCCTGCGAGAAATCCTGCACCTGCTGACCTGTCTCCACCGCCCTGATGGCGGCGATCTGGTCCCGCTTGACCACCGCTTCTTCGAAGTTCAGCGCTTTGCTTGCCCGTTGCATCTCCTCTTCGAGACCCGCAAGGAGCGCTTCAGTTTTTCCTTCCAATAGGTTTTTCACTGCAGTTATGGATTTGTTGTACTCTTCGACGCTCACAAGGCCTGCACACGGACCGAGGCAGAGACCGATATGATAGTAAAGACACGGTTTGTCGCGCTTCTTCAGCGGAGTGCCACAGCGCCTGAGAGGAAAGAGCTTGGCGATCAGATCAAGGTAGAGTTCGAGCTTCCCGGCATCAGGATAAGGTCCGTAGTACGTTGAACCGTCGTCAATGAATCTTCTGGTCTTGAAGACCTTGGGGAAAGGCTCATTGGTGATTCGGATGATCGGATAGCTCTTGCCGTCCTTCAGCGAGATATTGTACCGGGGTGAGTACTTTTTGATCAGGTTGTTCTCCAGCACCAAAGCCTCATATTCGTTTCCGGTGATGATATGCTCGATGCGGGCGATTTTGGAAACCAAGGCAGCAGTCTTGGGACTCCGGTTGGCAAGGAAATAGCTGGTGACGCGCTTGCGCAGATCCTTGGCCTTGCCCACATAGATAATGGTATCCTTGCTGTCCTTCATAAGGTAGACACCGCTGTTGTGCGGCAGGTCCTTGGCCTGTTGGGATGGCCCCCCGCCTTCGGAAACAACACTTCCGAAGCTTTCCACCTCACTCTCGGTCTGATACACTGTCTGCTCTTGTGGTTTCTTCTTCATACAGGTAAGAGCATAGCCAGCTCCCCTTGTTTTGGCAATCCACACCCGATACAATACCGGCCATGGAACACCCCCTCTTTGCACATCTGCCACTATCGGAGCAGCACTACCTTACAGATCTCGACAGCCGTTACCACTTCTCATACCAACAACAGCGGCAACTGGTCGAGAGTTGTGCCGACCTGGCCATGTGGAAGCTCGGTCCGTTGAAACGGTGGATGGATGAGGATGGCTGTTCCCATATGGCAGGCAAGCACCGCTCCCAAGCCTTGCTTGCAGATCATCTGCGGCGGATGGAAGCCGAACGGGTAAAACCCACCTCCTACAGCGACTTCTTCCCTTCCGAGCGTCTTGCGGATACATACCAAAGCCTTTTCGTCTCATCAAGCACCTTGATGGGGCGCTGTCCCTGTCCTGTGGATGGAGAAAAAACACGTTGCTGCAACCTGAAGACCCTCGATGCAGTACAGCAATGTGCTTTCGGCTGCAGCTATTGCTCCATCCAATCCTTCTACAACAGCCATGAGATCAAGGTGGTGCAGAACTTGAAGCAGAGGCTTGGAGAACTGGTTTTAGATCAGGATTGCTGGCACATAGGAACCGGTCAGAGCAGCGACTCCCTTCTGTGGGGGAATGACTACGGTACACTCGATGCCCTTGCACTCCTTGCACAACGGTATCCCGATCTTGTCATCGAATTGAAGACCAAGAGTCATCGAAGCGACTATCTGAATCTCAATCTGCCTTTGAATATCGTTTCCACTTGGTCCTTGAATGCACCGACGATCATTGAGAAGGAGGAGCACCTCACCGCCACCCTCGAGCAGCGCATCGATGCTGCCAAGCGAGCAAGGGACAAGGGAAGGATCATCGGCTTTCACCTTCATCCCATGGTCTACTTTGATGGTTGGCAGGAAGAATACGGCACCTTGATCAACCAGGTCACCACATCGTTCCGGCCTGATGAGCTGATGATGTTCTCCCTGGGAACACTGACTTTCACCAAGGCGGTATTGCGCACGCTTCGCACTGGTGCATATGAAACAAGGGTAACCGATATGGACCTTACCCTCAGTGCCGGCAAATACACCTATCCATTGGAGGTGAAACAAGAGATGTTCAGCTTTGCATACAACGAGGTTCCCTCCTCATGGAAGCAGGGTTCTCCCTTTTTCTACCTCTGCATGGAGGACCCAAGCTTGTGGGAGCCGACATTCGGATTCAGCTATGAGAACGATGCTGCCTTCGAACGCGCAATGAAACAATCGTATCAGGACTGTCTGCAAGCATGGAGAAGAAGGAATCTGTAAGGTTAGTTCAGTTTTTGCTCGAAGAGCTCCAGCGCCCTGCCCTTCAGTGGATTCTCCTCACCCTTGAGCATGGCTTTCACGGCATCCAGCTCACTCCTGCTGAAGAGCTTTCCGCCAAGCTTATACTCTTCAAAGGCTTCGGTCGCCATGGGACAGACCAAGCGAACCATTTCCAGGATGGTTTGGGCGTACACTCTTATTTCGTACTGTGCATGGCTGTCGAGCCTGAGCTGTAGGAAGTGGAAGAGGTTGTGCAAATCCATCTGCCAGTACCATTCGGTATAGAGGCTCAACGGCAGGTCCACCCGGGCAAGCTCACGGGCGATGCCCAGGTCAAGCAACTTCTGATAGGTTTCATAGCTGCGCTTCTGGTCCTCGCTGAGCAATGCCAACACTTCATCGGCCAACTCGGCAGAGACCGCCTGATCGGTTCGCCCCTGCTTGTTGTCCTCACTTTGGAAGTTGATATGCTCCCTGTCGGGCAGATAGCACTCGTCGCTCATGACACTGTAACGGCCGCTGATCTCATTCACCCTTCCTGTTCGGTGACGAATCCACTGGCGGGCGACAAAAATGGGCATTTTCACATGGAAGGTGAAGTTAACCTGCTCAAACGGCGATGTATGGTCGTTACGCAGCAGGTAGCTGATAAGGCCCTTGTCCTGCCGGTAGGTTTTTGTCCCGCTGCCGTAGGAGACACGCGCACTTTGCACAATCCGTTCATCACTGCCCAGATAATCTACAAGCCGGACAAATCCATGGTCCAGAACAGGGAACTCCTTGTCCAGAATCTCTTCAGCTTCTGCTACGATGCAATGTGCCATGTCTCTCTCTCCTATCAACAATTCTGAGTATTATGCCTGCTCGGGCCGTCTAGAGCAAGCCCATCCGGCCAAGCAGGACGGCCAGACCGGCACTGCAGGCGGTTTCGGTGCGGAGGATTCTGCTTCCGAGTGCGGCAAATGAGAAGCCGTTGCTCTCGAAGACAGACCTCTCCTCATCGGTGAACCCCCGCTCGCCGCCGATGGCGAGCACCACCGAAGCAGCAGTAATTGTCGCATGAGCGAGACTGGAGCCCTCACGTACATTGTCCAAAACAATGCGTTGGCTGGTTTCATCGAGCAGCTTCATCGCCGAGGCGACAGAAGGGGCGAACTGCACCTCGCTGACTCCGCACTTGCCGCTCTGCATCGCTCCGTCGAGCAGGATGGAGCGATATTCACCGCTGGTGTACAGCGTCGCCTGGGCATAGGACTTCTCTCCGGTCTGTGTGGTGCAAAGGATGATCGTCTGAACTCCCAGGCTCACCGCTTCGCGTAGGATCCTGCGCATGCAGATGGGCCTT
>Ga0123334_1006648_pt1 | contig 10618 bp, 8 predicted proteins | sample BiotimSIPDNA_FD_89706 | JGI IMG/M metagenome (GOLD analysis project Ga0123334, IMG submission 89706) | Anaerobic biogas reactor microbial communites from Washington, USA - Biogas_R1 time_0 SIP DNA | ecosystem: Engineered > Bioreactor > Anaerobic > Unclassified | place: Washington, USA | collected... | reverse complement strand
TCCAACAGCACAGCATTTTTTCCGGCATAAACTACAACCGAAACCGTATCATCGTCATTCAAGGTCTCAACAAACATTTTGAAAGCTGCTTGCATCAAGGGAAGTTTATTCGGATAATTCATTGACCCGCTGACATCAAGCAAGAAAACCAGATTATTGAGTTTCGGACTATCAACGTCCAATTCTTTGGCCTTGACACCGACAGAAAGCAAATAATGTTCATCATTCCAAGGACAAACCATCATTTCCGAATTGATTCGCAGGGCGCTGTCATCTTCAGGGGCAGGATAGGAATAGTCAAAATAATTGACCATTTCCTCGATTTTTACATGACTCATTTGGATCGTCGCCCCTTGATTGATCAGGCGGCGTAGGTTGGCATAACCGGCAGTGGAGGTATCCATTGAAAAGGTCGATGTTGCATCCTCTTCTGTCTTAACAAAGGGATTTTCTGTAATCTCCGCATAACTTTCCCTGTTCTCATCCAGACTCCAATCATATGATGAATACCAATTCATACGACCCATATCATTACTGCAGGCGCTGAGGCAGATAAGCATTAAGCCCATCGTCAAACCCAATATAAATTTTTTCATTTTGCCCCTCCTTTATTAATTGAACAATTTTGACATTGATATTTTTGATTTTATTCTTCTGCCGGTTTGTTTTTCAGCAAATCTCTGATTTCTGTCAATAAATCTTCTGCTGAAGGCTTCTTTTCAACAACTTTTGGTTCTTCTTTCTGCTTGCGACGGTTTTGTAAGCGACTAACAAAGCGAATGACGACGAAGATAGTCAGCGCGATAATGAAGAAATCAATGATTGATTGAATAAAAGCGCCATAATTCAAAGTCACGGCATTTTCTAAAACTGCTCCCGTAGAATCTACTACAGCCGGTACTAAGACAACACTAGCCTCGGAAATATTCTTACCCCCGATCAAGCCAATGACCGGCATCAATATATCGTTAACCAAACTGCTGACGATCGCATTAAAGGCAGCGCCTATAATGATACCTACAGCCAAATCCAATACATTTCCCCTTTTAATAAAAGCGGCAAAATCTTTGAAAAACTTACGCATAATGACCTCCTATTCTATTATGACAATATAGTACTTACTTTATTTTAATAATTTGCGTTTAAAGTGATTTCTCCTGAGTGAAATTCCTGATTTCCTGATTTTAACCAAAGAAGAATATTACCATTGGGAAGGATGTCTAATACTACACCCTTTTGCCGGTCTTTAAAATCATTGATTTCCACTTCCTTACCGATCAAAGACGAATATTTGCGACAAACAAGGAAAGCCAAATTGCCACCATGGAGAAAATCATCATAGAAATAAGAAAATTCCTCCAGGACTTTTTCTTGCAATTCCTGAATACTGTATTTCTTCCCGTTTTCTATGGCAAGCGAAGTTGCTTTTTCGCATAGATCCTCAGGGTAATTTTCGGTATTGACATTGACCCCGATCCCAATGACTAAACATTCGGGACGGTTGTTGCAGATAATCGATTCAATAAGGATACCGGCGATTTTCTTATTATTAAGAATGATGTCATTCGGCCATTTTATGACCGGAGCAGCAATCTCACTTAAAGAACTATGGACGGCGGCAGCAGTAACAAGGGATAATCCGAAAATATTTACGGTTGGTAAATCATCCTTAAGCAAGATTGAAAGCAGGAGATCTTCACCGTCAATCCAGGTCCGTTGAAAACGACCACGGCCGGCTGTCTGCCGGTCGGCGCTTACAACTGTGTAATTAGGCAAGGAACGATAATTGTCTTTCAAATAGGTATTGGTTGATGAAAGGACGGAAAAGTGGATTTGCTTAGTAAAACGCATATTACCTCCGTTTACGGAAAACAGCACTATTGCCGGTGCTGTTTATTATCCGATAATGACTAATGGTTGTTGATTGGCAACATTCTGCCCTTTAGAAACCAAAACTTCACGAACAATACCGGAAGCCGGGCTGACAATATCATTTTCCAATTTCATTGCTTCCAAGACCACAAGAACATCACCTTTGTTCACATGGGCACCGGTAGCCACTTTAACTTGAATGATATTTCCCTGCATTGGTGCTTTTACAACCGTTCCTTCTTTGGTAGGTGCCGGTTGAACAACCGGTTGCGGCTCAGCCGGACGTGATTCGGCTTTTTCTTCAACGCTTTCTAATTCTACTTCATATAGTTTTCCATTAACTTTTACGCGATAGATTTTCATATTATTCTCCTTAATCTATTTGTCTGATTGATAAGAGTCGGACATCTTTTTTTGTTTTTTGGAAATAATCAATCGTTGCGACCAAAGCAGCAACCATCATATCCTCATCGGTGATGTTTTCCAAACTAAAGGGTTTTACTTCAGGCTCGGGATCACTCCGAACAACCGGTTCTGCTTCTTTTTCCTCTATTGGATTTTTTGTCAAGCGATAGACAGATAGAGCAAAAATCAAAATAACAATTAGAGAAAGAAGTAAAACTGCAGCAATGATCAAAAGAGCATACACTAATAGATCTTCATTGATTGCAAGGATATTGAAGCGCATAGTTTCACCTGCCCACATACAAATTTATGTCAACAACCTCATCAACAGGTATTGGTTGTTTTCGTTTTTTTAAAAATTCAACAGCAACATTCTCAAAGAGAGCGATGGAAAGGACATCTTCATCTGATTGAATCAAATCTTGATATTTCTCCTTAATTAGAGCAAACTGCGGTTCAAGATCATCAGCCGGGCGATGTGTGATCACACTGGCCTCACCAATGATTCGTTTTCGGAAATCCGCATCGATGAAAGCTGGGCTAGCTCCATAGAGACCCATCAAATATTCCTTGACTTCTTGGGGAACGAGTTTATACCTTTCGCCACTTATGACATTGATCACAGCCTGGGTCCCGACCATCTGCGACAGGGGTGTCACCAGGGGCGGAAAGCCTAAATCAGCGCGAACTCTTGGCACTTCTCGCAAAACTTCCTCATACTTGTCCATTGCACCTTGATTTTTCAATTGATTCATCAGATTGGATAGCATTCCTCCCGGAACCTGATATTTGAGAATATTGGGGTTTGTTGAAAGGGCTTTTGGATTCAATAAACCGTTCTGCAAGTATTTATCGCGGACCTTGACGAGTTTTTCCGCTGCTTTTTCTAAGAATTCAACATTCAACTTAGGGTCGTATGGCGTTCCTTCCAGAGCATATTGCATGGATTCGGTGCAGGGTTGACTGGTACCACCCGATAGCGGTGATAGGGCCGTATCAATGATATCAACTCCGGCTTCGATGGCTTTTAGATAAGTCATCTGGGCTGTTCCTCCCGTACAATGTGAATGGAGTTCGATCGGTAATTTGGTATTGGCTTTCAAGCGTGAAATCAATTCATATGCCGCTTCCGGTAATAAAACACCGCTCATATCCTTGATGCATAAGGAATCGGCGCCCATAGTTTCTACCTGCTGAGCCAGATCGACGAAATAATCGACCGTATGGACCGGAGAGGTTGTATAACAAAGAGCAATCTGACAATGTCCGCCGTATTTCTTTGTTGCTTCAACCGCACAACGCAAGTTGCGGATATCATTCAAAGCATCGAAAACACGAATGATATCGATACCGTTCTCCAGGGATTTTTGAACAAACTTCTCGACAATATCATCGGGATAATGTTTATAGCCTAAAATATTCTGACCGCGGAAAAGCATCTGCAATTTTGTATTCCGGCACAAAGCCCGGATTTGTCTCAGTCTTTCCCAGGGATCTTCGTTCAAAAAACGCAGACAGGAATCAAATGTGGCTCCGCCCCACACTTCTAAAGCGTGGTAACCGGCACGGTCGATTTCCGAAAGCACGGAAAGAATTTCATCCGTCCGCATCCGCGTGGCAAACAGCGACTGATGACCGTCCCGGAAAGCCGTTTCCACAATCTTTACACCCATAAAATGCCTCCTATATTTCTTCGGTTACTTTTCTAATGGCTTCAAGTGCTTCTTCGGGAAGTTTATTGAAGGAATCGAGTTCTTTAACATAATTCAAGCGATCCAAGAGCCGATCTTTAACCATCTGCAGATATGATTGATCGGAAAAATCCGGTTCAAATCCAGGGATACGATAATATTCCAAGGCGCTGAATGGTTTGAATTGTTCAAAAAGAGCTTTGCCGGTAACGATATCCTCGATCAAACCCAGAGTGACTTGTGGTGTAACCTTTTTCTCAAGGAAGAAGCCCGTATTGATTATATAGCAGGCAACCTTCTTTTCCTGAAACAAATGTTTGAATTTATAATAATCTCTTTCCAAAGGATAGAGACGGAAGGGATTGGCATAGGGAACGATGACCAATTTATTGGGGTCTTCACCCGGAACATATTCAGCAGTTGTCCGTTTGGTAGCTAAGGTTGCTCCCATGACGGAGGCTAAATTCGGATCATTCACTTTAACAACAGGTGGCAGACTGGCATCCTTCATGATCCAGAAAATAGCATCGCAAGGCTCGGAAAAACGATACTCCCGGTTGGGGGTCGCAAAAACCGACTTGACCGTTCGTCCGTTTCCGCTTTGGATGTCTTCCGTAACGATCCTGATTTTTCCCTCCGCATCGAGCGTTGCACCGCAATTTTGAACGGTAACAAAGTACTTGGATTGCGGATTGGTTGAGGGATAATCCTGGGTTTTATCAAAATAGGATTGTTCAAGAGAAATCGAGGAAGCATCACTATCGGAAATGATGAAAGCATCATCATGAAGAACGGTAGTTTGGAATTTACCGTTATGATTGGAAAGTGTAATAGTGGATTTACCGGAACCGGATAAACCAAAGACACTGATAATCTTATCCTTGCCCTCACCCAGCTGGAAACGTTTCTGCCCACCGTGACAAGGCGTATAACCATTACGCTCAGCAATCGACCAAGCGAGAGTTAGGGTTCCCTTTTTAAACTCTCCGAAATATCTCATTCCTAAGATGGCAGCACAGTTATGCTCAGCATCAAATAGAGCTAAACCATCCGGATAATCAGCCGGATAGAGATCGGGATTAGCAAAGATATAGATATCGCCCTCATCCAAAAGGACGGATTCCTGATACATCTTCGTATATTCCTCATTAACGATCTGGAAATTCATAAGCCAGGAATAAAGCGTATTTTCATACCCTTCCGGAACAAGCAGATGAGCCCGGACCATGAATTTCGGATCAAGCCCAACATAAACTTGGGCGTGGTAAAACTTGCGATCTTTGGATAGGAAAATCATTTCCCGAGCCAGATCGCCGAATTTATTTACATTATCCTTGTTGACTAATTGGCGGAGTCGGGCCTGTCTTCCTGTTATTTTACCATCATTAAACAGTAATACTTTCGCATCCTTTGGCAGTCCCAATGCTTCTGCGTTGTAAACATCCTGACCGGTAATTATTGTTCCCGGAGCTTTCTTTGCCAGCTCATACGCTTCCTTCATCGTTTTCACTTCGTAAACATTGTTACGATAAAACGACGTTTCGATGATTGTCCGAACCCGGTTGTATAATTTTGGATTATGCGCGCCGATTTCTAAAACTGATAAATTAGATTTTGTTGCCATATAACCTCCACATTATTTTAAAAAATGCAAATATACCAAAGTATATTTGCATAATTAAGCAATTTTTTTCGATCTTTTCAAACAATATACTCGTATGTATACTTTCTTCCTATTTTCCTGTTATAAATACAATAAATAGTTTACCGTATTGTAACACGCTTTTATTATTTTATCAAGGCTTTTCCGGAATATACATCGGATAATTTTCAATATTTTGGAATTAATAGATCATTTCTTTAATCTGATTGTTTTGATCTCATAGGGTGTAAATTCAAGGTGCTCAAGAGATAGTGGTGCAATGTCATTTTCCATCAAATCGGTCGCGATTACTTTCGAATAGGAAAATGCTGTTGCTACAGAGCAGGATGAAGAAACCCCCAGACTTTCAAAAAGTCTAAGAATGATATCATCACTCTGATAAGCCTTTTTGATGGTATCAATAACAATACCGGGATTATCTGTTTGCGCTAAACTGGCTTTTTCTATCTTGCCAGGAAAAACAAGCAAGGGCTTATTTAGGAAGTAAGCTTCCTTCAAAGTATCATTGCCGCATTCTTCCCGGTGCGGGAAAAGCGAGTAACAGAATTGATGATGACCACGATCGGCTTTAGGGTCGGGGCTGATTGGACTGCGCAACAAATTCAAAGAAATCAAACCATCCTTGACCCGATGCCCGTATTTGCAATCGTTGAGCAAGGATAATCCGCGTTCCGGAGTGGATACATCAACATATTTATGAGCGCAAATCTCAAACTGCGCTTCCTCAATGGGAGTTACATCCTTGGTACTGCGATAGAAACTGCCGAGTTGAACATCGCATTTAACCTGATCAGCAAAGACCGTTGGCCGAAAATCTGCTCGTAGCATTTTCAAGCGTTCGTGGTAATCAACTTCAGTCTGAAAATCAACTCTTCTGCTTCCGGCCTTTAGTACCACCTCTTGAACAATTTCTGTTTTGCGATGACGGTAATAATTGCGACGGACAACTCTTTCTCCATCAACAAATGTCTCGTGGTGATAAGCCTTCAAGTTGATCTTGTCTAACTTGTAATATTTCCAATCAATATCCCAAGCATTGAAGAAGAGTGGGGGATCTTGATAGATATTCAAGCGATTCATATATTCACCGGCATACTGGTAATTATCACTCTTATCGACCAGAGAAATGATCTCTCCGTACTCATTGAATTCAACGCGAAGATATTCATTTTCCATCATCTGGTCAGTAAATTTACAAGTAGTCGGTCCCGCTTTTTCTAAATCGGAGAAACCATAGGGAAGAGCTTTAACGTAATACCATTCATCCTCATATTTGATATATTCATTCCGGGCATAGGAAGTCGGATTATAAGCCGATAGAGCGCTACCGGAACTCAAAAAGCTAAGAGTTTCTGCTCTTTTTGTATTGATTTCTTCCAAGATGATCTGATAGCGAGCACGACTTTCCTCATAAACCCTGTTTATCGAACTTCCGGGGATGATATCATGAAATTGATAGAGAAGAATTTCTTTCCACCAGCGGTCGAGTTCTTCTTGAGGATAGGAATAACCCTTGGTATGAGCAAAGGCGGCCAATGCCTCCAAATCCTGAAGCGCGTACTCAATTTTACGATTATAATATTTATTTCTTCCCTGGGTAGTATAAGTACCCTGGTGTTTTTCTAAATAAAGTTCACCGTGATAACGGGGCAGATTTTCCCGTTTTGTATTCAAACGGTCAAAGAAATCGATCGCTTTACCGAATTTCATCGTTGGACTGTTTCTTAGACTCTTCTGTCTCTTCACAAGTTCAACATGGACCTCTCCCGGTCCACCACCGCCGTCACCGATTCCAAAAAGTAATAATGCCTCATCAACAATCCCTTTTTCCGGATAATTATCCCTAGCATCCCTAGCACTGGCCGGACTGGCGCAGGCATTATAATTATCGTTGGGTGGCATATGTACTAAAACTTCACTACCGTCTATACCCGACCAGACAAAACTGCGATAGGGGAAACGATTATGTTCGTTCCAAGAAAGTTTCGTGGTCATAAAATATTCCAGACCGCTTTTCTTGAGGATTTGGGGAAGATTGGCGTTGTATCCGAAAACATCGGGCAACCAGCACATTCTCATATCTTGACGGAATTCATCCCAAAAGAATTGCTTTCCGTAAAATATCTGCCGGATCAGGGCTTCCCCTGAGGAAATATTGGTATCGGCTTCGACCCACATTCCACCTTGTGCTTCGATCCTGCCTTGAGCGATCATCTCCTTGATCTTTTGGAATTCACCCGGATGCATATCTTTTACAAAAGCAAATTGCTGCGGTTGACTGGCACCATAGAAATATTCCGGATATTTGCGAATATTATTTATTTGATTTATGAAGGTCCGGGCTGCTTTGCGTTTAGTTTCCCGGATCGGCCACAACCAAGCCAAGTCCAAATGCGCATGACCGATGGCAGTTAATTTCACGGTATTATCGGATTCACTGTTTAATAAGGGTTCCAGGATCTTTCGGGCTTCTTCGGGATGTTCGCGTTTTTCGTAACTCTCCTTCAAAGCCTGATCCAAATCCAAGCGCTGTTTAGGATCAGTAGTGATCGAAAGCAAACTGGCAAGGGTCAGATAATCGTAATAATAGTCTTTCAAGGCATCATTTACAAGGCAAATATCTGCATATTGGAAGATGCCGCATCCGGTTGGAAGAAGAGAATGGCCGTTGTAACCGGCTTCCAAATATAAATTGACTTCTTCGCCGCCTTCAGCGCAATCCTTAATCTCAACAATGCTTTTACCAACACTGGCTTGAAATTTATCTATGGAAAAGACAACACCGGTAATTGCTTGAACCGGTTCCATTCCATCATAAACCAAACCTTCACCCCCGATATCGATGTGGAGAACTACATGCTTTCCTCTAGTTGATTCCGGAACGATGGCGTTGATTTTAAACCAAGCACAGCCGAAGACTCCAGCCCATATTTGTCCGGGACGAATCGGTCGATAAGTTAATTTTTCTTTTTGGTCGGGATTAATCGGTTCCTTGGATTTACTAACAAAGACCTCGGCTTCCTTTATGGGTGTATATATTTCTTGACGTATTTCTTTCAGTCTTTCTAAATGTAATTCTTCTTTTTCTAGTTCCAAAATTGGTTCCATTATTATCCTCCGAGATTATTTTTCCGGTTCGTTATTTATCGTTTTTTAAAGCAAAATCCAAAAAGAGCGCAATATGACGATCCCAGAAGGGCCAGGTGTGCTCGCCATCCTCATAAACAAAAGTAGCTTCAACATCCAAAGCTTTCGCTTTTGCTTCAAATATCTTGGTGGCGCTTAAAAGATAATCTTGAAGTCCACAAGCAACATATATTTTTAAATCATTGTTTTTCTTAAGGAGGTTGGGTGGATTCAGTGGGGTTGTATCCAGGTTAGAAAATGCCGACATCAAGAAAGGATACTCGTTGGTCGTCTCATCATCAGCCATTTGTAGCAGAGGTTCCAAAGCCAAAACACCGGAAAAACTACCAACAGCAAAATATTGTTCCGGATAGGAGAGAGCAGCTCGCATCGCTCCATACCCGCCCATGGATAATCCGGCGATAAAATTATCTTCCTTTTTCTGGGAAAGACCGAACACTTTCCCCATATATTCGGGAAGTTCCTTAGTGACATAGGAAAAATAGTTCATCCCGTTAACATTATCACAATAAAAACTGCGATCAACAGAAGGCATTACTACCACTAGTCCATATTTCTCCGCGTAAACCTCTATATTTGTTCTTCGCAACCAGCCTGTACCGTTATCATACAGTCCGTGCAATAGGTAAAGCACTTTTCTTTCAGAAAGGGGAACATCCATCTTAGTGGAGTCCGGAAAAATCACATTTATCACAGTTGTCATTTTTAACTGTTGGGAAAGAGTGTGCATCGTTAGAAAAGCCATAATCAATTTCCTCCTTGTTAATTTTTCATCTTAATTATAATACCATAACTTTGCTATAACATAAAGGAAAATGATAAAAATATCTTTTGTAATAAAAAACCGCCAAAAAGCCAAACTAATTTTGAAAAACTTTATAGGAAAATAGCTAAAGGTGATATAATAAAAACGAGGTGATATTATGGAAAACACAATCAAACAATATGAGAAAATACGTCAGAAGATGCTAGCCTATCAATTTGCTAACTATTTAATCGGTTGGGATTCCAACACCGAAGCTCCGGACGGTTGCTTTCCTACCCGTTCCCTCCAAATAAGCGTTTTGAGCGAAGAATCCTACCGCTTGCAAACTGCGCCGGAAACCCTTAGAATCATCGATGAATTGTTCCTGAAAAAGGGCGAACTTGACGATGAGGTCTTAAAGCATGAAATCATTAAAACCAAGGAAGGTTTAGACAAACTCAAAAAAGTACCGATGAACGAATATGTCGACTATATGGGCGTATTAGCTACCGGCGAAAACATCTGGGGTCAGGCGAAACGTTCCAAAAATTTTCAACTTTTCCAACCTGTACTGGAAAAAATCGTTGCTTTCAACAGAAAATATATTAAATATGTTGAAACGGATAAACTCAAAGGCTATGATGTCCTTTTGGATGAATATGAAAAAGGTATGACCACCAAGGAATATGATGCCTTTTTCGACCTGATCAAAAAGGACTTGGTTCCATTTGTAAAGCGGGTTATCGAAACCAATCTAAAGGTGAACGATGAATTCAATAATAAACAATATCCCAAGGAACAACAAAAAGAATTCGCAAATTACTTGGTGAAGGTTTTAGGTTTTGACCTCAACCGTGGCGTAATGAAAGAAAGCGAGCATCCGTTCACATCTGGTTTTGGAACGACCGATGTCCGCGTTACCAATCATTATTATGAGGATAACTTCACATCCTCAATCTTCTCCATCATCCATGAACTTGGCCACGCCACTTACGAACAGCAATGCAATCCGGAACTCGATGCCACCCTTTCTGGAGGCGGGGGCTCTATGGCACTCCACGAATCCCAATCCCGCTTTTATGAGAACATCATCGG
>Ga0123334_1006646_pt1 | contig 10620 bp, 9 predicted proteins | sample BiotimSIPDNA_FD_89706 | JGI IMG/M metagenome (GOLD analysis project Ga0123334, IMG submission 89706) | Anaerobic biogas reactor microbial communites from Washington, USA - Biogas_R1 time_0 SIP DNA | ecosystem: Engineered > Bioreactor > Anaerobic > Unclassified | place: Washington, USA | collected... | reverse complement strand
TTGTTCATCTCGTCGCGGATGTAATCGTCATACACCCACATGGTAGTGGTGGGACGATCAAAGCCCTCCCGCTCCAGTGCCGAGTAGAGTTGATTCTGTTTGCGGCTGAAATGCACCTTATAGGGCAATATCTGCTCCATCAGCTCCATCCATTGATTCAGTATAAAAGGCTTTTGGGCGAGGGCATCACCCAGCTGCAGTAATTCCTTCATCTTGCTATTTTCCCGCCGATAGGTATCGATGGTATGACCCTCGGGCAATGATTCCTCTTCACTCTCCATCAGTCCTTCAAAGACTTCAAGCATACCCCTTACATCCTCGTTGCGACACTCATCCGGATCTTCATCCTTGAGCAGCTGCTCAGCAGCGGCAAACTCGGCTGCCGAGATCTTGCCGACTTCCATTTTCATCCGGGTCCTTGCCTCTTCAAGCGGTAGAAGTCCGTTGTCGTACTGCTGTTTGATCTCCAGCATCCGTCTCAGCTTATCCTGATCGAGGCTGGCAAATATGCGATTGGTTTTCTGTTCTTCCATATCTGTCGTAAATTAACTTATCCGACACAAAATTAAGGACTTCACAATAGGATTGCAATACCAATTAATAGCCATTTTTCGGGTCGACTTATCCCATTTGATAGGAATCAGGCTATGGTTATTGTCTACAAAGTTCAGATACTGGGAATGATGAAGTTATTCACTGATCGATTTCCGGAAGCGGTGGGCCTTTTCGTTGAACACCTTCTTCGCGCCGAATTCGAACAGGCGGGCGACCCTACCCCCGCACTTGTGGCAGTGGCCTTCCACCCTGATGTCATTCATGCTGTCCAGGAAGAGTTTCTCAACCTCAACACCCTCAGCGGCAAATCCTCTGCACTGAATGCAATAGACAAGATTCTCAAGTACAAAATTGTAAAAATGTTTTTCCAACTCGTCGAGCAGCACCGCCAACTGAAACCGGTTGATCGGTATTTCCGGTAATTCCTTCATAGTACAGTATTTTGGTTGATTCCATCGAATAAAGAGACGAAGAAAATAGTTTATTTTGACATCTTGTGTCAAATGGAGAATATTCTGAAGTTAAATTACAATTAACTATCTGTTTAGCGAAACGATTGCCTACAATAGTTGTAAACTAAGAAATACTCATACAAATTGAAACGATTCTCCAATAAATATCAGAATATTCTTTCAAACCACCAATATCTCTCTCAGCCGAGTTTTCAGCTCATTCTCGGTAGATAAGAACATTTTAGAAAGATGTTGTTCAGACATGGCATCAGAAACAAACAGGGCACGATTGATTATCGGAACCTGGTGTGCTCGTATGGTGATTTGCTGATCATCTGCCAGAGCGTCCTTGATAATAATCTCCGACTCATCCTCTTGCTCTTTACCCAGGGTGTTGGGATAAAAGAGAATGATATCATTCACCTTGAACCGGACAGCATATGCCAGCATCTGGTAGAGGTCATTCTGCGAAATCCCTTTCTTGGGATCTCTTTCATCAGAATAGACAATCTTGTACTTGGTATCGGCTACAAACTCTTTTTCAGCTGTTCTGATCCAGAGATCCGGTCGCAGGTTAAAAGTTCGGTCCTCATCCAGGTATTTTTCACTCCTTTGCGCCTTGGCTCTTACATCCCTCAACTCTTTATCTATAAATCCGAAGATAAAATCTTCAAAGAGATACTCCATGGGCAGCAGGAAAGCAAACAGTTTCAGGTCACTTTTATAGTCGAACGAGATGCTGTGCGACAAGAAAAGACGGCAGTAATCACGCACCGTCTCGAAAGCGCCGAACATTGGATTAAAGGTGATCCCCACACATTGTTCGGCGGTTGCTCGCTCATCCGACACATCGTCCAGCATAAAGAGGATCTCTCTAAGGTACTTCCTGTTATCCACAACTCTTGTCACTTCAAAAAGCCGATTCGCAACAAACTTGATGATACGGTTGAACTTGTTGTCCGTCAGAAAGTCGTCGTACGTACAACTCAGCTTGTGCCACCTGCCACTGCTCACGTGATCGTTCAGGTAAGTGTTCACATCGAGTCGCCCCTTGATGTATGAAAGTTCATTGCTGACCTCTTGGTACTGTTTGTAAACCGAAGATCCCAACAACTCCCGGGTATACTTCGAAAAGAGATAAATCAACACCTCAAAGAAATCGCTCTGCATGCTGCCCAGCGAAGTCTGATAATTGGGGAACCGAATCTTCCGACAGTAGCTCAGCCACCAAAGCAGATGGTTCTGCATATGACAAACATCGTTATCGGTGTACTCCTTTTGCGGATCAAAGAAGATCTTCGGTAGCAGATTGATCCGGTTTCCGTTGTAGTGAATCACACCCACGTACTTGTTCGACTTCAGTTCTCCCGTCTTGTGGAGAAATTGTGAAAACCTTTGTGATTCAATCTTGTCTGTTTCCTTCCCGTTGAAATGACTATATTTCTCCCGCTTGTTCCACAGAGAATCCAGAAACTCCTCCAATCCCTCCATGCTGTCAGTCACAGGGGTCTTGTTACGATATTCAAACAGGTTGGTGATCATTCTTTTCTCCCTGAGATTTGCAAGGGCCACTTGTCTTCATCAACGATCAATCCGGCATTATGCAGCAATGACTTCACCTCCTTTTCATCATTCATGTAATACTCGAGAAGCAGCGGGATCACCTTCCTGTTCATCCGTTTCACAAGATTGTTCTCCTCATCCATGAAGTATGCATGACCGATTTGGAAGTCGTAACCCTTTGTTTTGATGATACCCTCGTTAAGTTTTAGAAGTACATCCGTGTCGTGAATACTTGCTTCTTCAATGGCATACACCGGGAACATCGGTTCAAAGTCGAATCGACGTCTCAAGGCGATATCGAGTAGGGCAATCGACTTGTCTGCGGTGTTCATGGTTCCGATGATATAGAGGTTGGATGGAACGATAAACTTGTCACCCGAGGGCAGAATCAACTCCATGGGCCGTTTACCGTGCGATCGCTTGTCCTCCTCGATGAGTGTGATCAGCTCACCAAACACACGTGAGATGTTGGCCCTGTTAATTTCATCGATAATCAATACGTAGTTCTTTTTCTCTGCTTCTTGTTCCTTTGCCGATGAATCCTTGCCAATACTCAACAGCTTCTCCAGCAAAGCGTCATAATAACCAAGCAATCCTTTCATACCGAGTGTGGACTCCTCGTCGTACATTTTTCTAAGGGTGGAAAGGCTTAGTTTGTGTGCTGTTCCCCCGCTTGCTTTTCTGAAATCGATCGCCTTGTCGGATACTGCTGTGATGGAGTACGAAACCTTCTTCATCTTCACCTCAATCTCCTCCTTTTCACTCTCTTCCAAGGGTAAAATGAATTGCTTCAACGCCTCTTCGAATGTTTTCTTTCTTTTCTCTGGCTCGTGATAATCCTTCAGGTTTTTCAATGCCCTGTCTGCCATCACCTTGAATACCCCATCCTTTCTCTCGAAGGTCAAGTGACTGTCGTTCTCCACATCAGGACGGAGTCCCTGGACGAAATCCTCATAACTGTAGTTCTGGTGAAAGGTGATCAGTTCGATGGTATTATGCAGGTTCTCTTTGTAAATCTTGAGTGCTTCCTCGTAACTCTCCATTTTTCTGCCGGCTACAATCTCTGCTGCCCGCTTCAAACTGTGGTAGGTTTTACCGGTACCCGGGGGGCCGTAAAAGATGGTGTTCAGGGAGTAGTTAAGTTCCTCTTTCGGTCTTTCTTTCGCAGTGTAAGTTAATTCCGGTTCACCTACTTCCATGTGACCGAAAAGCATTTGAAAAAAGGTTTTATATTCAGGTGAAGTTGATTTAACGGGCGTGATATCGGTTAATGTCTTGACAACTAGACTATGCTGTATATCCCAACTCCCTTTTATTTTCCAATCGACTTCCCTGATTTTTTTGTTAGAAACACGATTCTCATCGTAAATATAATCGGATGAAACAATTCCATATCCAAGGAGTTCACTTATCCCTTTTTTGACGAAAACGACATCCCCTTTCTTCATCCCATCACGAAAATCGATATTCGCTTTCACGCTGTTTGACTTGGTCCCTTCTCCACCGTATGCCTTTATAATGGCACTCCTGATTTCAGCCTCCGTTTTATAAGCTCTGATGTCACCTATTTCATCCCAACTGATCCCCATGATTCCCTGTTCATAGAACTCCTCCCAGTAAATAGCATTTTCTCCGGGAGAATAGAGCCAGTAACGGCGTCCATTAGATTTATTACCTGGTTTCGTGGTGGTAACTTTATGATTTTCGTTCCATACCCAGGCATCATGTGAGATCTGATAATAGGGTGAATCAGTTTTGGTTCTTATTTCCTTTAGAAGTGAGGTATAATCGGAGTAGGTTTTTATCTTAGGATTAATTTCAAATACATTCTTCAAGTATGATTGAATGGGATTGTTGATTGGTAAGTTCTTGTTAGGGTCGATGTAAAAAAGCACTTCTGTCAGTTTAGTGATAGCCACATTTTTAATTGTCAGCACATCTTTGAACTCCTTATCCGTAAGATTACCGTTTCGTGCTTTCCTGAAAAAATCCCATAACCTTGCTATCTCATTGTTTGTGCGCTCATATTTGGGGGGGAACATCCAGACTCTTTGCGCATTTGCAGTTGGAAGACCGTTGTCATCTTGTGGTTCAGGAGCACCAATTTTCTCCGCGAGTGCCTTTATATACGTGAGTCGTGTACTTGAGTACTTATGAAGATAACAGAAAAAGGTAAACGGATCAATCTCTTCGAGATCAATATCATATTCTTTTCCTTCCTTTGATTTATCATTAAACGGGCCGATCCCGATACTTTTCAACAATTGAATCAGGCCCTTCTGTTTATCTTCTTTTTCGCTCAGGTATTCAGCGATTTTGTAATGTGTATCGATCCAGGTAAAATTTGTTTCAGACATATGGTAATCATAAAACTTTTGAATTAATAAATTGTATATAACACTCTTGTGCAAATATAATCACACAGCCACTCATCAAACAGATCAGTGTCGAAAGTCAAATCAAAGTGAATCAGTTACTCTTATTACCTTCCACATTATTAATTTAATACACTTTCAGGAGAAGTATCATTTTCACATCTATAATCACCCCATCTATCCCTCAACCTTAACCTCATGCGGTGAAAAAATTTCATACTTAAATTTACCGTCTTCTCTGTATTTGCACACAAAATAGACTTCATCAGAAAATACTTCAGGTATGGTATCAAAAAACTTCTTGAAGAAATAATAATTTTTTTTATTTCCAGGGTCATCTTCTCTCCAACATTTATAACCTCCAGAATGACCCGAATATGAATACTTAATTTCTTCTAATTGAGGGAATAAATCATAAAATCTGTTTTTTTTCAGGTCGACTAGAATCTTTGGAAATATTGTGTAGCTTTCTAATTCATCACTATTTCGTTTTTTAAATCTAATATTTAATCCATCAACCTCATTTTCATCAAAAATAACATCATACGATATTTCTCCGATAAACCCATACAACACCATCTCGCAATCCATTAACGGATGTCGTATTTTTTGCATATTTGCGATTAATATCTGATTTGCTTCCAATGCAGTGCCGGCATTAATGACAACGGGCACATTATTATTTTGATCGTGTTGATTGCTCAAATCTAAATTTTCAATTGCCATAATTACTTGTCGTTTATTGGTTATCTAGCATTACTTCGTGTGGTGCAAATAACGCATATTTTGTTTTTCCATCCTTTATATATTTGCAAACCAATAGAATACCATCCGAGGCGACACTTGGTTCAGGATGGATATTACTCTCAAAAAAATAATAGTTTGCTTTTTCCGGATCATATCTTTCTTTACTCAACTCAGAATAGCTTAAATCATCTATCCAAAAAGTTTCTGTTAGACTAATACTATCTATCATAGGAAACAACTCATAGAAAGCACTATTTTTTAAATCAGCCATTACTTTTGGATATACTTTTCCTTTGGTAGATGAATAACTATAATCTCCATCTTCGTCTGCAAAAAGAATAGTCATGCCATTTACTTTAAAAACATCGATATTTATATTGTCATAATGCCCAATGAATCCATACAGTATCATTGATTCATCAAAAAAAGGACTTCTCACTTTCAACATTCCCGCCATCCAAATTTTAGTGTTTGAAAAACCTCTTTCTATGGGGATCAAGGCAGATGTTTGAGATTTCACTTCGTTTCGATCACCTACTTTAGGATCTATCGCTTCTATTGCCATAATATTGTTAATTAAATAGTTTCAATTTTATCTACCCTCATAAAGTACACTTCGGGCGAAGAACTCACATTAAATACGCGAGCTAAATAATAGGAATCGCTATCCGATTTTTCGTTTATGAAATTCCATTCACGCACACTTATCGGCATTGCAATATCATCGGCACGCGATATATCTGTAGAGGTCGATTTTACCTGAACAAAAAAGTTATGCCCATTCGGGAACTTTATTTCCAAATCATATTTATTCATCTTGTCGTCGATATAATGTGTTTCTCCTTCAAAATCGATAATCTCGTTGCTTGTAGTAGTATCGGATTTATTTACCCAAGTGACATTGAATTCTTTTTCCAAGAGCTTTTTATAAACAAAGGCTTCTCCTTTCCAACCATTCATAAAATTAATTCTTTTTTGCTCTTCGGTTGGTGTGTATGTTTTATCAATAGAAAAACCTTTGCTCAATTCTTCCAATTCTAGTAGTTCGAGAATTCTTTCGGGCGATAGATTAGCGTCCAAAGCTAAAAGTGAGTCAAAAAAATCCGCTTTTTCAATACTCGAAACAATCTCTTCGTCGTCCAACAACTTATGCTTGTTTTTGTATAAAAAATCGAATATCTCGTCTGCTTGTTTCGCATTTTGATTGAACCAAAGATATAATTTCTTAAATATTAATTTCGTTTCAGGAGTACGTTGAATTTCTGCCAATCTGGGTCGTATCAGTTTTGTTATTTCTCCTGCAACCATCTCCGCATTACAAAAAGCATTTGGAGCTAATTGTACATTTACTTCCAAATCCAGCAGTTTTTCCCTGAAATCAGTACCAAGTTCATTTACAATATCTTTGAGTGTATCAGATATAATCTCTTTTTCAAAAATTAAATCTTCTTTCTTTTTGAACTTCCCATTCTGATTAAGAAAGATTGTCCTTCCTGATATATTTTTTATATATTCTCCCTCTTCATCCAAAAGAGTGTAAAAGTCATTCAACCATTTTTTAGTTTGCGATTCATCTTTTTGAAGAGATTCGGCAAGTTGATCGATATCTCCTTTTTTTTCAATGAGTGTAGTTATGTTTTCCAAACCAACAAAATACCTTTCAGCCCAAATAATTTCAGCCCAATTCAGATAATCTTTTTCAATAGGAAGAATGAAATAAGCATTATTACACAGACTCCAGAGATTCGGTAAAAGCGACTTTTTTGAGAGCTTCGGAAAATCAACTGCTGCTCCTTTGGGCAAATTGTTGTATTCGCCACAATCAATGGGAATACGGTCATATAAAATGGTGTCGACCAATGGTATTTTCAGTGTTTGAGTACGTACTGGATCTAATAGTTGTTGAGAAACCCATTCTTTTGAAACCCACTCTTTGGATTTAGGAAGTTTTGTGTTTGCAAGTACCCATAAATTTTGCCAATTGTGAGTTGCAGAATAAGATAACAAATTCAAATATAGATCCCGCGCTTCAATAAGTAGTTTTTTGTTTTCAACTATTATATTGTCACTTCTATCGGTAATATAAATACCATTTCTCGCCTCTGTAGGGTTAAAAAAAGGACTGTTAATAACAACAGGATAAATGAAATCTTCGGTCCCAATTAATGGAAAATCACAAAATAAACGAGGCAAACTTTCATTCGGCTCAACTACAACAATTTGATTCTTTTCGTATTTTATTTCGACTGCAATTGTAACATTCTCATTTGACACTGTTGCAATATGAATCTCTTCAGAAGGTTTACCAGTGATTTTTTTTAGAATGGTATGTATTTCAACACCATTCCCTTCAATCGCTACTTCTGGTTGTAAAATAAAGGTTGTCTCTGAATTTATGCAAACAGATTCAATATTAGGAACAAAAACCAAGGTATAGGCAACGCACAAGTTCAAATCCTCCAAACCTATTTTTGCAGTTTCAACTCCCTCATCATCTAAAAGATACTTAAAACTTGTATTGAAATCTTTTGGTTTGTAGTGCGTATAGGGCTGCACATCATCCAATTGTCGCAAGATTTTAAGTGATCCATTCACAGATCGGATTACATCATTTATCTCTCTACCGCTTCTATCTAATAAAAGACTAAATTTTTTATATGGTAAATCTTCTTCCTTGACCACACTATCTACTTCAACCGTTTCAGAGAGAAGATGTGTGGTTAAAAATCCCGTACCAAATTTTCCTGTAGGCTTGTTTTTTTCTTTTGACTCTGTATTTCTTTCTTTAGTAGAAACCTGCTCAATCAAAAACGTAATGTTGTCAATTGAAAAAGGTTTTCCGTTATGACGAAATATCACTTCGTTGTCTTCATTCTCAATTAAATCAACACAAATTGAGACTGGATGATTCTCAAAAGCTACATCTTTTGCATTCTGAATCAACTCCCAAATCCACCTCCTTTGGTCGTGTTCATTTGAACTCAATCTTAACTTTTGAACCAAATCCATTATTTTGGTTGCTACAGTTTGGTTATAAACTTTTTGTTTTGATTCTTCAATATATTTAAGGTACCCCATTTTCAATATAACTTAAAGAAATAATAATCCTGCAATACGATTCGAACGTTTAACATGGGTTGCATATAAATTCTTTCATTTTCTAATTTATCATTGTTAAATCATTTATTAAGTATGTAAAAAAAATAACAGGCAGAACCCTTGTCTCAGCCTCAACGGCAAAGAACCAACAACATGTTACTATCGGTCTGCCAGGTATCCTTTTCGGCAGTTTTGGTTACTTATATATTCATTTCAGGTGCTCATGGCTGTTGTATCACAAATATAGGGCTTAAAACGGTAAAACAGTTAAAAATAATCTGTTCTGGTAGCCTTCAAATATTCAAATAATTTGGTATCGTTGTTAAATTAGAGTTGTATTAATTATTGTTTTACTCAAGTTTACTCCAGATAGCCTTTCATTTTCAGCACCTCCATCGTATCCATAACGATGATTTCAGCATTGAAGAGTACTGTGTTTTCAAAGAAAACGTTCTGGATGGTTACAGCGGCATTTCCTGTCTCTTCATTGTACGAATTGACAAAATTCCAGGTGAATTTGATTTCATTCGTCGCATAAGTTGAATCGGTTTCAGCCACTTCCGTCTTTTTCAACGAATAGACCTTGCCATACGATTCCGACTGGCTGTTTCTCCAGACGTTGGCAAAACAGAGTGATCCCTCTTCATTAAGGTAGAATGCGAGCAATACATCCTCCTCTAATGCGACATAATCATAGTTTTCTCCGTTGACGGAATAGTTTGTCACCTTGTAGACTACATCCGTAGATTGTCCGACAACCGAACTGATGCACAACAGGACAATTACTGATAAAATAATACGTTTCATGTTGTTGAGATTAAAAGTACTTTGATTTGGGTGATGGACGTGTATCGTGTAAATTGTGTTATGTAATCAAATAAATGGTCTCTGAATTTCAGGAATTGCAATCTCTGGTCATTACTCAGGTGATGACCGATTCCATCAAGTGTTGATACACGGAATAAAACTGCTCGTTCATGTATAATTGATCTAAAGTTAAATCAGCAGCAATAGTCTTTAAAATTTGGTCGCAATTTAACTCAATTTCGATAAATAGTAAAATATTTACAGAATAAAAATACTCTTTTAGACTCCCATTTCAAATTTGGGATGTAAGGATAGGCTATCTAACGTTTTTTCCGGTCAGCCTTTTCCAATTCAATTTTATGCAAATAGTTGTTCAGGAACCATTCAAGTTCCTCGCGAGTCATCGGTGTTTTCTCTCCTTTTCCGCCTCTCAATTGATCTTTTTGCTTTGTCTCCATCGCTACAATTATTAGAAAGACAAAGATGAAGCGGATGTTTGACAACTTATGTCAAGATTAAAAATTCATTTTCTTCTCGTCTCCCATGGCGAGACGGGACGGGAATCACACCATAAACCGACCTTCGTTGTCACCGGTCAAACCGGTGAAAGTATCACCATCAGAAACACCCACTACCCTGACGCTGTAATCATATTGTGAATTCGATCCACCTGTACATCTGTGACAGGTTGTTAAAACCAGCGTGATCAACAAAAGGTAAAAAAGATGTTTCATCGAATCTTTTCTTTATTCAAATTGCACCTCCATCAGCTTGATGTCTGACAGCACCACTCGGTTGTTGCCGGCGTTGCCGAGGGAGAAGAGGATGCGTGCCTGCGAGTCGGTGTGGGCGGAGGTGAAAAGGAGGTTGTAGGCGGAGTGGGTCTTATTGATCACGAGCGACTGGCTGCCGTAGCCTGTCCAGGGATCGGAGTTCCGCGAGACATCGACCGTGATGCGCCGCTCGTCGCTGTCGGGCGAGGAGGCGTTGAATGCAACGCGGTAGGTTTTTCCCTTTTCAAT